>Ga0326727_10000466_pt1 | contig 167914 bp, 121 predicted proteins | sample MB2enrmetagenome_FD_207643 | JGI IMG/M metagenome (GOLD analysis project Ga0326727, IMG submission 207643) | Lab enriched peat soil microbial communities from McLean, Ithaca, NY, United States - MB29MY | ecosystem: Environmental > Terrestrial > Soil > Wetlands > Peat | place: USA: New York...
ATGTTGCTCACCGTCGACTTGCCGATCCCCTGCCGCGCCGCCAGAGACCGGCAACTCCACTGGGTGCGGCCCTTGGGTTTGGTTCGTAAGGTCGTATCCCCGATTCTCACCAGTTGGCTGCGCGTTCTCACTTCGGCCTTGTGAAAGTGTTCCTGGATGACTGCTTTGATGGAACTCTCTGAGGCCTTCAACTTCCGCGCAATCTCCTTGTTGGTGAGACCGTCGAGGATGCCTCGAAGATCCTCTCCCTGACGCTCAGTCAAGCGCCGCTGCTGTTCAGTTTGGTCCGCGTGACCGACGCGGGCGGAAACAAGAGACCGGACGGCCTCACTGTCCAGCCAGATTCCATCCCCAGCAACGCGATGAACCGCCTCGACGAGTTGATCGGGATTGCTCTGCTTGAGGAAGACTCCGCTGGCTCCGCCTTCCATGACTTGTAATGTTGCTGCATCGCTCATGCCTGCGGTGACCATGAGGATTCTCACCCCATGCTGTCATCTTCTGATTTCCTTGAGCAAGGTGGAACTGTTCTGTTCGCCCAGATCGTAATCGAGCAGAACGACATCCGCCAGCGTATTGGAAAGCGCGGAGATGGCATCCGCCCCGGTCGCGCACTGACCCACAATCCGAAGGCCGGGAGTCGTCTCAAGAAGCCTGCTCAGGCCCTCGCGAAAGAGGTTGTGGTCGTCCACCATCAAAATGCGAATCTCGCTCATAGCGTGTCCAGCCCGGCTGAAATGGTAGCTATCAGGCTAACAATAAAGCGTGCGCCACCGACCACCGCTTGCGCGTCTTCCCCATCAACCAAGCGTCGACGCTCAGCCCGCAGCCATGCCAGTGGGGAAAATTGGACGCTTATGTAGATTGTGCAAATTGTCTGGCGTATCGCTGGTAGAAGCAGATTCCTACCGGCAAAGAACGGGATAACGAATCCGGAGACGACTACTTCGGGGCGAGGTACTGTTTGTCGGCGCTGAGGCGGTTTACGACACCTGACTGGAGCGCCAAGGAAACGCCTGCTCCCTATGCGGTGTTCACCGACCCGCTGACCTGACCCCCTGAATCCGTCCATTTTGGAATACGATTTGGACGAAGGAAAGGGGAAGGCAGATGAACAAAAGCCGGCACGCGGAGGCGCGGATTATCGGTGCGCTGAAGCAGGTTGAGGCAGGGCGCACTGCCGAGAATATTGCGCGAGAACAAGGCTTCGCGCTGGCCGAAGACATCTCAATCAGAACTTCCGCGGCTTCTTTCAATCGGAATCCGCCTCAACTTCATCCCGGGAGCCCGCTTCCATGAGCACGAGCCGCTTTCAGCCTCCAGCGGCGTGTCCTGGCCATCATCCTTCCCTAAATTTGAACCCACATCGGTTGGGTTCGCGGTTTTCCACCCCCTGCGCTAGAAAGGAATCGCAAGGATGGGGCACTGGGCCTAATCGACCGATCCCTTTGACTCAAAGAACCGGTGTGACTCTTTTGCACGCCCACGAATCGCTTCTTCTATTTGTATTTGGGTGACTTACATTCATCTCGCCGGCTTTGCGATCAAGCGTGAAGTCATCCGACTCAACTGGGCTTCTGAAGGACCATGTAACCGTATCGTCAGTGATTTTTGCGCTTACCGTTTCTCCTTGGCTGCGGTTGATGGTACTCAACCAAAAGGTCACAGTACTGGCATTAATGTCAATGCTCACGTTCATTCGATAATCCGGCGCGAAACCGTACTGGTGACAAAATATATCTGTCGTATCAGCACAAGCAGCGGAAACAGACGTGCCAAGAATTATTGAAAACACAAGTGCGGTCCTACGCAAATAGGTCATGCATCTCCTCCTGATCAGCACTATATGATCATATCATCTTGCTCCTATCAAGGAGATTGTCGAGAGACTGCGCACTTTTGCGTTCCCTTGACGCCTACACCCGCCCTTTGCTCTACTCCGGTTAACGCCGACGCTCAGGTCATTCCAATGCGATTCGGAATTTGCGTTTAAAACGCTGTGGATGTGAAAACGAGGCGGCGCTGTTCCTGAATTGGACTTTGATCCTCTTGGGATCGTCATTTCTGTCAATGAGGAGAAATCACAAATGACCGCACATTCCTCACGGCCTGCGTTATTTGATTCGTTGAAAAATCCAGCGCTCCTGGAAGTGGTCCCTCGAATCCTCGACGGTAATGGATTGTCCGTCCTCGCTGATCGTAACTTGATAAGTCCTGAAATCCCAACCCTTTGAAAACAGATCCGGTTCCACATTGAACTGACGGCTTTCAAATGTCGTCTTGAAGGTATCCTGCCGGACATTCTGCATACTCGGATTGGATTGATACATCACAAACGCGGGGTTGTCCCACACACTCCATCCGGCCATGTCATGACCACGAATTTCCAGGAATTGGTCTGAATTTGGTCTTCCCCCGTTTCTTCGATCAATTGTTGTGTACCAAGAGCCACCATCGATGCTGGCATAACCCTCGCTCACTTGCCACACACCGCCGTCCAAACTTTCGATGAGCTTTGCCAACTGAGCTTTGGGGCTGTTGGCCTCATCATCAGCCTTTTGCTGCATGGCTTCAATCACGTAAATCTTGTCCTGGACGGCGCGCGCTGCGGTGTCGGAAAGCTTGAATTCCTGGTAGAGCATTAAATCCGCCATGGCGCCAGAAAGATCGCCCGCCGCTTCCTTGGCCAAGGCAAGGTTGTACCGTGCGTCCGGCCATTGCGGAGCGAGGTCGGCGGCCTGGTTGAATTGGTTTTCAACTTGCGCAAAATCGTTGGCGGACTTTGCTTCCTTGAAGAGCGTAGTTCCCATGATGAAGTGCCGCCGCGCTTCTTCAGGGATTGGCGCTGGAGTCGGCGCGGGAGGCTGGGCGACAAGAAGCGGAGTAAACAGGCTGAAACCGATCAAGGCACGTTGCAGAAGAGTTTTCATTGCAGAACCTCATTTCATAGATTGTGATCCGAGTCTCAACTGTGTTTTATTGCGTGAGCTCAATCTCAGTTCTTCCTCCCTGGCTCTGGCTCCAACTCCAGGGGCGAGTAGCGGTTTCAATGCCAACGGTCGCAAAGCTTATGGTAGGGGCATCCTTGTCAATGGTGACCTGTATGGGAAGATCGGGAAGATTGGCTTGGTTTGAGTCGTTACGGTTAGGAGTTTGGACCCATTTGATCGAGGAATAATCGTCGCCTTCTATGGTTCCTCTGAGTAGTTCATATCCCGTGCTCTGGTAAGTGATCGAAATATTGTTGCCGCTTATCGTGATGAGCCCCGGGCCGCTGCAAGACACTCCGTTAAAGTAGGTACAGTGAATTGCCCAAGTGCCGGCTAGAAACCCAATCCTGTCCTGGTAATCCTGCTTCTTCCGCTCCTCAGAAGCAGCGGCATCTTGCTTTCTTGCGATCACCCCTGCTTTGGCTTCGAGCACGTAAATCTTATCCTGGACGGCGCGCGTTTCGGTGTCGGATAGTTTGAAATGCTGGCAAAGTTTTAAATCCGTCATGGCGCCGGAATAGTTGCCCTCGGCCCCCTTCACCGACGCAAGCTTATAGCGGGCGTCCGCCCACTCCGGGGCGAGGTCGACGGCCTGCTTGAATTCGCTTTCAGCCTGTGCAAAATCCTCCGGTGCCTTGGCATCCGTGAGAAGAGTAGTTCCCATGACGAAGTGCCGCCGCGCGTCTTCGGGAATCGACGCAGGCGCCTGCACAGGAGGCTGACTCAACAGAGGCGGTGTGACTGCGAGGAGCAGAACCAAGTTGAAAAGCGAAGTTGTTTTCATCTTTGACCCCGTATCATTGATCGGCCTTGTTAATTCGGTGCGCAACAGCTCCCGGACGCCGATAGCCCGGGGTCGGCGTCTCATCGTGGCACCGAACCAATTGAATCGCAGGGCAGGGGCGGCTCGGGCAAATCGTCCTTGCCGTGATACCCGGTCCCCGGGACAGCCGTCCCTGAAGATTTACCGCTGCAATTCACCTTCGACTTGTACATTGCCATTTCATGACAGCCGAGGTGAGACATTTCGAGCTTGCAGGGAAAAGTCTGGACCTCAAGACGCGGACCGGACTCGTTGATGGTTCGCTTGAGCGAGTCGACCTGGAAAAGCGGAACCTCCGAAGCGGCGGTAGCAGCAGTTTTTGCCGAGGCGCGGATAAGGGTATCAACGGTTGGAGTTGACCTCATCGCTGCTACTTCAGCTGCCTGATTCTTCTTGTAGTCCGCATAGGCAATTGAAGCGCCGGGAACGGGGTCGTTTTCGTTGAGATAGACTTTGACGGATTTGACCCGCCCATCCTGCACCAGCTTGTTCCACATCTCCAGGCTCTCCCGCGTTACTTGAGGGCCATAGAGCACAACATGAACCGCTTGAATGTCCCGGTTCTCCAGCGCAGCGAGGCAAATCATGGCGCCATTACTGTGACATCCCAGTTCATCGAATTGCTTGCCGCGAAGCTTGTCATACAGCCCCTGCGCATTTGCGGAAAACTGTCCGTTGGTCAGATCGTCGAAAGCCACCCTGCTGTTCAGGTCCGTAAAGGGGTCGACCGAAGCAGCGATCCCCAGGACGAACTGATATCGTATGCAATCGATTCCTGCATCGTAGTTTGCCCCCGCAAGCTTCGCTTGTTGCTTGATCGCGTCGCACATGCGCTTTTCCGCTTCGCCTGGCCTGCGGCTTGCATAGACCGTCCACGTGGTTCCGCCAATCATTCCATTCCCGGCGAATGTGTACAGGCGCTCTGGCGATGTTTTCAAGCCCTCGGAATTGCCGGGAGCCGAGGCATCCTTCAAGCCTGAATCTGCCGCGCTTAGGTCCTTCAAGCCGGAGTCGAAATCGCCCCCGATTGACAGGCCGTTGAGCTGGCCGAGCGCCTCTTGCTTGTTCCGGTCGAATTGGGCCTCTTTCTCGGCCTCTTCGATTTGGCGCTGCTCTTCGATCTCGATGCGCTGCCGTTCGAGTTCGGCATCCCGTTTCCAATTGCCCTCTGCGGCTGCCGCGGCTGGAGCCTGGGCGCGCTGGGCGGCGCCATAGTCGATGTTTGAATTCCCGGCATTGCTGGAACGGCATGGGGAACCTTGCCGCAGCCAGGAGTTATAGTCCAGGCTTGGGTTCAACCCACAAGCCCGCTTCTGGTTGGTCCACCATTGAGGTTCTGCGGCCATTGTCGACGGGAACGTACATACCACCAATAGACCTATAGTCGTCATCCACAATCGAGAATCAGAGCGCATGGAGTTCTTTCTTAGGGCGAAGCGGTCTGCCGCACCGCTGGTCCGGGTCGTTTCAGCCTCCACATCCATCGCCCGCAGCCGGGCCTTCCGGGCTATAGAGGCAATCGTCTCGGCCATTGGCGTCATCACACTTCCAGTGACGGCTGGAGTCCATTGAGTTTATCGGCCGGATTGGGTCGGGGATTAGAGGGAAAGCCGGACATCCGATGAGAGCAATCAAGGGAGGAGGCGCCCGAACAAATGCCGATCGGGATGGATAGAGAAGAAATTGGGGATGGGTGAGACGCCGGGTCTCAAGCCTGTTTCTGCAAACCCTTAGCTTTCACAGGGCCGAGTGATTCAAGGCGTGCTTAATTGGTCGCCGGCGAGACGGGCAGCGCCACGGGCTCATCTCCAAAGTCGAGTCCCCAGAGGGTCTCGTCGCCATTCCAGATGTGCATGGGCTTGAAGACGCCACCTGATACCGCCATCGCGGCGTCAGGCGGTCTGCCCTTACTCCCGCGTGTTCCGTACATTTTGAAAAACACGCAGAAACCGACTTCCAATGTCTTGGTTCTTCATGATCGGCCCCAGATCATTTGATTGTCAGGCTCACCGCGCCCGAACTTGTCACTTGGTGTGTTGGAGGAGGCGTTGAAACAGAGCTTGGGCCTCCGCCTCCGCAACCAATGCAGATGGTGGCCACAGTCGCCATTACGACCAGCCCCATGCAGGCAGTGATCCATATACCCCGCCTAGCCATTCTTCTCCTCAACATGACAAGTGGAAGCAGAAGGAACGGAAACAAAATGCCGGCCGTGGCCGCGCCCGTAACGGTCTCCGTAAAGATGACCGTGACGAGATAGGTTCCCGCCGGCGTGGCCGAGGAAGTCGCGATGGTTATCGTTCCCGCGGAATAACTGCAAGTGGCTCCCGTGGGAAGATTCAGGCAGGAGACCGTGGCGCTGGACACTGTGGCAGGTAGCGTCACAGAGTAGTTAGCTGGGGATCCGGAAGTGACGATTGCTGTTGATGCGGTAAAGGATGGCGGTGTTGTGGCCGAGTCTGCCGAATCCACCTCGAACTGCAACCCGGCAGAAGCGCCTCCTCCGGGAGCCGGGGTCACGACAGTAATTGCAGTGATTCCCTCGCTCGTAATCTCCGCGGCGGTAACCTGCGCGGTTAGTTGAGTCGGGCCCACGTAAGTTGTCGCCAGGGCGGTCGCGCCCCAGTTGACGGTTGAGTTGGCCATGAAGGCGGAGCCGTTGACCGTGATCGTGAAAACCGCGCCGCTCGCGCTGGTAAAGGTGGGAGTCATGCTGCCGATGACCGGCGCCGGGGCGGTGCTCGATACCGAGACGACGACCGGAGACGAGGTAACAGGAGAGTAGTGGGCATCGCCGCTATAAGATCCGGTGATGCTGTCCTGGCCCAGCGCCAGGCTGCTGGTGGTATAGCTCGCCACGCCACTGCTGTTGAGCGCGCTTGAACCAAGCTGCGTATTGCCGTTGAAGAACGTCACCGTTCCGGTGGGAGTGGGTGTCGCTGCCATAGCGCGGACGCGCAACGATGGTGCGCTCGGCGAGGTCGTCGTGCCGTTGATGGTCGCAGTGATTGTCACGGGCGTTCCGGCGACGGCATCCGAAGGGTTGGCCGCAAGTGCCATTCTCGGCGTGGGCAACTGTGCAGTCAGTCCAGCGGAAGCCGAGGTGCCGGAGGCATAGTCGCTGTCTCCCGGATAACTTGCATCGACTTGATGTGTACCGGTGCCTACCGGAGAAACACCGGTCGCGGTGGCCGTCGCCGACTGGGTTTGCGTTATCAGCACGGTCGCTGTATCGCTCATATTGTTGGCCGTAACGATATCCGTAACACCATCGCCGTTGAAGTCTCCCACGGCAATAAAGTTGGGGCTATTACCGGTTTGCGGAGTCACTGGAGAGACGGTGAAAGTTCCGTCGCCGTGTCCAAGAAGAATCGTTACAGTGCCCGGAACGGGTGAATTGTTAGGATTCGCCGCCGTGGCATTATCGTCCAGGCTGGTTACCGCGAGATCGGGAATACCATCCCCGTTGAAATCGCCGATTGCGATTGCGTCGGGTTGTGTCCCGATATTCTGGATTGTCGCGAAATTCTTGAAAGTTCCGTCACCGTTGCCCAGCAATATGGATACCGAATTATCGCCATAGTTCGTCACGGCCAAATCCAGCTTGCCATTCCCCAGAAAATCTCCAGCGGCAATTGATCTTGGGCTATTGCCTGTAGCCGGACTCGCTGCCGTTGTAAATGTGCCATCACCGTTGCCGAGAAGAATTGACAACGAGGAATTTAGCCAATCGGCCACGGCCAAATCAGCTTTGCCGTCTCCATTAAAGTCTCCAACGATAATGTCAGTGGGGTATGAACTTCCAGTTAGAGCAACGGGGGCTGGTGTAAAGGTTCCGTCTCCGTTTCCCAACAGTATCGTCACTGTCCCCGTCCAGTTATTGCTGTCCTCACCTTGACTTGTTATAACCAGATCCGGAATGCCATCACCATTGAAGTCTCCCACCGCGATCGAGGACGGATGAATACCCGTCGATGATGTCGACGGCATTGTAGTAAAGGTTCCGTCGCCATTGCCAAAACTACGATTCTTGTTGCCCAGGATAATAGCCACATAGCCTGAACCATCTTGGTTTTGGTTTACTATCGCGATGTCTGGGATGCCATCACCGTTAAAATCTGCCACTGCAACAAAGCTCGGACTGACATCACTCATGGAACGATAGGAATTGGATGTAAATGTCCCGTCTCCATTGCCCTGCAAGACCATGAGTGGATACTGCCCATTGATAGCAGTTGGTACAACAATATCCGGAATTCCATCGCCGTTGATGTCGCCGATCGCCATGGATCCAACGCCAGGACCGACATACGGGTTGGATGGGTTCAGGAAACCAACTTCTGGCGCACTAGCAATCAGCGGAGCAGATCCTAGCAGCGCATCGGCGCTTGTGACATCAAGGAACGAGACGGTACCCGTAGGCGCTGAATTACCTGTACCAGTTACCATTGCCGAGAGCGTATAGTTGCCCGTTTCGCCGCTCTGAGTAAGAGAGGTCACCGATACTGGGGTTCCCGTTACGACCAAGGCAGCCGAAGCGGATGAACTAGGGGCGTTCGGCGCGCTTCCTTGAACGGTTCCGATAAAGACTGCCTTGTAGCTGTGGCTGCCGATCGCAGGAATAAACTTGAACGTAGCCGTTCCGGCGCTGGTCAACTGTGCTGTGCCAATCCGATGAATGTCTGTGCAATATTGCGATGTTGCATCGCAAAAGTTCACCTGACCTGTAGCGACTGGTGTATTTCCTGCCTGTAGAATCGCAGTTAGCGTGACGGCGTTGGGCCAGACAGCGGTCGTCGCGGGATTGCCACTGGATGTGATCGCAAGCGTGGTGGTTGTTTGAGCGGGAGCCGGCGGTGCTGCTACTGTAACCGTGGTTGCTTGCGCTGCGGTTGCGTAATACGCGGCGCTCGCTGTATCCGGTGTGTATGTCGCCGTCAGCTGATCGCCGCCAATGGCCAGCGATCCGGCGGAGATTGCGATGCTTTCGCTTCCGCTGGAGAGAGTTGTAGCGGCAGAAGTGTAACCCCCTCCTGTCACTCTCACAGCGCCGGTTGGTGTCGGATTGCCCGCTCCGCCGTTGACGGCGATTGTTAGTATCTCCGATTGCAAGGAAGTAATGCTGCTTGCGGACGGAGAAATCGTCACGGACGGTGCGAGTGTTCCTGTAACCGTGACGACGACGGCTTGTGAGATGGCTGAACCGTAGTTGACATCGCCGCTATACGAAGCAGTCATGCTGTCCTGACCTGCCACAAGAGTGCCCGTCGCATAGGTTGCAGCGCCGCTGCCGTTCAATGGAACAGTGGCCAGCTTGCCAGTTCCGTAGAAGAAGGTCACTGTGCCAGTAGGTGTGCCAGCGGTGGCGTTTCCCTGAACGGTGGCAGGAAAGGTGACCTGCGTACCGGCGGTGATGGTGGTGGCAGTTGCGCCCAGCGCGACCGTCGCCAGTTGTGTCGATAAAGCGGTTGTTGTTGAGGTGCTGATGCCATAACTCCCGCCGCCAAGATAGATGGCATCGGCCAGGTGTGTGCCCGTCCCGCCAGGTGTAATGTTGGGCACAGTTGCCTTTCCCGATTGGTTGTGCGTTAAGAATACCCCTACTGAGTTACTAACTGCTGAGTTGGTGAGAGTGTTTGAAAAGGCAATGTCCTGGACCCCGTCTCCGTTAAAGTCAGCAACAACCGGGAATCCGGGACCTACGCCGGTCGCAGCGCTCGCCGCATCGGTAAATGTGCCATTCCCGTTGCCTAAGAGCACCTCCATCGTTCCCGGCATTGTGGTGCTACCGTTGTCGCCTGTAATCGTTACGCCCAGATCCGGAATGCCATCGCCATTAAAGTCGCCTACGGCCATCGCATACGAGAAAGTACCCGGTCCCAGGTCCTGAAGTTTTGACTGGAAGGTGCCATCGCCATTCCCCAGCAACACCCGGAGGAAGAAGTCGTTGCCTTGAGCATTAATAATACTTTCTATATCTGCTAAGTCTGGAATGCCATCTCCGTTGAAATCTCCTATCACAAGGTTGTTTGGAAAGCCGCTTGTTGGCACATTCGCAGCGGGGGTGAAGGTGCCATCGCCATTACCCAACAGAATCGTAATCGTGTTTTCCTCCTGATTAGCCACGGCCAAATCCAAGATACCGTCCCCGTTGAAATCCCCCGCAACAATCGTTTCTGGATTGAGTCCCGTGGCAGGACTCGGCGCCGCGGTGAATGTTCCATCTCCGTTACCCAAAAGAATGCTGACTGTGTTGCTGTACCAGTTCGTTACGGCCAGGTCCAATTTGCCGTCCCCATTAAAGTCTCCAACCACAGCGTAATAGGGGAAATCGCCGGTCGAGGGACTGTTTGCAACTGGGTTGAAGTTTCCCTTCCCATCACCCAACAGAATGTTTACCGTATTATTTAGCCCGTTCATGAATGCTAAATCAGGGATTCCGTCACCGTTGAAATCTCCCACCAAAGGCTCGCCGCCGTAGCTAGGCATTTTAGCCTGAGCTGTAAACGTGCCGTCACCATTGCCCAGCATGATCGTAAAATAGGCCATATTGACTCCATGGCCTTGCACTGCCAAATCTGGAATGCCGTCCCCGTTGAAGTCGGCCGTTGTGGTGCTGTAGGGATTTTGGTATGGATAGGGATTGGGCATTGCCAGAAAGCTCAACCCGCCCGCGCCCGCCACCAGAGGCGCCGAACCCAACAGGACATTGCCGTTTGTGATGTCGAGGAAGTTCACCGTCCCCGTTGGCGCCGTGCTGCCCGCGCCGGTCACGGTTGCGGTCAGTGTGTAGTCGGTCGGATAGCCGCTCTGCGCGATGGTGGTGTTTGTGGGGGTAGTTCCAGTCACCGCCAGCGTCGCAACGCCGGAGGCGCTCACGGTGGAGTACGCGCTGCCGTCGCCGCCGCGAATGCCGTCAAAGACTGCCTTGTAACTGTGACTCCCAACTCCCGGCGTCAGGCAGATGCTGGTCGTGCCTGCGGGGTTGGTCAACTGAGCCGTGCCCAGAAGATGGCTCCCGGCGCAGTTGGTCGCCGTTGCATCGCAGAAGTTCACTGTGCCCGTCGTCACCGGCGTGCTGCCTACCAGAACCGTCGCGGTCAGCGTAACCGCGCTGCCCCACAAGACAGTCGTCACCGTCGCGGAGCTCTCTCTTGATGTAACTGCGAGGGCGGTGGTTGTCGCTGCCTGCCCGGTCAGCGCGGTGGTGGCGGAAACACTGGAAGCATAACCGCCGCCACCGGAATAACTCGCCACAGCCAGATGCGTGCCCAGCCCCACCGGAGCGATGTTCGTCACTGCCGCCGACGCTAACTCCCAGCCCGCCGTCTCCAGCACGGTCAACGACGTGTCATGATAGTTCGCGATGGCCAGGTCCGGCGCGCCGACGCCGTTGAAGTCGCCCGCGGCCACGGAGACCGGATATTGGCCGGTCTTGGGAGTCGTCGCCGCGGCTGTGAAGGTGCCGTTGCCGCTACCCACCAGCACGGTCACGGTGTTGTCGTCATAGTTGACCGTAGCCAAATCCGGGATGCCGTCGCCGTTGAAGTCCGCCACGGCAATCGAGTAGGGGCCGTTTCCGGTCGCCGGACTCGCCTGTGCAGTAAAGGCGCCGTTGCCGGTACCCATGAGAATGGTCACCGACTCACCGGTAAAATTGGCCACGGCCAAGTCCAGATTGCCGTCCCCATTGAAGTCAGCCGCGACGATGGAGTTAGGTTCGGCGCCTGTCGCCGGACTCGCCAGTGCGGTAAATGTACCGTCGCCATTGCCCTTGAGCACGGTGACTGAGTTACTGCCGTAGTTGGCGACGGCCAGGTCCAGGTTGCCGTCGTTATTGAAGTCGCCTGCAATGATCGAGGTTGGCTTAGAGCCGGTTGCCGGACTCACCGCCGCAGCCTTAAAATTGCCCGTCCCGTCGCCAATCAGCACGGTCACGGAGTTGCTGCCGTAGTTTGCCACGGCCAAGTCCAGATTGCCATCGCCATTGAAGTCGCCTACCGCGATCGCATCGGGATTGGTTCCCACAGTTACCGTTCCCTGAGTCGCGAAGGTGCCGTCTCCGTTGCCCAACAGGATCGTCACCGTGCCGTCCGTGTAGTTAGCCACGGCAAGGTCCAATTTCCCGTCCCCATTGAAGTCCGCTGCCACAACGGCGATCGGACCGTTGCCCGTCGCCGAAGTTGATTTCTGGGCTGTGAAAGTGCCGTCTCCGTTGCCTTTGAATACGGTTAGGATATTGGCGTTATAGTTGGTCACCGCCAGATCCAGAATGCCGTTGGCCAACAAATCGCCCACTGCAACCGAAGATGTCTCCGAGCTTACTGGGGGATTAGAGACATTGAATAAGCTAAGTTCAGACGCTCCCCCGCCCAGCGTCGCCGTTCCCAGCAGGTTATTGCTGTTCCTGGTGTCGATCAACTGCACCGATCCGGCCGGGGGCGCGCTGCTCATACCTGCCACCAGCGCTGTCAGCGTGTAGTTGCCCACCGTGCCGCTCTGCGCAATCTGCGTGATCGTCGGATAGGAGCCCGTGACCGCCAACGTCACCGCGCTGGAGGCGCTCGACGCCGCACCGCCTGTTCGCATGAAGGTAGCTTTGTAGCTATGGCTGCCAATGCCTGGCCTGAGCAGGATCGTAGCCATCCCGCCACTCTTCAACTGTGCTGTGCCCAGAAGATGGATGTCCGTGCAATAGGCCGCGGTCGCGTCGCAGAACTTCACTGTGCCCACCGTAACCGCGTTGCCGCCGGTCGCAATCGTCGCGGTCAGGGTGACCACGGTGCCCGCGGCGACAGTGGTCGCAGGGTCCCCGCCCGCTGTCACCGCCAAAGTCGTGGTCGACGCAGCTGGAGAAACGGCTATCGCCGGCGGCGCTGTCAGCAGCCAGGCAGCCAACAGGACTGCCTTAGCGCCGTTCATCCATGCGCGGCAACTCATAACCCTCCGATGGCTCACGCGAACAAAGGCTGCCCGCCTGTATCCGGCAATGGACACGAAAGCCCATTGAATGTTCAGGATTTTCAGCAGGATGGCATACAAGCCGCGAGGGCGATTAACGCCTACGGAACAGCGGTCGTTTACGATCATTCACGCCACACTTTCCCCCGCACTCCGGGAGTCCATCTCAGGGTCATCCACAGTAGAGCGTGGCGTCTAGCCAAATCCTCTTCTTGGAACTCGCAGCTGTGCCGGATCGGATGTCACGCCAAAACGGGAAGTCGGCATATCCGTTCTGATTACAAACGGCTTTGTCGCTCGATTGTGTAGCGATCATTGAGATTCCGGTTTTTACTTTTTCGGGTACAAGTTCGGGACAAATATTAGTTTGGTCTGTTTGTGCAAGATTCCGTGGAGTGACCCACAGTCAATTCTTGAAGAGCGTACTTTTGGGTGTATTCATTTGATGTGAATTTGTATCTATTTCATTTTAGATATCTTATGTGTTGGTTCGAATCCCCCTCTCGCGGAAGATTCCTCCTGCCGATGGCGAATCGGTATAGTGCGAATAGTGGTTTTCATCCGCAAGAGGTCAATGCAATGGCAAGACGTTTCCTCTGCTGTCTCAGTTGTTTGGCAATGGTTGCGTGCGCCATGGTGTCGTTGGCCCAGGCCGCCGAGCGCGATCTTCCCAGTGCCGGCCCCCGCCACTTCGACGCCACCGCATACGGAGAGCGCGTCCTTCTTGGCCCCAACTGGCTCTTCCACGCCGGCGACAACCCAACCTGGGCCTCGCCCGTCCTCGACGACACTGGATGGAAGACCGTCTCGACCGAAAAGGAACTCTTCGAATATGGCATTCGCGACATTTCCTATGCCTGGTATCGAATCCACGTCCACCTGTCCCCCAGCACCCGCAACCTGATGGTCGGCACAAGGAGTATATCCGGCCGCTACGAGATCTTTGCCAACGGCGTCCGCATTGGCGGTCTTGGCGACATGATGGGATCGGGGGTGTTGGGCCAGGGCGCGCTGCTCGCTTTTGCGGTTCCCGACCATGTGATTGCAGAACCAGGCGATCTTGTTCTGGGCATCCGCATCGCGTTCAATCCGGCTGGGAACATGGGCCGCGGAACCAGCACCCCCTTGAGCCCTTCTTCCGTTTTTCTCATCGGCCGGGAGTCCGCTGCGCACGAGGCCAGCTACTATGCGGCGCACAACGGCGGGCCGGTTCTGCTGGCCTGTGGCCTCGGCCTGGTGGTGTGCCTAATCTCGTGCGCGCTTTACTTTGCGCTGCCCAGCAACCATGAGTACCTGGCCATCTCCATCCTTCTGCTTGCAGCCAGTATCGCACTGGCTCTTACGGCCTGGATGAGACTTGTCGTGTACACAACCCCTGGTTGGGTCGCGATGTACATTGCGTTGGCCATAGAGAACTTTGCGCTTATCGAGTTCGTCCGTCTGGTGCTCCATCTGCGCCGAGGGCGCTGGCTTTTGGCGCTGGAGATTGTCTCTTCCCTCGCATTCATCGTGAATTCGACCGACCTCCTCAGAACCTCTTCGCCCTATGTCTACCTGGTGGGATTCTTTGGCCCTGTGCTGGCCGTCAAGATCGTCTTGCCGGTGCTGCTGATCCGAGGCTGGCGGCAAGGAAACCGCGAGGCTCTACTCCTATTCCCCGCGATTTTCATGGGCTGCTTAGCCGACTATTGGAACTTTCTCCGCCAGGTGGCCTACTATGCGCATCTGACTTGGTTGTTTCCCTATCTGGGATTTCAGATCTCGATTGGGAGCTACGACGTAGATCTTTGGCGTATCGGCGACTTCGCGTTCTATATTGCCCTGCTCCTCTTCCTGGTTCTGCGCACCGTGCGCATCGCACGCGAGCGAGCCCTGGCGGCCGCCGAGCTTCTGGCCGCCCGCACCGTGCAGCAAGTCCTAATCCCCGAAGACATTCCCACCGTGCCCGGCTTTCTGATGCGCAGCGTCTACCACCCCGCGGGCCAGGTCGGCGGCGACTTCTTCCAGATTCTGCCCCTCAAAGGCAACGGCGTCCTGGTCGTCATCGGCGATGTCAGCGGCAAGGGCATGCCCGCCGCGATGGCCGTCTCGCTCCTGGTCGGTACCGTCCGCACCCTTGCCCACTACACCCAGAGCCCCGGCGATATCCTAGCCGCCATGAATCAGCGCATGCTTGCCCGCAGCAGCGGCGGCTTTACCACTTGCCTGGTGCTCCGCGCCGACCCGGACGGGAAACTCACCGTGGCCAACGCCGGCCACATCCCTCCATACCTCGCCGGCGATCAACTCGCCCTCGAAAGCGGCCTGCCACTCGGCATTTCCGCGGAAACCACCTACGCCGAGTCCACCTTCCAGCTCAGCCCCAACCAGCAGCTCACTCTGCTCACCGACGGCGTGGTCGAAGCCCGCGACAAGGGCGGCGCCCTCTACGGCTTTGAACGTGCAGCCGCCCTCAGCAACCAACCGCCCGAAGCCATCGCCGGCGCGGCACTGGCATTTGGACAGAACGATGACATTACCGTTCTGAGCTTGTCCCATACAGGCGTTCAGGCTGCTGCTTGAGGCCCTCGCGTACAGCGAGATCGACCGGGAGGCTTCGAGAGTTTTTCGCGCAAGGGAAGGCCTTGCCGGTTGCCGACTGACAGGAATCCCACGTCTCAAAGGTGAGGCCTGGCGCTCCCGGCAAATGGCGGTATATTGGTTCGTGACCGAAATGCAAAACGGAAATTCCTGCTAACGTCGGCTTTGGAGCGCAACAAGATGCTGAAGATTGATCGAAAAATCTGTAAGTTGAGTCGCCTGGAGCGTGTCTCCATGTCGGAGTCAGACATGAAGGAGCGACCTGATCTACAGCAACTCATCTTCAGGAACGCAGAGGAGTTCTTCCAAATAGAGTGTGGGGAGAATTTATTCATCCTCGCCCAAGAAGTGGCACCTTCAGATTCAGTTGCCGATCGGATTGATCTTCTTGCGGTGGATAACCGGGGCAAGCTGGTGATCATCGAGCTGAAGAGAGGCAGAGATAGATTGCAACTGCTGCAGGCGCTCTCCTATGCGGCAATGGTTGCGGATCTGGAGTGGTCTCAACTCATTAAGGACAAGGTTGGGTCGGCTCAACGACAGGGACTAGATCAGTTTCTCGCGAAATATGGCCTAGACAATGCTGAGGGTGAAGACGAACAAGGCCGCATCAACGAATTTCAACGGATAGTGCTGATCGCCGAATCGTTCGACTATGAAGTGCTTCATACTGCAAAGTGGCTCACAGAACACTACGGCATGGATATCAGATGTTACGAGGTAGCCCTTGCGCACGACAGGGGCAACAATCTTGAGTATCTTTCGGCCGTGCAGCTCTATCCCGCTAAGCCCCTTGCAGCAGGGATCCGACGCGCCGGTGCCTCTCGCAGCTTGGCTGCCAACAAACCGCGAACAATCGAGGAGCGCCTGGCGGAATGCTCAAACGATCTGATCAGGCATTATATCCAGGAGTTGTTATCTCAGAGCCCACGAAGGAGCCAAAGCGGCGGGTCGGTCATATTCCCGCCCGAAGGAGAAGTCAGGCTCCGTGTTTCGCCACGAAAGGATTACATCAGGGTAAAGCAATGCGGGAGGTTCGACGGAGACGAAGATCGGTGGAGGTGTCTGTCACGCCTGCCTAAGAAGGTCATAAAGGGTACCAACTTGGTCCTTCAGCTCAGGAACCTCCCGGATATCGATGCGTTTCGGCGGTTCGTCGATAGCGATCTTGCGAAAATTCAATGGCGGAAGTTCTCGGGAGATTTGACAGGGGAGGATGGGGATGTGGTCGATGCGGAGTAACATACCGATACTACGGTCTGAAGTGCCAATCTCTCCGCGCTCCATAGCTCCTACAGGCAGGACCTCTATGCTCCTGCTTTCTTCTCGATTTTGGCCCAGGAGTCTTTTAACGGGAGGGTGCGGTTGAAGACTAGATTGTCCGCCGTCGAATCGGGGTCCAGGCAGAAGTAGCCTACGCGCTCGAACTGGAAAGGGGCTCCGATGCTTGCTGTGGCTAGAGAGGGCTCTAGTTTGGCGCCGGTCAGGATTTCCAGAGAGTTGAGGTTGAGGTTGTCGAGGACGTCCTGTCCTTCTTCCAGGTCGTAGGGGTCGGGCTTGGCAAAGAGCTTATCGTAGAGACGGATTTCGGCGGGGATGGCGTGGGCGGTCGAGACCCAGTGGATGGTGGACTTGACCTTGCGGCCGTCGGGGGAGTTACCGCCCCGACTTAGTGGGTCATAAGTACAGCGGACCTCTGCGATGTTACCGGCTGAATCTTTCACCACGCTCTGGGCGGTGATGAAGTAAGCGTTGCGCAGGCGCACCTCTTTCCCTGGAGACAGGCGGTAGTACTTGGGCGGGGGAATCTCGCGGAAGTCGTCCTGCTCAATATAGATTTCGCGGGAGAAGGGCACATGGCGGGTGCCGGCACCAGGGTCTTCAGGATTGTTGGCGACCTCGACGAACTCCGACTGGCCGGCCGGGTAGTTATCGATGACGACCTTCAACGGGCGCATGACGGCCATGGCGCGGCTGGCGCGCCGGTTCAGGTCGTCGCGCTGGAAGTGCTCGAGCATTTCGATGTCGGTGCTGCCGTTGGTGCGCGAGACGCCGGCGGCGGCCACAAACGTGCGGATAGCTTCCGGGGTAAAGCCGCGGCGTCGAAGGCCGGAGAGGGTGGGCATGCGGGGATCGTCCCAGCCGCTGATACGCTTTTCCTGCACGAGCTCAAGGAGCTTCCGTTTGGAGAGCAGTGTGTAGGTGATGTTGAGACGATCGAATTCAATTTGTTGCGAGGGGAAGATGCCCAAGTGCTCGATATACCAGCGGTAGAGGGGCTGGTGGTCGGCGAACTCGAGGGTGCACATGGAGTGGGTGACGCACTCGAGCGAATCGGACTGGCCGTGGGCGTAGTCGTACATGGGATAGATGCACCACTGGTCGCCGGTGCGCTGGTGCGAGGCGTGGAGGATGCGGTACATGACCGGATCGCGCATGTTGAGGTTGGGCGAGGCCATGTCGATCTTGGCGCGGAGAACGCGGCTGCCGTCGGGGAACTCGCCCTGTTTCATGCGGATGAAGAGGTCGAGGTTTTCTTCGATAGACCTATTTCGAAAGGGACTGTCGGCGCCGGGCTCGGTGAGGGTGCCGCGGTGCTGGCGAATCTCATCGGCGGTGAGGTCGTCGACGTAGGCCTGGCCGGCCCTGATAAGCTGCAAAGCCCACTCGTAGAGCTGGGGGAAGTAGTCGGAGGCGTAGCAGAGTCGCTCCCACTCGAAGCCCAGCCAGCGGACATCATCCTGGATGGAATCGACGTACTCCTGTTCCTCTTTTTCAGGGTTGGTGTCGTCGAAGCGCAGGTTGGTCTTGCCGCCGACTTCGTCGGCCAGGCCGAAGTCGATGCAGATGGCCTTGGCGTGGCCGATGTGGAGGTAGCCGTTGGGCTCGGGGGGAAAGCGGGTCTGGATGACGGCGTCGCCGAACTTTTTGGTGCGCACATCCTCGGCGATGATGTCGCGGAGGAAGTTGGAGGGAGCGCGAGCGTCCTGACTTTCCGGATTTGGGTTGGTCATGGCTAAGTTATTATAAGTTTTTTCGTGAACCGGCACGAGATTCCAATCATCCGGATTGGTGGCGTCCGCACCTCAAGAAAAGGCGGCCATTGGGGGTGAAGAATGACGCTTTCTTGGCTAGAAACGGCTCCATTTCGGGCCGTTTCTGAGCGAAAATCGCTGCTCTTTGAAGACCTCGTTCTCGCCCGCCTTTCCTCCATTGCCGCGAACCCCGGACCTTTCCGCCTCCGTTCACAGCGATCCTAAAAATGCCGGACCTGGATGAATCGGAGAAACTCGCAGCGGGGAAAACCGGCTCCGTGTTACGCCCGTACTCTGCAGACTGACCGCTGCTCAGGCAGACCGCAACTCATCGTGCGGTAGACTTCTCCGAGGGGCTCCCGCAACCCGAATTCGCAGCCCGAATGCGAAGTCGGCAGTGGTTGGCGGGCTCCGTCCCGGAAGGAATGCCTCTTGTCGCGCAGATCCGCTCCCTTGTTTTTGGCCGCCGCTCTGGCCTTTGCCGCTCATCCCATTGCCGCCCAAGCTCCCCAGAAGGCTCTCACCGTGGAGGCAATCTTCGCCCACGGACCCTTGATCGGACGCCCGCCCAGCGAACTGACCTGGTCGCCAGACGGCAAGCACCTGACCTATTTGGACGGGGGCGAGCTGATCGATCTGGACCCTGGAACCGGCAAGCCGCATGTCATGGTGAGCCGCGCCAAGCTGGCTTCGCTCTTCGGAACAGACGGCTCGGAGAGGGACCGCGACCATCGCGACCGCTACAACATGGCCAGCTATCAATGGGCGCCGGACTCGGCGCATCTGCTCTTCGACCCCAACGGCCGGCTCTGGATCTACGACTTGCACACCGGAACAGGAGTACAGATCGGATTTACCGGAGCTGCCTCCGGCGACGACCCCAAGTTTTCTCCCAACGGAGAGTTCGTCTCGTATGTGCGCGACCACAACCTGTCCTTGGTGCGGCTGCGGGACACCGCCGCGCCTCCGCTCAATCTGGTTCCGGCACCCGCCGCGGGCATATCGAACGGCGAGGTGGACTGGGTCTACGAAGAAGAGTTGGACGCGCGCAGCAACTACTTCTGGTCGCCGGACTCGAAGAACCTGGCCTATCTGCAGATGAACGAGACGGCCGTGCCCCAATATCCGATCCCCGATTGGATTCCCACCCACGCAACCATGGATTTCCAGCGCTACCCGCAGCCCGGCGATCCCAATCCCGAGGTCCACGTAGGCGTTGTCAGTGCCCGTGGCGGCAAAACGGTCTGGATGAAGCTTTCCATCCGTGAGGGCCAGGACTACATTCCGCGATTTGGCTGGGTGGACCCTCGGACGCTTTGGATCGAGACCCTCAGCCGCGATCACAAGCACCGCAATGTTTACTTCGCCAATGCCTCCAACGGCCTGGCGCATACGGTGCTCGAAATCGCGGACGACCAATTTCTCGACGAAAACTACGACGTTTCCGTGGCCTTTGGCTTCATCGTGCTGACGCAGTGGACGGATGGGCACAACCATCTCTATCTCTACAGCTACGACCAGGGCAATCCGGACGGGGCGATCGCCAGGCCGGAAGGGCAGTTGACCAAGGGCGACTTTGAAGTCGGCGATGTTCTGCGCGTCGATCACGCGGCCAAGCTGGTCTTCTACGAATCGAATGAAGGCAACTTGCTGGAACAGCAGTTATGGCAGGTCGGCTTTGATGGCCAGCGCAAGCAGTTGAGCTCTGGCGCCGGATTCCATACCGGCAACCTTGCTCCCACCGGCGGCGGATTTGTCGACAAGCGATCGGCCCGGCTCGATGCGCCCTCGCTCAGCCTCTGCCCGCAAGCGGGCCAGTGCGGCGTCTTCTGGCAAACGCGAGCGCTCGAACCCTACCACCTCCGCGCCCCCCAGCAACTTGAAATCAAGGCCCACGACGGCGCCACCCTCTACGCCACGATTCTGCTTCCGGAGGGGACAGCGAATCCGGCGAGTGTGCCTTTGATCGTGAACCCCTACGGCGGGCCCGGCCCCCAGCCGGTAGCCAATCGCTGGAGCGACAGCCTGCTCTTCGATGAGTTGCTCGCTCAGCATGGCTTTGCCGTGCTCCACGCCGACAATCGAGGCACGGGCATGCGGGGTCGCACCTTTGCCCAGGCGGCTTATCGCAACTTCGGTCCCGTTCAGTTGGAGGACCAGTTGACCGTCCTGGACGCGGTTCTCGCCCAATATCCGCAACTGGACCCCAAGCGCCTCGGCTGGTGGGGTTGGAGCTGGGGCGGGACTTTCACCCTTTACGCCATGTCCCACTCCGACCGTTTCCGCGCCGGGGTCGCAGTGGCCCCCGTCACCGACTGGCACAACTACGATTCGATCTATACCGAGCGCTACATGGGCCAGCCGGCCGACTTCGCTTCCGGCTACAAGGACTTTTCCGTGGTCAACTCCGCGGCCAATCTGAAAGGCCACCTGCTGCTGGTCCATGGCACCGGAGACGACAACGTGCACATCGAGAACACGATCCAGTATGTACAAAAGCTGATCGAAGCCGGCATTCCCTACGACCTGCAAATCTACCCGCGCAAGACCCACTCCATCGCCGGCCCCGATGTGCGCACCCATCTCTACAGCCGTATCCTGGCCCACTTTGAGCAGTATCTGAAGCCGCCGTTGGAATGAGGGCGGGGAGATTTCTCGGCAATTCAAGCACTAACCCCGCTTGGGGAGGCTCACTTCAAGAGCGTCACACCGAAGGGTTCCTCGCCGCAGTCCGTGTTGCACAGCATAAATTCCATGCGGCCTAGGTATGCCACGGGCTTACCATCCTGTTTCGCAGGCCTGAACTTCCAGGATTGCAGAGCTTTCTCAACCGGCTTCCGAGCCAACTGGATTCCGACCAGAGCATTGGTACAAACCACTTCGCCCGAGACGTCGACGAGAACGCCGACGAAGACCGTGCTTCTGAAGTCTAACTGTCTGATGAATCCGTCCAGGTCAACCTTGTGAGTTGCGCGCTTCTTCATTTCATCCGACGTGAATCGGCCGATTTCGCCTTGACTTGACCGCAGGAGTTTGCCCTGGAATTCACAGGGGAGCTTCGGCGAAGATACCTGCCCCTGGCCAAAGGAAACAAGTGACAATAATGCGCAAACGAGGAAAACCGGCCTCATATTATGGTTAGACACCGACGCGAAGGGAAGCAGGTGGAGTCAGCTTCAGCCTGCGGGCAAACCGTTCGATTGAATGATTTTGATTGGGAGTTGCCCTCTTAGGCGCTATGATGCCGGAACAGCTCGTCCTTCTCGCGGCCCGGGCAATCCGTGCATTCCAGGCAGCAAACCAGGAGGATGGCCACGCCGGCTGTCGCAATGATGGCGAGCAGGCTTCCGTTCGCCACCAGCCAATGAACCAGATCTTGAATGTTTAGGGACATCATGGAAACTGCTCCAAAGATCCGCCAAACAGCCGCATTTATTTGGACGAATCGAGTTTCGGAGCGCCGACATGCCGGCGCAATAAGTCTATCATCGGCGATTTTTTGTCGTCACCCTATTGCATTGAAGAGAAGAAAAAGCGAAAATAAATCCGATATGGTAACCGCTCCCAATCCGGTCTCGACCATGAAGCCAGTCGAGTGCGGGGATCGGCAGGCGCCCGATTTCGCGCCCAATCCCACGCCCGGCCAGATGCTGAACTGGCTGTTCGTCGACTTGAACTCCTACTTTGCCTCGGTGGAGCAGGAGGTACGTCCCGAGCTGCGCGGCCACCCTGTAGGGGTGGTGCCCATGATGGCCGACACCACCGTCTGCATCGCGGCAAGTTATGAGGCCAAGGCCTGCGGCGTAAGGACGGGGACTGTGGTGGCCGATGCCAAGCGCCTGTGTCCCGACCTGGTGCTGGTCGAGGCCCGCCACGAGCTTTACGTCGATTACCATCACCGCATTGTCGAAGCAGTGGAGAGCTGCCTGCCGGTCACTGCCGTGCTCTCGATCGACGAAATGGCCTGCCGGCTGATGGGCCGCGAAAGGCCGATGCTGGCCGCCATGGAACTGGGCCGCCGGGTGAAGGCGCGCATCCGGGAGCGGGTTGGCCCCACGCTGCGCAGCTCGGTGGGCCTGGCCACCAATCGCTATCTGGCCAAAGTGGCCAGCGATATGGAAAAGCCCGACGGCCTGGTGGCGCTTCCCTTGGACATTCTCCCCGATGCCCTGCGCCATCTCACCCTCCGCGACCTTCCCGGCATCGGCGCGCGCACCGAAAAGCGGCTGAACGAGATGGGAATCCACACCATGGATCAGTTGCTTGCGCTCGACTGCGAACAGGCCGGCCAGCTTTGGGGCTCGGTCTGGGGCGAGAGGTTGTGGCACTGGCTTCGCGGCGAAGACTTCGAAATGTCGGAGACCGATCATCTGAAGTCGATCAGCCACCAGCACGTGCTCGCGCCGGAGATGCGCACGCCGGAACAGGCTTGGGCGGTGGCGCACAAGCTGCTGCACAAGGCAGCCATGCGGCTGCGCGCAGCCGGTCTGTGGGCCGGCAATGTCGGGCTGGCCATCGGGTTTGCGGGCGCGCGCGGCGAGACCGCCCCGGTGAGCACCTTTGGCGTACCTGCTCGTGGCTGGCATCGCGAATCGCAGATCGGCGAGTGCCAGGACAATCAGACCCTGATTGCCGCGCTGAGCCGCCTTTGGGAGAGCCGGCCGAAAGCGCCCGAGTTTGCCCACCCGTACTTCATCGGCGTGCATCTGGGCGGATTGGTCCCCAACCGCCTGCACACCCTCAACCTCTTTGACGGCCTGGAAGATGCGCAGAGCAAGAAGCGGCTGCTGGCAACCATGGACGAGTTGAACAACAAGTACGGCATGAGCACGCTCGCCCCAGCGACCATGCTGACCGCCTTCAAGGCCGCGCCGACGCGGATCGCGTTCCACAGCATTCCGGAGATATTCTGAGTGAATCGTCATTCCCCCGCTGCACTAACCTTAATACTGTTCACCTAAGTATTAAAGTTAGCCTGCTGCTTGCCTCCGAGGCGCTTCCCCGATGGTTTCCCTTTGAAGCCAGACTTGGAGAATCCGCCCGGTTTTGGCCTGGAGCGGGAACCGGACGCTGGCTTCGATGGGCCACCGAAGGTGAGCTTGGGTTTCCAGCCAACTGGCTTTGGAGGATGAGGGCCAGAATGCCGGGGTGTGAAGGGGCCCTCGCCTTCTGGACGGCGGACGGGGCGCTTGGAGGGTGTGAATGGCTGGCTTGACCCGGAGGGCATGGATTCAAATGGGCGGCTGGAGGGGCGGCTGCCGGACGAGCGGCCGGCTGGTTTCCCGGGCTTCCACCGCGCGGACGAAGACCTGTCCGTGGGGACCCCGGATTTCCACCCCACGGACGAAGACCTGTCCGTGGGGACCCCGGATTTCCACCCCACGGACGAAGACCTGTCCGTGGGGACCCCGGGTTTGCTGCTGGGGCGGGCGCCGCCGGGGCGGGGTTTGCCGCTGCTGGTGGTGAAAGGCCGGGCGAAGCCACTTTCGTTGCGGGGGGGACGGGGGGTGGAGCGGCCGGAACTGGAGCGGCCGGGGCCGTGGGGTCTTGAACCGGGACGGTTGGGGCTTGTTCCGATCCGCTCGGGGCGGGCGGACTCTTCGGAGGGTTCGATGTGCAGGCGCGAGGGCATCCCGGGGCCCAGGTCCTCGATGGGGGCTTGCGGGGTGCGCCGGGGCGCGGCGTGGCGATCCTTGCCGGACAGGCGGGAGCTGCCGCCTTGCTTGGACCAGGTTGGTTTACCTGAAGCTGGTTTGTTTGGGGCAGGTCTCGCGCCGTAGGTTTTTCCTGGACCAGGCTTGGGATTGAAGGCGCGGCCAGCGGGCAGCTTTGCGTCGTGGGTTCGGGTGGATGCGGGCCAGTCTCCGAAGGGCTTGGACGCGTGCGGGTGGCTTTCTCCGGTCCGGCGGGCGGGAAAGCGCGAGGGTGGACGAGAGGGACGGTCCTCCTTTTTCCAGGTTGGACGAGTGGCGCGGGGAGGGAGCGTGGGCAGTTGGGCGGCGTCGGCCAGGTTGCGGCGGCGGATCTCCTTGGATTTGGGAGTACGGAGCTTGCCTTCGGCGGCCTGGCGGAGGAGTTCCAGCTCTTTGGGGTCCAGTTCGCGGAGATGGCCGGGTTCCTGGTCGAGGACGAGCGGGCCGTAGCCAACGCGGCGGATCTTCTCGACGAAGTGGCCGATCTCCTGGAACATCTTGCGCAGTTCGCGATTGCGGCCCTCGATGAGGACGACTTCAAACCAGGGATTGTCGCCTTGGCGAACCTGGCGGATGCGGGCTGGGGAGGTGCGGACCTGGGGCGAGCCGGGGGCACTTCGCTCGATGGAGACGCCAGTGCGGAGCAGGTCGAGCTGGGCCTCGGTGGGCTGGCCGGCAACCTTGACCAGGTAGGTTTTTTCTATGCCGGAGGCGGCCTTGGTGAGCCGGTTGGCGAGCTCGCCGTCGTTGGTGACCAGCAGCAAGCCCTCGCTCCGATAGTCGAGGCGGCCGACGGGGTAGAGGCGCTCGGCCATCTTCTCAATGAACTGCATGACGGTGGGGCGGCCCTCGGGGTCCTTGACGGTGGTGACGTAGCCTCTGGGTTTGTTGAGGACGAAGTAGCGCGGCCGTTCCGGCCCGTGGAGGAGCTTGCCGTCGACGCGGATGTGGTCGCGGGCGGCGTCAGCCTTGCTGCCAAGCTCGGTGACGATCTTCCCGTTGACCTGGACGCGGCCCTGCTGGATGAGTTCCTCGGCGCGCCGGCGGCTGGCGACGCCGGCCTGGGCGATGATCTTTTGCAAGCGTTCGAGTTTGGCGGGGGGTCGGCCATCCTGTGCGTCAGGTTGGCTGAGAATTGTGGTATCCCAGGTCCCCGAATCGGGACTTGAGGCACCCGGCGGTTCACCTTCGAGCTCGGCTTGAGGTTCGACTCCATTTTCGAGTTCAGTTTCGAACTCGCCTTCACCTAGGAGTGCGCCGGGTAGCGTGGCAGCGCCGAGGAAGCCTTCTGCCTCGGATTCGAGTTCAGATTCAAGCTCGTCCTCACTTTCAAGTTCGGTTTCGAGTTCGCCTTCGCTCAGAAGCGCGCCGGGGAGCGTGAGTGCGCCGAGCCCGTCTTCTGCCTCGGATTCGAGCAGTGCTTCGAGTTCGGGAGCGACTTCGATCCTTGCCTCGGGCCCCGCTACCGCGGGAGCGAGCGGCTTGGCGGCCTTCTTCGCTCGGGGTTTGGAGGCGGCTTTGGGCTTGCGCTTCGAGGATTTGGGCTTCGCGTCATCAGTCATTGGGGAAGGGTCTCGGTTTCTGCCTGCTCTGCGGGGGAAGGCGCAGCAGGCGCGGCCTCGGCGGGGATGGTTTCGGGCTCGATGGACGGGAGGGGGGTGGGGTCTTCGGGGGCGGATTCGTCGAATTCCAGAGCCGGATTAAGGTTTGGAGCGAGGAACGGTTGTACGGTCGAGGCCGGCTCCGGTTCGTCGAATTCGATGGCGGCCATCTTCTCGAACTCTTCCATGGAGGGGAGCTCGGAGACATCCTTGAGGCCGAAGCGCAGGAGGAACTCGCGGGTGGTTCTGTAGAGGATGGGACGGCCAATGACCGGCTTGCGGCCGGCAGTGGCGATGAGCTTTCGGGCGAGCAGGGAGCCAAAGACGGCGGAGGAGTCAACGCCGCGAATCTCGTTGACCTCAGGGGCGGTAACGGGTTGCTTGTAGGCGATGACGGCGAGGGTTTCGAGGGCCGGGAGGGAGAGTTTGAGGGCTGGCTTGAGGCTTTTCACAAAGGCGCGGACGGCGTCGTGGCACTCGGGCTTGGTGGCCATGCGGAAGCCGCCGGCGATCTCGCGGATTTCCAGGCCGCGGCTGTCGGAGGCATAGGAGGCGATGAGCTCGTCGAGGACCTGTTGGAGGATAAGGCGGACTTCCCGGTCGCGGAGGCGGGCGAGGCGACGGGCTTCCAGGCCGGGTTCGGTGGGAGATTCTTCCGCCTGGGCAGCTTCTTCGACTGGGTGGGGACCCGGCTCCAGGGGCGAGTCCGGATTTGCATCTGGCACCGGCTCGGCGGCTGGTTCCTCGAAGGGAGACTGTTCCTGCTCCAGGAACTCGGTCTCTTCGCTCAGGAAGGGGAAGGGCTGGGCGGAATCCAGCTCCAGGCCTGCGGACTCGGCAGCCTCGTCTCTCGATTCAGCGGCTTGCTCGGCGTTCGAGGCCTGTTCCGCCTTCCACTCGAGGGCGTCGGCGGCAAAGAGGGCGGCGAGCTGAGCCAGGGTGACCGGCTCCTCCGCAGCGTAGATGACAGCTTCCAGCTTGGCTTTCAGGCTCATTCTTCGACAGGTACCTCCAGTATGTTACCGGAAGTGGAGGCTGCGCGCCGGCGAAAGCTGTGAGCGGAGGGCGAGGGCAGGAAAAAGGGCGTCCGGGAGTGCCGGACGCCCTGAAAAGCATGGTGAAGGCGAGCTCAGTTGGCGATCTGACGGAAGAGCCAGTAGAGCGTTCCGGAGAGCAGGGCGGCGGCGGGGAGGGTGAAGACCCATGCGGCCGCGATATTGCGGATGGTGGATAGTTGCAGCCCACTGCGGTTGGCGGCCATGGTGCCGGCGACGCCGGAGCTGAGCACGTGGGTGGTAGAGACCGGCAGTCCGAAGTTGTCGGCAGCGAAGATGGTGGCCATGGCAACTAGTTCGGCGCTGGCGCCCTGGGCGTAGGTGAGGTGCTGCTTGCCGATTTTTTCGCCGACCGTGACGACGATGCGCTTCCAGCCGACCATGGTGCCGAGGCCGAGAGCTAAGGCGACAGCGACTTTGACCCAGGGCGGGATGAACTTGGTGGCTTTGTCCACTTTGCTTTTGTAGTTGGCGAGGGCAGCGGACTCTTCGGGGGTAAAGGCCGGATTCTTGGTTTTTTGCATCAGGCGAAGGGCTTCGCTGGTTACATACATGTCGTTGCGGACGTTGGTCTGATCCTTGGCGGGGACCGCCTTGAATTCCTTGTAGAGAGCCACTTCGTGGTTCAGATCCTCGACCAGCTCGCGGAGCGCCAGGATGGTGTCGGGCTGAAGCTCCCTGGTGCGGATGTAGTCGGTGACCTCGGCGCGAGCGTCGGCGCCGAGGATGCCGCTCTTGTCCACGTGGCGGTCGAGGATGTGGCCCGCCTGCTCGGAGGCAGCAATGAACTCCTGTACGTCGTGGGCGGTGCCGGCGTGGTTGAGGGCGTAGGCGGTGGGGACGGTTCCAATGAGGATGAGCATAATCAGGCCCATGCCCTTTTGGCCGTCGTTGGAACCGTGGAAGAAGCTGACGCCGGTGCAGGTGAGCACCAGCAGGGCGCGGATGGGCCACGGTGGTGGCGTGTTGTTCTTGGGCGCCGTGTAGAGAGCCGGATACTTGATGAGCCACTTGGACAGGAGCATCAAAAGTGCCGCGAAAACAAATCCGACGAGAGGCGAGATCAGCAGCACCTTGAAGACCTTCGCGGCCTGTTCCCAGTCGACGCCGGAGGTGCCGTTGCGGACGCTCATGATCTGGTTGGCGATGCCGACACCGATGATGGAGCCCACCATGGTGTGGGAACTGGAGGCGGGCAGCCCGAACCACCAGGTGCTGAGGTTCCAGAGGATGGCGGCGATGAGCAGGGCGAAGACCATGGCGAATCCGGAGCCCACGCTGACCTGGAGGATGAGCTCGACCGGCAGCAGGGTGATCACAGTGAAGGCGACCGTGCCGGTGGAGGTGAGGACGCCGGCCAGGTTGCACATCCCCGACCAGACCACGGCCATGTTGGGCTCCAACGAGTGCGTGTAGATGACCGTTGCCACCGCGTTGGCAGTGTCATGAAAGCCGTTGACGAACTCGAAGCCCAGAGCAATGATCATCGCAAAGCCGAGCAGTATATAGGGCCAGGCGCTGCCGACCGTCACTTCCCGCAGGTCCTGGGCGATATGAATGCCGATGAACCCGAGGCCGCCCGCCAACGCCGCGAGAACCACGCCGCCGCTGATCCACGCGGAGGTCCCTTTCATCTTGCGATCGAGTAAAGACGCGCCTGAAGGCAGAGATTCGACGGTTGTCGCCAGATCGGACATAGATAGGCTCCAGAGCTTGGGATAGGTTTGAAGTTCGGTTGTGCTGGATACGGAAAGCTCCAGACTCTGCAATGGATATACGAGTCAGATGAATAGGGAATGAATTGTTCTCGATTGGAACGAGCTTTTCGGCAAGGAAAACTGGCGTCGGGGAGTGCCGGACGCTTTGAAAAGCATGGTGAAGGCGAGCTCAGCGGGCGATCTGACGAAAGAGCAAGAAGAGGATTCCAGAGAGCAACGCGGCGGCGGGAAGGGTGAAGACCCAGCCGGCCGCAATGTTACGGATGGTGGATAAGTGGAGACCGCTGCCATTGGCTGCCATGGTGCCGGCGACGCCGGAACTGAGGATGTGCGTTGTGGAGACGGGCAAACCCCAGGTGTTGGCGGCGAAGATGGTGGCCATGGTCACGAGGCCGGCGCTGGCGCCCTGCGCATAGGTCATGTGGTCCTTGCCGATCTTCTCGCCCACGGTGACGACGACGCGCTTCCATCCCACCATGGTGCCTAGTCCCAGGGCCAGGGCCACGGCCACTTTGACCCAGTCGGGGATGAACCTGGTGGCCTTGTTTACCCTGCTCCGATAGCTGGTGAGGGCGGCGCTTTCCTCGGGCGTGAAGGCGGGGTTGTGGTTCCTGGCCATGAGCCGGAGCGCTTCGCTGGCAACATACATGTCATTGCGGACATTGGTCTGATCCGGCACGGGAACGGATTTGAAGACCTTGTAGAGAGCGATCTCGTGGTTGAGGTCCTCGACCAGCTCGCGAAGAGCGAGGAGTGTGGCCGGCTGCAACTGCTGGGTACGGATGTATTCGGTGACTTCGGCGCGAGCATCGGGTCCGAGGATGGCGTTCTTGTCCACGTGGCGGTCGAGGATGTGCCCGGCCTGCTCGGAGGCGGCGATGAAGTCCTGAACATCCTGAGCTGTCACGGCGTGGTTGAGGGCGTAGGCGGTGGGGACGGTTCCAATGAGGATGAGCATAATCAGGCCCATGCCCTTTTGGCCGTCGTTGGAACCGTGGAAGAAGCTGACGCCGGTGCAGGTCAGGACCATGAGAGCGCGGATGGGGAACGGCGGCGGCTGCTTGTCCCTGGGCGCTTCAAAGAGCGAAGGGTACTTGATGAGGCGCCTGGAAAGCAGGATTAGCAGGCCGGCCAGAGTAAAGCCGAGCAGAGGGGAGATGAGCAGGACCTTGAGGACCTTGATGGCTTGCTCCCAGTCCAGGCCGGAGGTGCCAGTGTGGGGGTTCAGGAACTGGTTGGCCAGTCCCACGCCGATGATGGAGCCGACCATGGTGTGGGAACTGGAGGCGGGTAGTCCAAACCACCAGGTACCTAGGTTCCAGAGGATGGCTGCAAGGAGCAGCGCAAAAACCATGGAAAACCCGGCGCCTGAGCTGACCTGCAGGATAAGTTCGACAGGCAGCAGGGTGATGACCGCGAAGGCCACCGTGCCGGAAGAGGCGAGTACGCCAGCCAGGTTGCACAGGCCGGACCAGACCACGGCGACATTGGGTTCGAGCGAGTGGGTATAAATGACCGTGGCGACGGCGTTGGCGGTGTCGTGGAAGCCGTTGACAAACTCGAAGCCGAGAGCGATCAGCATGGCCAGGCCAAGCAGCAGATAGGGCCAGATGCTGGTGATGGTCACATTGCCGAGGTCTTTGGCCAGATGAAATCCGATGTAGCCGAAGCCGGCCAGGAGCGCGACCAGGAACGCGAGGAGACCGAACCGGCTTGAGGATCGGTGCGGCCTGCGTTCGATCACGGATGGCCGCGCCGGTATGACTTCAACAGCCGTAGCAAGATCGGCCATCAGAAATCTCCAAGGCGCGCGGAATCATTCCGGGGGCGCTTGGGCCTCCAAGGTGCAAGTTCAACCGCGGAACTGAAATGGGACGGGAAAGGGGATGGCTTTTGGCGGGAGAGAGAAGAGCCGGATAGATGGACGAGCATAAAACCCCAACAACCAAATTCTTGCTCGGTTGTTTACCCGGCAAGCGGAGGGCCGCTGCCAGGCGACAGACGATTCTACACCGGTTGAGCGGGGTGGGCGAATCTATCTTGTTTTTCGCGGAGTGGTATTGCGCTCGAACCACTGGGCAAGCTGGTCTTCGGTAATTTCACCGGCAGCGAGGCCGAGGATGGTGAGGAATGCGTCTTCCTGGCTGGCGGTGACCTCAGATCCATTCACATCAAGAAATGCAAACGAAACTACTAGGGCCGTGCGCTTGTTGCCATCGACAAACGGATGATTGGATGAGATTCCAAATGCATATGCGGCTGCGAGAACGGCGAGAGAGGGCGCCGATTCGGCGTAGGCCCAGATGTTCCTTGGCCGCGCCAAGGCTGATTCCAGCAATCCAGCGTCCCGGATACCCAGTGAGCCGCCGTGCGCGGCAAGCTCAAGATCATGCGCGAGCACCGAGTCGGCTGCTTCCATCCATATCGGCTCCTCCATTTACTCCGCCAACTTGCGCAGTGCGTCGCGGTACTTGCGCATGACTCTCTCGGTGGCCTCGAGCTTGCGCATGAACTTGTCGTCGTAGGGGGTCAGGTGAGCCCCGAAGGGAGTCTCAGACAGGCAGACGATATCACCCTTCTCGAGCTTCAGCCGCGCCAGGGTTTCTTTGGGCAAGATGATGCCCGCGGAGTTGCCGATGGCGATGATTTTGGCGGTTGTGGGCAAGGAATTCGCTCCGATAAATCAACCTAAGTATAACATACGTTAGAACGTTGATCGATTGATCTATCGCCAGTCGTCACGGGCGCCGGTCAGGCCTTCGTTGACAATGGCATCGAAGGCGGCCTGCTTTTTAATGAAGATCTCGCTGAACTGGCGGTCCTGGCGGAGGAGCACGGCCTGGAGACGGACGAGCTCGAGGAGCGCCAGGAACATAGCCACCAGCGCACGCTCGGAACGGGTGTGGCTGAGGAGGCGGCGCAGGGCCACCGGCCTGTCTTCCATGGTGAGGCGGCGGGCAAGGAACTGGATCATCTGGCCGACGGTGACCGGGTCGTCTTCGACATCGATGACGGGGCGGTTGCGGGCGCGCTCGAGGATGTCGCGGAAGATGCGGACCAGATCGACGGTATCGGCGGCGATCTCCGGCTCGACGGCCTCATCGTCCTGGAATTCGCGGCCTCCGGGGTTGGTCCAGGTGGCGGCCTCGAGGATTTGCTTCTGCTGGAGCATCTGGGCGGCGTTCTTGAAGCGCTCGTGCTCGAGGAGGCGCTCGACCAGCTCGCGGCGGGGATCTTCCGCGGGCTCCTCGGGGCCGGACGGCGCGCGGGGAAGCAGCATCTTGCTCTTGATGTGGATGAGCAGCGAGGCAGTGTAGATGAACTCGCCAGCGACATCCACGTCGGTGGCCTTGAGCTGGTTGACGTATGCCAGGAACTGGGCGGTGATTCTGGCGATAGGAATGTCGTAGATGTCGATGTCCTGGGAGCGAATCAGGTCGAGTAGCAGGTCGAGGGGCCCGTCGTAGACCTGAGAAACTACGACCGAAAAGGGGGACTCCGCGTCCTGCTCCTGCCGTCTCTTCTCCTTGGCGGCGAGCCGGACGGCAGCCCTTTCGTCCACGGCGGGCGGGGTGGCGAGCAGCAACTGCGGACCTGGCTCGGGGGCAGGGGCAGGATTGGGGACCTGCTCGACGGCTGGCGCCGCCAATGGTCCTTCGCCGGGCAATGGGATGGGATCGGGCGCAGCATCCGGTCCAACAGCGTGGTCGGAAACGGCGGCGATGGCCGGTTGGGGATCGGTTTCTGTCGATGGCTCAACTTCTGAGGCCGGCTCGTGGACGGCTGCGTCTCCCGGCGCATCCGGCTGAGCTTCGGAAACGGCCTCGGACATGGATACGGCCGGCTCGGGCTGAGCTTCCACTGCAGGCTGGGCGGATTCGATCGGCTCCGGGGCGGAAACGGTCATGGGCTTGGCATCGAGATCCGGATTTGGCTCGGGAGCGGGGACGGCAACGGCGATAGCAGACGCTTCTTGCACGGCTCCCGCGAGATGATCCGCCAGTTCGACCGGGTCAGCATTGGAGACAGAGATCGGCTCGGGCTGCGGCGCGGATGGAAACTCGGGTGCAGAGACGAGGTCCGATCCTGATTGCATCGGGAGCAGTTCCGGTTCGGATTCCTGAAAAGAGTAATCCGGCAGAACAGTCTCCGGGATGGATTCGGCCAGTTCCTCTGGCGGTGCTTCATTGGCAGGCGCGGCAACCGAGGCGACGGGCAGCTCGATCTCGGCCTTAGCGGTTGGTTGGGCTGGTTGCGGCGGAGCGGGCACGACGCCGCTGGAAGCTTCCGGCTCGTTGCAGGGTTCGGGTTCCGGCTCGATTACGTCGTCCGTTTCCGGCGCGGGTGCGGCTTCAAGTGCGGCGGGCAGGATCTGCTCGACTTCACAGGCTGCGGCAAGAGGGAAAGCAGAAGGCAAATCGTCCGCAGGACGGCTCTCAGGGGCTAAAGAGGTTGCGGAAAAACTTGGGCTTTCGGGTGAGAATATCGGAAGGGGTCCCTCCGGGGCTAAAGCCCCTGTTGATTCTGTTGACCTTATGCGTGGGTTAAAACCCCCGTCTCCCTCCGGATCGAGTTTTTCCGCAGCCTGTGAAGCCCAAGCTGACTCCATGGCTTCGCTGTCCGGGTCAGAGCCCGTACCCTTCCCTGAAGCGAGTCCTTCCGCAGGCTGTTCAGGGCTAGAAGCGGTGGCAGTCTCGAGGGCCCAGATGAAATCGGGCGCAGAAATGGGCTCGGCCAGGGGCTCCGGCTCAGCGCCGGCGATTTCGGGATTGGGGAAATGGTCTGTCAAGGCTGGTTCAACTTCCAGAATCTCTTCGGATCGCTCGAAAATGTGCTCCTCTTTCAATTTCAAGGGTAGAGGTTTTTGAGGCCGAGGAAAAAGGCCGAGTGCCGAACGAATGCCGTCCAGGGCATAGTCGATTGCTTTTCGCCACCACGGGGATGCTTTCTCAGCCATCTGAACGTCCTGCCGATGCAAACTGCGCTCGGTCTAGGGATGATGGCTATTGTAGCCATCGTGTGCTTTTTCAGCCGAAACGGAAAGCCCCGCTAAGAGGGCGCGTAGTCGGAGCGATACGGGGCAAAAACGTCAAGCACCTCGGAGGCACGGTCGGAGTGGGCCTGGTGCTCTGCGCCGCCGGGGACGAGGATGCTGTCTCCGGCAGAGAGCGCGTGCTTGACACCCGCGATGGTAAGTTGGATTGCGCCGGAGAGGACAAAGACCAACTGCTCGTGGGCATGGCTGTGCGCGACGCCAACCCATCCCGGCTCGATTTTGTGGCGGACAAGCATGATGCCCGGACTGTAGGACATCACCTGGCGACGGAGGCCGGGCTCGGGGCTGGTCATGCGGTTGTCATCGGATTGGATCACTTCATCGGCGGGGGACATGTGTTTTTCCTGCGCTTTCAGGCGTGCCGGGCTAGTTAGCGGCGGGCGTGGTGAGGGTCATCTGCATGGCGGCGCGAACTTGCCGCATAGTCTGCTCGGCGCGAAGGCGGGCGCGGTTGGAACCGTCTTCGAGGATTCCTTTGACCTGATCTTCGGAGTAGGCAGCCCGGCGGACTTGTATGGGTTCGAGAACCTGGACCAGGGCTTCGGCGACCCAGCCCTTGCATTCGATGCAACCGATTCCGGCCGAGCGGCAGCCGTCATAAACCTTGGAGAGGGTCTCCGGAGTGGAGAACACCTTATGCAGGTCGCCTACGGGGCATTTGTCGGGGTCGCCCTTGTCGGTGCGTCTCATGCGCGCCGGATCGGTGACCATGGTCTTGAGCTTCTGGCGGACAGTCGGCTCTGGATCGGTCATCAGGATGGTATTGCCGTAGCTCTTGGACATCTTGCGGCCATCGGTGCCCGGCAAAGTGGGCGAGGGCGTAAGCAATACATGCGGCTCGGGCAGTACCTCCGCACCGTCAAGTTTATAGAACTGGTTGAAGCGGCGGGCGACCTCGCGGGTGAGTTCGACGTGAGCCGTTTGATCGTTGCCCACGGGAACAAACTGCGGCTGGTAGATGAGGATGTCAGAAGCCATGAGAAGCGGATAGCCCAGGAAGCCGAAGTTCGACAGGTCCTTGCCAGCGAGGTTCTTCTGTTGCTCCTTGTAGCTGGGCACGCGCTCCAGCCAGCCAAGCGGAGTGACCATGCCCAGGAGCAGGTTGAGTTCGGCGTGCTGGAGGACCTTGCTCTGCAGGAAGAGGACGCACCTGTTGGGATCGAGGCCGGCGGCGAGGTAGTCGAGCAACACGTCCAGGGTGTTGGGAGCGATCTGCGAAGGGTCGGCGTAGTCGGTGGTGAGGGCGTGCCAATCGGCGATGAAGAAATAGCACTCGTATTGGACTTGCAGCTTGACCCAATTGGCGAGGGCGCCCATGTAGTTGCCGAGGTGGAGCTTGCCGGTGGGGCGCATGCCGCTGAGAACGCGGGGGCGGGAGGATGAGATTTGGGGTTCGGGCATTTTTTTCGATTCCGGGAGGGTTGACAAAGAGCGGAGCAAAGGGCAACCGCAGGAGGTCCCCTTCGACTCCCCTCAGGGCAGGCTTTCGACTCCGCTGCGCACCGCTCAGGATGACAGCGTTTGTGGTGGTTCGATCCTTTGAGGCCGAAGCAATAAAGGGCTGGTTCCATTGTAGCGGGAGTTAACCGGCGAGCGCTTGACGTTGAGCTATAGGTGGATCAGGGCAAAGTAAACCAGGGCGAGGGCAGGGCCGAGCAGGGCCATGAGGACAAAGCGCCCCACGAAGATCATAAGCAGATAGCTGACCCAGATGGGAATCCGGTCGTAGGCCTGCACGGCGTTATAGGGAAGCATGTTGCGCAGCACGCGGCTGCCGTCGAGGGGAGGAATGGGGAGCAGGTTGAAAAAACAGAGGGAGAGGTTGATCAAGATGGCCAGGGTGCAGAGCAGGGCCAAGGCCTGCGGACCGGAAGGTACGCCCATGGCTAGACCACCCTGGAAGGTGGTGAGAACAAGCTCGTGCCCGCCGGGGACCGCGACGGAGATGAACGCGAGCGCGAGAAAAGCAATCAGGACGAGGAGCAGGTTGGAGGCGGGTCCGGCGAGGGTGGTGAGGTTGTCGTCGCGGACGATGTAGCGGAAGTTGCGGGTTGTGACCGGGGTGGGCTTGGCCCAGCCGATCAACATGCCGCCGAAAAAGTTGAAGCCGACGAGGGGGCCAAAGACAACCAGCGCGGGAATGAGCAGGGTGCCGATGGGGTCCACGTGATACATCGGGTTGAGCGTGATGCGCCCTTGCAGGCGAGCGGTCTGGTCGCCCAGCATGGAGGCCATCCAGGCGTGGGCGCACTCGTGGACGCTGAGAGAAAAGAGGATCAGGACAAACTCGAAGACGGCAACAAGGAAGGCGCTGGATTGCAAACGAACTCTCCAAAGGCTGGAAGACTCAGGTTAGCATGAAGGGTCGTGGGAACAAGCCGTGATTGCAAACGGGGCCGGGAACAAAGCTCGGGTGTACATTGTCTAACCAAGTGAGCACCAAGGCGGAGATGTGCGAGAAAGAGGAAAGTCATGCGGCGATGGGTTGCGGGGATTTGTTTGTGTCTGGCGGTTGCGGGGGTGGCCCTGCGAGGTTGGGCCGAGGACGATGAGGCGGCGAGGGCAAACGCGCTCTACAAGGAGGGCAAGCGGATCGACGCCCTGCCCTTGTACGAGGATTTGGCCAAGGCATATCCCAGCGAGCAACTGTACCAGGAGCGGCTTGCCGACTGCCTGGGGGCAAAGGCCGTTCAGCTCAGCGACCCGGCCGAGGTGAAAGCGGTAAGAACCCGGGAACGGGATGCGGCCAAGCGGGCGGTGGAGCTGGGCGACCCGGCCGAATTCGTGAAAATGATGGCCAATCTCGATCCCGACCAGCCTATCTTTGGCTCGATTACGAGTCCGGGGAAGGCGCTCTTGACCGAAGCGGAGAAGGCGTTCACTGCGGGGGACTTCTCGACGGCGATGGCCAAGTATGTGGCGGCGGCGGATGCCGATCCAAAGCTCTACGAGGCCCCGCTCTACGCAGGCGACACGGCATATACGCAAAAGGACTTGAAGACGGCGGCCAAGTGGTTTGCGCGGGCGATTGCCGTGGACCCGAACCGCGAAACGGCCTACCGCTACTGGGGCGACGCGATTTTCAAGTATGGCAACGATCCTGAGGCGGCCAAAGAGAAGTTTATCGACGCGGTGGTAGCCGAGCCGTATAACAAGCTGGCTTGGCAGGGGATCAAGCAATGGGCACAGATCGAGAAGGCAGTGGTGCTGGCGCCGAAGATCGAGCGGCCGGCGGGGCCGGTGGTGGATGCGAAAAAGCCGAACAACATCACCATCAACATCGACCCGGATGCAACCGACGAGAAGAAGCATCCTGGGGGTTACGCGTGGTTGGGTTACTCGATGGCGCGCGCTTCGTTTCGCGGCGATGGATTCAAACAGGCGTATCCCGACGAGAAGCAGTACCGGCACACGCTCAAGGAAGAGGACACGGCGCTGAGCGCGGTGGCCGAAATCGCGAAGGAAGGGAAGATCAAGCGCGAGAATCTGGATGAAAGCCTGCGCAACCTGGTGGAACTGAACGATGCCGGGATGCTCGACTGCTGGATTCTGATTAGCGCGGCCGACAACGGGATCGCACAGGACTACGATGCTTACCGCAAAGATCATCGCCAGTTATTGCACGACTACCTGGAGCGGTTTGTGGTGCATGGAGGGGTGAACTAGACACAGTGAGCCCGGGGGACTTCATCTCTTCGATCAGTTGCGGTCGGAGGGGAAGCTGCCGATGGCTTCTCCGGGGGCGACGGTTTGGCCGGCGAGGACGATGGCGTGGCTGGCGATGCGCGCCTGGTCGCCGATGACGGTGGGCACCAGCGTGACCCGGTCAAATTGATCGGGCGCGTGGGTGAGGGAGTAGATGCGGGAAAAGGAGCCGACAATGGCGCCCTTGCCGATCATGATGCCGCCGCGATCGTTCAGATAGGCGCCCTGGCGAATGGTGGCCCCCTCAGCGATGGAGAGATTGTAGCCGTAGGTGAATTCCACGCCATGGTAGATTCGGACCCCCGCTCCGAGGTAGTCGAAGATGTGGCGTCCGAGCATGGCGCGGAAACGCAGGCCCAGCCAGTGATTGAGGCCAATGGGGGAGCGGTCGAACATCTGCCAGAACCACAGCAGCGGCTTGCGGCGGCTGTAGCGCTCGCGGTCGATCTCGGGAAAGTACTCGGCTTCGAGGGTCACGTTCTCAGGGTCGAGGGAGAGCGAGAGGATGTTGGCGGGCAACTCGCTGGTAAGAGTGAGGTCGAGTTTGCCTCCGTGCGGGCGGCCGAGGTAGAGCTGAAACAACTGGTCGCGGACAATCTCGGAGCGGCGTTCGGGGGAGCTGTGGCGGATGAACTCGTCGTCGAGAAACTGAAGCCAGCGGCGGTAGACTTCTTCAGCCTCGGGGGCGGGATGCGGGACGCTGTTCGAAGGTTCCATACGGATTATCTTCGGCCCTGGATGGTTCGCACGTTGGTTCCGCCGGGTTTCTTGGCGGCGCGCTTGGCGGCGATGGCGTGCATCTCCTTGCCCATGCCGGATTGATTGATAGCCATCTGGATGGCGAGATTGATGAGGTTGCCGGTGCCCCAGTAGAGGGCAAGCCCGGAGGCAAAGTGCCACATGGAGAAGCCGAAGATGGCGGGCATCATGATGGCCATCATGCGGCGCTGGGCGGGGTCCATTCCCGGCGAGGGGGTGAGGAACTGAACCAGGAACATGCTGGCGATGATGACGATGGGCAGGATGTGGAGCGGATCGGGCATGGAGAGATCGGTGAGCCAGTACCAGTGGGCCTGGCGCAACTCGATGACGTTGGCCAACACGCGATAGTAGGCGAAGAAGAGCGGCATCTGCAGGAGCATGGGCAGACAGCCGCCATACATGTTGACGCCTTCGGTCTTGTAGAGGGCCATCATCTCGGTGTTCATCTCGGCCCGCTTGGGGTCGTTCATCTTGAGATGGGCGTAGCGCTTTTTGAGGGCCTCGACCTTGGGCTGGATGCGCATCATTTTCAAGGAAGACTTCATCATCATGAGCCGGGTGGGCAGCATGATGAGATTGAAGATGACGGTGACGACGATGATGGCCCAGCCCCAGTTGGGCACGCCGTGTTCGTAGAGGAAGCGCAGCGCCAGGTAGAGGGGTTTGGCGATGACGGTGAGCCAGCCGAACTGGATGAGCGGCTCGAGCGACTGGCCGGTGGGCTTGCCGTCGGCGCCGATGGCATGGATCGACATGAGCGTGTCCATCGCCTTGGGTCCGGCAAAGAGGCGCAGGCGGGTTGAGCCGCTGAGGTCGCCGACGGCAAGGCCGAGCACATGGGCCGGCTTCTTCTGGCTGTTGGGGTCGCTGAGGTCGGTGGGCAGATCGATGGTGTTGTGGAGCGTGACCAGCGTGGTCCGCTCCGGAGCATCGGGCAGGAAGACCGAGGCGAAATAGAGATCGGTGACAGCCGCGTATGCGTATGGCTGGTTGAACGTGGCGTTGTTGCCCACCTTGGCGGCGGCCTCGTAGTCTTGCCTGCCATCGAGGGACCAGGCAAAGAAGGACGGCGTGAATGCCTGGCTGCGAGTCAGCGACGAGGGGAGGAACTCCTCCATGTCGCCGAGTCCGGCGGGCCAGGTGACGAGGGCTCGGACAGGGGCGCCGTTACGCCGGACCTCCGCCTCGACGGCGACCACGTAGCTCAAGTCGAAGCGGATGGTCTTGACCACGTCGAGTCCGTTTGCGGCGTAGTGGAAGGTGAGAGCGTTTGTTGCGGGCACCTGCGCATGGCCGGTGGCCGAGGGCTGCGCGCCTGACGCCGCAACCTGATAGAGCGCCTGATTCAACTGCGCGGTGAGCGCCGGCTCGTAGGTAAAGAGCGAGAGCGGCAGACCGAATTGCGCAGCGGCCTGGGGCTGAACCATATCCAGCGGTTTGCCGGCTGTATCGAAATACTTTTTCAGAATCCAGTGCTTGACCTGCGCGCCGCGATTGGTGAAGACGATCTTGTACTGCTCGTTTTCGATGGTGGTCTCGGTTTCAAGCGAGGCGGCGACGGTGGGGACGTTGGGGGTGGAAGCGGAAGCTTGCCCCGACGCGAGGGCTATCTGGGTCTGGCCTGGCGCGGGCTGCGCGGTTGGCTGCGGGGCTTGCTGAGATTGGGTTTGGCCCGCGGGCGCGGTCGTGGCCGGCTTGGTTGGAAAGAAGTACTGGTACCCAAGAAGGATGACAAGCGCGAGCAGGGTAAAGCCCAGCATGGAGCGCATGTCGCCACCGCCGCCGCCGCCGCCGGGACCCTGCGTCTGAAGATTGGGATTGCGAATTTCGGGCAAAGGGAACTTCCTATTCTTTGGGGGCCTGTTCACTGGCCTTGGAGAGGCAAACCGCCTAGCCGCCGCCTCTTCTATGGTAACGGTTCGTGGGGCAAATGAGTCGGCATGGGTGCGGGAGGAAGCTTGGCAGGGACATTGTCAAGGCCTCCGCGGCTGAAGGGGTGGCAGCGCAGGAGCCTCCACAGGGCCAATGCCAAGCCGCGCAGGGGGCCGTGGGTGGCGATGGCGATGGCGGCATATTCGGAGCACGTGGGCTGAAAGCGGCAACCGCCCGGGCCGAGGGAATGAAAGGCCGGCGAAAGCCAGCGGCGATAGAAGGCGAGAAGCGCGAGCAATAGACGGGTCATGATTTTGGCTCTGGCAGCGTGGAGCGAGGAGGGTTGAAATCCGGTCTCCGCGCAGCCTCGGCGTTTGCCTGTTGAAGGATACGCACGATCTCCGCTTCAAGTTTCGCGAATTCGATGGTGAGCACGATGCGACGCGGATGCAGGATGAGGTCGCAGTGTTGGGGCAGCAGGTTCACGTGGCGGCGGAGGACCTCGCGGAGGCGGCGCTTGATGCGATTGCGGTCGTGAGCCTTGCCCAGGATCTTGCCGGCGGTGAGGCCCACGCGAGGACCCGATGGGCCTGTGCCGGGCCGATCGGCGGAGGGTTGCGGGACCAGGAACCAGCTCATCGACGCGGACTGGCGCTTTCGGCCCGAGGCATAGGCGCGTTGATAGTCGGCGTGATTCCTGAGGCGCGCACCGGCGAGGGAGTGGGACTGGCGAGTGGCCGGGTTGAGAGGGGAGCTCATGGAAGTGCCGTTGAGGTTTGAGGCCGGAAAGGGAAGGTGATGCAGATCACTCCGGCTCCCAATTCATCGGAGAATTGGACAAACGGCGGGGCAGACCGGTGCGAAGGCGCTAGTCGCGGTGGCCGGCGCTGACGGAGACGCGCTTGCGGCCGATGGCGCGGCGGCGGCTCAACACGGCTGCGCCGGCGTTGGTCTTCATGCGCGCGCGAAAGCCGTGGGTTTTCACGCGCTTGCGGCGATTGGGTTGAAATGTGCGCTTGGGCATAAATCTACACTCCTACCTTCCGATGAAAATCTGCGCCTTGACGGCAAGTATCAAGTGTATCCCAGGATGGGCCTGGAATCCAGCGCGAAGTGCGGCGGAGACGAGACCGCGCCCTGGAACGCAAGGGACGACGGGCGTCATTTGAAACGGATGGAGACGCAAGAGTCACCACGTGTAACGATTGACAAGTGACCCAGGTAACTCCGACCGCAAGTTTCACTCCCAATGGTGCAACACAAAGAGGGTGGACAAAAGTTATGTGAAAGACACATTGCAAAGGGCGGCAAGTGTGCTACTATCGGGACCGTTCTAGAAAGTTTCACAGCGCCCACGGAACGGTTTTTGTCCACGGCCCCGAGGTCGAATTCAGGGGCAGACCAGCGGCAGTCAGGCAGTCGATGAGCATCGTTTGGACGGAAGGCAACAGGCTTTCCGCCCCGAGAGACCCATTGTCAAAAAGCCGCGGATAAACGGAGCCGGCAGTTGAAAAGCGGCGCAGGCAAGGATCAGCACGATGGCATTTGCAACTTCACCGGCAGCAGTTCTCAATCCCTGGATGCAGATTCTCTCCGCTCTGGAAAAGAAGGTGATTCGCCAGTCCTTCGAGACGTGGCTGAAGCCGACGCGTTACAGCCATGCAGCGGGCCGCACGCTGTATGTGCGGGTGCCGTCGCCGGAGTTCCAGCACATCGGCGACAAGTACGGGGACCTGATTCAGGAAGCGATCGACCTTCAATCGTTGGAGTACGACGACGTTTGCTTTGTGACCGCGGAGGAAGACCCTTCGATTCCGCCGCAGCGGAAGGACGGCGGTTTTGCGCCGGTCGCAGCACACGCGCCCACGGCGCCGCCCGCGCCGCTGCGCACACCGGAGCAGGCGCGCTTCGACTGGTCGACCGCGGCGCAACTCAACTCGCGCTACACCTTCGAAGCCTTTGTGATCGGCAACGGTAACCAGTTTGCGCGCGCGGCGGCTCTGGCCGTGGCAGAGCGCCCGTCCAAGGCCTACAATCCGCTGTTCCTGTATGGCGGCGTGGGTATGGGCAAGACCCACCTGATGCACGCGATCGGCCACGAGGTCAAGCGCCGCCAGCCGGTCGCCAGCATTTGCTATGTCTCGGCGGAGAAGTTCACCAACGAGATGATCACGTCGCTGCGCAACGACCGCATGACGAGTTTTCGCGACCGGTTCCGCGGGGTGGACGTTCTGCTGATCGACGACATCCAGTTCATCGCGCAGAAAGAGCGGACGCAGGAGGAGTTCTTCCACACCTTCAACGCGCTGCACGAGAGCATGAAGCAGATCGTCATTGCCTCGGATCGTCCGCCCAAGGAACTGGCGGAGATCGAAGACCGGCTGCGTTCGCGCTTCGAGTGGGGACTGATTGCCGATATTCAGCCGCCGGACCTGGAGACCAAGGTGGCGATCCTGCAGAAGAAGGCGGAAAGCGAGCAGGTGCAACTGCCGACGGATGTGGCGCTGTTTGTGGCCTCCAACGTGCGGACCAACGTGCGCGAGCTGGAGGGCGCGCTGGTGCGGCTGATTGCATGGTGCCAACTGAACCGCATGGAGATCACGCTGGCCTCGACGCAGCAATGCCTGAAGCAGTTCATCGACATGCAGGTACGCAAGATCACCATCGAGGCCATTCAGCGGGCAGTGGCCGAGCAGTTCGGGATGCGGGTAGCGGACCTGAAGCAGAAGAACAACTCGCGCAATGTGGTGGTGCCGCGGCAGATCGCCATGTATCTGGCCAAGCAGATGACGGAGGCGAGCCTGCCGGAGATCGGGCGGCAGTTTGGAAATAAGCACCACACCACGGTGATGCACTCGATCGGCAAGATCGACGAGCAGCGCCGCGCCGACAAGGACCTGCACCGGATGCTCAACAAGCTGCAGGAGCTGTTGAACGGGTAAAAAGCCGGCAAGTTAGCCGCGCTACGCGTGGCGGCAAGCTAGCGAATTAGCGAAAGACAAAAGCCTACGCCGCGGTACAGGGGCGTGGGCTTTGTTGTTTGTTCAGAATTGCGTGAGGCTCAGTACATTGCCGTCCGGATCGTGAAACCAGGCGATGCGGGCTCCGCCGGGCGCGGTCCAGATGGCGTGCGGATCGAAGTCGTTGAGCCCCGGATAGCGCAGGAAGACGACGCCGGAGGCGGTGAGCTGCTCGATGGCGGCCTCGATGTTCTCCACTTCCCAGCCCAGCACGGTGAAGGGGGCCGGACGATGTTCAGGGACGGTTGTGACGCGCAGCATGGTTCCGTTCGCGTCGAAGACGACGGCCACCGCGGGATCGTCCGCCACCACCGGCAGGCCCAGGACGCCCTCATAGAAGGCGCGGGCCTGGATGGGGTTGGTGGTGGGGACAAAGGCGACAAGTTTGCTCGCGGCCAGCATCGATCGGTTTGCCAAGGCGGTCCTCCCCAGCTATCTGCGCGTGAAGCCTCTAGGCCGGACGGGCGGAGTTACGGGCAGGTTGGTCTTGCCCTGCGGGTAGACGGCAAGAAAGCGGTCCTGGCCTTCTCCGGAACTGGCGGTCTCAACGCCTTCGAGCCCGCGGAAGGCCATGTGCAACAAGCGGCGCTCGCGGCTGTTCATGGGCGGGAAAGCGTGGGGGAGGCCGGATCTGCGCACCTTTTCCGCGGCAGTCTGGGCCTGGAGGCGCAGTTGCTGGGCACGCAGGGCCTTGAAGTTGGCGGCGTCGAAGCTGACCAGGTCGTTCTCGCGCTGATCGAGGCGGAGCATCTGCGCGGCGATGGTCTCAAGGGCCCGCAGCAACTCGCCGTTGTTCTGGGTGGCGAGGGGCGCATCGGGGCCAGCCAGCTCGACGTAGATCTGGCGAGCCTCAAGGCCCTCGGGGTCGCGCGCGCCTTCGCCGGCGATGATGCGGTACTTGAGGCGCATGCCGCCTAGTCGGTTCAGGGTGTTGACGAAACCAGCAATCTTTTGGGCGGCTGCTTGCAGATCGGCGATGGGCATAACTGAGTAGTATCGCAGAGCCGGGGCCGGGATGGGTGACGATCTGGCGGCGGCGGTAATGTCGATCCAAGCTGGGGCTCGGAGATCTTAATCCTCCCGCACCCCAGGTGTCAGGTATTCCGGGCCGATGGGGTCGGTTACGGATTCTTCCACAATGCGGTCGATTTTGGCCATGGCATCCGCATCGAGGTTCCAGTTGAGGACACCGGCGACTGCATCGAGTTGCTCGGGACGCTTGGCGCCCCACAGGGCTACGGAAATGCCGGGGCGGTCGAGGACCCAGCGTGCGGCGAGCTCGAGGACAGTCTTGCCGTAGCGGTCGCGGGCAAATGCGGCGAGGCGCTCGACCGCGGCGATGTACTGCGAGAAGCGGGGCTCCTGGAATTTGGGATCGACGCTGCGAATTTCCGTGGGGTCGAAGGTCATGCCGCGCCTGACACGGCCGGCGAGCAGGCTGCGGCAGAGCGAACTGTAGGTGAGCACGGTGACACCGTTGGCCGCGCACCAGGGCAAAGTGTTGCGATCAATCTGGCGCTCGAAGAGGTTATAGGGCGGCTGGTTGGAGGCGAGCCGGGCGACCGCGCGGAACGCTTCCATTTGGGAGACGGAGAAGTTGCTGACGCCCAGGGCGCGGACCTTGCCTTCGCGCTGAAAATCGGCAAGGAGGGCGGCGACTTCGGCGATGGGCGTGCGACTGTCGGGCCAGTGGACCTGGTAGAGGTCGATGGTTTCGACGGCGAGGCGGCGAAGGCTGTCTTCGAGTTCCTGGCGGAGGCGGGCGGGAGTCGAGTCGGCGAAGACGCCGCGCTCGTTCCAGAGAAGCCCGGCTTTGGTGGCGATGTAGAAATCGTCGCGGCGACCGTGGGCGCGAATGGCCTTGCCGACGATTTCCTCGGAGCGGCCGTGGCCGTAGATGGGAGCGGTGTCGATGAGGTTGATGCCGCGATCGATGGCTCCGAGGCAGGTGGCGATGGCAACATCCTCGGGGACGGCGCCCCACTCGAGCCCGCCGATGGCCCAGGTGCCCAGGCCGATCCGAGAAACGCGCGCGCCGGCGATGGCGGTTGTTTCCATGCAGACCATCTTAAGCTGTCTTCGAGCATTGAAATGGTACTCTGAGCGCATCCGGCCTTGCATACAGGCGAGTCCCATACCGCGGAGAAGCCCAGCCATCAGAATTCATCGACTTATTCAAATCGGTTTGCTGTTGGTGGCTGTCGGCGATGCCTCTCTGGCGCACGCGCAGGGCGGGCCGCCGTTTATTACCGACGACCCCGGCACGCCGGGCAACAGGCATTGGGAGATCAACCTGGGCTGGATCGGGGACCACAACCCCGGGCAGGCTTACTACCAGTTGCCGGACGTCGATATGAACTACGGTTGGGGCGACCGCATTCAGCTCAAGTACGAGTTGCCGCTGGCGGCGGCCACCGACCAGAACAACACCACCAGGGCCGGGCTGGGCGAGAGCCTGCTGGGGATCAAGTGGCGGCCTTACGAGCATCACAGGGCGGGTGAACCGAAGTCGGAGGAGAACCTGGATTTCTCGCTGGGGACGTATCCGCAGGCTTCCATCAATAACCCGACGAGCGCGGTGCGGCGGGGGATTGTGGAGAATGGGCCGCAGTACTATCTGCCGATGGAGTTCACGGCCAAATGGGGGCCCGTGGATTTCAACGGCGAGGTGGGACACTGGTTTGGCAACAAGCTTGTTCCCAGCCGTTGGGGGCGCGGGCTGATTGCCGGGCACGAGTTCAGCGACCGGCTGGAGCTCTACGGTGAGATATACGACCTGCAGGATGCGAACCGCATCGACGGCGCGCCCAAGCAGCGCGAGCTGACGCTGGATATGGGCGGACGCCAGAACCTGGACCGGGGCGGGCGTCTGCGTCTGCTGTTCATGGGCGGGCGCGCGATTCAGGCGGTGACTCGGCAGAACAGCGAACCGAACTGGATTGCGTATGTGGGGGTGCAGATTCTGTTAGGGCCGAAAGAGGCGGAGGGGAAGTGATGGCAGGAGTGGGAGAATAGGCCTATGGCCCCAAACGAACCGATCCAGCCTGAACCGATTGTGCTGACCGCTGCCGAGGCGCGTGTGCTGGGCGCGCTGATGGAAAAAGAAGCGACTACGCCGGACTACTATCCGCTTTCATTAAACGCGCTGATCAATGCGTGCAATCAGCGTTCGAACCGCGAGCCGGTGATGGACCTGGACGAGGAAGAAGTGCGCCAGGCGCTGCACGGGCTTGAGGACCTGAAGCTGGCGGGCCGTGCGCGCGGGGCCGATGGGCGCGTGGCCAAGTACGAGCATTGGCTGGACGAGGCGTTCAACTTCAGCCGGGCGGAGTCGGCCCTGGTGTGCGTGCTGCTGCTGCGCGGGCCGCAGACGCCGGGCGAGCTGCGCGGGCGCACGGAGCGGCTGCACCGCTTCGACGAGATCGGCGAGGTGCTGGCGGGGTTGCAAAAGCTGATGGAGCGGGAGCCGGCGCTGGTGGCTGTGTTGCCGCGACAGCCGGGAACCAAGGAATCGCGTTATGCGCATTTGTTGTCGGGCGGAGTGGAGACGGCGATGGCGGCCGAGAATGCTCTGGGAAGGCGGGCCGCGGTTCAGAGCACAGAACCGGACTCAGGGCAGGAAGAGCGCATCGCGCGCCTGGAGGCGACGGTTGTCGAGTTGCGGCAGCAAGTTGCCGACTTGCGGCAGAAGATCGACGATCTGTTTGTTTGAGACGAGTTTTTCGTCAGATGAGCTCGTAGCTGGCGAACCAGTAAGCGATTTCGAAGGCGGCGGTGTCTTCGGCGTCGGAGCCGTGGATAGCGTTTTCCTGAAGAGAGCCGGCGAACCTTTTGCGGATGGTTCCTTCTTCGGCGTTGGCGGGGTTGGTTGCGCCCATCAGCTTGCGCAGGTCGGCGATGGCGTTGTCCTTCTCCAGAACCATCAGGAAAAGCGGGCCGGAGGACATGAAGGCGCAGAGCGAGTCGAAGAAGGGCTTGCCTTTGTGGACGTAATAGAAGCCCTCGGCTTGCGTGACGGAGATGGATGCCTTTTTGATGGCAACGATCTGGAAGCCGGCCTTGTCGATTTCGGCGAGGATGGCGCCGGCGTAGCCGTTGCGGACCGCGTCGGGCTTGACGATGCTGAAGGTGCGTTGCGGCAATGGGATGCTCCTTGAAGATGCTGCGCGTCCAATCGGGCCTACGCTTTGCCGATGACGCTTGCCAGGGTTGCGCCGATTTCGGCGGGGGAGACTACAACATGGATGCCGGCCGCGGTCATGGCCTTCATCTTGTCGGCGGCGGTGCCCTGTCCGCCGGAGATGATGGCGCCGGCGTGGCCCATGCGGCGGCCGGGAGGGGCGGTCTGTCCGGCAATAAAGCCGACGACGGGCTTCTTGACGTGCTTGCGAACGAATTCGGCGGCGGCTTCCTCGGCGGAGCCCCCGATCTCGCCGATCATGACGATGGCTTCGGTTTCGGAGTCGTTGTTCAAAAGGCGCAGGGCGTCGATGTGGGTGGTGCCGATGATCGGGTCCCCGCCTATTCCTATCGCAGTCGACTGGCCGATGCCGCGCTGCGTGAGTTGGTGGACGGCTTCATAAGTCAACGTGCCTGAACGCGAGACGATGCCGACCGAGCCCTCCATGTGAATGCGGCCGGGCATGATGCCGATCTTGGCCTTGCCGGGAGAGATCACCCCAGGGCAGTTGGGGCCGATCAGGCGGGACTTCGAGGTCTTGAGCTTGGCCCAGACTTTGACCATGTCTAATGTGGGAATGCCCTCGGTGATGCAGACGATCAGCGGAATTCCCGCGTCTTCGGCTTCGAGGATGGCGTCGGCGGCAAAGGGCGGTGGGACGAAGATCATGGTGGCGTTGGCGCCAGTGGCGGAGACCGCGTCTTGAACCGTATTGAAGACGGGCCAGCCTTCGTGTTTTGTTCCACCTTTACCGGGAGTTACACCGCCAACAACCTTTGTGCCGTACTCGGCGCAGCCCATGGCATGGAAGGTGCCTTCCTTGCCGGTAATACCTTGAACTATAAGTCGAGTTTCCTTGGTTACAAGAACAGCCATTGAGAACAGCTCCTAGCTCTTAGCTGTCAGCTTTCAGCCATCAGCTTTTTCGTGCTCAGTTTCTGGATCAGCGACGTGAGCATCTTTGAAACCTCTTCGCTCAGACCCGCTGCTTCGTCGATTTGCTCCCGGTTGCCCATTCCGAGCTTGCCGGCAACCAACAACTGCGTCTTGATCTCAAAGATCGACCCCAATGCAATGCCAAGGAACTGCCTGAATTCTGCCGGATTCAGGCGTCCCCGGCCTTCGGCGATGTTGCTGGCGACGGAAACTGCGGCTCGCCGTAGCTGCGATACAAGACCATATGTTTCTTCCTTGGGAAATCTTTGTGTTAGCCGATAGATGCTAACGGTCAAATCGATGGATCGCTGCCAAACGGTCATGTCTTGGAAATTCTGCGCCATCGCGGTCTCCACGCTTCGCGTGCTTGACGAGTTACGCCGTCAACCCTGAAAGCCGAAAGCCGAAAGCTAAAGCTGAAAAGCTGAAAGCTGAGAGCTGACGGCTGAAAGCTAGAGGCTAGCAGCAAGAAGCTGCCTTTACCACTAACTCCGCTGCTTCCTTCATTGTTGCGCCGACCTGGAAGTTGAGGCCGGACTCCTTCAGAATTCTGCGGCCCTCTTCGACGTTGGTGCCTTCCAGGCGCAGGACGATGGGGACCTGAACGTGGAGGTTGCGCGCCGCGGCAACTACGCCCGTGGCGAGGCGGTCGACGCGCAAAATTCCGCCGAAGATGTTGATGAAGATCGCCTTGACGTTCTCATCGGAGAGGAGGATCTCGAAGGCGTGCTCGATCTGCTCCTGGGTTGCGCCGCCGCCTACATCGAGAAAGTTGGCGGGGCTGCCGCCGGCGTACTGAATGATGTCCATGGTGGCCATGGCCAGGCCTGCGCCGTTGACCATGCAGGCGATCGTGCCGTCGAGCTTGATGTAGTTGAGGGCGTACTTGGAGGCCTCGACTTCGAGGGGGTCCTCTTCGGCAGTATCGCGGAGGGCCTTGATGGCGGGATGGCGAAAGAGGGCGTTGTCGTCGAACGTGATCTTGGCGTCGAGAGCGAAGAGCTTGTCGTCCTTGGTGGTAATGAAAGGATTGATCTCGACGAGCGAGGCGTCGGTCTCGATGAAGGCTTTGTAGAGGCTCTGCAGGAAGGCCACGGCCGAGTTGATCTGGGTCGTTTTGAGTCCGAGGGCGAAGGCCAGCTTGCGCGCCTGCCATGCACCAAAACCGACGGCGGGATCGATGGATTCCCGGAAGATGGCCGTGGGGTCTTTGGCGGCGACTTCCTCGATCTCCATGCCCCCGGCCTGGGAGGCCATGAAGACCAGCTTGCCGGTGGCGCGGTCGAGGACGATGCCGAGATAGAGCTCGCGATCGATGGCCGCGGTCTCCTCGATGAGCAGGCGCTGGACTTTTTGACCGGCAGGACCGGTCTGGTGGGTGATCAACGTCATGCCGAGGATATTTTTTGCGTGGAACTCGGCGTCCTCGCGGGTGCGGGCTACCTTGACGCCGCCGCCCTTGCCGCGGCCTCCGGCGTGAATCTGGGCCTTGACGACGACGCCGGAAGCGCCCTCGGCAAACAGCTTGCGGGCCACCGTCGAGGCTTCTTCGAGGGTGTTGGCCATCTCGCCGCGGGGCACGGCCACGCCGTAGCTGGCCAGAATCTGCTTTGCCTGATACTCGTGGATCTTCATGTTGGTAGGGACCGCCAAGCCCGCTGTTGTTGGGGGATTCAGGATCGAACCCGGCAGAGTTCGGGTTCGCGCGAACTTGCCAGCGGTAAGGAAATAGTATCTTGCGGGGCGAAGGGGGGCAAACGGCGGGAGTGCGAGACTCTCAGAATGCGGCAGTGCGCGGCTCGCCGTTACCATGAGGAGATATGGGCTTATTGAAGGAGCTTTTGAAACCGCTGGCCGAGGACGGCGCGGCGCTGACGCGCGAGCAGGCGGCTGCCGTGCTGGAAGAGATTCTTGCCGGGGGCGTGCCGGAGGTGGAGATCGCGGCCCTGCTGGCGGTGCTGGCCACGCGCGGCGAACAAGCGCCGGAGCTGGCCGGCTTTGTGGAGACGATGCGGGCGCGGTTGACGCCGGTGCCGCTGACGGATGAGGAACGGGCTGAGCTGGTAGACGTTGTGGGAACGGGCGGAGGAGGACCGCTGACTTTCAATATTTCCTCGGGCGCGGCGCTGGTGGCGGCGGCGGCTGGGGCGAAGGTGGCCAAGCACGGCAACCGGGCGATTACCTCGCGGTGCGGCGCGGCGGACGTGCTGGAGGCGTTGGGGGTTCCCATCGAACTTTCTCCAGAGTTGGCCGCCGCGTGCCTGCGCGAGACCGGGTTCATGTTTCTTTTCGCGCCGCTTTATCATCCAGCGATGAAGGCGGTGGGGCCGCTACGCCGGGCGCTGGGATTCCGAACCATCTTTAATCTTTGCGGGCCGTTGACCAACCCGGCCGGAGCGCGAGCGCAGGTGATCGGAGTGCTGGCGCCGAGCAAGGTGTTGCTGGTGGGGCGGACGCTGGCGGCGCTGGGCGCAAAGCGGGCGTTTGTAGTGCATGGGACGGATGGCATCGACGAGCTGACGACGACCGGCGAGTCGGTGGTGGCGCGGATCGAGGAACCGGAGGGGGGCGGCGCGCCCACATTGAAGGCCGCGCGGATTACGCCTGAGATGGGTGGACTTCCACGGAGGAGGCTCGAGGAGTTTGTGGGCGGCGATGTGGCGACCAATGCGGCGCTGCTCTACGACGTGCTGACGGGAATCGAAGGGGCGCGGCGGGAGATTGTGCTGTTGAATGCGGCGGCGGGGCTGGTAGCAGCGGGGCTGGCTGGGGATTTGAAGGAGGGAGTTGGGCTAGGGGCGGAGGCGATCGACTCGGGGCAGGCGGCGGCGACGCTCCAAAAGCTGCGGCGGTTTGGGGCCAAGTATGGGGGACGGCCATAGCTGAAGCACGGATTACGGAAACGGTATATACTTTGGTATAGACCAAAGGCAGGAGGACGAAGGTGAGCACTACAAACACAACCGCAAAACCGCAAAACGAGCCCGGGTCCAAGTCTTTGCCTTCGTCCAAGACCGCCAAGTTGTTCAGGAATGGCCGCAGCCAGGCCGTGCGGCTGCCCAAGGAGTTCCGCTTCGAGGGCAAAGAGGTTGCCATTCGGCGGGATGAGGCGACCGGCGAGGTGGTTCTTACGCCAAACGCCGAGGCGCGAAAGAACATGTCCTGGGCTGAGCTTTTCGCCAAATGGGACTCTCTCGGACCGCCGGACCCCGATTTCGAGCGGGATGTCTCCTACCCCATTGAGCGGGACTTCTTCTAAATGCCGCCCGTTTATCTGCTCGACACAAACGTGGTCAGCTATTTTGTCCGGGGCACGTCCGCCGCCGTCCGCGACCGTTTGTTGCGCACTCCCATTGAGAGCATGTGTGTCTCCGCTGTAACGGAAGCGGAGTTGCTCTTCTGGATTGCAAGGCGGCCCAGAGATGCGCGCACGCGTGAGAGCGTGCAGGATTTCTTAGGCCTTGTGCCCTCGCTGGCATGGGACTCCCGCGCCGCCGCGGTGTATGCCGTCAAACGCGAGGAGCAGATGCGCAAAGGCCGCCCTTTGGCTTCCGAAGACCTTATGATCGCGGCGCACGCCTTGTCGCTGGGGCTGACGCTGGTGACCAGCGACGGCGCGTTTTTGTCTGTCGAGGGACTCATCACGGAGGATTGGACGGCCACTTAGAGTAAATTCCAGGCGCGAACGAAAAACCCCCTTGCTGCGAGATGGAAGCAAGCATCTGCTACCCATTCGCCCTTCTTGTATGCTCTGCGTCCAAGAATGCAGAAAGGAATCAAACATGCACGTCCGCCAAGCTATCGCGATACTTGTAGCAATAACCGGCCCCCTCACGGCCGCCGCCCAGCTTCCTAGCCAGCCCAAGTTCAAAATTGATCCATCGAATCGAACTCTTACCGTTATGGCGGAGGAACGCGTTTCCGTCGATCCGGATCTGGCGATCGTTCACATTGGTTTTGAGTCGAAGGTCGCCGACGCCAAAACCGCTTATGCCGAGGGCGCGCGTACTTCGAACGCAATCGTCGCTGCACTCAAGCAGGCAGGATTGCCAGAAACTGCGATCCGAAGCGAGTCGCAGCGCCTTGAATCCATTGACGCAAAAAACCACAAATTCAAGCTGGTTCAAACATGGACGGTCAAGAGTCCACCGGAGCGTGCGGCTGAGGTTCTCGATATTGCCGTCAATGCGGGCGCTACAGAGAGTGGGGAAATAGATTGGACCGTTCAGGACCTCCGCTCCCTTGAGGATCAAGCGCTTGATCATGCCGCGGGCCGTGCCCGGTCAGACGCAGCGGTCATGGCAAAGGCGAGCGGAGCAAAGCTCGGGGCGGTTCTGTACCTGACCAATCAGGTCTCAGGATCGAGCAACTTGGCAGCCCTTGCGAACTACAACAATGCGGCTGAGTTTGAGGTGAAGGCTGACCGGTTCCGCGCCGCACCACCGCTCGCCATCGAGCCCCGCAAGGTGAGCCGCACGGCAACCGTCTACGCGGTCTTCGCGATCGAGTAACGCTAGCGGAGAAGTTCCAGCGTCAGCGGATCGGGTTGGCCGTTGAAGTACTTGTCCAGGGCTTGCTCGAAGACGAGGCTTTCCGGGGCGGCGCGGGTAAACAGGGTTATCGAGGATCGGAACTTGAGGTCGTCGGGAGGGCCGAGGATCTGATGGATTGTGCGTCCCTCAACCTGAACAACCAGTTCTGTGCATTGGAACAGGCGCGGGCCGAGGATGGGGTGGCGCGCGTAGGCCTGGGCTTCTTGGAGCGAGCCGATGCCGAACTCATAGGACATTTGGCTATGGCCGAGACCCTTCATTTGCGGGAAGACGAACCAGATCCAGTGGCCGCGCTTGTGGCCGGCGCGGAGTTCGGTCAGGACTTCAGCCAAGACCCTGTCCTGGGCGCGGACGAAGCGGTCGAGATGGAAGGGGTCTTCGATGGCGATCTCCTCCTTCAGTACCCCGACTCTGTTTGCAGGCCAGATCAGATGCTACAGCAGGCCGGAGCTGCCGGCGAGGCGGCGGGAGATGAGCCAGGAGAGCAGGGAGGCTCCTAGAGCCAATGCGACCCAGCCGGCATGCTCGATGGGCTGAGCCAGCGTGGCGGAGAGATGGGGCGGAGCGAGTGCGAGCGCGCGTACTGCTGGAATGGCCTGGCGGACAAGCTCCGATCCGCCCCAGCCGAGAACGCCACCGGCGAGCAGGAAGCCGGGGATGGCGCGCCTCCAGGGGAAGGGGATGGGCGCCGGGGCGGCGGCTTCTTCATGGACGCGCTCCATGACCGAGGCGAGGAAGCCCGAAGACGGGACTAATTCCTCTTCAGAAGCCAGAATGCGGTCGATGGCGGCGGGGCTCATTTCGGCGTGTGCCATGCTATTGCGATCCTTGCTGTTGCGGTCCATTGTCATGCCTCCTTTCCTTCCAATTGCATTCCCGCGCACTCGCCTTCGAGATGCGGGAAGCGCCTTCGCAAGAGAGCCCGCGCGCGGGAGAGGCGGGCTTTCATGGTTCCCTCGGGCAAGCCCATGGTGCGCGCCGCCGCAGTCAGGTCCATCTCTTGAAAATAGAACAGAATAACCGGTTCGCGGTAGCGCAGGGGCAGGGCGAGCACCGCTCGGCGCACCGCTCCACGGTTTGACTCTATGGACAGAGTGTTGTGCTGGTGAGCGGGGCCGGAGGGCTCGGGCGCGGATTCGAGCGGGACGGTGACGGTGGGGAAGCGCTTGAGCTCGGAGCGGAAGACGTTGGCCGCGAGGGCAAAGAGCCAGGTGGAGAAGCTGGACTCGCGACGCCATTGGGGGAGGCCGCGCCAAGCGCGGAGGAAAGCCTCCTGGGCCAGCTCCTCGGCGCGGCCGCGGTCCCGGCAGTACCGCCAGGCCATATTGATGAGCGGCGCTTGCCAGCGGCGGACGATACCCGCGAAGGCCGGGACATCCCCGGCCAGGACGCGGTTCACGTCTTCCAGGTCTTCCGCGGCGCTTTTGGCGGTTGGAGTCAAATCGAGCGTTCTCCATGCGGTGGGACTTGAGGGATGGCTGCCGGGTTGCATTTTCTTTCTCGATGAGAATTCGGCGAGAAAATGCAACCAGTTTGCGTAGGCTCCGGTCCCACCGGTTGCAAGGGAGAAAACCCCCTGCTGAGGAACAAGGAGGATTCTATGTTGCATCTGGCAGTGTTGTCTCTCGGTAGTGACGAACTATTCAGCAATCCCGCCGCAGGCCTGTGGGCATTTCTGACGATCAGCGCGGTGGTGTTGTTTGGGGTCTTTATTCCGCTCGTTACCTGGATGGACACGAGACGCAAGGAGCGGGAGGCCTTTTACAAAGCGGAGACGTTCCGCAGGCTGGCCGAGTCATCCGGAGAAGGCGCCAAGGCGGCGCTGGAGATGCTGCGCGAGCAGGACCGGCAACAACGCGTCAAAATCCGGGAAGGCATGAAGATCGGCGGCGTGATTAACCTTGCAGTTGGGATCGCGCTGGTGATCTTCCTGCGAGCGCTGATTGGCAACGAGCCGGTCTACCTTTGCGGATTGATCCCTGGATTCATCGGCGTGGCCATGCTCGCGTATGCGCTTTTCCTGGCTCCTCCGGTGGAGTAGGGGCGCAGCGGTCGAATCGGGGGCGATCGGCTCCTTGTGCTGCGCCTCGAACCGGTGCAGGCGGTAGAAGCAACCTTACGCAACCCCGCGCAGGAGGAGGCCAAGTCCGGCTCCGGCGAGGATGAGCCAGGTGGCGTTGATGCGGAAGCGGATGAGAGATACGGCGCTGCCGAGGGCGAGCGCCCAGGTCCAGCCGTCAACCAAGGTGGCGCGGCCGAGAACGAGGGCGACGGACGCCATCAGTGCCACGGCGGCGGCGTTGACGCCATCGAGGAAAGCAGCGGCCGGTGGCGAGTTGCGGATGCGGCCGGCCAGGGCACCCACCATGCCGGCCATCAGGAAAGAAGGCGCAAAGATGGCTGCGGTGGCCACGGCTGCGCCAGCCCAGCCCCGGAGCAGGTAGCCGAGAAAGGTGGCGGTGGCAAAGACCGGGCCGGGGGTGATCTGCCCTGCGGTGACGGCGTCGAGCAACTGCGGTTCGGTAATCCAGTGCAGGCGGTCGACGAGATCGCTCTTGAGGAAGGCGAGCAGGACGTAGCCGGAGCCAAAGACAACCACCCCGAGTTTCAGAAAGACGAGGAAGATCGCCGCCAGTCCGGTCGCAGCGGCCGGGCCAGCGCCCAAGCTCACAGGCAGAGGGGCAAGCGCGAATCCCGCCGCCGACCGTGAACCGGACCGCAGTCTCGCAACCAGGAGCGCGACCCCGCCTGAGACCAGAAGGACGGCGATCGGGGGCGCGCCGGCCAGAGCAGCCGCGAGACACGCAATTCCGGCAGCAGCCAGCGGCCAGCGACGAAAGGCTGTGCGGCCCAGGTTCCAGACGGCCTGGGCGATGATGGCGACCATCACCGGCTTGGCCCCGTAGAACAGCCCCTGAGCCTGCGGCAGGCTGCCGAAGCGGACATAAGCCCAGGCCAGAGCCAGCGTGGCCAGCGCCGAGGGCAGAATGAAGCAGGAGCCGGCGGCGCAAAGGCCCGCCCAACCTGCGCGCCGGGCGCCAAGCGCCATGGCGACCTGGGTGGAACTGGGACCGGGGAGGAGATTGCAGGCGCCGACCAGATCGAGGAACTCTGTCTGGCTCAACCAGGCGCGGCGATCCACAAATTCCCGTTGCATCATCCCGATGTGCGCGGCCGGACCACCGAAGGCGGTCAGGCCCAAGCGAGCGAAGGGCCGGACGATCTCACCGAGGGGGGGATTGCCGGTGGGAGCAGCCATCGACGGGAAACCTAGAGCCTGTTATTGACTTTCGCGTGGGCGGCGTTGCGCGCGAAAATCCGGCCAGACGAGGCGGAGTCCGAAGGCTGTGGCGGGTCCACAGTCGAGGATGACAACGAAGTATGGCCGGATTTGCGCCGCAACCCTTCAGGGCTGGGGCCAATTTTCCCCATTTCATCGTCGCTCGTCGCTCGAAGATACCCCATATTCGTCGCTCCTCGTTCTTCGAACTGAGAAAAATTGGCTCCCAGCGCCGCCCGCGGGAAAGTCAATAACAGGCTCTAGAGTTCCCTGGATTGGTACCAGTGTCTCTTGCGCCCGATTTGCAGTCCGGAGTCGATGAGCACGGCCATGAGGCCGAAGAGCATGCAGAGATCGGTGCTGGCTTCGTGAAAGAAGCTCAGCCATCCATAGGTGGGGAGCTTGGCGAGGGGAAAGGGTCCGAAGGGATGGCCGAGGAGGATGGGGAGCTTGGTGGTCAGCAGGGCCGTGAAGATGACGGCGAGCAGGAGGAGCGCGGCGTCGCCGGCGTAGAGGTTAAGCAGAATGGCTGCGCCGCCACCGATCTCGATGCCGCCGACCAGGGAAGCCAGGAGATGAGGGAAGGGCAGGCCGATCCCGGCGAAGCGCCCCTGGCCCAAGTCGGAGGGCCGGACAAACTTGAGGACCCCTTCAATCACGAACACCAGACCGACAATCACCCGAATCAGGATCATGGGAAGATCGCGGCGCATAGCTGCCTCCGTGCGATGGTTCTTCTGGGTGGGCCCGTTCAGGCTGCGCGAAGAGGCCGGATTGAAAGCCAGACAAGAACGAGCATACCGCAGGGTTCAAACGGAAGGACAGAAAAGCGGACCGGAAGCGTACGAATTCTCAAAAAAGGCGATGCAGACGGTAAAAGTTCGTTTCCGGAACCAAGCCGCGCGGCAGAGAGCCTGTTATCAACCTTCCCGCAGGCGGTGCTGGGAGCCAAATTCTCTCAGTTCAAGGAGCGAGGGGCAAAGAAGAAATGGGGAAAACTGGCCCCCAGCCCTTCGACTTCCACCCCAGCACGCGAACTCTGTGCGCTGGGGTGTAACGTTGCCCGCGCGAAAGTTAAGAACAGGTTCTAAGAACGCGATTGAGACTGCGGGTTGGCCAGAGGGGCTATCGAGAAGAGCCTAGGCGGCGGCTACCAGGCGGCTGGATTGCGCCCCAGGAGCGTTGGGTGCGGCGTCGCGGCCTTGCCGGTCAAGAGAAACTTGGTGAGGTTTCATCTGAAGCCTGGTGTGCCGTGGGGTCCGGTCCGGGCCATCTCCAGGAAGCGGTAGAGGGGATGGGTATGGGGATCGTTTACATCGGTTTTTGCGAACCGGGGGCAGCGCGCCGGGTGTTTTCTCCAAGGGCGGACAGAGAATTCATCAACGGATCTTTTGCTCATAGGAAAACCTTGCGATAGAGAAGATGTCATGTGCGCCCCATCCGCGTCCAAAAAGGTATGCGGCGAGGATGGGCGGGGATGGAGAGGGAAGGGGCGCTTGAGCTGCTTCGGGCTCCGCCCCGCCTGCTTCCGGTAGACTGTGGGTTGGACTCCGAATCTCTGGGTCCCCAGCAACAGGTTTTGGTTGCGCGGGTGGCGATGGGGGACGAGGCCGAGACCGCTTTGGCCAAGCTCGGCGGGGAATTACGCGAAAGAGACGATTTCCGGGCCGATCGGCAGGCCGGCGCCTTGGGCAGGGGGAGTGTGGGCCAATAGCCGGGGTCCCCGACGACAGGTCTTGGTCGTTGGGGTGGTGAAGAGCCAGGGTCCCCGACGACAGGTCTTGGTCGTTGGGGTGGTAAATAGCCGGGGTCCCCGACAACAGGTCTTGGTCGTTGGGGTGGTGAATAGCCGGGGTCCCTGGCGACGGGTCACGGTAGCTGGGGTGGTAAAATCAGTCTTTCCTCGAAGCAGGATCAGATTTTCAGCAATGAGGGTGTCGATATTCTTCCCGTGAAGCCGAACCTTAAGGCGAACTATGGACTGCATACGTACGCGTGCTCGACGCAGGGCTTCAGCCCGGTGAAGACAAGGCACACTTCGATTTACCGCACACTGCGGATCGCAAGGCGGCTGGCGGTCGCGATTTTGCTGGTCGCGACTGCCTGGACCACGCCGGCCCAACAGTCGCAGACCATCGATCAGATTCGCGTGATCGGCAACCGGCGCATCCCCAAGGAGACGATCCTGGCGAGGCTGTTTACCCATCAGGGCGACACCTACGACCCGATCTCGATCGAACGCGACTTCAATTCACTGTGGAACACCGCTTATTTCGACGACCTGCGCATCGAGCGGGAAGACACGGAGAAGGGCATCATCCTGAACGTATTCGTCAAGGAGAAGCCGACCATCCGGGAGATCAATTACAAGGGGCTAAACGCCGTTTCGCAGTCGGACGTGCTGGACCGCTTCAAGAAGGAGAAGGTCGGCCTTTCCGTGGAGAGCCAGTACGACCCGACGCGGATCAAGCGCGCGGAGACGGTGCTGAAGGACATCCTCTCGGAGCACGGGCACCAGTTTGCCACCATCAAGACGGAGGTAAAGACGATTCCTCCGGCTTCGGTGCAGGTGAACTTCAACATCAAGGAAGGCCCGACGGTGAAGGTGGGGAAGATCAAGTTCACCGGCAACCCGCACCTGGGCGGACTTCTTCTGCGGCGGTCGATGAAGAACCTGCGGCCGATCGGCATCCCTCATTCGATCGTCTTCGAGGATCTGTTTGCGCAGACCTTCGATGCCTCAAAGCTGGAGGAGGACACGGAGCGGGTGCGGCAGGCTTACCGCGACAAAGGGTACTACAATGCCGCGGTCGAAGAGCCCAAGACGCAAATTCGCGACGAGGGCGGACTGAACTGGTTCACGTTCCGGCCAAACAAGGGCAAGCGCATCGACATCCTCATGCCGATCGAAGAGGGGGCGCGCTACCGGCTGGGCACGATCACCTTTACCGGCAACAAGGCGGTGACCAACGTTAGGGCGCTGCGCGGCACCTTCGCGGTGAAGGACGGCGAATGGTTCAATGCCACGCTGGTGAGCAAGGGCCTGGAGAACTTAAAGAAGGCCTATGGCCAACTGGGCTACATCAACTTCGGAGCCATTCCCAAGCCGGTATTCGACGACGACAAGAAGACCGTTTCGCTGGAGATCGACATCGACGAGGGCAAGCCGTTTTATGTTTCGCGCATCGAGTTCCAGGGCAACACCATCACCCGCGACAAGGTGATCCGGCGAGAGCTGATGCTGGACGAGGGTTCGGTGTACAACTCGCAGCTATGGGAGTACAGCCTGCTGCGGCTGAATCAACTGGAGTACTTCGAGCCGCTGAAGGTAGATCAGGACTCGGAGGCGCACCAGGATGCCGAGGCCGGGACGGTGGACCTGCTGCTCAAGGTGAAAGAGAAGGGCAAGAACTCGATCGGGCTGAACGGCGGCATCAGCGGCCTTTCGGGCGCGTTCCTGGGCGTCAACTACCAGACCAACAACTTTCTGGGCCTGGGCGAAACACTGAGCGTGCAGGGCAACCTGGGCAACGTGGCGCGCACATTCCTGTTTGGATTCTCGCAGCCCTACATACGCAATCGCCCGCTGAACGTGGGCTTCCAGATCTTCAATTCGAAGACCGACTACAACGCGGCCAAGAACTACCAGACGAGCACCGGGCAGTCGTTGAACCTGAGTTCGGCGCAGCAGTCGCTAACGCAGAATTACAACCAGGCCTCGACCGGACTGAATTTCTCGTTGAGCTATCCTCTGCGGCGGCACGCCTTCCAGCGTGTAGGCATCACCTATTCGCTCAACAAGTCGACGATCACGGCGTTCAGCACGGCCTCGCAGACGTTTTTCCAGACCATCAGCTTCCGTTCGGGGATCCAGGGGTCGAATGCGCTGGCGGGCATCGTGAACAGCTCCGCCTCGTTCAGCTATATCTACAACACGATCAACAACCCGCTTCGCCCGCGCAGCGGCAAGGAATACACGGCAGTGTTCCAGTTTGCCGGGATCGGCGGGAATGTACGCTACATCACGCCGCTGGTGGCCTACAAAGAGTTCATGCCGATCCACTACCTGATGCCTTCTCCGACCGGCCGCAACGTGCTGGGCCTGCGCGCGCAGATCGGGTATGTGCAAGGGTATGGCGGGGACGTGGCTCCGCCCAACAACCGGTACTACTCGGGCGGCGAGGGAGACCTGCGCGGCTTCGACATCCGCGGGGCGACTCCCTATGGATATGTTCCGAATCGCATAACCGTGCAATTGACCAATCCGGACGGCAACTGCGTGCCGCGCGATCCGACCAATCCGGAGGACAACCAGTGCATCCAGGTACCGCTGCCGGTTTACGGCGTGGCCTCAATCGGCGGCGACACCAACTTCACTTCCAACGCCGAATACCGCATTCCGATTGCGGGACCGGTGACGTTCTCGTTCTACGACGACTTCGGCATCGACGTAGCACTGAACAAGGGTCAATTGAAGCAGAGCCCGGAGGGGTTCGCTTCGCTGACGGCGCCGCTTTATGGCTGCCCAGTATTCAACAATGGATCCTGCCAGGGCGGAATCCCGGGATCGCAGGTTGGATTCATCCAGAACATCCGGCCCATCACCGGGACCAACTTCGTTCCGCGCATGTCGACCGGCGCCGAGATTTCGGTGATCATGCCGGTCATCAATGCGCCATTCCGGCTGTACTATGCGTACAACCCGCTGCGGCTCTACGAAGAGCCTTACTGCAATAACGTGATTATCGGCGGCAACAAGGGGAGCTGTTCGGCGCAGCTGATTACCCGGGATCTGTTTCCGCCGGGCGGCGCGGGCGACTACACCTACCAGGAGGCGTTGCAAGCCTACGGATCGCGTTACCTGTTCCGGGAGCCGCGCAAGACATTCCGCCTGACCGTGTCGACGACTTTCTAGGAGAGAAGTTCCGTGCGGGAAGGGTTTCGAGACCACTCGAGGCGAGCTGCCTTTTCGCCGCTGGAGAAGGCGAAGTTCACGGGTTGGCGGTTTGACGCTCCTACCCTGCCCTCCTATAATCCTTGCAGTTCCTGCTGACGATTCCGCTCGCGTCTTTACCTGTCTCTGCCCTGTTCTGCGGAGCCCCTCAAAAGAAGACGTCATGATGGTTTCTCAGCAGGCGCAGGCTTGGTTTTGCGCAGAGACGCGGACAGCCAGACAGGAATTCCGAAGGAGTTTTTCATTCAAATGAAGCGTTCGCTTGCACTTGTTCTTACGCTGGCCTCGGGCATGGTCCTGAGCGCAGCCGCTCAAACCTCTCCCGCCCCAGGGACGCCGGCGGTCCCCGCCAAAGTGGCCGTGATCGCGTTTCAGGCGGCGGTGGGCCAGACCAACGAGTTCCAACGCAATTTCGCCGATCTGCAGAAGAAGTACGAGCCGAAGCGCGCCCAACTGCAGGCCATGGCCGCGGAGATCCAGAACCTGGACAAGCAGCTTCAGGAGCAGGCCCAGAAACTGAGCGACCTCGAACGGGCCAGCCGCTTGAAGACCCTCGAGGACAAGAGAAAGCAAGCGCAACGGCTCCAGGAGGACGCGCAGACCGATCTGCAGGGGGAGATGCAGGAGGTCTACAACGGCGTGGCCTCGAAGGTCTACGACGTACTCGCAAGGTACGCGCAGCAGCAGGGGTACACGCTGGTGGTGGACGGCAGCGGGAGCCAGCAGCAGGCTCCCGTGGTGCTTTACGCAAGCCCCGCCACCGACATCACCAAGGCGATCATCGATGCGTACAACGTGAAGTCGGGAGTTCCGCCGCCGCCGGCGCAGCCTGCTGCCACGGCGCCCAAGCCCGCTGCCGCAGCACCCAAGCCGGCCGCCAAGGCTCCCGCCCCCGCCGCGCACTAACAGGCAAGCACTGGCATCTCGACGGTGCTGACAGAGGTCTTGCATGGCGGGGCTTTTGTGTTGACGAGAGACGTTATGGGGGCGCGCCGCGCTCTCCTGCCGATAGGCCGGCATCTTGGGTCTGGCGGTTTGACGCTCTCATCTGGCGCCCCTATAATCCGTGTAGTTTTCACCGTCGTCTGAAGTCCGCGTCCTTTCTTGTTTCTACCGCAACCGGCGCGAGTTCCTCAGAATAAAAGGACGGCGAGGATTATCAGCGGCACATCCGCGGTTTTGCGCTGAGACGAGGCGAGACCCACAGCAGTTCTGAAGGAGTTTTCCATTCAAATGAAGCGTTCCCTTGCAGTTGTTCTTACGCTGACCTCGGGCATGGTCCTGGGTGCAGCCGCTCAAACGATGCCTGCTCCCGCAGCGCCTTCCGCTTCCGCCAAGATTGCCGTCATCGCCTTCCAGGTCGCCGTGGCCCAGACCAACGAAGGCCAGCGCAACTTCGCCGACCTGCAGAAGAAGTATGCGCCCAGAGAGGCTCAATTGAAGACCCTCAACGATGAGATTGAGAGCCTGAAAAAGCAACTACAGACGCAGGGCGACAAACTGAGCGACGCGGAGCGCGCCAGCCGCGCCAGGACGATCGACGAGAAGCAGAAGAAACTGGACCGCGACTCGGAGGATCTTAAAAACGACGGCAACACCGAGATGCAGGAGATGTACAACGGCCTGGCTTCCAAGGTGTATGACGTTCTGGCCAGCTACGCGCAGCAGCAGGGCTACACCATGGTTCTGGACGTGAGCCAGCAGCAGAATCCCGTACTTTATGCCAGCGAGTCGACCAACATTACCAAAGCCGTAATCGACGCGTACAACGTAAAGTCGGGTGTGCCCGCGCCCGCGGCAGGGCCGGCGGCAATAGCGCCCAAGCCGGCTGCCGCGCACTAGAGACCCGAGCAGGAGAGCAAAAACCAAGGCCCGGCAGAGCGGGGCCTTGGTGCTGCCGCCGGGGGACTCAGGAAGAGCGAAGCGGGGTTGCCCACCATACGGCGAAAATGTACGCGCGGGCGTCGCTATCTGTGGAAAAAACTGTGAATCCTTTTCGGCGAATTGGCGAATAGAAGTGAAATATTTCTCTTGCCAATCGTCCTTGCGTTCTGGTATGCGACGCAAGTCCTTATTTATCAGGGACGATTCAGCGGGATTCTAGGCCGACACGAGGGTTACCGAGCCCGCCCGCCCGAATCAAGGATCTGGGCGCTTTCCACAGTTGCGTGTAAACGTTTGGTGACTAAAGTATCGATTTGGCTGTTGTACCGACGCTACTTTTGGGAGTCCTCGCCCACGCGGAGGACAGCCAGGAACGCTTCCTGGGGGATATCGACCTTGCCGATGCGCTTCATGCGCTTCTTGCCTTCCTTTTGCTTTTCCAACAACTTGCGCTTGCGGGAGATGTCGCCACCGTAGCATTTGGCAAGCACGTTCTTGCGCAACGGGCTGACCGTCTCGCGAGAGATGACTTTGGCGCCGATGGCGGCCTGGATGGCGACCTCAAACTGCTGGCGCGGGATCAGCTCCCGCATCTTGGAGACCAGGGCCCGTCCGCGCTCGTAGGCAAAGTCGCGGTGCACGATGATGGAGAGCGCATCGACCGGCTCGCCGGAGACCAGGATGTCGAGCTTGACCATGGGCGACTCCCACTCGCCGGCCAGTTGATAGTCGAGCGAGGCGTAGCCGCGAGAGATGGACTTGAGGCGATCGTAGAAGTCGAGCACGATCTCGTTCAGCGGCAGCTCGTAGGTGAGCATGACACGGGTGGGCGTGACGTACTCGAAGTTCAACTGCTTGCCGCGCTTCTCCTCGACGAGCTTGAAGATGCCGCCGACATACTCCTCATTGGTGAGAATCTTGGCGGCGATAACCGGCTCGCGGATGGACTCGATATTGGTGGGTTCGGGCCAGCGCGAGGGGTTGTCCACCTCGAGGACGCTGCCGTCGGTCAACGCGATGTGGTAGCGCACGCCGGGGGCGGTGGTGATGAGGTCCAGCTCGTACTCGCGCTCCAGCCTTTCCTGAATGATCTCCATGTGCAGCAGCCCGAGAAAGCCGCAGCGGAAGCCGAAGCCCAGGGCAACCGAACTCTCCGGCTCGAAGAAAAACGAGGAGTCGTTGAGGCGGAGCTTTTCGAGGGCGTCGCGCAGCAGGGTATGTTCGTGAGAGTCGACGGTGTAGAGGCCGGCGAAGACCATGGGCTTGATGTCTTCAAAGCCGGGCAACTGGGATTCGGCCGGGCGGGAGTCGTCGGTGACGGTGTCGCCGATGCGGGTGTCGCCTACGTTTTTGATGGTGGCGGCGAAGAAGCCGACTTCGCCGGCGGAGAGCTGGCCGATCTCGACGGGCTTGGGCATGAGAACACCCATGGACTCGACCTCGAAGGCTTTCGAGTTGGACATGAGGCGGATGCGCTGGCCCTTGCGTAATGTCCCCTGCATGACGCGGACCAGCACGATGACGCCGCGATAAGCATCGAACCATGAGTCGAAGATAAGCGCCTGCAGGGGAGCATCGGGATCGCCGGTGGGCGGCGGGAGGCGATGGACAATGGCTTCAAGCACCTCGGTCACGCCTTGGCCGGTCTTGGCGCTTACGGGGATGGCGTCGGTGGCGTCCAGGCCAACGGCCTTCTCGATGGCCTCCTGGGTGCGCAGGATGTCGGCCGAGGGCAAGTCGATTTTGTTGATGACGGGAACGATCTCCAGGCCGTGGTTGATTGCCAGGTAGGCATTGGCGAGAGTCTGCGCCTCCACACCCTGGCTGGCGTCGACCACCAGCAGCGCGCCCTCGCAGGAGGCCAGCGAACGGGAAACCTCGTAGCTGAAGTCCACATGGCCGGGGGTGTCGATGAGGTTGAGCTGATAGGTGTTTCCATCCTGCGCCTTGTACATCATGCGCACGGCATGGGCCTTGATGGTAATGCCGCGCTCGCGTTCGAGGTCCATGTCGTCGAGGATCTGGGCCTGCATATCGCGTCCGGTCACCGAGCCGGTGAATTCGAGCAAACGGTCGCTCAACGTCGACTTGCCGTGGTCGATGTGGGCAATGATAGCGAAGTTGCGAAGGAATCGGACGTCCATGCGGGGCTGGCGCGGGAAGGCGCCTTGCGCCATCCTGCGCGCGTTGCCTCCATGGCATAGCTTATCATCGGCTTAGGGTCTGTCCTTCAATCACCAGGGCCTTCCGAGTAGCTGGGGCGGGCGCAACATCTCATGCGCAATTGGTTGAATTGGTACCGTTTGGCTGGTTCGGCTCTGCTGGCGTTGTCGCTCGCGGGGTGCGTTCCCACGCCTCTGAACGGGCGGGCGGGAGAGCCGCCTCAAGCAACCACGCCGGCGCTGGCCCCGCCGCCGGCACTGGCGCCACAGGCCGCCGCTCCCCAAGAGCCTACGCAGGCGGAGCGCGAGCAGCAAAGGGTGCGCTCGCTGATCCTGCAGGTGGAGGTGGCCTATACGCAAGGGGAGTCAAATTATCGCAGGGGAAAACTGATCGACGCGAAAGTGGAGTTCGATCGCGCCGTGGACCTGATGCTTTCCAGCGGCATCGACATCAAGGGCAATGAGCAGTTGCAGGACGAGTTCAACCGGATAATCGACGGGGTGAATGCCTTGGAGATGGAGGCGCTGAAGCAAGGCAACGGCTTTGCGCCCAAGGTGGAAGACACGCCGGCCGATGTGGCCAGCGACGTGACCTTCGAGGTGGACCCGAACATTGTCGCCAAGGCGAGGACGGAGCTGGCAACAACCAAGTCGGACCTGCCCTTGATGGTGAACGTGTATGTGGCGGGGTTCATCAACTTCTTTGCCAACTCGCAGCGCGGCCACAATACGCTGCTGCACTCGTTTGAGCGGGCGGGCCGTTACAAGGCGATGATCCAACGGGTGATGGCCGAGGAGGGCGTGCCCCAGGACCTGATCTACCTGGCGGTAGCCGAGTCTGGGTTTCAACCGCAGGCGGTCAATCGCCGCTCGAAAGCGGGTGGGATGTGGCAGTTTATGCCGCATGGCGACTATGGCCTGGCGCGCAACGCCTACATGGACGAACGCTTCGACCCGGAAAAGTCCACCCGCGCCTATGCCCGGTACATGAAGTTTCTTTACGACCAGCTGGGCGACTGGTACCTGGCGATGGCGGCCTACGACTGGGGAGCGGGCAACGTCCAGCGCGCGGTGCAGAAGACCGGGTACGCCGACTTCTGGGAGCTCTACAAGCGCAACAACTTGCCTGGGGAGACGAAGAACTATGTGCCGGAGATCCTGGCGGCAATCATCATCGCCAATCATCCGACGCAGTATGGGTTCGACGGAATCGCGCTGGATCCGCCGGTACTTACCGACACGGTTACGATCAATTACCCGGTGGGCCTGAAGCTGGTGTCGGACATCGTGGGCGCGCCGGTGGATGAGCTTCTGGCGCTGAACCCCAGCCTGCTGCGGCTGATCACGCCGCCCGATGCCTCGTTCGATTTGCATCTGCCGGCGGGGACGGCCACGCTGTTCGCGGAGCGGATCGCGAAGGTTCCCGAGTCCAAGCGCAACGCGTGGCGCTACCATCGGGTGGTGGCGGAAGACACGCTGGCCTCGGTTGCAAAAGAGTATCGAGTGACAGTGGCGGAGCTGGCGGCAGCCAACGAAATGCGGGTGGGCGACAGCGTTCAGGGAATGGAGGCGCTGCTGGCGCCGACGCCCCCGGCGGCGGCGCCATCGACGCGCACACTCCTCTACACCGCACGCCGGGGCGATACGCTGGTGACCATTGCCGACCGATTCGGCGTGTCGCTGAATCAATTGCGGCGCTGGAACAAGATCGCCGGGATCAAAGTTGAGCCAGGGCGGCGGCTGCGCGTAGCCGAGGCAGCGCTGGCGGTGCGGGCCGCCTACCGGTCGCGTAGCGGGGCAGGCATGGGGGTGGGCCCAGCGACCGGCGCAAAGGCGCACGAGACCGCGCCGGCAAAGGGCACCAACCCGGCGCATGCGGCCAGAGCAACCACGAGCAAGAGCGGGGCTCCGGCGATGAGGAAGGGACAGACGCAGAGACCCAATAGCGCGACCCATGCGAAGAGAGGCGGGGCAACCAGCGCGAAAGAACATCCCTCCAAGAAGCTCAGCATGCCTGCGCAGTCTTCCCCGCAGAAACAAAAATAGCCAGGGACCTCATTACATACTTGTGTTTTGCTAGCGTTTGAGTGCAAGCTATTGCTACAATGGCTTCCGCAAGCGGAACAAATCTTCCGTTGTGCGAAGAGGCAAACGAGAAGGAAAGCAGCGGCAAACCGCTGGAGGCAATGGGATGGAAGAATTGTTCAAGATGTATGCGATGAGTGACGGCGACCACAATGGGGAGCCCGCAGAATTAGACCCCGATCACGACGAAGACTTCGAGGAAGATGAAGACGAAGAAGTCGAAACCTCCAGCGTACTGACCTCCTCGGACGACGATGAGCCAGTGGTTGAAGCAGTCCTGGTTGAGGTTGAGGATCAACCCGCAAAGAAGCCGGCCCGCAAAAAGGCCGCGAAGAAAAAGTCTTCCCCAACGGAGTCTGCCGCAAAGGCGGAAACCACCGGCGCGACAGGCGGGAAGACGGCGGCCCAAAAGGCCGCAAAGAAATCCCCCGTCAAGAAGCACACCACCGGTGCGACGGGCGGAAAGACGGCAGCCAAGAAGGCTGCAAAGAAATCCGCCGTGAAGCAGAGCACCACTGGCGCAACGGGCGGAAAGACGGCAGCCAAGAAGGCCGCAGTCGGCAAGCGCGCCAGCAAACCCACCAAACGAGGTAAACCGTTGGCAGTTAAGAAGGCAGCAAAGAAGGCGCCCGCCAAGAAGGCAGCAGCGAAGAAGGCTCCTGCGAAGAAGGCCCCGGCGAAGAAGGCAGTGGCCAAGAAGGCCCCCGCAAAGAAGGCAGTTGCGAAGAAGGCGGCTGCGAAGAAGACAACCAAGAAGTAACGGCAACCGGCAACCAAAGGCAAGCAAAAAAGCCCGGCTCAACGCCGGGCTTTTTTGCGTCTGGAAATGGGCTGACGGCTCAGGAAGCCGCAGGGCTGGACGCGAGTTGGGCAAAATGCCAACGCTGATGGCGAAGGTAGTCTTCGATGAGAAAGCGCAGTGTGACCGGAGGGTCGTCGCCGACCACGCAGCTTGTCTGCAACCGCACCTCCGGGATGCAATCTACCGCGGCGGCCAGAATCTCGTGCTCGACCTGCCACCATCGCAGCAGCGTCTCCCAGCTTTGGCCGCCATAGCCGTGAGCTGCGACCCAGGCATCCTGCGCGTACTTCGGACCGGCGTAATTGCCGTCGATGGCTGCGCGGACAAAGCGCTGGCGGTTGTTCGATACGGAATCGAGCAGATGCCCGACGATTTGTTTGCGGGTCCATCCACCGGTGCGCCAGGGAGTGTCCGCAAGCGCAGGGGGAAGGGCAAGCAACGCGGCTTGCATGGCGTTCAATTCCGCTCGGAACGTCTGGGCGAGCTGAGTGGGCACGGGAACCTCCCTGGCAAGTGTAGCGGCTCCGCCTTCCAGGGAAAAAGCTCAGCGGCCCCGTTGCCGAGGCCGCTGAGATTCACTGACTTCGATCTGTCTACTTCTTCAACTCCTCGATCGCGGCCAGCACTTCCTCGGAGTGGTGCTGAACTTCGACCTTGGTCCACTCCTTGACGATCTTGCCCTTCGGATCGATGAGGAAGGTGTTGCGGCTGGCGATGGTCATGGGGCCGAAGTGGCCGAGCGAGCCGTAGGCGTCCACGACTTTATGTTCCGGGTCGGCGAGCATGCGGAAGGTGAGGCCTTCCTTGGCGCAGAACTGCTTGTGGCTGTCGGGCGTGTCCACGCTGACGCCGAGGATGACGGCGTTCACGGCATCGAACTTGGCCTGATCGCGCTGGAAGTTGTGAGCTTCAATGGTGCAGCCCGTGGTCATGTCCTTGGGATAGAAGTAGAGGACCACCCATTTGCCGCGGAAGCTGTCGAGCGAGATTTGCGTGCCGTCCTGGGAGGGAAGGCTAAAGGTGGGCGCGACCTGGCCGACGGTGGGCATGATCTGATCCGATTGCCCGGCGGCGTGGACGGCGATATAGGCGACGGCGAGGACAAGAGCCGCGCCGAGAACGAAAAGAAGGGGCTTTCTCACGAGGAACCTCCAGATGATTCGATGGGGAATGAGTTGAACTGGACTCTCGAAATATGCCAGGCGACAGTCAGCCTCAGCGCGGGGTTGCCACGATGGCAATTCCAGCCTGAGCGGCTCGTTCCAGCAGGGAGTCGCGGTCAAATAAAAGGGTACGTCCGGCCTCGACGGAAAGGCAACTGGCGCCGGCGCGGATCATGGCCTCCACGGTGGCGATGCCGATAACGGGGACGTCGAAGCGCATATCCTGATTGGGCTTGGCGACCTTGACGACGGTGAGGCGGCGTTCGAGTGTGGAGGCGTCATCGGCTCCGAGCGAGCGCATCAGTTGTCCGGCGCGCTCGATGGTTGCGTCGGTGCCTTCCATGGCCTCGACGGCCACGCAGGCCTGGGCGGCAACGACCACGGTCTGGCCGATATCGAAGCCAGCCAAGGCGCGGGCAACTTCCAAGCCGTACTCGATGTTCTTGCGCTCGTCGCCATCTGGGGCGCGCCCACCGGCCACGCTCTCGGTGAGCCCGCCCTGCTGGGCCAGCAGCGGCTCCAGGAAGGCGGTGGAACCGATTAGCTCGATGCCTTCGTCGGCCAGCACCTTGGCGACCGCGCCCAACAGCATGTCAGTCGAGCGGGTGCGCAGATTAAGCAGCAGCCTGGCCAAGCGCCAATCGGGGCGGATCGAGGAAAAGATCTGCTTGTGCTTGACCTGGCCGGCCATGACGGCCTTGGAGACGCCTTCCTTGTGGAAGGTCTCGATGAGGCGCGAGAGCTCGCCGAGCGAGAGCCAGTGGACTGTAATTCGCTCATCCGAGGCAGCGCGACGGTCGATCTCCGGGTCGGTTTCCTCGCGAATGGCGGCGACGACCACGGCGAAGCCCTGGGCGCGCGCGGCGTCCAGGAGCAGGAAAGGAAAGCGGCCGTTTCCGGCAATGAGGCCGAGCTTCATGGCTACTTGATGACCCCGCGCTGACTGCGATCGAGGAAGTCGGCGACGATCTTCGCGTCCTCGCCTTCGAGCTGCTTGATCTTCTGCAGGGCTTGGGTGGTGTTCAGTTTGGCGGTTAGGAGCAGGCGGAAGGCTTTCTGCAATGATTGCAGCCGCTCCGGAGAAAAGCCGCGCCGCTGGAGGCCGATTTTGTTGATGCCGAAGGCCTTGTTTTCGCGCCGCGAAGAGGTCAGCGAGAAGGGCAGCACATCCTGGGTCACGATGGTGCCGCCGCCGACGAAGGCGTATTGGCCGACGACGCAATGCTGGTGGACAGGGCAGAAGGCGCCCAGTGTGACATGGTCCTCGATGACGACGTGACCGGCGAGGGTGGCGGCGTTGGCCAGGATGCAATGGCTGCCGATATGGCTGTCGTGGCCGATATGGGCGCAGGTCATGAGCAAGTTGTGCGAGCCGATGCGGGTAATGCCGCCGCCGCCCACGGTGCCCCGGCTGATGGTCACGCTTTCGCGAATGGTGTTGTCGTCGCCGATGACGGTTTCAGTGGGTTCGCCGCCGTACTTGAGATCCTGGGGAGCTACGCCAATGGCGCAGAAGGGATGAAAGACGTTGCGGGCGCCGATGCGGGTGCGGCCGTCGAGCACTACGTGGGAGATGAGGATGCAATGCTCGCCCAGCACCACCTCAGGACCGATGGTCGAGAAAGGGCCGATGGTGCAGGAGTCTGGAACTTGAGCTCCAGCGGCGATGACGGCGCTGGGATGAACGCTCACTCCGCGATCCCCGCTTCCGGTGCGTGTGGCGGCTCCTCCGAAGCGGGATGGTGTTCGCGGACGCGGGGCACCACCTGGCAGGTGAGTGTGGCCTGGCAGGCCAGCTTGCCGTCCACATACGCCTTGCCCTCGATGCGCCCGGCGCGAAGCTTGAAGGAGAGAACGTCCACCTCGATGCGGAGTTGGTCGCCTGGCGTCACCGGCCTGCGAAACTTGGCGCGCTCGATGCCGGTGAAGACCACCAGCTTCTTCTCGCGGTCGGGTATCTCGGCCAGCATGATAATACCGCCGGCCTGGGCCATGGCCTCGACCACCAGCACGCCGGGCATGATGGGATGGCCGGGGAAGTGGCCCTGGAAAAATGGCTCGTTGATGGTTACATTCTTGATGGCCACCAGCCGCTTGGTGGGCTCGAACTCGACGATCCTGTCGATCAGCAGAAACGGGTAGCGATGCGGGAGGAAACCCAGGATCTGCTGGATATCTAAAGTCATTCTCTGGCTCCGGAGAGCGAATGGGGCTGGCCGCATCGCACTCGTGAGGATTATAAACAAGCCCGCATAGGACAGACAGGTTACAGATGACAGATTACAGATGACAGACGGTGGTCGCCAGTGGCATTTGAAGGTCAGGGCGATTCTGCCGCCAAATCGAAAGGGCCCGCCGTTTGCTGTCATCTGTCGTCTGTGCGGCTATTTCTTGATGCGGCGATCGGCTGCGTCCACACTCCAGAAATCCGGCGGCAACTGCTGGTTGTAGGTCACCTTGGACAGGAAGTACTGGCGGACGATGTCCTCGTTCTTGAAGCGCGTGATGGTAAACGGGGTAGGAATGCCGTCGAAGGTGTGGTAGTCGTCGTACTCCTCGGCGTCGATGTTCTTGTTTTTGTACACCGGGTCGCGCCACTCAAAGGTGCGGCGGAGCGGCAGGTGGGTTTGCGTGTCCATCTGGATGGTGACGGCCTCGTTCTGCGTGGAAATGAGGGTCACCTGATCGGCGAGGTGGCGCTCGGCCAGGCGCTGGCCCTCATAGACCAGGATGGTGCGGGGATCGTTCAGCCAGGACTTGATTGCGGTCTCAATGGAGTGGTCGCGGCGGCGAAGGTAGTCGTCCACCTGCTCTTGGGGCAGAGCCTTCTTGCCGCGATAGGTGACCTCCCAGCCCTGGCGGCCGAGGTAAAACTGGACCACGTCGCGGTGCTTGGTGTATTCGATGCGGTCCTGGTCCGGCCAGGCGTGGAATTCCCAGTAGAGAGTGGTTCCTTCGTCGGGCTGTCCGTGGTCAAATCCGGCCAGGTGGCCCTCCCGCATCTGGTTCTTCATGTTGAGCCAGGCGGCGCCGCCCAGTGCCTGCACCATGGCGTCGAGGGCCGCGCGCGCCTGCTTCGCGTTCTTCGCGCCGGCATCGTCGGCGGATTGTGTGCGGGTGGTGAGCGGCGAGGCCAGCATCAACACGGCCAGCGATAGCTGCAAGACTCTGCGCATGATCTTCTTCTCCTTCCAATCGTCTATCCAGCCAGCACCGCGCCGCCATTCACGTTGAGCACTTCGCCGGAGATGAAACCGGCCAGCGGGGTACACAAAAAGAGCACGGGCCCGGCGATCTCCCACGGAATTGCGGGACGGCCGATGGGAATTCCGGAGGCAATCTTCGGCCCCAGCTCAGGATCGCCCAAAGCGGGCGCGGACATGTCGGTCACAACCCAGCCGGGCGCCACGCAGTTTACGCGGATTCCCCTGGGCGCCAATTCGCTGGAGAGGCTCTTGGTCAGACTGATGAGAGCGCCTTTGGTCACGGCATAGTCGGCGTGGTTAGCCTCGCCGCGCTGGCCGGCGGTAGAACCGATGAGCACGATGTGGCCGACCGGTGCATTAGGCCGGTTATTGGGCGCCTGGCGGTCGAATTGGGCAACGGCAGCCTGCACGAGCCCGAAGACCGAGTCGAGATTGACGGCCAGCGTGCGCCGCCACTGCGCTTCGGGCATCTCTGCGATGGGCGCATCCTCCGCCGGCCAGATACCGTGATTGGCCACCAGCACGTCAAGCCTTCCCAGAGCGCGCACCGCCGACGCTACCAAGGCATGACCGTCGGCGGGGGTACTCAGGTCCTGCTCCAGGGCCACGCATCGGCCTGTACCGCCGCACTCGGAGGCCAACGTTTCGGCCTGCTGCCGCGCCCGGCGGTAACTGAATGCCACTCGCGCCCCCGCTTCGGCAAACAGGCGCACCGTCGCGGCGCCAATGCCGCGGGAGCCACCGGTTACGAGGGCAACCTTTCCCTCCAAGAGCAACGAGACACCTGCCATAGGGTCAAGCTAAAGCAATCCTGGAAGGGATGTCGAGCGTGGCACAGATGTGGAGGCTTGGAAATGCGGAAAAGCAGAAGCAGCGAGCAAGCGTTGAGAAAAGCGGTTGGGGACGAGTTTGCGGGATGTGCTTTCAGTGGAGGCGGAGGAGGCGGAGACAATTCCAGCAAGCACGCTATTGCTTCCCCGATGGGGGACAGGAGGCGGTTGACGGTAGGGTCAGGGAGACGTGCGAGGCCCCGGGTTTGGCGGGCGGCGAGACAGCGTCTGAGTTGTTGGCGGGTGCATCTGGCGGAGCCGCGGTCTTGGCCTGAGCAGCGGTTAGAGCTACCCGCTTGGCCCGCCGCGAGCTTGAGGCCGCGGTCCTGATCGCGGCAGCCGACGGGCGGGACACGGCAGGTGTCCCGGCGCGCGGCTTGCCCGTGGCTGGAGGAGCAGTACGAGCGGCCGTGGAGCCGGGATGGCGGGCTGGAGCAGCCGATGGACTGGGTGTGGGGAGCGGAGTGAAGGATGGGACGGGAGCGGAATTGGGCACAGGTTTGGCGGGAGGCGCTGCAACCGGCGCGGGAGCTGGAATTGCTGCGGCAAGAGGCAGGGCCGAAGCTCCTGCGCCGGCCGCGGGTGTCCCGGGCGTCAGTGCCGGAGTTGAGGCGGGAGCTTGAGCAGAAGCCGCGACGATGGCTTGGGAGGGAGCCGCGGCGCGGGGCACGGCCGGCGACGGGGCGCTGGCAAGGACCGGCGCAGAGGCATGAGCGGGAGTTGGAGCCGGAGCAACTGGGGCGGCATCGGTCCTTTCAGACGCCTTTTTGCTTTTGCTTTTGCCTTTGACGAAGACGGTGAAGACCCCTGGAGCATCCTCGACGGTGACCGTGCCGCAGCGGTTGGGCGTGCTGAGGCCGTCGCGGCGAATACGATCCACGCTGAAAGTGTTCCCGTGGGAATTGGCTAGGCAGAGATGATTCTTGGCTACCGCGATCTGGAGGAAGGGGAGATTCGCCAGCGCGTTCGGCAGCCGGGCCTGGCCATGATCGTCGCTGAGGGCTTCCTGGCGCCACATCTCAAGCTGAAAGTCGCGCTGGGTATAACCCGCAACCAGGATGAGGCGGGCATGGGCGACGGGATGGCCGTCCCTGCCGTCGAGAATGCGGATGGAGATGGGGTCGTTGTGAACCACCGGGAAGGTTTCATCCGCTGCGCACGCTGACGAGGCCAGCAGGGCCAGAGCGGCGCCGAAACAGAGTGTGACCAATCGGCGCACAACCTGTGCCTGAAGGCAGGCTTCGGTGGGGCTGGCACTTTGCAGAGGTTTCCAATCCTTTCGATTCCCTGACAATCGTAAGTGTAGGAGATGTGCAGGGGCCGCGTTCAAGGAATGTCTTGGGAAGGAGGAACTGGTGCCAGAGGAGGAAAAATGGCTTAGACGAGGTCCGGGATGGGAATCGTTCCGCTTGTCAAACGATCAAATGGCGCGGATGAGCCGCGCGGGAAGAAAGACGATGGCGCTGACCAGTTCCAGCACGCCGCCAACCGCGATTCCAACGATGCGAAACGGAATGAGAAGCAGCCAAACCAGCGGGTAGATCGCCAAGGCTAACAAGGCAAGAGGCCAGCACAGGACCAGGAGAATGCACCACAGGAGGAACTTCATTCTTGGCTCCAAATCTGGACGGGCTTGAGTCCGGAGGTTTTCAATGCCCAGAGGTTCTCTTCAAAGGATACGAGGACGCGGCGGAAGCGGTTCCCGCCGGCTTATCGGTTTCTGCCCTTTGCACCTGCCTTGAGTCGGGTCCCGGCTGAGGCTCGGACAGCGAGCAACTTTTTGCGTTCCCGGATGAGGGTGGCGCGCTCTTTGTCCGGGAGAGCGAGGACGGCCTTGGTGCGTTTGGGGAGTTTCTCGTAGATCAGGGCATGGGCCCGGCGGAGTTCGTCTTCGATCTCGCGCGGTCGAAGGGCGTCCCAGCGCTCCACCGCTACCCAGAAGGCTCTTGCCAGGTGCGGCGCGGCGCAGATGCCGTCGTTCTCCAGCAATTCGTGGAAGCGCTCGGGGCCGCAGTGGAACCACAGTACACCGATTCCGGTGCCGTCGAGGTCGGTCATGGCGAACATCTTGCCGCCGATGTCCCGATCTCCGACCCAGTAGACGAGGTGATGGCCCCAGTTGAGGGTCTCCGAGACGTGCGGGAGCGCCAGGCAGATCTCGCGGATACGTTCGTTGTCCATGGGGTGAGTGTAAGACGGAACGATTCTTTGCGGAAGGTGGCATTTGAATTGGCTTCCCCCGAGTTCCAAACTCGTCGCACAGCAACGTCGAGAAGCGTCGGCAATTCTACCCCGGTTTTGGGGCAATAAGGCTAGGTCGAGGCTGCGGTACTCACATTTGTGGCTCATCGGACGGTAATCACTGTCGGGCCTCGAAGGCCCGGAGCCGACGCTCCAGTTCCCACTGGGCGGAGGCCTTTTCGCTGTTGTCCAGGAATGACTTGCAGGCGGGAGTTGGATTCTTCTGGCCGAGGGGCTGGGCCTTGCAGGGGGCGGCGGGGGTGGTGAAGACGTCCCGCATGGCCCAAAGGCTGGCGCCAGGGAGGAAATTGTGTTCCATACCGGTGCGTGCGAGCTCTTTGAGGTCCTGATAGGTGAGGTGGTAGTCGAGGGCGGCGCGGACGTACTCGCGGGTAATGTCGATGCGGCTGACGCCTTCGTCGTCGGTAGAGAGGGCGACGGGGACGTGCGCGGCGCGGTAGAGAGGGAAGGGGTGGTCGGCGCCCTTGATGCCGAGAATGCCTTCGTTCGAGCTGAGGTTGATCTCGACCATCACGTGCTTTTTGGCCATCTCCTTGAGCAGGGCGGGGGCGTTGTCCTCGTACATGACATCGACGCCGTGGCCGATGCGCTGAGCGTGGCCCAGCTCGACGGCCTGGCGGACGTGGAAGCGGAGGCCCTCGGGGGGGACCAGGCCGGGAGCCAGCTCGCCAGCATGCAGGCTGATGGGAACCTGGGGATAGACGGAGTGAAGGTAGTCGAGCATCTTCATCTGCAGGGTGTAATCGCGCATGGAGATGAAGCCGTCTTCGGGCATGACGAAGTTGATGCCGACGAAGCCGGGCTCGCGGGCGTCGAGAGTGGCTTGAATAGTCTCAAAGCCGAGGAGCGTTTGCGCGAAGACCTGCTCGGGCGGGAAACCGCGCAGGACCTGGTAGATGTAGCGGATTTCGACCTGGCAGGCAGAGGCAGCCTGGGGAGTTGAGCAGTGCTCCATCTGGCGGCGCTGGACTTCGGCGGTACGGACGTCTTCACGGTCGGAGGCGACCTCATCGCGCAGGCCGCGATCGAGGAGTTTCTGTCGCAGACTCGGCAGGTCTGAATTCCAGCCGATCTCGTGAGCGATGGTTGCCGCGTGAGTAAAGGGCGGCGTCTGCATCAGTTCGAGGTACTGCTGGTTCTGGGCGGCAGCGCGGCTGGCAACCTCATCGACCCATTCCCCGGTGTGGCTCTTGCTGAGGCCCCCAAAACGGCCGAAGGTGGAGAAGAACTGGTCGTGACCGCTGAAGCCGGCGCTGGGGACAAAGCTTCGCATGGAAAAGGAGTTGACCAAGCGGTCGTAGAGGTCCTGGTTGCCCGCGGCCTGGGCCGCAGGGACCAGGGGCGCCGCGCAGGGGGGCTTGGCGAAGCTGAGGGCGGAAGGGTCCACGCAGAGGCCGTCCTCGCCGGCGTCGCGGATGAAGCTTTCGGCATAGACGGCTCCGGAGAGGTGGACGTGGAGGTCGGTGCCCTTGGGGAAGTCCACGAGGAAGGCGTGAAGGGCCAAGGGACCGGCCTTGACGGCGGAGTCGAAGGCGAGGGCGGCGCGCAACTCGGCCGTGGAGGACTGGGCAGGGAGGCTGATTGCGGTGGCAAGGGCGAGGCAGACGAGGAAGCGGGCGAGACGGTGCATGGTGTTTTCCAGTGTAGAGCAGCAGTGGGAGCCGGGAGGAATTGGCGGGGTTTGGCTTGCGAGTTTGGGAGTTGGTATACTGAAACCAGTTGTTGCAGCGCACTGTTCGTGGACCCGCCCACCTTCTCCGGCGCCGCCGGAATCCGCGCAGGGATTGCAACTCAAAGAGGTTTGCACTGAGGCCAGATAGCTCAGTGGTAGAGCGCGGCCCTGAAAAGGCCGGCGTCGGCGGTTCAATCCCGTCTCTGGCCACCACATTCTAAAGAAGTTAGATACAAATTATAGAAAAACGCCCACCCGCAATTCACCCGTGATTGCTATTGCACCACCTGCGAACACGGCGTAAAAGACGCTGCAAGCATATCGCCCTGTGCGGTCATCCGATCCTCGTTCCGGCTGTGCGCATAGATCAACAGAGCCAAACATGCTCTAAGGAGAAAGCCATTTGGCAGCAGTGGTTTCCCTCTACAGCAACTGGAGAACCGATTGATCGCGGCGCAAATCGGCTGGACCCCGTTGCAACGAATTGGGCTGCAAAGTCGATTTGACGCAGTATGCGGCCACCGGACTTATGGCGCTCCCGATTCGGCGTGAAAATAGATCTGGTAGGCGCGGAGAAAAATCGCGAGCGGGAGCTTGAAGGTTCCATCCGGTCCAGGACGGCGGCCCCAGGGATTGCGCAAGCGCACGGTCTGGGAGGCGGGGTCGAAGTCCAGCACTGAGTAGGCGTGATTGGGAACCCACCAATCCGCTCGGCCTTCCGGAAAATCCTCACCCGGCACCTTGTCCCAGGTGCTTGAGACCATGGCCAGCGTGCCTGAGTGCAATTGCAGCAGCCGCTCTGGAAGTTGCCGGTCGCCGGCCACCATCGCGGTGCCGGCATGGCCCAGAAACGCCTGCATTACCCTTTCCGGAATTCCCCCCTGGCCCAATCCCTTGTAATCGCCAAAGACTTCGCCATTTTGCCGCACTGTCAGCGCCAGCGCATCGAAGAGTCCCTGCTCATCCAGAAATCCACCCAGCATTCCGGCCTGCATCTCCGGCACCCCCAGGGCTTTCAACTGGTCAGCCAGTTTTATTTTGAGCGCCGCCTTGTCCAGGACGCCATCCTGCTGAATGACCGAGCGAATGGTGCGATCGTAGGCCACCAGCAGGAGACTGGATTGATCGAGCCAGGACAGCGCTATCGGCTTGACGATGGCGGGGATGAGGGGCGATTGCTGAATGGAATTCACCAGGCTCAGGCGCACGGTCCGCTGCGCATAGGCCCGCATCAGCACCAGTACCCATTTGCCCTCCGAGCTGTCGTAACCGTGCGCCCGTCCGTATTCCACATCCTCGGCGAACACCTGCTCCGCCGGACCATCGAAGAAACGCACCTGATAGCCTCCGCCCGGGGTCGCACTGATGGAATTGCGCAAGGTCTCGGGCGTGGACTGAGCCAAGGATGCGATCGATGCGTGAAAGTAGCAACTGCCGAGTACTCCCTGGCGTACCGCTTGCGGACTGACCCCATTCTCTCCGTAGAGGGCGTCCGTGTTCTCGGCCGCCGCCAGCGTTAGTCCAAAGACGAATACCAGCGCGGCCGCGAAACACTCCCATGGCCAATCAAACCGTCCCGCGCGCCTGTTGGGCATTCCCGTCCCCGCCCTTTCTACTGGACCTGTGTCCGCTTTCCGCCGGATGGCGATTCGATGGCAGTGAGTATCTGAGCGCCGATGGGGATAATCCTAGTGCTTCAACTCCGTGAGCTTCTTGTTGATGTACTTGTCCAGCATGCTGGGAATCTCTGTGTCCATGCGATTCACCATGCGTTCTTCGGTGGACTTCATCTTGGCGTCAAGGTTGGTGAACAGTTGGTCCTGGGCCAGCTTCATCCTCACGGCTATACCGTTTTCCATGTGCTCTTCGCCGGCTTTGAGCTCGTCGTCCAGGCCGCTCATGCGCTTGTCGAACCCTCCCAACTTCGCATCCAGCTCGGGCGTGAATTGACTTACGGCCGTCTGCGCCTGCATGCGCAACTCGCGCAACTCGTCCCGATTCTGCGAAAGCTGCCGGTTCAGTTGAAAGGCCCATGCCAGCACGACCACGAGAATCGCCAGATTTGCCAGCAGGATGATTTGCATTGTCTTCAGACGTCCTTCGAGATTGCGCATATCCGGGCTCCCGATTCCGGCGGCGGCGGCAGCGGCGGATTGCGCCGCAACGGACACGGTTTGTCTAACCGATTCCTGTTTCCCACGGTCCTGGCTTTTGTCGCGCCATTCCCCTGGCTTAGGCCCACTGGCTGCGCGGGAGGCGCCCGAGGTCGTAAAAGGCGAATAGGACGCGTCGCCGGAACCGGCGGAAGATGGCGCGGCCGGTTGCGCCGGGGGTTTATTGCCCGCGCCTCCCGGAGAGGGAATGCGCACCGTTGGTTCCGCGCCCACTCCTTGAACGGAGACAACGCGCGTAGGTTCGTAGACCGGGGCTTCGTCGGCGCGCATGAGCCGAGTGGGTTCATATCCCATCGGAACCTTCTGCGGCTCCCGCTCCGGGAAGCGGATGCGCAGTTCCGGTCCCGCAGCACCCAGGCGGAGGATATCGCCGGTATGAACCGCGGTCCCGGCCGCGGCAGGCCGATCGTTCAGATAGGTATCGCCGGGAGAGCCGCTCCCTCCGGCCAGCCTGACCGTCTCGCGCAGAACTTCAAGCGCAACATGCTCCACAGCTACCGTGGGATATTGCTTGGCAGGCAGGGCCAGCTCGCATTTGGCACCGCGACCGATGCGGATCAGAGGCTGATTCAACACCCACTTGTTCGAACTGCCGACAATCTCAATCTCAATGTCCATGATTCGACCTGTGCCTCAGAGTTACGAAGGAAGATGTTCCGTCGCGGTGTTTTCGGGTTAGCGCATTTCAACGGCCAGTGTACCCTCTTTGCCTCTTCAACTGCGCAGGCGGGAGATCAGCGTGGTCGCCGAGGTCTTCTTTTGCACACGGTCCCATTCCGACCGCACTTGGGAACTGGCGTATGGAATGGCGCGCGAGACTGTCATGAGCATCCTTTCCGCACCTTCCCTGTCTTTTTCGCGAAGCAGAGTTTTGCATTTTTGGACGACCTCGGCGACCGCCCGGTCGGCAAAGTCACGTCTCCTGGAGACAAAAGAATCGGCCACCGAGGCGCAAAAGGCAGGATCGGCGGACGCAGCCGCGGCCTGGCGAATCAGCGCCTCGCCGGCGCGGAGATCGGTCCCCAAAACGGCATAGGCTCGACCGATGGTCCGGAAAACCGCCTGGTAGCGCTGATCCTCGATGGCGGCAAGAGCCCCCTGCACGCGAACCGAGCGCTGCACTGGCCTGGGCTGCATCTGGAGAAGCTGAACGGCCTCGTCCAGTTTGCCAGCTTGCACCAGGTTCGCAGCGGAGGCCAAGGTGGCCCCGATCTGGCGGCGAAGGTCCTCGTTGCCCGCCGATGCCTGATCGAGCAGCATGCGCAAGGCTGGATCATCGTTCTCGTGAAGCGCCTCTTCCAGGAATGCAGTGGCTTCATCGAAATCCGCGTCGGCGATCAACGACTGGGCGCGAGACAGGTCGCTGCGGAGCTTTTCCAGGCGCCGGTGCTCCCGCTCCTCGCCGCGGGCAAAATCCAGCAGGGACAGGAGTTCGCCGGTGGCGATGCCCTCCGCGTGAGCAAACTCCAGGATGCGGACCGCATCGGAATACTTCTCCTTCCCCAAGGCCTCGCGCGCCCGGAAGAGATATTCAGCCCGGCGCTCTTCCACGGATTGCTGCCGGATGCGATCGGCAAGAAGGGCCTCCAGCGACAGCAGCCGCTCATCCCCCGGCAAACGCCGCCGCGCCTGCTGGACTAATTCCAGCGCCTCGCGCGGAACCAGGTCGCGACAGGCCTGCACGGTTTCTTCAACCAGGCGCCGGTTCTCATGCTCCTTGAGCTGCCGTTCGACTTGCACCTTGAGCTGAAACAACGCCGCTTCCGTGGGCATGTCCACCATTGCCTTCTCGATCGATAGGGCTACCTGCTGAAGTTGCTCATAGCTCGAGGCGAGCGCGACTTCTTCGTCGAGGCGGGCAATGGCTTCCCTCCGGCGAGCCTGTTCCAGCCCGGCGGAGGCGTCTCCCAGAAGAAGCGGAAGTTCGGGGTTGGTGGGGTCCAGTTGCTCCGCCTGCTTGAGCAACTCGATCGCTTCGTTGTAGTGCCGGGAGCCGATCTCGCCGCGCGCGGAACTGAGCAGCGCTTTCGCCTGAGCCTGTCTCTGCGCCTTCTCCGCCTCTTTCGATATTGCGCTGTGCAGAGCGACAATTCTCGGGTTCGTCTTGTCGGCCTTCAGCGCTTTCTCCGCGGAAACGATCGCCGCCTTGTAATCGCCTTTGCGGCGCGCCGCTTCCGCATGGCTCAAATACTCGTTAATGCGATCCTGCCTGTCCTTTTCCTTCTGCGCTTTCTCCCTGAGCTTGAGCAACTCGGGGTTCGACTCAAAGAATTCCCGGCCTGCTTCGAGAACCTCGAGACTCTGATCGAACCTCTTGCTGCTGATGGCATTTTCGGCCTGTTGGCGAATCTGCTGGGCTCTTTCTGCCTGCTTGCGCTGGGAGAGCTGCCGTTGAATCTGGCCAAGCATCTCCCTTGCTCCCGCATGCCGGCTGTCGATCTTGAGCGACTGGTTGAGGACACTCTTGGCGCGGTCGAATTCCTCGGCATCGATAAGCCTCTGAGCTTCCGACATGAGCTCCAGAACCTGTCCCTGCCTGAGATCCGCAATGACTGTAGCCAGATCCGCCGCCATCTCTTCGGCGGTCGAATAACGATCGTCGGGGGCCTTGGCCAGGGCCCGGTCGATAATCAACTCGAGTCCGGCCGGACAATCCGCGCCGGTCTCGGCCAGCGGAAGATGCGGCTCATGCAGAATCTTCTGCATGAGCACGCTGTCGGTGCCTCTGAACGGTTGCTGCCCGGCGACCAACTGATACAAGACGACGCCGGCGGCAAAGATGTCCGAGCGGCCATCCACGGTCTCGCCGCGAAGCCGCTCCGGAGACATGTATGGGATGGTGCCGATGATGTGGCCGGTGCGCGTGAGACTGTTTACCGAGTCCCGCTTCTCGGCCCGCGCAATGCCGAAATCCAGCAGCTTGGCCTTTCCGTCAGGCTGCCTGAAGATATTCGCGGGCTTCACGTCGCGATGAATTACTTTGTTGGAGTGGGCGCAGCCAAGCGCCGAACAGACCTCTTCGACGATTCGCAGCCGGTCCGGCATCGACATTGGCTCTCCCGAGGCGATGAGCTTATCCAGCGGTTCACCCTGGACGCGTTCCATCACGATATAGGGAGTCCCATCGTCGTCGCCCACTTCGTACACCGTGACGATGTTCGGATGGTTGAGCCTGCCTAGGATTCTGACTTCATCGTAGAAGCGAGAGAGCATGGCGGGATCGCCGGAAAACCCCTCGGTCAGCGTCTTGATCGCCACTTCGCGGCCGATCTGCTTATCGATGCCGCGATAGACAACACCCATTCCGCCGCGCCCCAGCTCCTCGATGACGTCGTACTTGCCGATCCGGGTTATTCCTGGGGTCTGCGTCCTGTCAGGGAAATCCACGTTCCGCACCCGCCTCTCGCGTACGTTCAACTTCGCTCAAGCTGGATGGCCGCGAACCCGGCGGCCGTCCACTTCGTCCCGCTTCACCGGCCCATGGGAGAGTGCTCCCGCGCCTCGGGTTACGGAGTACTGTTCGCAACCGGCCGCATATTGAATTGCTCCTGGAGAAACGCATTCGCGTGCTTCCGTTCGGGGGAGCCGTCGTCCTTGGTAATATTCACAAACCGCAGATAGGATTCACCTGCGCCGTCCAGATCCGATTCATTCTCCTGGCTGTGGGCGGCGGTATAAATCTTGCGCGGCAACTCCTCCACCCGCTTGCGCACCGCGGCGATCAACGCATCGAGCGCGGCATTCTCCACCGTAGTGATGAACTCGGCGGAGTCCGGCATCGGTCCGGATTCCTTGACCCCTTCGGTGTCTTCCGGCTTGACGTTCTCCAATAAGATGTACTGTTTGCGATCCTCTTTGGTGATAGGAACCAGCTCCGCCATCTGCCCACTGAACGAGTCGCCAATGCGAAACTGCATCTGAATCACACCGGCGATGTTGACGGTTTTCTTGGTGTAGGTGTAGGGGCGAACGATATCCGTGGTCACGGTCCGGGGCGTCGAATCGAGAAGCACGTGCGCATCCTCGACCTTCTTCTCGGCATCGTGCACCGAGTTGTTCAAATCCGTGACCTCTTTCTTGTTGCCCTTTGCTTCCGCGCCTTGCAGAGCGGTTTGCGCAGTCTGCAGCTCCATTTCGGCCTTCTCGTACTCGCGATTGGCCTTGTTCCACTCCGGGCTGGGCTCTTCCTTTTCGCCGGCCCGGTAGTGCGATTCCACCGCCTCCTCGATATTCTCCACGGATAAGTGGTGTTGCAGTACGTCGCCGGCGAGTTGAAAGTCCGGTTCCACAGACGTGGTTTCGCCCGCCCGGACTACTTTGACTGGAATTCCCGAACCCTCCAGGCCGGTAATGATCGCGTTTTCCAACTGTCCGGCGAAGCCCGCGCTGTCGCGCTGCGAGGTCTGGTCGCGAAATTGAACACGAATCGACAGTTTGGAGCGAATCGAATGCGCGGCCTCGGCGGCAACCATCGCATCGCGCACCGCATCCAGATTGGATGCCTTGTAAGGCCGCGCCTCGGTGAGGTACATCCAACCCAGTTCCGTGCCGGAACCGGCGGGCTTTGCCAGGTAGTGCTTTGCCTGTTCGAGAAAATAGGCGCTCAACTCGTTTCCCAGCAGATCCATCCGGTCGCGAAACGACTCGTTGCCGCTGAGCTCGTAAGCCCGCTGCAAGTAGGAGTATGCCTTTTCAAGCCCGATCTCGTCGGCGAGTCCGCGAATCGGTTCGTGGGCCTGGCGGAGGTCCTTGGCAGCCTGGGACGAACTCTGGATATAGGCCGGCTTCAGCCTTTCAATGTCGTCGGCAACCAGCACCCGCTGGGTTGGGGGAAGATTGGAAAGCACTTCGTAAGCCCGGACTATGTCGTGCGTCTGCTCGTAGTCCTTGCTGCTCTCCAGTGCCTTGTCGGCGGCCGCCTTGTCCTGAACAACTACCATTTGTTCTCGCGCATTCTTCAGCGAGTCCCGCGCTTCGGCGGTGTCTTTCACGGTTCCCGCCTTCTCGTATTCCCGGATGGCGACCGCCCAGTCCGGCGCGACTTCGGCCTGCTTGCCTTTGCCGAAGTGATAGCTGTAGTCGGCATCGATGATGGCGGCAACGCGCGGTTCTTCCTCGAAAAACGCTCGGTAGGGAAGCACGAATGTCAATGCCTGGTCGAACTGCTTCACGTCCCGTGCCGACTCCGCCATGCGCAGCGAGGACTGGAACTTGTTGCTGTCCTGGAGGATGTCTCCCTGAAGCGTCTGGAAGGCCGGGAAGTAGGAATCGATGCCACCGGCGATCTCGGCGTACTTCTTGGCATTTTGCAGGTGGGCAAGTCCCGCTGTGTGGGAATCCAGAGCCGCATGGTAGGCATTGAGTTCCCCGCGCCCGGTGTCGGTAATTGCAGTGAGTCTGCGGCGAATCTCCCCGTCGAGTTTGACCACCGCCGGTAGCCCCGCGCCCGGCACCAGGGCGTGCGCCTGATCTGCCTGGCTCTTGGCGGTCTTCAGGTCGGAATAGGATGGAGATGGGGTGGCAGCGGACTTATCGTAGGCGCTCAAAGCCGCCTCGCCGGCACCGACAAACAACGAAGCCAGAGCCGACTTTGCATCGGCGGAATGCGACGCTCCCGGGTACTTGGCCAGGTAGCTCTGCCAGCCCGGAACATCGGCGGCTCTCTGCGCACGAAGGTACTCGGCCAGCTCAGTATCGGGAGCGGCCACGAAAACCAGCGTAACGCCCCTCTTTATAGGAGGCGCCGCGCCGCCGCTCGAACCGATCGGCGTCGCCCTCAACACGGCCAAATCCGCCAGCTCCGACGCCGAATAACCTCCGCTGTGCTCGAATTTCACATTGAACGGCACAACGATAGTGGCTGAGCCGTGGTTCACGCTGTAGCGGAGAATCCCGTCCGCGCCTCGCTCCAGCACACCGCCAGGGCCCATGGTCAGCTTATCCAGCTTGCCGTAAGCGGACCTGTCGATTGGCGCCGTGAGGCACTGGGGGCACTCGCGCAGCTCCGCCCTGCTATTGATCAGCACGTCGGTAAGTTGCACATAGGAGGCGCCGTTCGATCCATCGTAAAGCTCGATGGCCACCAACGAAGGCTCTTTCGCCAGGGATGGAGAGCCAAACCATCCCAGGCAAATGAATGAGAGCGCGAGAGCCCAGATCCGAGAACCCCGCAAGACTTTTCCAGCGTGCACAACAAAGCGCGATTTCATGATTTCCCCGGAAATGCAGCCTACACACACGCAACCACTCTGCCGCGCAGCACCCTGTTGCATAGGCAAGAGTTCTCACCGAACACGGTACTCAGCGTTTCCGGCGTCGCTTGGGGGAGAAGACTCCGGAACACTGCAAACAAAAGTTTACGACCGGTCACGTTTTCTGATAACCTACCACTTCCCGTGAGCCGTTGCAATTAATTTCCCGCAGCGACGAGGCGGAACCTGTAAAGTGGCCTTACTAGAGAAGATGGCCGCGTGGAAGCAATCTCGAATGCCCGACCAGGCAGAAGCCCAAGCTCCTACCGTGGCGATCAGCAACGCTCCCGCCACCGGTGTTTCTCTGTACGTCAGGCTGTGGGCGGTAGGTGAGGCCGGCGAATCCGCCCCTGCTTTCCGGGAGAATATGGATCCGGCGGCTTGCCTGACCACGGACCTGATTGCGGCCGCCGGAGGGGTCCAGGTCGAGACTCACGGGCAGGTTTTCCTCGCTCGTTTCCCGGCTCTTCAAACCGGTATCCTTGCAGCAAGGCGTCTCCTGTGGGCCGCTCAGGGGTTCTCTGAGACAAGTAGTCTCAGGGAAACGGCCCTCGCGGTTCTGGTTCAGCACCCGGATGAGTCTCTTGGAGCGGCAGCCGAACGCACAGTTCCCCACGTCCTGGAGCACGCTGCGCCGGGACAAATCCTGATCACGGAAAGCGTGGCCAAGGTCCTGGAGGATATGGCCGGCTTTTCCATGGGGGATGTCTCCGAAAAGGGATTTCGGGAACTGCTGTGGCGCGGACGGGACGACCAGACGACCCGGTCCTTCGACGAAAGGGTTGTCGCCTGGTTTATCGAGCAGAAGGGTCCGGAGGTTTTCTCTGAAGCCTACCCGGAGGAGCCGGTTGCTCCGGCATTCGGCGGTCCGCTTGACGGCGCAGAGGCGAATCGGGAGGCGCGAGCGGACTCGGGAGGTGCCTCGCCGCGGGGTTTCGCCGATGCCGCCCAGCAACGCCGCTCGGGAATGCTCTGGCTGACCGTGGGAGCGACCGCCGCGGTACTGCTCCTGGCGGCCATCTGGGTCTTGCATCCCTTCGGCGCCAAGGAGCCCTCAACCGCCTCGACTACGGCGCAAGCCGACGTTGAGCCAGCGACGGCGGTTGCGCCCACTCCCCAGCAGCCGCCTACCCAAGTTACGCAATCCGTCCAACCGGCCCATTCGAAGCCCTTGCCCCAGCCGCCCGCGCAGAAGGCCCAACCAAGGCAGGACACCCGGCCCCAGGCTCCATCGCAGAGCAAAGAGGAACCACCAAAACCCAAGGAACCTCCACAAAAACCTACGGCGCAGCCAAATAGCAATAGCAAGTGCGATCTGGACCAAAGCCAACTCGGCGGACAAATTGAACAGGCCGAGAAAAGCTTGGCTCGAGGCAAGTACAAGGACGCTTCGAGGCAATTTGAGTCGGTGCTTGCTTGCGACTCCGGAAATGCGCGGGCGCAGGAAGGCCTGACACGCGTCCATCAGGCCGAATTGGCGGAAGGCTCTTCTTTGGCGAACTGACCTGGTTCATCGCCAATGCTTGACGGTCTCCTGTTCCAAAGGCGAATGGTCTGGCCGCAGGATTCCGCGCCGGTTCAGGCGGGCGTTTTTTTCTCCTCCCGATCAAACCTCGCATGTTAGAGTGTGAGCACTCTCAGAGTGCCGACTTTTTATGTGCCCAAACGATTCGCGAACGCAAGATTCCTGGGTAATCGGAAGCGGGCCTGCCAGCGACCTGCGCGTGGCTGAACCCACCGTTTCCGGCCGCCATTGCCGGTTGAGCCGAAAGGGCGCTGGATTCACGGTGGAAGATCTGGGCTCGACCAACGGCACCTTTGTGAATGGCAAGAGGCTTACGCCCGGAGAGCCGGTCTGGATTCCCTATGAGACCCGCGTGTCCCTCAGTGGCCGGGTAGACATGCCATGGCCCGCTGCCGCCAAAGAGTCTTCCGATGGCGGTGCGATGCGCGCCCACACCACTCTGTCCCCCGGACCAAGTGCCCGCGCGGCGCAAATCACCATCGGGCGGTCGCCGGAATCAAGCGTCAAAATCGACTTGCCCATCGTCTCCTGGAATCACGCCGTCATTACCATCGAGAACGGCCAATACATCCTGGAGGACCGGAATTCGCGCAATGGAACGGCGATCGGAGAACTGAACAATCGCATCCAGCGCGCGGTGTTGGACCCCTCCGACGTGGTGTTCCTGGGGTCCTACAAGATTGCCGCCTCCCGGCTGCTGTCTCAGGAACACACGGTAGAGATCGGCGAGGCGGCGTTCACCACCGTTCCATTCCGCGGCAACTCGATGGAGATCGGACGCGATCCGCAGTGCGACGTTCCGCTTGCGTTTCCCATGGTTTCCTGGCGGCACGCCCGGCTCACCCGCGCTCCCCAGGGCATTCTCGTCGAGGACTTGAATTCCCGCAACGGCACCTACGTCGACGGCATTCGCATCACCGGCAAGATGCTGGTCCGGCCGGGCCAGGAGATCGGCCTGGGAAGCTTTCGCTTTCAACTGTTGGAAGGCGGGGAGTTGGCGCGGCGGGAGTATTACGGCAACGTCACCATCGAGGCCGACAGCGTCGCCGTCAACGCGCCCAGTGGCAAGCGCCTGCTGGATCCGGTCTCGCTCACCGTCTTCCCCTCGGAATTGGTGGCTCTGATGGGTCCGGCGGGCGCCGGCAAAACCACGCTGCTCAAGGCGCTCAACGGCTACACCCGGCCAGTGGCCGGCACGGTGCTGTTCAACGGAGCCAACCTTTACCGGTATTACGACCGGTTTCGCCAACAGATGGGCTATGTGCCGCAGGACGACATCGTGCATCCCCAGCTGACGGTGCGCCAGGCGCTGCACTTCTCGGCCCGCCTGCGGACCGATCTGACCGACCATGAGATCGAGGCGCGCACTGAAAAAGTGCTCAAGGATTTGGGTATTCCGGACAAGATTGATACCGTCATCGGATCGCCGGAACGAAAAACACTGAGCGGCGGCCAGCGCAAGCGCGTCAACATCGCGCTGGAACTCATCACCGACACCCCCGTGCTGTTTCTGGATGAACCCACTTCGGGCCTGTCTTCCTACGACGCCGAGTCGGTAGTGGACCTGCTCAAAGGACTCTCCAAGACCGGAAAGACCATCATCACCACCATCCACCAGCCCAGCCTCAAGGTCTATAAGCAGTTCGACGACCTGATCATGATCTCGCGGGACAAGGGAGACAGTCCGGGCGCAATGGTCTTCTTCGGGCCGGCCTACCCGGATTCGATCCAGTTCTTCAACCCTGCCACCACCGGCGCGCCCCTTCCCGGCCAGCAGGATCTCAACCCGGAGATGCTGTTTTCCGGCATGAACACCGTCCCCGAGCATGTCCGGACCCAGACCTGGCAGCAGAGGTATCAGGCTTCCCGCTACCAGAGGGAGTTTGTCGCCAACCGCTCGGGAAAGCAGCCCGCCTCCCAGGACAAGACCGGGGAAGAAAAGCCGCGCCGCCAATTCGGCCTGCAGCAATGGTCCGCGCTGGTGCGCCGGAACATCTACGTCAAGCTTCGAGACCGGGCTCAGACCGCCGTGCTGCTGGCCCAGGCGCCTCTGTTTGCCATACTTGTCGTGCTGGTCAATTACCCGCTCAAGGCGGCTGCGGCCTCAGCGCGCGATTTCGGCGACCTGGCCTTGAAACTCCCCGTCGTCCATTTTCTTATGGTGGTGGCGGCCGTCTGGTTCGGCTGCAACAACGCCGCCCGCGACGTTGTGGGCGAATGGACCATTTACAAACGCGAGCGAATGGTCACGCTGAAGCTGACCTCCTACGTGTTCTCGAAGTTCGCCGTGCTCCTGGCTCTGTGCATCTTCCAATGCGGCGCCATGCTGGGCATTGTCTACCTGATCTGCGGGCTGCATAGCAACTTCCTCTCCGACTTCCTGGTCCTGCTGATGTCCGCCATGATCGGGGCTGGGCTGGGGCTGTGCGTTTCGGCGCTCTCTCGCACCACGGAGAGCGCTATCGCGCTGCTCCCAGTCGTTCTGCTGCCGATCATCGCCCTGGGCGGAGGCATGCGCCCCATTTACCAGATGCCCAAAGCCGGCCAGATTCTCAGCTTGGCAATTCCTTCCCGCTGGGCCTTTGAGGCCAATCTTCTCCACGAGGCCGAATCGCCGGAGTGGGGTACGCCAAAGCCGACTCCCGATATTTCCTGCACTTTGGAACCGGACAAGCAAGCGCTTCCGGCCATGCCAGGCTCGGCTCTGCCCAATCCCGGCGTGGGCAGTCCCTGGCTCAACATCGTGGGCGACCCCGCGGAAGGCAACATACCGAAGTACATCATCACCGTCAAAGACAGCAGCGGGACGGAACAGACCTGCAGGGCCGTTGCAGGCGAACAGTATCCGCGCGTCCATCCAACGGCCCACGCCGTCAGCTATCGCCACCGGTTCCGCGACTCGATGGCGATAATGAGCGGGATGCTGGCCTTACTGGCGATAGGAGTCATGGCGATTCTGCGCAAGCGCGACAACGATCAACAGTGATTGCAGTGGCGGCAAGGTCAGGATTGCTCGAAGTTGGCGCCGATGCGACCCGATCGCCTTTTCTTCGACCAATGCAGGCGCCGGTTTTGGCTTTGAGGCAAGGTTCAACCATGAGCGAGATATCTCCCCCCGAGCCATTGGTCATTGCGTTCTCCGAGGCCTGCGACCGGGGCAAGGTGCGCGAAGAAAACCAGGATAACGTTCGGCGCGCATCCATTCCCCTGGGAGAGCTCCTGATCGTGGCCGACGGCATGGGCGGATACCAGGGCGGAGCCACCGCATCGCGCATCGCGGTGGAGACTTTTCTCGAATATCTCGGCAGCCGGCCCCCGGACTACCCGCCCGAGCAGGCCATCCGCGAGGCCTCGGCGAGCGCCAATACGAATATTGCAACCGCTGCCAATTCGCCCGGGTCGCTGTATCGGCAGATGGGCTCCACGGTCGTGCTTGCCTTGCTGACCCAGGATGCGAGCGGAACCCGGGCCTGGATTGCCCATGTCGGCGACAGCCGCGCCTATCTGGCGCGCGCCGGCCAATTGAACCGCATCACCAACGACCACTCCGCCGTGCAAGCCCTGCTCAGCCAGAACCTGATTACCCCGGAACAGGCTCGCCATCATCCCGATGCCTCGGCACTGACGCGCAGCCTTGGCCATCAGCCGGAGGTGGAGATCGATATCGAGATGGTTCCGCTGCAGGACGGCGACAGCCTGCTGCTGTGCTCCGACGGTCTGTGGGGCTTCGTCCCGGAGCAGGAAATGGAGGCAGCCGCGGCCAACCTCGAATTGACCGTGGAGATGGCTGCTCAAACGCTCCTGGATTTGGCGCTGGCTGCCGGCGGCCACGACAATATCGGCCTCGCGATGGCCCGAATGAGCAAGGCTCCCCCTGCCGTGAAAAAGCCTCGCCGCCGATTCCTGGCCATCCTGGCGGCTAGCCTGCTGGTCATCGCGGGGCTGGGCGTGCTTGCTTGGTTTGCAATGCACAGCCACTGGCTGCACGCGCTTCGGCGCTAGTGCCCTGCTTGGGGCGGGGACTCCAAAAGGTCCTTGGGCAGGAACGCACCCGACTGCTCGTCCTGCACCAGCCCGATGGCCCCATCCGGAGTCATGATGGGAGATCCGAACACCGCCGCATCCACAGGTTGAGCAAGGCGGATGCCGTTGCCCTCCCGGCGGGCTCCTAGCTGCAGCGTGTCCACGCGCCGGTCCCCGGTTACCGGGTCAACCCGCAGTCGGAAGACGGCAACCTGTTCCCATTTCTCCTGCGCGGCGACGGCGGCCGGCGCCACGGCCAGTCCCGGAGGCGAAGACGGCGCCCGCAGCGTCAGCACCGCCAGCGAAGAGGGCGAGGCGCGGCGCAAAACCTGCACCTGCCCATGGCCGCTGGCGATGGCGGTGACCTGCTCCTGCTCGGGCGTTCCGCGCGCTTCGACCGTAAAATCTCCGGCGCTTAGCTGGAGAGAAGTTCCGCCCTTGCTCACGGGCCGGAGTTGAATCTCCAGGCTCTTTTTCGCCAGTTTGGCCGCCCCTGATTTGACCGCCCCCAGAAACTCTGCATCGTATCTCCACGGCTCCAGCACTTCCGCGGAAGTTACCACTTTGCCGGATACGACGCAAAAGCCCAACGCACTCGAGGTAACGGGATAGACCGTCTTCGCCTGGGTCAGAGCATACGTCGACTCAACCAAGAACAGGTTCGGCACTGCCCGAGTATCAAGATCGAGAATCCAGGCCGGGAGGGCGCCAGGGATAATCTTGTCGGCCGCATCTTTGGCGCCCATCCCGGCATCGATCACCGCCAGGACGCTCAGCGCGAGATTGCGCTGGAACGGCGTAACGCCCACATCCACCGTCACATCCTGACTAATGGTGAACTCCACCTTGGGGTGCTGCGTGTGCAATGCGAGCTTCTCCACAAACCCGAGCTGCACCCCTGCCACCAGTTCGCCCTGCACGTGAACGGACTGCTTTTCAATCATCAGGCGCAACGGCTGGACGGTGTTGAGATCGCGAAACAGGGCTGTTACATAGACCGGAGGCAGGGCGGTGGGTACGCCTTTGCGCAGCAACACCTCCTGGTTCATGGGCGCCGCAAAGACCGGAAGGCCGTTCAGGCGCAGGGAGCACAATTGAATGTCCTTCAGCGTCGCGGTCTGCTCCGGAACCAGCATCAGATTCACCGCAACCTTCACGTGGGAGGAATCGATCTCTGCCACGCCGATGTCCTTGACCTGCAGGTTCCCGATCGCCGCTCCCTGGCCGGCGGATTGCCCCACGCCGGCCGTCGCCGCCGAAAGGACCATGCCGGATATCGCAAACCACAGACCTGACTTCACTCCGAGATCCCCTTTCACTGTCGCGAACGATCGTGTGAAGATCAAGAGGAATTGTAACGCAACCGTCCCACGGCGTTACCCGGCAAGCTGCGGATCGCCGGGCTCTCCCGGGTTCGCCCCCCGGGGAATGATTTCGCCGAAGCCTGCGATTCCAACCTGACAACTGGCCTCGCAGGGCGGTCGATGTGCCTTTATTTGTTCGTCGATTCGGCATGCACGGCGTGCCCAGCGAGCAACCCCGCTAAAATCGACTCCAGTGTCAGGCTCGCAACCAACTCAATCCTCCTTGAACTCGGAAATCGGGCCGGCGCGGACCCGGTGGGCTCGCGGCCTGGGAATGCTGCGGCCTTCGCACACCCACACTGCATTTTCCGCCACCATCCTGCTCATGTCGTCGACATTTCTGTCCAGGATTATCGGCCTGGTGCGGGTCAAGTACATCGCCTGGCAGTTTGGCGCCGGGCCGCAGACCGATGCCTACCAGGCCGCCTTCCGGCTGCCCGACCTGATGAACTACTTCCTGGTGGGCGGTGCCGCCTCAATCACCTTTGTCACCATCCTCAATCGCTATCGCGAGCGCGGCGAAGAGGCCGAAGGTGAGCGCGTGCTGTCGATCGTGCTCAATTTTATCGGCCTGGTGCTGACCGCCGGGGTTGTCGCGGGGATGTTCTTGGCTGCGCCTTATATCCGCGCCACCAATCCCGGCTTTGCACCCTGGCAAGTTGAGCTTTCGGCGCGCATGACGCGCATCCTGCTGCCTGGCCAAATCTTTTTCTTCGCCGGTGGCGTTCTCGGCGCCACGCTGCTGGTGCGCCGCCAATTCCTCTTCCAGGGACTATCCGGCATTGTGTACAACATTGCCATTATCCTGGGCGGCATGCTGTTGGGTCATCGGCTGGGAATTCCCGCACTGGCCATCGGCGCTCTGGCTGGCGCCTTTCTTGGCCCGTTTGCGCTGAATGCGGTCGGCGCGGCGCGGGCCGGTGTGCGCCTTAGCTGGGGAATCGACTTCAACCACCCTGGGCTGAGAGATTGGGTGAAGATGACGTTGCCGCTGATGGCCGGTTTCACCCTGCCATTCCTCGACGACTACATCGTGGGCTACTTTGCTTCGCACGGCGCGGGCGACATTACCCGGTTGACCAACGCCAAGCAGCTCTTCTCCGCTCCGATGGCCGTGCTCGCCCAGGCGGCGGGGGCGGCTTCGCTGCCCTTCTTTGCGCGGCTTTGGGCCCAGGAAAAGCGCTACGAATTCGCCACCGGCGTGGCCGACTCCGTCTCGCGCGTCGCCTCGCTCGGACTGCTGGCGGCCTCGTGGATGGTGGCGATGTCCGCGCCGCTGGTCCAGATCATCTTCCTTGGCGGCCGCTTCAGCTCCCGGGATGTGCGGGAAACCGCCGGGTATTTCGCTCTTTACACCCTTTCTCTGTTTCTCTGGTCGGCCCAGGCCATCTATGCGCGCGCCTTTTATGCCGCGGGCATTACCTGGCTTCCGATGCTGGCCGGATCGCTGATCACGCTGCTGGCCGTACCCCTCTACTCCCTGGGCTACCACTGGCATGGAGCCGCCGGCCTGGCTCTGGCCTCCGATGCCGGCATCGCTTTGCAGACCATGGCCCTGGCGGCGCTTCTTCACCTGCGCCGCATGGTCTCGGTGGCCAGTTTGGACTTTGCCGAGATGGCCCGCTGCCTGCTCGCCGCGGCGATAGGCGGCGCGGCGGGGTGGATGGCCATCCGGGGTCTGGGCCTGCTTCCGGGATATCTATGGGGTCCGCTCCAGCCGGCGCAGATCCGTTGGACAGACCTGGGCCTGCTCTTGGCCGGGACCGCCGTTTGGGTGGCGATCGCAAGATCCGTCCTTGGAATGACCGGATCGGCCCTGCCCAGGGTGACAATGCAGAGGTTGGGGTTAGGATAGGGCAGCCCTGGCGGATTGCGTTCGCATGATTCGCTTGCGTATAGATATTGTCTCCCTTCACTTGCAAGATGCGTTTCTATTCAATAAGGCCCACGCACCCCTGCCGGCGCAGAGGCGCTTGGGTTGGAGTGGGTGCTGCAACGCTGCTACTGCGCGGCAGGCTTGCTTGCTTCGGAGGCGGCCGGGCTAGCCGCGGAAGCTGCGGCTGCCGGCTTCACCTCAGGCTTGCGGATGTCGATACCGCCCTTGAAGTAGGCGCCATCCTCGATGCTGATTCGAGCAGCAGTTACGTCTCCGGTCAGAGCGCCCTCGGCACGAATGTCCACTCGGTCGGTGGCCGCAACATTGCCACGAATCTTGCCCAGGACTACGATCTCGCGGGCGCCGATGCTTGCCGCCACCTGGCCGTTCCGGCCCACCGTGACGCGGTTGCCCGGGAGGTTAATGCTGCCCTCGACTTTGCCGTCGATGAACAAAGACTCGGTGCCGGTGATCTCCCCTTTGATCAACAGGCCTTTGCCGATGGTGGCCTGGTCGCCGGCCGAAATTGGGGGGCGACCGGCGGGATCATGGGCCGGAATAGCCGGCACGGGACGAGTGGGTTCGGGGACGGAACTGGGGGTGACCGATCCGGTTTGGCTGGGTTTCCACATAGCGCTCATGGGTTTTCCTCTCCTGTCTTCTTCGAACTGGGCTGTCCTGTCACGGGCCAATGCCACGGGCCTAAAGTTCTGAGTATTCGGACTTCCGCGCAATCTGCCTGCGGCGTCCCATTTGCGACCACAATTAGGATGTTATCCGCTTGCGGCCTGATCGAGATGTTGCGTTCCCGTTATTTTAAAACGGCGGGAACAGTTTATCGAGAACATCGGCGAGCTGGAACTGCCGGCGGTCCATTGAAACAAATTTCCGCGCGCCCGGCAATGTGCATGGCCGCATTGCATTCGCCTGGGCAGTGCCCGGCAAAGTGCTGGTTCGAGACCTGCCAATAGCCTACTCTTAGCCTATGACCGATCTCGAACTGGTGGCGCGAATCTCCCGCTCTGCCAACCAAAAGGCCGGATACAAGCAACTGGTCCGCGAACTGGGCCTCGGAGGCGGGCGGGAGCGGCGCCTGCTCCTGGAGCAACTGGCCCGGCTCACGGCGCGCGGCGAGCTGGCCAAGCTGGACCGCGAGCACTGGAGCATCCCCCGAGCGATCTCCGGTATGGGGGGAACGCGGGAGAACCTGGCCGCCGGTCGGCTCGACCTGCATCGCGACGGCTATGGGTTTGTGCGGCCCAACCTGCGTCAGGCTTCCGGCCAGGATGACGTTTTTATCCCCGCGGACGAGATCGGCGGCGCAATGCAGGGCGATCAGGTGCTGGTCGAGGTCGAGCCGCCTAAGGCCGATGGGCGCCGGCTGGGCAGGATCGTCCGCGTGCTGGAGCGGCGCAATCCCACTGTAGTAGGTATCTTTCACTACGCCCGTTCCGAGCGGGAACAGGGACATTCGGTCGTGCCCTTCGACCAGCGCATGACGCAGCCCATTCTCATCCCCGCCGGGGAGGAGTTGCCCGCCGCCGGCGAGGCTGTTACACCCCATCGAGTGCTCGGCGATGAAGCTGCATCTGCTGCTGTTCACGAAAGCCTGGAAGGCCTGGTGGTGGATGTGGAGATCACCAGTTGGCCTACGCCCACACGCCCGCCGGTGGGCCGGGTGATCGAGGTGCTGGGCTCGTCCGACGACTTCGGCGTGGATGTGGAGATGATGATCCGCAAACACCAATTGCCACGGGTTTTCCCCGATAAGGTCCTGGCCGAGGCGCGCAGCGTGGCGCATCTCGATGTGGCCGAGGTCGAGCTCCGCCGCGACTTTCGCTCACTGCCCCCCTCCCAGCACATTGTCACCATCGACGGCGAGACGGCGCGGGACTTCGACGACGCGGTGCTGGTGATCGAACGCGGCGATGCCGGTTATGAGTTGCAGGTGCACATCGCCGATGTGGCCGAGTACGTGCGCGCCTCGACCGACCTCGACCTGGAGGCGCGGCTGCGCGGAACCAGCGTCTACTTCCCGGATCGCGCCATTCCCATGCTGCCCCAAGAGCTCTCGACCGATCTCTGCAGCCTGCGCCCCGGCCAGGATCGTCTCGTCCTGAGCTGCATCCTGCAACTCGATTCCCATGGCCGCATCGAGAGCTATGAGATCGTCGAGGGCGTCATTCGCTCCGCGGCGCGGATGACCTACACGGAAGTTGACGCGATTCTCGAAGGGGACGCAGAAGCCCGTGCCCGGCATCTCGCGCTGGTTGGCGAGTTCGAGCGGATGCGCCAGCTTGCCGGACTGATGAACAAGCGGCGCGAGCAGCGGGGGAGCATCGATTTCGACCTGCCCGAGCCGGTGATCGAGTTCGACGAGCGGGGCCAGATGCGCGGCGTCACCAAGTCCGAGCGCACTTGGGCTAACCGCCTGATCGAGGAGTTTATGCTGGCGGCCAACGAGTGCGTGGCCACCTGGCTGGAGGACCTTGGCGTGCCGTCGCTTTACCGCATCCACGAGAAGCCCGAGCCGAGGCGCGTGGTCCAGTTCGAGGAGCTGGCCGCATCGTTCGGCTACTCGTTGGGACTGGGCGCTCTGCCGGTCAAGCGCATCCAAACCCGCGGTGAGCGGAGGGACGCACATGGCCGCGGGCGCAACCCCCGGATGCACGAGGTGCCCGAAGACATTCCCGTTACGCCGCGCATGTATCAAAAGCTTGCCGCGCGCATTGAGGGCAAGCCGGAGGAGCGGATTCTGAGTTACTTGATGCTGCGCTCGCTCAAGCAGGCGCGCTATTCCGAGATCAACGAGGGTCACTTTGCGCTTGCCGCGCCCACTTACACGCATTTCACCTCGCCCATTCGCCGCTATCCGGATTTGATTGTGCACCGAATAGCCAAGACGCTGCTCAGGGAGGGCGTCAGCGGCAAGGGCACGGTGCCCGAAGGCCGGGACGGTTCGCCGTGGACGCACCCGAATGAAGGTCTAAGCGGGATTGCGCTTCACGCGCCAAACAGGCCGAAGCAGGGCAGTCAGTTTGCCGGCGTGCCCCCGATTGCCGAGTCCGAACTGGCGCGGATTGCAGAGGAAACCAGCCTGACCGAGCGCCGCGCTGCCGACGCCGAACGAGAACTTGTTGAGTGGAAAAAAGTCCGCTTCATGCAGGACCGCGTGGGAGAGGAGTTTGCCGCCCTGGTGCTGAATCCAGCGAAATTCGGCCTCTTTGTCGAGTTGACCGACCTGTTTGTCGAGGGACTGGTGCCCATCGATACCCTGCGCGACGACCGCTACACCTGGCGCGAAAACACACATGAGATCGTCGGCGAGCGTTGGGGCCTGCGCTTCCGGGCCGGTGACCGGGTGCAGGTGATCCTTGACCGCATCCTGGCCCAGGAACGCAAGCTGCAGTTCTCGGTTGTGGAGCAAGGCCTGCCACTGACCGGAAAAAGGGCCGCCCCGTCTCCGCCCGGAGCAAAGAAGACCAAGCGAAAAGACGCGGCTCTGCCGGGATCGAAAGGGAAGAAGCGATTCGGCAACAAGAGCAAGCGGCGGTGAGACCACCCTGCGCGCAAGGCCTCAAGCGATGAAGTTCAGTTAGCCCTAGCCGCCCGCCTGCTTGGCGGCGACATCGCTGAGAATAGGCAGCTTGATCCGCTTGCCGTTGAACGCGTTGATCATCAGAATGAGCCACAGAACGACAAACCCGATCCAAGTCAGTGGGAACAGGAACACATCGATGAAATTGACGATCGGGATCATGCCGATCACCACAAGAACAACCCAGGCCGCAAACCAGGCGATCGCCAGGAAGATCGATTGCCAGCAGTGAAAACGCACGGTGGCGCTTTGGTTGTAAGGAGGCACAGCCAGAAAAACAATGGCTGGAATGAAGGTGAGGTAGGCGAGACCGGAAGCGGCGTTGTCGCTAAGGCCGGTTTGCGGAGTTTCTTCAGGCATGGTAGCTCCTTTGGGATTGAGACTTGGCTGCGGGACGGGTTACTCCACGCTCAAGCCAGGGAATTGGAAATGGGGAAGGCAATCTGTGGAGGATCTGCGAACTCGGCGCGAAGTCTAAACATGATAAGAAAACCCTCAATGCGCGCAATTGTCAAGCGGGATTTCTGCGCTTGTGCGGAGGCTGTTTTTTGGAACCGTCGAAAAGGGCAGGCGGAGAGAGGCGGCCACGCCGGTCGGATTTCTCGATGAGGCAGCATTGCATGTCGCATTCGTTTTCGGTCACGGGACTCGTGCTCAACCGCCAGAACCAGGACCGCTATCGCTTGTGGCTGTGGTCTCGTCTTCACCTGAAGTGAGGACCCATCGCCGCCACCACCAACCATGCAGCAAAGCAATGGCGATGGTGCGTTGCCTCAGCCGCCATCGTCCGCAACCTGCTTTCCGCAGTGGTCAATTATCGCAGCCGGCAATTCGCACTGGACACCCATCCCACTTATCCAGCGTTCGCACTTCGGCTCCCGGCGCCCTACCAGGCGCGCCGGCTTCCGGTTACCAGGTTGTAGATCAGGACGATGACCGCCACCACCACCAGCAGGTGAATCAGGCCGCCGCCGATGTGCAGGGTGAAGCCGAGCAGCCACAGAACCAGAAGAACCACGAAGATTGTCCAAAGCATAACTGCCCCTTTGCCATGCCGGCGCCGGAAACCCCACCGGCTTCCGGCGCGCGCCGCGCATGCAGGATCGACTGCTAGTTGGAAGCGATGGCCTGGGCCTTGGCGCCCCGGACGGCATCCAGGAAAGCGCTGGCCGAGGCCGGAGCCGCGACTTCGCCGCGCAGAATGCGGCGGGTTGAGACGTCATGCCCGTAGATGGCCTCGGTGGAGTCGTCGTCGCGGCGGATCGAGGCGCCGGTCAGCGTGAGTCCCGCAAAGGCGCCTCGGGCGCGAGAATAGGTCAGAATCTCGGTTTCCAGCTTCCAGTCGGTATCGGCGGAAGCATGGCGTCCCACCGGTCCTGCCGCCGCCGAGGCGTCCCCGCCCAGTTGGAAGCCGCTGGAGATCAGCCGCTGCATGCCCCTGTCGTTCTGGACGATCATGACCAGATCCACGCCCTCGACGCCGATCTGCAATCCCCAACTGCCGCCGGTAATGGCAAAGAACGCCGGCGCGCTCCATCCGTTTTCGGTGCGGCAAGTGGCAACGCCCCTGCCGTTTTCCGCGCCAAACACAAAGCCGCCCTTGAGCATGTGAGGAACTACGGCAACGCACTTGGCGTGCTCCAGAACCTCTTGCGGAATGCCTTTATCCGGCGCGGCCATGATCTCGTGCAGCACCGCGCCCGCATGGTCCAAACGGTCGACGGCGGCTTGGCGAGCGGTTGCTGCCCAGCCGATGCTCGTCATACCCAGCATGGCCACAAACGTCATAAGCTTCTTCATGCATCTCACCTTTTTTCTACCCATGCGCGGCGTCTGCTGCTTTACGCGCACTGCAGGCGCACAAGGTATCTTCCACGTTAGAACCGTAAGCGGTGGCCGTCTGAGCAATTACGCTCTCCGGAAAAGGGGCGGCCTATCGCTTCGTGCTGGAGAAATCCTTTTCCCGGCGCGGCCCGCTCCGAGCCCCTGCGGCAGGCGCCGCCGCCCGACCGGCAAGCGCCCGGCGGGGAGGCGTTTTCCTTCGCCTGGGACAGGACGATCGTCCCCCGGACGGAGGGCAAAAAATTCCCTCCTTTGTGTGCAAAAATGAACAGCTTGCCCACCAGGACGTGAATCTGTGAAGCCTTGAGCATTCCCAAGAATAACTAAACCAGAATCAATGAATTACCGAGAAACTCCACGCGTCTGCGTTTCAATATCCGTCTCGCAATGTGAGGTTTCTGGCCTTTGCCTCCACCCTTGTTCGGCATCGCTTCCCTGCCTTCCGCGACAAGATGGATCTTCATTTTGGCCTATGCTCCCGCACGCGATTCTAGGTGGGGAAAAGGTGCGCTGCGGCAAAGCCGGCCGTAGTCAAAATTGGGTAAGTTCCCAAGGCGCGCCGCTTTCCATGCCACAGATCGAGCCGATCCCTTACTATGCTGCGGGGGGATTCTCGACCATGTTTTCCGTCCTGAAGTTGCGTATCCGCATTCCGATCATCCTGTTTGTCCTTGCCGGAGCCTTGCTCCTCACCGGTCGCGTTGCGGCCCAGAGCGCGGCCGAGGCCGGTCAGATCGCCAACCTCCAGCCCGAGTCCCGCGCCGTGATCGAACGGCTTTCCTCCCTGCGCGAGCTGCCGGATGGGGTCTGGAAGCTGCATCCCGGCGACCTGGCTCACGGCGAGGCGGTCAATCTGGACGAAAGCGATTGGACGCCCATTGCGGTCCGCGCCAAGGCTCCCAATGAGGCGGTCTGGTTTCGCCAGACCTACCTGGTTCCAGAAACGCTGAGCGGCTACGACCTGAGCGGCGCGCGTATCTGGTTCCAGTTCCACGCCGAAGCCAACGGCCCCATGCCGGAGATTCTCTACTTCAATGGCCGCCGCGTGGCCATGGGCGACGATCTCGAGCCGATCGTCCTGTTCGACCAAGCCAGGCCCGGCGACAAGATCACGGTGGCCGTCAAGCTGCTCCATACCGTCGACACCAAGAGCTTTCGCGGCGCGACCCTGCGCATCGAGTTCCCCGAGAGCCGCCCCAATCCAGAAGACCTGCGGCTGGAGTTCCTGTCTGCCGCGCTGCTGGTTCCCTCGCTTGCGCCGGGCAATGCCGCGCCGCTGGCCACGCTGAATGAAGCTATCCGCAGCGTGGACCTGACAGCTCTGGACGCACACGACCAGCCGAAATTCGATGACAGCCTGAAAGCCGCACGCGCAAAGCTCGAAGCCCTCAAGCCGCTGCTGCAACAAGCCACCTTCCACCTGACAGGCAATGCCCACATCGATGCGGCCTGGCTGTGGCCCTGGACCGAGACGGTGGACGTGGTCAAGCGCACCTTCGGAACCGCGCTGCAACTGATGTACGAGTACCCGCAGTACACCTACACGCAATCGGCCGCGGCCTACAACGAGTGGCTGGCCCAGAAGTATCCCGACATGAGCGCCGAGATCGCCCAGCGGATCAAGGAGGGCCGCTGGGAGGTAGTGGGCGGCATGTGGGTTGAGCCGGACTTGAACATGCCGGACGGCGAGAGCCTGGTGCGGCAACTGCTGGTGGGCAAGCGCTGGTTCAAGCAGGCTTATGGCGTCGATGTTCGCATCGGCTGGAACCCGGATAGCTTTGGTTATACCTGGCAGTTGCCGCAAATCTATAAAAAGTCCGGCGTGGACTACTTTGTGACCCAGAAGATGACCTGGAATGACACCAATCAGTTGCCGTTCAAGCTGTTCTGGTGGGAGTCGCCGGATGGGTCGAAGGTGCTGGCGTATTTTCCGCACGATTACGTGAACCTGAACATGAATCCCGACCGGCTGGCTGGCGACCTGGTGCAGGCGCGCGAGCGGGCTACGGGGATGACGGAGATGATGGACCTCTACGGCATCGGCGACCACGGCGGCGGGCCGACGCGCGCAATCCTCGATAACGGCTTCCACTGGACTGGCGCCGGACACATCGCGCCCAAATACGAGTGGGGCACGGCGCAATCCTTCTTCTCGTCGATTGAAAAGCAGATTGCGCCGGCAAGCCGGACGTGGGATTACGCGTCGATTGCGAAGGGCTATACGCCGCCGCCGGCTGTGCCGGGCATGGTGAGCATTCCCACCTGGAAGAGCGAGTTGTATTTCGAGTATCACCGCGGAGTGATGACCACGCAGGCCAACCACAAGCGGAACATGCGCGACGCGGAGGAAGAGGTCCTCAACGCGGAGAAGTGGGCTTCTCTCGCCTGGCTCTTTGGCCAAAAGTACCCCGCAACGGAGTTGACGGAGGACTGGAAGAAAGTGCTCTTCAACCAGTTCCACGATCTGGCGGCGGGGTCGGGGATTGGGGTGATCTATAAGGATGCGCAGAAGGATTACGACGTGGTGCGCTGGTCGACGAATGAGATTGGGGCCGGCGCGCTGGATAGGCTGGCCGCAAAGGTCGACACGTCAAAGGCAGGCAAGAACGAAGGCATGGGCTCACTTGTGGTCTTCAATCCTCTTGGCTGGAAGCGGTCCGGGACAGTCATAGCGCATATGCCTGGATACCCGGATGGCTTCACGCTGGATGACCCAAGCAACGGATACCACGCCATCAGCTTCCGCCTCAAGCATGTCGGTGAGTTCAACCATATGATTGGCAAGTACGACGACGAGACCTACTTGATTCCGGTTTCGGACGTTCCCTCGCTCGGTTATAAGACTCTTCGCGTGACGCCGGGCTGCCACGACAAGGCATGCAATACCATCGAGGACATCACGATTGTCAATGATGACGACTTGAAGCCCAATAACCATTCAACGTGGCTCGAAAACGAGAAACTCCACATCAAAGTCGACACAGTCAGTGGGTGCATCACAAGCATCGTTGAAAGAGGATCCGGGACCGAGTGGATTAGTCCTGGGGCCTGCGGCAATCAACTGCAGTTCTTCAAGGACACGCCGAAAGACTACGACGCCTGGAATATCGATCCAGGCACACTGGATCAGGCGCCCGCTGTGATTGAAAAGGCGGATTCGGTCGGTGGTTTTCAGGGGCCTGACTACGTCAACACAATACGCATTACGCATCACTGGCAGAATTCCAAGTTCGCGCAGACCATTCGCCTTGAAGGTGACCAGGTCGATATCGAGAATGACATCGACTGGCATGAGACGCATGTGCTCTTAAAGGCTGCCTTCCCACTCAGCGCTTCGGGGCCGTTTGCTACGTACGAGATTCCTTACGGGACTATCGACCGGCCGACCACGCGGAATAATTCGTGGGAGAAGGCCCAGTTCGAGGTTCCGGCGATGCGGTGGGCGGATCTGTCCGGGCCGGGCGCGGACGGCAAGGTGCATGGGCTTTCGATCCTGAACAACTCGAAGTATGGGTATGACGCGGCGGGGAACGTGCTTCGGCTGACGCTGCTGCGCTCGCCCACCTGGCCCGACCCCGAGGCCGACCGCGGGCATCACCACTTCCACTACGCGCTGTATCCGCACGCGGGAACGTGGAAGGATGCGCTCACCGTCCGCCACGGCTGGGAGTACAACTACCCTCTCACGGCGGTGGTGACCACGGCACACCCTGGCTCGCTGCCGGCCGAGCACTCCTTTGCCTCGGTCGCGCCGGAGAATGTGGTGCTGACGGCGGTGAAGAAAGCGGAGGACGCGAACGGCCTGATCTTCAGAGTCTATGAGTGGGCCGGCAAGGAATCCACGGCGGAGTTCCACGTGCCGCCGGGGGCGACGGGGGCCACGGTGACCAACCTGATGGAGACGCCGGAGGGCGCGCCGTTAGCGGTTGCGGGAGATGTGGTCAAGGCGCCGATCCATCCCTACGAAATCCTGACCATCCGCGTGGATTACCCCAACGGTGGGCCGAAATAGGAGGGCGCACGTGTTTCCGGCCGTGACGTGGATCATCGTGTGTTTTCGGCAAGCGTGCGTTGTCGAAGATACCGGTTTAGTTCCTGGAGGCTTGGCCGCGACGACGAGCGGGTAAGAGCATCTGGTTGACGCGGTCGATCGAGAAGGCCAGCGGGTCGAAGTCGTAGCCTAGCCAGTCTCTGAGTTCCTGGTGCTGTTCGTGGTTGGGGTCAGCGATGGTCGCAACGAGATCGTAAAACCCCGGGATGCCCCCGCAATCTTACGGCGGACAGGCAAGCCGGCCATCGGTGCAGACCGGATACTTCGTACTCGGATCAACAGGAAGCTGTTTCTCCAGAACGATGGCCTGCTCCCAGCTGTCACCGAGATCATAGGTGTGGAAACCGGCGTGCCTGGCTTCGAACCTGCTCAAGCTGTTCGGCTCCGGCTGGACGCCGCAAATGGCCTGAAGACCAATGATGAGAAGCTGTTCCTTCTTGACTCCGCCATCTCACCGCAAATCCAATCGCTCTGCACCACAGGCTGCATCGCCCAGCCGCACAGGCGACACAGAAAAACCGAACCAAATCCGAAAAGCAGAGACGCTATGCCCGACAGACTCCTAGTGGCGTGCTATAAACCTTTGCGCGGGCGGCAAATCGTTCTTCGCCGTTTTCCCAATCGCTCATTCACTTTCATCGCGGCCCGGGCGCGCTATGCTGAAGGCATGTTGAGGATGCGGACTTCCCCAAGTCTCTTCGTGCTGGCCATGTGTTTGATTGCCCCTGGATGCGCGCAGGCGCAGGCGGCTGCATCCGCGTGGACCTTTGCCGTCAGCGGCGACAGCCGCAATTGCGGCGATTTCGTGATGCCGGCCATTGCCGCAAAGGTGAAAGCGGAGAGGGACGTCTTCTATTGGCATCTGGGCGACTTTCGCGCGATCTCGTCGCCCGATCAGGACTTGCAGTCGATGCAGCCGGGCGCGAGCCAGCTCTCGAAGGCCGACTACCAGCAGCGCGCCTGGGACGACTTTCTGGAGCACCAGGTGGCCTCGTTTGGTTCGTTGCCGGTGTTCCTCGGCCGCGGCAATCACGAGAACATCAAGCCGATGACGCGCGAGGGATACATGGCGAAGTTCTCCAGCTTTCTTCGACGTCCCGAGATAGAGGCCCAGCGCAAAGCCGACGGGACGGCGGGCGATGCGGTGCAACCGTGGTACCACTGGACGCGCGACGGAGTGGACTTCATCACCCTGGATAACGCCAGCAAGGACGAGTTCTCCGATGCGCAGCTGCGCTGGCTTCGCTCGGTGCTCGACCGCGATCTCGCGGCCCAATCCGGCATACGGACTATCGTTGCGGCCATGCACGAGGCCCTGCCCCACTCGACGGGCTCCGATCACGCCATGGACGACTGGGAGCTGGGGATTCGCAGCGGCGAGCTGGTCTACACCTGGCTCTTCGACGCCCAGGCGGCGGGAAAGCATGTGTACACGCTTGCCAGCCACTCGCACTACTACTCTCCCAACATCTTCAACACGCCTTACTGGAAGCAGCACAGCAACAATGTGGTGCCAGGCATTATCATCGGCAGCGCCGGCGCCCACCGCTACCAGCTTCCCAGGGAGGCGGACAAAGCATCCAGAACCAAGATCTACGGGTACCTGCAAGGAACCGTGCACAGCGATGGCTCGATCGACTTTGCGCTGCACGAGTTGAGCGAGAGCGACCTGGTCGATTCGAAATGGCCCAATGCGCCGCCGGACGCCATTCATGAGTGCTTTGTCCACAACTTCGGCAACGACAAGGAGTGAGGCGTCGCAGCCGTTCAGCGCGGCTACAGCCGCTATCCGGTCGGGTAATCTCTCCGCAGGGGGCATTGCATGCAGCGGATTTTTGGACTTGCGATTTGGGCCTTTGCAGGGGCCGGCGCGGTTGCCCAGACGATTCATGGACGGGAGGGCATCGTGTTGCCGCCGCCTCCAGCCGTCGAGGCCATTCCGGTTGCCGACGACTACTTCGGGACCAAAATTGCCGATAGCTACCGATGGCTTGAAGATGCAAAGAGTCCCGAGACGCGGGCCTTCATCGACGCCGAGAATGCCTACACGGCGCGTTACCTGAAACAAGCGCGCATACGGCCCGGCCTGGTGGACGATCTGGACGCGCTGGAGAATGTTTCCACCACCACCGCCCCGGTTGAGCGGGCAAACAGTTATTTCTTCTGGAAGCGGCTGGCGGGGGAGCAACAGGGCTCGATCTACGTGCGCCATGGGTGGACGGGAAAGGACGAGCGTCTGATTGACCCGGCGGCGCTTAGCCGGGATCCGAACACCTCGGTCTCTCTCCTGGACGTTTCCCGCGATGGGACGCTGCTGGCTTACGCGCTGCAGATGGGCGGAGCGGATGAGATCGGCATCCACATATTCAATGTGAAGACGGGCAAGGCGCTGGAGGATGAGCTGCCGACGGCTCTCTACTTCAGCGTTGGCTTTGCGCCGGATGGGGCCAGCATTTACTACGCGCGTCGCCGCCCCGAGGGGACGCTGCTCTACCAGCACGTGCTGGGATCGCGCATCTCCCACGACACGCTGCTGTTTGGACGGGAGTTTCGCGGCGAGTTGCTGGCGGGCAGCGATCTGCTTTGGGGCGTAGTGACCGACGATGGCCGCTACCTGGTGGTGGAGATCGATCGCGGCGTGCCGGCCCGGCGCGTGGACATTGTTTTCCGCGACCTCAGAAAGCCGGCCTCGCCATTCGAGGTGCTGGTTTGGGGGCTGGACTCGCGGTTCGAAGCCATCTACGCCAAGGGCGGGTGGTATGTGAAGACCGATTACAAAGCGCCCAAGGGGACGATTCTGAAGGCCGATCCCGGCATTCTTCCCGACGTGTGGAAGACGATCGTGCCGGAAGGCGACGATGTAATCGATGCGTGGTCGATTGTGGGCGGAAAGATCTACGTGAACCGGTTGAAGGACGTAAAGACCGAGACCGCCGCATTTGCACTGGATGGCAAGCCGGCCGGCACGGTCGATTACGAAGGGATCGGGTCAGCCTCGCATTTCGACGGCCGGACCACGGATCGCTACGGCTACTTCAGCTTTGAGTCGTTCATTGTGCCACCCACGATTTACCGGCTGGATACGGCGACCGGCAAGCGCGAGGTCTTCTTCCAGCCCAGAATCCCGTTCGATAGCAGCCGGTACGAGTTGAAGCAGGTGTTTTACAAGTCGAAAGACGGTACGAAAGTCCCCATGTTCATTGCCGGCAAGAAAGGGCTCAAGCAAGACGGAACGGAACGGCTTCTGATGACCGGATATGGCGGTTTCAACGTGAGCGAGACCCCCAACTGGAGCCCGAGCGTAGGCTGGTGGCTGGAGCAGGGCGGCTGGTTCGCGCTGCCCAACCTTCGCGGCGGCGGGGAGTATGGCGAGAGCTGGCACGAGCAGGGGATGTTCGAGAAGAAACAAAATGTCTTCGACGACTGGTTCGCGGCAGCCGAGTACCTGATCGCCAACAAGTACACGACGCCTCAGCATTTTGCCATTACCGGCCGGTCCAATGGGGGGCTGCTGATGGGCGCGGCCATCACCCAGCGGCCGGAGCTGTTTTCGGCCGTCTGGTGCGGCTATCCGCTGTTGGACATGCTGCGTTACCAAAAGTTCCTGGTGGGCTCCTTTTGGACGACGGAGTATGGGTCGGCGGAGAAGGAAGGGCAGTTCTTCTACCTGCTCAAGTACTCTCCCTATCACAACGTGAAGCCAGACACGGCCTATCCGGCGGTGATGTTCTTCACCGGCGACAGCGACACGCGTGTGGACCCTCTCCATGCGCGCAAAATGACGGCGCTATTGCAGTCGGCCTCGTCGAGCAGGCGTCCCATCTTGCTGCACTATAGCCTTGCCGGGGGCCACTCGGCGGGAATCGGCGTAGACCAGCAGGTTCAGGACGATGCCGATCAACTGGCTTTCCTGTGGACCGAAACGGCATCTGCGCCGCCGGGCAAATAGCCTGGCGTCCGGCGGCCAGGTACTCACCTGGACAACTCTGGCGTAACCTCATGCCTTTGGTAATCCCTTCCGATAAGAGAGATGCAGGGTCAAAGCAGCCGTCCCGAAACGACGTTCCAACTAACCGTCGGCGCGGAAATCGAGGGTACGGCCGGGAAGGCGGCTCTTGATCGATTGACGAGCAGGTTTGGGCACGGAAGCTGGGTCTCCCTGTGCCGCAAGCAGGCATGTGCACCGATGGGCCGGAGTTAAGATGCCGCAAGCAGGGTTGGAGACCGACAGATTCGATCCTCAGCATGAGGCTGCCCGAGTGGCCGCGCTCAACGAGACTGGGATTCTGGATACCGGGTCGGAGCCAGGATACGACGCGATCACGCGGCTTGCCGGTGAGTATTTCCAGGCCGATTCGGCCTTGCTCGGCTTTGCGGACGAGAGCCGCTTCTGGATCAAATCGCATTGGGGTCAGCAGGTTCGCGAATTGCCGCGGGAGAACTCCATCTTCGAGATGGTGCTCGCCGAAGACGGTCCGGTGAATGCCGCGGACCTGTCCAATCACTCCCACATCGATCCTCGATTGCAAAGCCTGAAGCGACTCGGCCAGGCTTTCTTCGCCAGCGTTCCGGTACGTTCCACGGGCGGCAGGATACTCGGGGTTTTGACCATCTTTTCCCGCACGGCTCGCGTTAGTTTGTCCCCGGACGAGATGGGCATGCTCGAGAGCCTGGCCGATATGGTGACCAGTCAGCTGGAATTGCGCCGCATGCGCAACGCAATGAAAGTGCAGGGCGCGCGGCGGATTCGTGCCTCCAACGGAAAGAACGGCGCAGCCCTTGTCTGGCCGCGCAAACAGGATTTGCGCCAGGCCCTGGACCAGCGCCAGTTTGTACTTCACTACCAGCCGGAGGTCGACCTGTCCACGCGCAAGATCGTCGGTCTGGAGGCTCTGATCCGCTGGGCGCACCCGGAGCGGGGGCTGGTCCCGCCCATGGACTTCATTCCGCTGGCTGAGGAGAGCGGATTGATCCTGCCCATCGGCGACTGGGGACTCGCCGAGGCCTGCGCGCAGATTCAAAGCTGGTGCCGCGAAGATCCCCGCAACGAGTCTCTGCGGGTATGCGTCAACCTCTCTGCCCGTCAGTTCTCCCGCGCCGGGCTGGCCGACCACGTCGAGGCGCTGCTGCTGCAGTCCGGGATCTCCAGCCGGCAACTCGGACTGGAAATGACCGAATCCAGCCTGATCCCCAACATGAGCACTGCCATGGAAGTGCTGGGCAGCCTGCGCAAGCTGGGCGTCTCCCTGCTGCTGGATGACTTTGGGACCGGTTACAGCTCGCTCAACCACCTGCATTCCTTTCCCTTCGATGTGCTCAAGATCGACCGCTCCTTTGTGGCGCGAATGACCGACGGAGACCAGCCTTTGCAGATCGTCCGCACCATCATCGAACTGGCGCGCGTATTGGGGATGGATGTTGTGGCCGAGGGCATTGAGACACACGAACAATACCGTCTTTTACGGCAATTGGGCTGTCGCTTCGGCCAGGGCTTCCTGTTCGCCCGGCCAATGAGCGCCCAGGACGTCGGCCGGCTGTTGCAGCTTCCCGGCCGTGTGCTCCCCGAGCCCTTGCCGTGAGGCTGGTTGCGACTGCCCGCAGCCCATTGCACGGCTTGTTGGGGGAGGACAAGCGGTTTCATTTTGGGAACGGCCAGGGGCTTCTCCCTTTTCGGCCCGGCCCTTCGGCTGCATGGGAGCTTCCTCATGGTTGCGGCCCGGCCTCGGAGTATGCTCCAAGCCATGCAGCAACCAGTCGAACAATCCGGGGGCCCCGGCGACGGGTCCATGTCTCAGGGATGGGAATCCTCACCCACCAACCCCGCCTCCAGTTTTGCGGGCATGCTGGCCGCGATGGCCACTCCCAAGCAGAATCGCACTCCTGTCTGGAACGATGACGATCTTGCAGACGACATTGCGACATTAAGCTACGAACGCGCCTTGCGCACCCACGCGCGCTACAACTACGCGGGCGCCGGCGAATTGGCGCAAACGGGGGTTGTCTATCCTGTGGCGAAACCCATGGCCGACGGGATTCCCGGCGCCGAGCGCCCCGCCGATTATGCGGCTATCCCGCAGGCGCCTCGCGGTACGGCCGCGAGCGCTGAAACGGACCCCGCCCACAGTGTTTCCATGGCGCTCAATCGGAATTTGAAGTGCGCCAGCATCACCATCCGGCTGAGCGAGGCCGAATGCGCGCAACTGCGCAAACGCGCCGCCGAGGCCGGGCTCACCGTTTCAGCCTACCTGCGATCCTGCACTTTTGAGGCTGAGTCCCTGCGGGCGCTGGTCAAGGACACACTTACGCAGTTACGGTCGGCTCAATCCAAGGGGAAGCGGGAGATCTCCAAGCCGGCCCGGCGTTCCTGGCTCAAGGGGTTGACTCAGCTTCTTGCCCCGTGGAGCCGCGGCGAGCGCGTCATCCACGCTTAGTGCCTGTTATGACAGTCGGCAGCGGGTCAGGGGATGACTTTACAGCTTGCGCAAAGACATCGGTTTGCGTCAGGGCACGACTTCGAGGTTGCGGAAAACCTCGATGCGGTGAAGGGTACGGGCTTCAGCCCGTACATAAATGCAATAGAACCAACACGGGCTTTAGCCCCTGAGGGACGCTCTTCGGGCATTTCTCCCAAATTCAGGTCTTTTTCCGCAGCCTGTGAAGCCCGCTCCGCTTGATTCTCCGCATACGGCGCGAGTGAAGTTGTGCCTTGGCACAGCTCTCGTCACGAGAGGAGTTTCACCATGGGCTTGATGGGGCCTTTTTCGCGCCATGGGGCAGCGTCAAATCTACTCTACTTCCAGCACCAGGCATTTCAGGTATTCCGTCTCCGGAAGGTTCAACACGATTGGATGGTCGAGCGCGGGGCCACGACGCTCGATGAGTCGCACGCGCCGGCGCGCATCTGCGGCGGCCGAAGACACGCTGGCCTCGAGTTCCGCCCAGCCCACATGGTGCGAGCAGGAACAGGTGACAAGCAATCCGCCGGGGCGCATCATGCGGAGGGCGCGCAGGTTCAGCTCTTTGTAGCCACGCAGGGCGCCCTCGACGGCCCGCTGGGTCTTGGCGAAGGCGGGAGGATCGAGAACGATGGTGTCGAAGGTCTCTCCGGAATTGGACCAGTCGCGCAGAATCTGAAAGGCGTCGGCCTCCACCCAGTCAACCTCGGCGCCAAGCCGGGCGCGGTTGGCCTCCAGGTTCCGCTCCGCCACCTCGAGCGAGACGCGGGAGGCGTCGATGCCCGTGACCTGGCGGCAGACCTGAGCCAGGTGCAGGGCAAAGCCGCCTTGATAGCAGCAAACGTCGAGCGCCCGGCCGGCCGCTCCCAGATTCTTTGCCCACTGCTGTGCGGCGGCGTAGTTGGCCCGCTGGTCCAGGAAGGCGCCGGTCTTCTGGCCGGAAGAGGCGTCGAAGTGGAAGAGCAGACCGTTGAGCCGGAATTGCGTGCTGGCGATGGGAGCCGAAGCATCCTGGGCAAAAAGCGGTTCGGCGCTGGGCGCGGCCAATCCTTCCAGTTCCCGCATACGGGGGTCCGGCCGCTCGAAGATAGCAACCGGCGCCAGCTCATCGCGCAGGACGCGAACGCAGGTCTCGCGCACCGCGGCCGAGTCCAGTCCCTTGGCCAGGAGTTGGAGAATGACCAGGCCGGCGTACTTGTCCACCACCATGCCGGGCAGCTCGTCGGCTTCGCTGAAGCAGAGCCGGCAGGAGTCCGTACGATCGTCCAGCAAAGGCCTTCGGCGGGCGATGGCTCTGCGCAGCCGGGCATCGAGCAACTCCAACCATCCAGCCTCTTCGAGGGCCTGGCGAGAAACCAGCCGCAGCGCAATCTGCGACGAGGGACTGTAAAGCGCCGTGCCCAGCAGCAGGCCGCGGCTGTCAGCCACAGGCAGCAGCGCGGGAGGGCCGCTTGCTGCGGATACGGGCAATTCAAGGGACTCGATGTCGGAGGAATAGACCCAAACGTGGCCTGTTCGCAGCCGCTCGGCGGCTCGCCGGCTGATCCGGGCTCCAGGCGCGGATTCCCCGTGAATCCTCTCAAAAGGCGCAGAGGGCCGGGCAGCCGTGGGAGCTTTTTGTGGCCTAACAGGCTGGGAAGTATACCGCTTGGTCATGGGCTCCCTTGGTCTGGTTCATCTTACCAAGGATCGAGCACCGCAGCGCATCGCGAAGAGCCGCCGTCCAGAGGATTTTTGGCCAACCGGCAAGTTGACAAGAAAGCAATTGCTGCTCAAGTTTAGGAGCCTCGCGCAATTTGGCAGGTTCATCCTCCGGTTACCGGTGCGGCGTTGGACATAAAGGGCTCTCTTCGGGCTGGGGCTTGCAAGGATAAATGCAAGCTCCAGCCCATTACTGTGGCTCCTATCACAGCGTGGTGAGGCAGCTCTTTCATTCACCGCAAACGCGAGCGGCCTATAATGAAGCATGGCGACTGTCCGGCAAACCATCCCGGCAGATGATTCCAGCACGGTCCCGTCTCCTCCCGGAGAATTGCAGGCTTCCGTGCGCAATGTGGATCCGCAGCTCCCGCAGCGCCCGATAACGCAGCGCTTCGAGGCCCTGCTCCGCCAAATCCAAAGCAATCGTCCCCACGAGGACATATCGCTCATTCGCAAGGCGTGGGAGTTCTGCGTCCAGCACCATGACGGGCAGATCCGGGCCTCAGGCGAACCCTACATCATCCACCCGCTTGGGGTGGCCGAGGTGCTGGCGGAGATGAAGCTGGATGCCACGGCCATCGCCGCCGGCCTGTTGCACGACTCGGTCGAGGACACGCCCGCAACCACGGAGGAGATCGAATCCGGCTTCGGCGACCAGGTGGCCCACATCGTCGAGGGCGTGACCAAGATCGACAAGATCCAATTTGCCAACCGCGAGGACCGCCAGGCGGAAAACGTTCGCAAGATGCTGTTGGCCATGGTTTCCGATGTGCGCGTGGTGCTGATCAAGATGGCCGATCGCCTGCACAACATGCGCACCCTCGAACACCTGCAGCCGGAGCGCCGGGATGCCATTGCGCGCGAGACGCAGGACATCTACGCTCCACTAGCCCACCGGCTGGGCATGGGCAAGGTGCGCGGCGAACTCGAGGACCTTGCCTTCCGCTATACCGACCCGGTGAGCTACGAGCAGGTGTCGGCGGCCGTGGAAGCCCGCCGCATCGAGGGCGAGCAGTTTCTTCGCAGCGTGGAAGACACGCTGGTTGAGCAACTGCGCGAAAACAACATCGAGGCGCGGGTGGAGTGGCGGATCAAGCGGCTCTACTCGATCTACCAGAAGATCGAACGCTCGAAAGTCTCCTTCGACCAGGTCTACGATCTGCTCGCCATTCGGGTCATAACCAAGGACGTGGCTGCGTGCTACGCCGTCTTCGGGCTGATTCACACCCTGTGGCGTCCGGTGCCGGGGCGCATCAAGGACTTTATCGCCATTCCCCGCGCCAACCGCTACCAGTCTCTGCACACCACGGTGATGGGCGCCAACGGGCACCAGTTCGAGGTGCAAATCCGCACCGAGGAGATGCACCGCATCGCCGAGGAAGGCATCGCCGCGCATTGGAAGTACAAGGCCGGCGGAAGCATGGTCACGTCTCGCGACGAGGAGAGGCTGAACTGGATCAGGCAACTGGTCGAGTGGCAGAAGGAGATGACCGACCCCAACGAGTTCCTCTCCAGCCTGAAGATGGACCTATATCCGGACGAGGTCTATACCTTCACGCCCAAGGGCAAAGTGGTGGTGGTCCCGGCGGACGGCACGCCGGTGGACTTTGCCTACATCATTCACACCGAGGTAGGCCACACCTGCGTGGGGGCCAAGGTGAATGGGCGCATGGTGCCGCTGCGCTCCAAACTGCGCACCGGCGACATCGTTGAAATCGTCACACAGAAAGATCACAAGCCGAGCCGCGACTGGCTCACCTTCGTCAAGAGCCCTCGCGCCCGCAACAAGATCAAGCACTGGCTCAACGAAGACCAGCGCGCGCGCGCCGTGGACATCGGCCGCAAGCTGCTGGAGCGCGAGGCCAAGAGATTCAAAGTTCCACTGAGCCAGATCGACGATCGGGATTTGGGCCGCATCGCCAACGAGTACGGCGTGGCCACGGCCGCCGACCTGCTGGCCACGCTGGGCCAGGGGAAGCACACCGCCCACCAGGTGCTCAACAAGCTGGTTCCCGGCTTTGCCACCCAGGCCGAGGCCGAGGCCGCTCCCGAACCCAAGCCGGGTGCGGGGGGCGAGCCGGCCATGTCCGATGCGGTGCGCAAACTGCACCTCAGCGGCTCCGACTCGCTGCAGGTGGAAGGCCAAAACGACCTGTTGGTCTATCGCGCGCGCTGTTGCAACCCCATCCGTGGCGAAGAGATTGTGGGTTACGTAACGCGCGGCAAGGGCGTAGCAGTACACGCCCGCAGTTGTCCCAACGTGCAAAACCTGCTTTACGAGAGCGACCGCCGCATCGCCGTCGAGTGGTCCCGCGTAGGCGACCAGTCCGCCGGCCACCCCCAGCGCTATCCGGTCAAGATCACCATCTTCTGCGACGACCGCACCGGCATGTTGAAGGAGTTGACTGCCGTCATCTCCGACGGCGACACCAACATCCGCACTGTCGATATCCGCCAGGACGAGTTCGGAGAAGCCATCATCGAGTTTGTCGTCGAAGCCGAAGACCTGCGCCACCTGAACCGCATGGTTCTCGGCATTCGCCGCGTCGCCGGCGTCCGCGCCGTCCAGCGGACGCAAAAGCTGTAGAGCACAATACCCTGCCGATTTGCACCTCAGCCACCCTATTCATTCAACACAACATCACCTTCCCGCCGCACAACTCCTCTTCCTCTGCGCACAGAGTTCCCGTCAGGACGGAACAATTCCGGCTGCTTTCGCGTACCTATCGGCGAACCCCACTGGATCACTGCCATGACTGAACCGGCCGCCCCACATGCTGAAACGCTCTCGCGCCGCGCTCTCGGTCTCCAGCATCTGCTCGGAGGTCTCGATGTGAATCTGGCCCGCGTCTTCGTTCCATGGGCCATCCAGCATCCCCGGCACTTCCCGGCGTTTATCCGTATCGCACGGACGCACCAACGCTCCAGGCGAGTGCGGGCGCAAGCGCTTAAAGCCGGAGTGCGCGTGCCGCCGTTTCTTGTTCTCAGTGTTACCTCGAAGTGCAATCTGCGCTGCGCCGGTTGCTTTGCTGGAGCGGTTGGAATCACTGCCGGCTCGCCAACCGCGCGGCCGCCGCTCGGCCTCGGCGACTGGCGCAGGGTGATCGAGGAATCCGCCGCACTGGGGGTGATGGGTTTCGTGATTGCAGGCGGCGAGCCATTTCTGCTGCCGGGCATCGCGAGCCTTTTCCGGCGCTTTTCCGATCGCCTCTTCCTGGTGTTTACCAACGGGACGACAATCAGCGACAACGATTTTCAGGCTTTAAGTAACTGCCGCAACGCGGCAGTGGTGGTGAGTCTGGAGGGGGATCGCTGCCTGACCGATGGGCGGCGAGGTTCGGGCGTGTATGAAAGCGCGCTCCGCACGCTCGACCGGCTACGCGCCGCGGGCGTATTCACCGGCCTCTCCGTTACCATCGGGCCCGCGAATATCGATTATTGGTCCGACGAGCGGAACGTCGATGCGCTGGTTGCCTTGAGCGGCCCGCTCGCTTTCTTCATCGAACAGATTCCCACGAGCGATAGCGAGATGAGCATCACGATTGCCGAGGAGCAGCGGTCACGCTTGCGCGAAACCGTTCTCCGGGTCCGGAACCGCGAGAACGGGGGCGCGTACATCGTTCATTCTCCCGCCGATGAAGACGTTTTTGGAGGCTGCGTCTCCGCCGGGCGGGGCTTCGCTCACGTCACTCCAACCGGCGACGTCACGGCCTGCCCCTTCTCGGCGCTGGCCACGCACAACCTGGCCACCTCGACGGTCTCCCAGGCACTGGCCAGTTCGTTCTTCTCCATGATCCGCGACAACGGGCCTTTGCTTGAAACGCACGACCACCCGTGCGCGCTGTTCGCCAACGCCGACACGTTGGAGAGCATAGCGCAGGATCTGGGCGTCTATCGTACCGGTGAGGCTAAGTCCGCGAAGTCACGCAATGATGGTAGTTTAGTGGTTCTTTGACCTGAAGCTGTTAACGGAAAGGCCGGCGGCGCTGGCAGAATTCGCCGGTGGCCTTCGGGAGTAAGCGCCCCGCACCATTCTGTCCTTGATGAATGGGCTTTCACCCGCATCCGGCTCCGCGCGTCGCGCTGTTGGACAGATGCTTACACCACTTCCAGCGCCGCCGTTCCCTTGCGCGGCAAGACGTATCCCGTCGCTCGCCATGCGATGCACAGCTTTTCGCGGCTGAGCAGCTTGCGAATCTGGCCGCGGGCATGGTCGGCCCATGGGCCGCGGTTGTCCAGCTTCAGATAGGCCTGCCAGTGGCGAAGAGCCTGGCGGCGCAGCCCTTTTCGTTCGTAGGCGAGGGCCAGGTTGTAGTGGGCGTCGGCATAGCGGGGCGCCAGCGCAACGGCCTGGCGGTAGGCGGCGATGGACTCATCCAGCCGGTCGAGTTCGTCCAGCACATTGCCGAGATCGAAGAATGCCAGCACATAGGCCGGGTCCGCCTCGGTTGCGCGGCGGTAAAGTTCCTCGGCCAAGTTGAAGTTGCGCTGGTGAAAGAGAATTGTCCCCAAGTTGATGTAGGCCGCGGCGTACTTCGGGTCGAGCTCCAATATCTCCTCGTAGAGAACGATGGCGCGCAGCTTTTCGCCGGCCTCCTCGGCTTGCACCGCGGCCAGGAATCGCTCCTGCGCGCCATGCGGGCTGGCCGGTTCAGGGAGCCGCAGCGGAGACGGCGCGGAGCCGCCCGGCGGCTGCCCTACCCGCTCGAAGTCGAACAGCAACTGGCGGCGGATGGGATCGACCATGGCGCCCGAGTGGCGGAAGGCGAGGCGCGTTCCGCTGCGGACCAGACACGCATCGAGGAGAGGATTGGCCATGCCCGCCACGACTTTCATGGCCATGATGGAGTGCCGGATGGAGGCCGCCGGCACATCCTCCTCTCGCAGCACACGCAAGGTCCTCAATTGCCCAAGGTCCTGGAAGGTATAGGCCTGCTGCGGAGGGATGAGCCCAGCTCGCTCCCAACCCTGCAACTGGCGGGAGCTGATTTGCATGATGCGTAACACATCCTGACGGCTATAGCTGGTCACTCTTGAGTGCTCCCACAGGTAGTAAGCCACCCCGCTACGGCATGAACTTGCGGCTTGAACTCGTGTTCCTAACTTGATTCATGAACTCGAATTCCCGACTCAGGTCCTGGACGTAGCTCATGGAACAGTTACGGAGGAACCGCTCTTGCTCAAGATTATGCCAAGAGTATGCGTGGATAAGCAGGCCGCAACTACCGTCGCAACAAAAAAACCGTGGATAATCGGTGCCTGATTTGGTACCAAACAGGCATTACCCGCGATTTGGCTGTGGAAAACCAGGAAACGCGGATGAACCGCCACTTGGCCGCGAATTACTGACCCTATACCCACCCGCCATCCACAATGTAGCTCTGATTGGTGATGGCGCTGGCGTCGTCCGCGGCCAGGAACAGCACCAGCCGCGCCACATCCTCGGGCAGAATGTCGCGCTTGAGCGCCTGGCTGGCGAGAATCTCCGCCTTGTACTCCGGCGTGTACCAGAGGCGCTTCTGGCGTTCCGTAACGATGGCTCCGGGAAGGACGGCGTTGACGCGAATATTCTGCGCGCCCAGCTCGTGCGCCAGCGTGCGCGTCAGTCCGACGATGGCCGCCTTGGCCGTCACATAGACAGCGGCCCCGGTCGAGGGGATCGTCCAGGAGATCGAGCTCATGTTAATTATGCTGCCGCGCCCCGCCTTGCGCATCGCCGGCAACACCGCTTGAATGCAGAAGAAATGGTGCCGGAGGTTCTGCTGCATGCAATGCTCCCAATACTCCGGCGTGACGTCTTCGATCCTGTGCCGCTGATCGTTGCCCGCGTTGTTCACCAGCACATCCACCGCGCCCCACCGCGCCAAAACCTCCTCGACAGCGCTCTTGAGCGCGCCCACATCGGTCAGATCGCAGTGCAAGTAGAACGGCTCGGGGCAGCCTTGGCCGGCAAGCTCTTCCGCGAGCTTGCATCCCGCCTCGTCCTGGATGTCGAGAAAGGCCACCCGGGAACCCTGCCGCGCAAAGTGGGTCACAATTGACTCGCCGATGCCGGTAGCGCCGCCGGTGACCACCACCACACGGCCATCGAGGCTTGGATAGCGGGCAAAGTTCTTACTGCCGTCGTGCATTGGTTGCTACTCCCGATTGCAGCCGTCTGAAAGCTTTCCCGAGAGGGTTGGCTGGAGGTTCCGTCCACCATCATACGTGCATTCAAAGAGCCAGGACATGGAGAAACCCGGCGCGCAATTGAAGGCATTGAGACCCACATGGAATTGCCGTTCATGGAGCGACCCTGGCGGCGGCAAATGCAAATCCCACTCCTTGGGACACTGTCTCCCCCAAACAGGCGCATACTGATGTATAGGCCGCATCGCGCGGGACCCTCCCCTTGGGTTTCCCCGCATCCATCCCGGCCTTTAAACTTGCAAGGGCATTCAATCCAGGCCGCTCGCCACGTGGCCTTACGGTTCAACGTTCGCAGCGGAGCGCAAGTTCGAGAGGGAGTGGGTTCCCTCGAATCCAATCGCTTCCGGTGAACGGCGAAGAGATCGACACAAGCACTGGACGCATAGAGAGGGAATCATGACGGTTGCTGCTCGTTACCCCGGCATTCGGGTCACTGCTAATGGAAATCAGCTGGTCTCTTACCACACCGAGACGCGGATCGCCGACGCCGGCGTCTTCTATCCGATCACGCCTTCCACGGAAGGCGGCGAACTCTTCCAGCAGGCCTATGCCGAAGGAAACCTGAACGTTTTCGGGCACAACACCATCGCCATCGAGGCGGAGGGCGAGCACGCGGCCCAAGGCGGGGCGATCGCGCATTCCGTCTGCGGCAAGCGGGTGGTCAATTTCACCTCCGGCCAGGGCGTGGTCTACGGCGTCGAGCAGTATTACCACGCGCCGGGCAAAGGCTCGACGATGGTGCTTGAGGTCGGGGCCCGCGCCCTCACCAAGCACGCGCTCAACGTACACTGCGGCCACGACGATATCTACGGCGCGCTCGACACCGGCTGGATCATGCTCTTCGGAAAAGACGCGCAGCAGGCCGCCGACCAGGCGCTCATCCTGCGCCGCGTCACCGAGCTCTCGCTCACCCCAGGCATGAACATCATGGACGGGTTCCTCACCACCCACCTGGAGCGGACCTTCTACAAACACGAATCGGAACTGATCCGCGAATATCTGGGCGCGCCCGACGACATCGTCGACTGCCCCACGGAGGCCCAGCGCGTGCTCTTCGGGCCCACAAGACGCCGCGTCCCTAAGATGATGGACCTCACAAACCCGATTTTGCTTGGACCGGTCCAGAACCAGGAACACTACATGCAGGGCGTGGTGGCAAGGAGAAACAACTTCGCCGAACCCATTCTTGGATTTCTGGAAGCCGCCTACAAGGATTTCGGCGAGCTCACCGGCCGCCGCTACGGCCTCATATCCGAACACAAAACCGCCGACGCCGACACCGTCTTTGTCTCCCTCGGCTCAGCCGCCGAAAACATCGAGGCTGCCGTCGATTATCTCCGCCAGACCCGCGGTTCGAGCGTGGGCTCCATCCACGTCAATGTGATCCGCCCGTTCCCCGAAGCCGCCATCGTGGCCGCTCTGAAGGGCAAGAAGAACGTCATCGTCCTCGAGCGCACCGACGAGGCCCTCTCCGGCGACAATCCCCTCGGCCGCGACATCCGCACCGCGCTCTCCAAGGCTATTCATACTCCAGGCCGTCCGGCCGCAGAAGGCCTTCCTGCCATCACCCTCGATCAAGTGCCCCGGATCTTCGGCGGCGCCTACGGCCTCGGCTCGCGCGACTTCCGCCCCGAGCACGTCATTGGAGCATTTGAATTCGCCACCGCCGGCCGCGCCCGCAAGGACGGCAAGACCGCGGCCGACGGCGTCTCCTTTATCGTGCTCGGCATCGACCACCCCTACTCGGTTGTCGGCGACGAGACGCCGTCGCTCTTGCCCGAGGGTGCGGTGGCCGTCCGCTTCCACTCCATCGGCGGATGGGGCGCCATCACCACCGGCAAAAACCTGGGCGCCATCCTGGGCGACCTCAACGACCTGATCTTCGAGCGCGACGGCCTCACCGACGAGTTGGGCAATCCCAAGGAAGTTATCCACGTCAGCGCCAATCCCAAATACGGTTCGGAAAAGAAGGGCGCGCCCACCAGCTATTTCATGGTCGCGGCAAAAGATCGCATTCGCGTCAACTGCGACCTGCGCCACGTGACTGTCGTCCTCTGCTGCGACCCGAAGGCCTTCACTCACACCAACCCGCTGGACGGCATGGCCGAAGGCGGAAGCCTGGTCTGGGAGTCGGACGAAGAGGGCGAGCAGGCCTGGGAACGCCTGCCCCTCTGGGCCCGCAAGCAGATTATCGACAAGAACATCCGCGTCTTCACGTTGCCTGGCTTTGCCATCGCCAAGAAGGCCACCGACCGCGGCGACCTCCAACTCCGCATGCAGGGCAATGCCTTCCTGGGCGCATTCTTCGCCGTCAGCACGCTTCTCCAGGAGTTCGGCATTACTCAGGAGCAATACCGCGAGGTCGTCCACAGGCAATACGTCAAGAAGTTCGGCAAGCTCGGCGACGCCGTCGTCCAGTCCAACATGGAAGTCATGATGCAAGGCTTCAGCCAGGTCAAGGAGATCGAAATCGGCGTGCTCAGTGCTGCCGACCGCTCCACCCTCCGCGGCCAAGCCCTGTTGCCCATTCTCGAAGCCGTCCCCGTTCTTGCCTCCGCGGGAGGTTCCTGCGGCTGCCGCTCCACGCCGGTGCCCGCCGGCCAGGCCGCGCGCACCCCAGTCTCCTCGATCGCCGCCTTCGACGCCGAGTTCCGCTCGCACTTTGGCTACAACCAGCCGGCCACGCCGCTCTCCGCCATGGGCGTCATCGCCGCCGCCACCGGCGACACCGCCTCCAAGTACGTAGCCCGCCGCGAGACCCCGCTCTACATCCCCGAGAACTGCACCCAGTGCATGGAGTGCATCTCCGTTTGCCCGGACACCGCGCTGCCCAACACCTCGCAGGACCTGAGCACAATCCTCACCACCGCCGTCTCCTACTACATCGCCGATCCCGCCGAGCGCAACAGCCTGCTTCAGAAACTACCGGAGATCGAAAAGCTCACCCGCCAGCGCATGTTGGCTGAAATGAAGACCGGAACCCCGCTGCCCACCATCCTCCGCGAAGTCATGGATTCCCTCGAAGGCCTGTCCAAAGAGTCAAAGAACGGAGTTCTCGACATCATCGCCAAGGTCCCCATGGCCTATCAGAAGGTGAACGCCATCTTCTCCTCGCCGGAGCGCAAGTCCCCCGGCTCGGGCGGCGTCTTCTCCATCTTCGTCAGCGATCTGTGCAAGGGTTGCGCCGCCTGCGTCACCGCCTGCGGCGACCACAACGCGCTCCGCATGGTGCAGGAGACCGAAGAGGTCAACGCCGAGCACGAAACCGGCACGCGCTTCCTCGATCTGCTCCCAGACACCGCGCAAAAGTACCTCGGCCTTTACAACTCCGCCAACCCGGCCGACTCCAAGACCGCAACATTGCGCAACATGCTCATGGTCCGCACCAACTACGACGCCCTCGTAGCCGGCGATGGCGCCTGCGCCGGCTGCGGCGAAAAGAGCGTCCTGCGCTCCATTGCCGCCGTCACCGAGGCCTACATGCGCCCCGTCTTCCACGCCAAGAGCGACCGCCTTCTTTCCAAAGCTTCCGTCCTAGACAAAGACGGTGCGAAGCACCTCGCGGCCCTCAAGGAGCGCAATCCCGGCGAGTATGCTCTCCTCCGCCAGGCCATCGTGCATCTGGTCATGGGCCTCGGCGGCGAGGACCTCGACGACACCCTCGCCCGCATCGCCGCTCACGAAGCCGAGCACGGCCCCATCACCGATGACCAGTTGGTCGAAGCCATCTCCGCCGTCCTGCTTACCGAGGCTTTCAACCACAAGAACCTGCAACCGGTCGATGGCCGCCTCGCCAACGGCATGAGCGTCATGGCCATGGCCGCCCACACCGGCTGCAACACCGTCTACGGTTCCACCGCGCCCAACAACCCCCACCCCTACCCCTGGATGAACTCGCTCTTCCAGGACGGCGTCACCGTAGGCTGGCTCATGGGCGAAAGCTTCATCGTCGACCACGCCCGCCGCTCCGTCCTTCCCGAGCGCCTCGCCGACATCCTCCTCACCCGCGCAGGCGGCATCGACGACGAAGAGTACTACCACTTCACCCACTTCACCGACGCGTTGATGACCGACCAGGAGATCGTCGAGCTGCCCAAGGTCTGGGTGGTCGGCGGCGACGGCGGAATCGGCGACATCGGCTACCAGAACACCTCCAAAGTCGTCCTGCAAAACCGCCCCAACGTCAAAGTCCTGATGCTCGACACCCAGGTCTACTCCAACACCGGCGGCCAGAACTCCGACTCGACCCCCATGCTCGGCGGCAACGATATGAACGTCTTCGGCTCCGCCACCCAGGGCAAGAACACCGAGAAGAAAACGGTCGCCGAAACCTTCCTCGCCGGCCACGGCTCGCCCTTCGTGGCCCAGGTCTCCATGGCCAACGCCCCCAAGCTCTACCGCGCCATCCTCGACGGTTTGGAGTATCGCGGCACCATGTTCCTGCAGGCCTTCACCACTTGCCAGCCCGAGCACGGCGTGGCCGACGACATGGCCCTCCACCAGGCCCAGCGCGTTCGCGACTCCCGAGGCGCGCCCGAGTTCGTCTTCAACCCCCGCCTCGGCGAGACCTATCAGGAAGCCCTCGACCTCAAGGGCAACCCCTCCATCGATCTCGATTGGTACGAGACCAAGTCCAAGACCACCGGCGAAATCCAGCGCTACACCGTAGCTCACTGGTGCACCACCGAAGCCCGCTTCCGCAACCATCTCAAGAAGATCAAGCCCGAAGCCGCGGCCAAGCTCATCCCGCTCGACAACATGCTGGTCCGCATCACCCAGCAAGACGTCGTCTACCGCCGCTATCTCACCCCCGGCCACCGCGCCTTCATCCCCGACTTCGGCGTCTACATCGTCGTCGAGAACGAGGGCAAGACCACTTACTACGCCCTAAGCCGCCAGTTAGTCATGTTCTGCGTCGAGCGGAGAAAGGCCTGGCGCATGCTCCAATCCAAAGCCGGCATCGTCAACAAGGAGTACCAAGCCCAAAAAACCATCCTGGCCGAAGTAGACGCCGGCAAAATCCCGTTGGACGAGTTCCTAACCCACGCCCACGAAATCCTGAAAGAGCGCGTGAGCGGCGGCGTGCTGGCCAAGGCTTAGGCGGCTCGGCAGGCGCGGGACGGTAGGTCCGGGCTTCAGCCCGGACACACAACGCCCCGACAATCCAACCAAAAACGAACGCGGACCGCAAGGTCCGCGTTCGTGCTTACCGCTTGGCTAGAACCTGCCTCACAAGGCTCATAATATACTCAAGTTCGGAGTCGTCCGAGGCCTTGATTTCATAGTCGCCATTTCCGTAGTGGCCAATGTGCGTGACATCCCTTGCCAGTTTTTTTGAGTCATTGATCGAACCATACAGCGCGTTTAGCCAGAGCTTCAGACCCTGCTTTTGCAACTCAATATCGACAAAGTTGCCCTTCTTCTTGAATGCGATATAGCCCTTCTGTGGTTTCACTTCGATTCCGGTTCCCAGATTGAGGATTGCAGTCTTGAATTTCAGGTAGAGTTCCGCTATTGCCTCGCCCACCTTCGCCGTGTGATCGTCCTCTGTCGGAATTCTTACGTCGTCGGCGACCCTCTTGATCTCGGCATTCTTCACCGCTAGCGTCTTGAAGCTTCCTGCGGACTTGGAACTGCCTATTTGGACAACAATGACAATATCGTTCGCGTACTGCCTAACTTCCCAGAGTTCTATCGGAAGGTCCTTGAAATTGACTGACTGCTTTTGGTCGTCAGTAAACTCCGGCGAGACAAATACTACCCGCGACTGGCTCCACTCCACCTCATTCAGCTTCAACGAGCTCCTTTTCTGCTCGTTGTATCCAACGAGAAAGTCGGCCCTCCGATCTAATAGAACTGCGAGGTAGCGAAACCCCTGGTCGATTACGCTGAAGCTTTTATCGCGCTTGTATTCGATGATCGTGAAAGCCTTACTTTGCTGGTCAAAAGCCAAAGTATCGAAGCGACAATCGCTGACTCCAAATTCGCTCTTGACAACCTCCAGACCCATCAACAATTCCAAGTTGAATTCGACCAGCTTTTGGAGATCGCGCTCCAGCTTGAATGGCCTTTCGGCGGTTTCTTTCAATAGACCATTTTGATTCGAGAACAGTTGCATACGGCTGCCCCACATATCAATGGAGAGAATTTGGAGACTATTAAGGGAAGTTTACACTGGCCCATAGCCGGGTGGCCCAGGTCCCGAAGGCTCGGTTAACCACCACAAGTGGGTGCCCCATGTCCGGATTCCCAGACCTGGGGAAGCCCGCCACCCCAACCCCCCGGCCTCTCCGCAGTCCACGCATCCAAATCGAAGCCGAATCGGATGTCCTTACAGAACATCCTCTTTCGTCGCGCCCTTGCGCCCGGCAACGGCGGAGAGGATCGCGTTCAGCGTGCCCACCCGCAGCGGCCGATGTTCCGGAACGGCAATGCGCTGATGACGCGGTTGACTAGTCTCAAGAATGACGTGGCTGCCGGCCTGATGCACCTGCCGGTACTCCCAGCGGCGGCAGAGATGCTTGACCAGCTCCACACCGCTCAGATCCCGCGGCAACTTCATGCCACGGCCAGCACTTCATCGCGAACCAGACGTAGACGGATCGAGGCAGGAGGGGTGGAATCGAAATAGAACGCTTGCACTGCTTCGCGGACGTTGGCTCTCAGTTCGTCCCAGTTGTCGGCTTGCGTGAAGATGCTCTCGCCGAGGGCTTCGGCCGTGAACCCGCCGTCGGCCTCTTGCGCAACTTCAAAGACGATCTCTTTCATGCCGATACGCCTCCGGATAGGCCCGGGCAGCAAAGCCTACATTCAATCATACCCGCATCTGGACTCGATCGGCTGCCTGTTGACCTGCCGAAGAGCCCGGCCTACCATGAAAGCAGCCGTGGAGGCGATCATGACCGTAGACTGGTCGGAATGCGAACTGGTTGAAAGCGTTGCCGGGAAGGTAGGCGGAAGGCCTGTCGTCAAGGGCACGCGCATTCCTGCCGACACGATCTTGACCGACGAAGAGCTCGGCGCGACGGTCGAGGAAACCCTTGAAAGCTTCCCAACCCTCTCGCTCGACACCATTCGGCTCATCCGGGCATACGGCCACTCCCACAAACCGATGCTGCAGCCGTGAGAGTTCTGCTCGACGAGAACATGCCCCACCAACTGCGCGCCCATCTGCCAGACGATGACGTGTCAACGGCGGTGTATGTCGGATTCGGCGGATTCAAGAACGGCGAGCTGCTCAAAGCAGCGGACGAGGCTGGGTACGAGGTTCTCTTGACAGGCGATCTCTCGCTCGAATATCAGCAGATTGTAGCGCGAAACCCATTTGCCGGGCGCCCCAGGCCTCGCTTCTGAGACCTGGGAGTTCCGCAGATCGGGCGGCAGGCCGGGTCTTAACCCCTGCGCCATCCTTCTCGGGAATTCGACCTGCGCAACTGCCTTCCTCCGCAGCCGTTTATCCCATGAGCTAGGCTTCGCGGGCGCTCAACGGCAAAATCCAGCCTTCCTCCTCGCCCCCTTCGCCCTTTGCATAGAATTACCGTCCGCCGCCCTATACCAAAACCAGGGAAGATGTACCCCGAAAGCACAACGCCAAAGTCGACGCGACCATCAGGGAGCGGCGACCGTAAACAAAGCTCAACGGGTTATAGCATCCCTGGTTTTGCGGTAAACTGGAAGATAGAGGAAGAGCACAAAGATGACCCTCCCACCCCCGGTCTCCCGCCATCAAAACGGGTAACCGGAACTGTTAACCAGAAAATTAATACCCCCACCCCCCTATATTCATTTTCAAAACCTTGCAGATTATTTCGGCCGTGTGGCCGATCTGAGAAAAAGCATCGCATTCCTGCGATTGCCGGTGCGATTGCTGAAGCACATCCAGGGTCGTTCTCAAGGGTCGACTGCGGAAAGTTCAATGCTTCCAAGAAGTCTCAATAGCCTACTTGCGATCCGCCGCCCTGGCCCGAGCGATGAACTCCCGCACCATGAATGGGTCCTTGCGGCCCAGCTCGGCTTCCACGCCGGAAGCCACGTCCACGCCCCAAGGCCGCAGCGTCGCCACAGCCTTGGCCACATTTTCCGGCGTCAGCCCGCCTGCCACGATCAGGTGCTGCCGTGCTCCCGCGTTTTGGAAGAGAGCCTTGCGGGCTGCCGGCCAGTCGAACGCCACGCCCGTGCCGCCCACAGCCTTATCCGTCCGCGAATCCACCAGCACCGCATCCACATCGGGGTTCCGCGCGTGCTCGGCAATCTTGTCCCTGGCCAAATTCGGCGTCACGGCATCAAAGTGCACCACGCGCAGAATCCGCAGCCACGGCCCCAGAAGCTCGCGCAGTTTGGCTGGCAGTTCCGGCCCGGCATCGAAGTGAAGTTGCACCCCGGAAAGCCTGCTCGCGCGCACCGTGGAGTAAATCTCCTCCAGCCCCGCATCCACAAAAACGCCGATCCTCTCCACCGTTGCCGGCAGGCGCGACCCAATGCCCGCCACCTCGCTCGCGGTTACCTGTCGCGGGCTGGGCGCAAACACAAACCCCAGCGCATCCGCCCCGGCTTCCACGGCCAGCCGCGCATCCTCGATCGAGGTATTGCCGCAAATCTTGATCCACAGGCTCATTGGTGGCGCATTCTAACTGGCAGGCTTGGATGAAAAACTGAGAAATGGATTCAATAGCCGGACCCCTGTACCAGCAAAGTGGCCAGTATTGCGCGTAACCACTGTCAAATCGTAGACGAGCGCAATCGCGGCAATCTGCCTATCGACGATGTGCTGACCGTTCACGCCCATCAAGGTTCCCCACGTCTTGGCGCATTGCAAATCGAAATCCAGAATACGCAACGAATACTCCTCCACAATCCCATGAAACCACTCTTCCAGTCGCAGGGCCTGGGTCTGATCGCCTCGCAACTTCACGCTTTCGATTCCGCTCCGGAGTTCACCTATAACCTGTACGGGCAAAAAAAGTTCATGCTCCGTCCGCCCGATGAAGTCCACGACGCCGGGATCGGCCTTTGGCCCCTTGCGTCTCTCACTGACCACATTCGTATCGACGAGAAACATGACTAACCCCGGTTTCGTTCAAAATCCGAGTCCAAGCCGACATTTGGCATGGAAGCCAACACCTTGTTGAATGAGCGCTTCTTGGGTTGGAGCAACGCGGCCTTCAGAATCGCGCGATGCTCGGCTGCGGCACTGCGCCCGTTGCGCGCCGCCTGCTCCTTCAGCGACTGAACGATCTCCTCTTCCACATTGCGAACTACAAGATTGGTCGGCATACTTACCTCGCACGATTGCAATGATTGCATTTTACCCCATTTTGCAATCGTTGCAATCGCTATCTTGACGGGGTAGGCGTCACAACGGCTCCGGCAAGCAAACCCTTGAGCGCCGCGCCAGGGTCCGCCTGCCGCATCAGGCTCTCGCCGATCAGGAATGCGTCAAACCCCGCCGCCCGCAGCCTCACCAGATCCTCTGCGGTCGAGAGCCCGCTCTCAGCCACCCGTACTACGCTCGCCGGTATCCGTTCCACCAGTTCGAGCGATGTTTCAAGGCGCACTTCAAAGCTCTTCAGGTCCCGGTTGTTCACGCCGATCGCCTCCGCGCCGCTCTCGCCCAGCATGTCGAGCACCCGGTCAAGCTCCTCGTCCGTATGCACCTCAACCAGCACATCGAGGCCGAATTCGCGGGCGGTCCCGGCAAAACGCATCATCGCCGCGTCGCTCAACGCCGCGGCGATCAGCAGAATCGCGTCTGCCCGGTGCGCGCGCGCCTCCAAGATCTGGTACTCATCCACTATGAAGTCTTTGCGCAAACAGGGCAACTGCGCCGCCATCGATGCCAGTTCCAGATTCCGCAGGCTACCCTGGAAATACGGCTCATCGGTCAGTACCGAAAGCGCCGCCGCGCCGCCCGCCTGGCAGCGCCCGGCTAGCCATGCGACGTCAAAGTCTCCGCGAATCAGCCCCTTCGAAGGCGATGCTTTCTTGATTTCTGCAATCACCGCAGGTCCCATCGAAGCTTGCCGCCGCAAAGCCGCCCCCCAGCCGCGCGGCTGGTGCGCAGCCGCCCGTCGCTCCAGTTCGGCCAGCGGCAACCGTGCCTTGCGTGCAGCCAACGTTTCCCGCGTTGTGGCGAGAATTGTGTCCAGGTGCGCAGACATACTCTGGGTCGAGTATACGGGGACGGCGCATGCCTGAAGGCGTGAGGTGAGAGAAGGGAATGCTCGGCAGAGAGGGAAGGGGGAGAGCATTCGGGGATTGGTTGCGGGGCCGGATTTGTGCACAGGAGACCACTTCGGATTCCGATTCCAGGTCAAAGCCGCCTCGTGTGCCGGCGGTCGACTTCGTGCGCCACGAATTCCCCGTTGATTAAGTTTCGGTATTGTGATACTTGAGGCAATGAGGTGTTCATGAAGCGGCGTGAGTTTCTTTCTTCCGCGAGTGCGCTGGTAGTCAGCCCGATTGTCGATTCGCTTCTTCTCGGTCCGCTCGCAATTGCCAGCGCCAGCGGGCAGGCTGCTTCCCCAAAGGCGGCTGGCGGTCCCGCCGCTTCCGCGAATCCGAAGACTCCCGCAAAGCCAGCCGACTACACCCTGAGGATAGAGCCGTGCACGATCGAGATCTCCCCTGGCGTGAGTATCGACACCGTCGCCTACAACGGACAGGTACCCGGCCCTTTGCTGCGCTTGCGCGAAGGCTCGCCAGTGACCATCGACGTAACCAACGCATCGAAGGATGCCGACCTAGTTCACTGGCACGGCCTGGAGATCGACTCTCTGAACGACGGCGCCATGGAGGAGGGCTCCCCAATGATTCCCGCGGGTGGGAGCCTGCGCTATCGCTTCACTCCGAGACCGTCCGGAACACGGTGGTATCACACGCATAACTCGGCGGGCGCTAATCTTTCCCTGGCGACTTACACCGGCCAGTTCGGATTCTTAATCGTGGAGGGTCACAACGATCCAGGCCGCTACGATCAGGAACTGTTTCTAGCCATCCACCATTGGGAGCCTTCCTTTGTTCCCATGGCCGAGACCATGCAATTGCAATCCGCGAACCACCCTGCGACCTCTGGATCGGACGTTGGGTATCGATACGCCACCATCAATCAACATCGCTTGGGAGCCGGCGAGCCGATTCGCGTCAAGCCGGGGCAGAAGGTCCTGATGCGTCTGCTGAATGCCAGCGCAACCGAGAATGTCGTGCTCGCGCTGCCCGGACACACCTTCAAGGTTGTAGCTATGGATGGCAACCCGGTGCCAAATCCCAAAGAGGTAGAGGTCCTTTCTCTGGCAGTTGCCGAGCGCGTGGACGCGGTTGTCGAAATGAACTCGCCCGGTATTTGGGTGTTGGGCTCCACGCTGGAAAAGAGCCGCCAGATGGGTTTGGGAATTATAGTCGAGTATGCCGGAAAATCCGGTCCGCCGGCTTGGAAGGACCCAACACCTGCCGACTGGGATTACACGCAATTTGCAAGCACCGCGACTGCTCCCAATCCGGATGAAACGATCGCCCTGGCAATGATGGATCTTGGCCCGCAAAATGGTTCCAGATTCGACACCTGGGCGATCAACGGAAAGTCGTGGCCGGACGTTGACCCGATCAAAGTCGTGCAAGGCAAGCGCTACCGGCTTATCTTGCAGAATACTTCCGGCGATCAGCATCCCATGCACCTGCACCGGCATACCTTTGAAGTGACTAACATCGGCGACAAGGCCTTGAGCGGCCTGAAGAAGGATGTGGTCAACGTCATGCCTCTGGATACCGTTGCGGTCGACTTCGTTGCCGACAATCCCGGCGATACCCTGCTTCATTGCCACATGCAGCTCCACATGGACTTCGGCTTCATGCAACTTATCCGGTATGCGGGTTGATTCCGCAAACTCCACATCATCGCTAAAGCAGCGGCGCTCTTGAGGCAGCCCGCATAGGAGACAATCTTGCCGCGCCAGATGGGATTCCCATTCACGTTTTTCGCCGTTGCCTGGACTCTGATCGCTTCGTTGTTGAACGCCAGCGCCGCAGCCCAGTCGCCTTCCGCCAGCTTCGCTTCGAGCGTCAAAATCGCGACCGGGAGTGGAGTTCTTGAATTGCCTGAACCAAAAGGTCCAATGTTTGACATTACGTCCTTCGGCGCGGCGCCGGATGGACCCGCGCTCAAGAATCAGGCGGCCATCAACGCTGCGATCGATGCGGCCGCGAGGGCCGGCGGCGGAACGGTCGTTATTCCCGCAGGGACATTCAAGACCTATTCGATTCGCCTCAAAAGCAACGTCGGCCTGCACTTTGCGGCCAAGGAATCCATCCTCAGGGCAGCCGTTCCCGGCGACGCCGAACACCAGGATGGAGGCTTCTACGATGCCCCGGAGCCAAATCTGTTTGTCGGCCTGGAGGATGAAGGGCACGCCCATTGGGCCAACAGTCTCATCAACGGCGTCGGTGTCGAGAACGTAATGATCTCGGGGCCTGGTCTTATCGACGGGAGCTACATCGACAGCAACGGAGTCGCTGTCAATGTGTTACCGTGGGGCGATCCGCGCGAGGTCACAACAAGGACTGCGACCAGTGCGCCTGGGGCCGCGAACAAAGCCATTGCCCTGAGGAACGCCTCGAACATTGTTCTTCGCGACTTTCGCATCAAGAATGGCGGCCACTTCGCCATTCTTGGCACAGCGGTCAATCATCTAACGGTCGATGGAATCATCGTCGATACGAATCGGGATGCAATCGATATCGATACATGCCAGAACGTGACGGTGAGGAATTCGGTCTTCAACTCCCTGACCGACGACGCAATCGTTCTGAAAGGGTCCTTTGCCGCGGGAAGGTATCTCACTTCAAAGAACATCCTGATCGAGAACGATACGGTCAGCGGATACGATGCGGGCTCCGTGCTTGACAAGGTGTACTCCACCCACAAGCTGATTGCTACCGATCGCGACGGTCCCACCGGGCGAGTTAAATTCGGCACGGAGGGAACCAGCGGTCTGGACACCGTGACCATCCGGCATATCGTCTTCGACCGTTCTCGCGGTTTCGCGCTCGAATCCGTCGACGGCGCGGAGCTGAAAGACATTCTCTTTACAGACGTTAGGATGAAGAACGTCAGCAGTTCCCCGATCTTCATCGTCCTCGGCGACCGGGGCAGGGCTCCGGTCACCGGCGCCAGCGCGAACCAGGATGTTACCCCCGCCAACAATGTCCGCCTCAATGAGCCGGGTTGGATACTGCCCAACCTGGTGGGCGACTACGGCAGTTACCCGCCTCAAAGATATGTCCCCTCCTACGACAAATCGTTCTCTGTCGCGATTGGAGGAGCATCTCATCGCTTCACCATCGTCAATCCACTTGCGCCGACCAGGTTGAATCCAAACTCAATTAGACCGGAAGATCCCCGTTTTGCGAATGCCGTGGGTTCCGGCTTTGCCAGGGTTCGTCACATCGAGATCCGCAACGTCGTGGTTGAGGATGCCGATCCCCGCTATCCAATTCTGCTGAGTGGCTTGGTAGACCACCCCATCGAAGATGTCAGCATAAGCGATGTTTCGGTCGAATACCGCGGCGGCCTGAAGATGGAGCACGCCGTCGAGCAAAGGCAATTGAACCAAGCCTATGCTTATACTCCATACCAGGGGGCTCCGGCGACTCAATTACTCCCGTGGCTTGTGAACACATTCTTCAGCAAGAATGAAGCCCTCTTGCCGAGAATTAGCTGGGACGCTGCGTCGAATGAGGGCAAAGGATCCTGGAAAGACGACCCTTACAATGTTCCCGAGATGACTCGCGAGTATCCGGAGCCAAGCATGTTGGGCATTCTGCCGGCCTACGGAATCTACGCCAGACACGTCAAAGGACTAAGGCTGAACGGTGTCAGCGTCAAATACAAAGTCACCGATGAAAGGCCTGCCGTCGTCTTGGATGATGTGGCGGAATCGCGATTCTCAGGTCTTAATGCGGCGACAGCGCCTGGGGTGCCGGTTCTTGTAGAAGTTACAAACACCAGGAAGCGTGAGCCCAATCAGGAGTACGTCAAGGAAACGCCCTACAAAACAACTACCGTGACCAATATGCAAGTCTCTCCCGCGCTGCGGATGGAGAAGGTCATTGTCGACCGGCCGTGCCCCGGAACCCCTCCAGACTCACTCTACGGGCTTCCGACGGCGCCATCGCCTCAATACCCTTACGCTTACTCAATTCCGGATGATAAGTATCCTCTGCCTTTGACTGTTTACAGGCCACACTTTGATTCCATCGGCGCCAGAAGAATCTCCGTGGGGAGCTTGCTTCAATTCACGGTAGTGGCAAACACTCCTGTTGCCAACGCGAAGTTGAGCTATTCGGCAGCCGATCTGCCCGTCGGAGCCACCTTCGATGCGGCGACACGCACGTTTTCCTGGACACCAGGGCCCCGCCAGACCGGTGCTCATACCGCAACATTCACTGTCAACGATAGTGTTCTTCCGGAGAGCATGTCAGTACCGATCGAGGTCTTGCCTTCGGCACAGCCATGAGATCCTGGGAACAGCCGTCGCCCGCGAAGGCTGACGGCGACGAGAATTTCCGTTCAGTAACAGGCGCTCTAACTGTGTACCCTTCACGCCGGCAGTCCATTCGGCGTCAACCTTCCGCCGGTCCCGGCAGAAGCTGCGGATTCAATGTCGATAGACCATCCATCAAATTGACCGCTTTTGTTACGATCTGAATTTGGGCCGGCTTCAAACCGTGACGGCTCGCGGTGATGGTGATGGTCCCAGGCGAAAGGGTGGATCGCACGGAAACACGGTTGATGCCGCATTCGGTGTTCAAATAGAGATTGTTCGTGCTATCGATCTTGCCGCTGTTATAGGCGCCGCGCCAAATGCCTGGTCCTGCAATGGTGAAGTCGACCCTGTCATCGTCGGTCGGACAGCGCCGTCCCTTTGCGTCCACTACCTCGAAATCGATGAAGGCAGCGTCCTGCCCATCCGCCTGCATTCCTTGCGGACCCACTGTCGGCGTCAGCTTGATGGCCGCGGGCGGGCCGGCCGTGGTCAGCTCCTGTTCGGCCACTGCTTTGCCAGCATTCCTGCCAATGGCCTTTAGACTCCCCGGGACAAACTCGACATCGGGGAATGCGAAGACGTATCCATCCTCCGGCTTTGAATTCACACCCAGGGACTCACCGTTCATAATCAGTTCCACTTCCTCCGTATTCGCAATCACGTACACCGTCTTCACCGTCTTCTGGGCGGGCTGGGCAGGGATTGCCGGCTGGTCTGGCATCGGGGGCCGGCCCGGAGCCGCGGGCCGGCCCGGCAAGGCGGGTTCCTCCGGACTGGCAGGCTGTTCCAGCGGATAACTCCAATGACCGAGAATGTGCAGGTCCGGCGCCTCGTTCTGTATCACGCGGTGCGCAAAGTAGATTTGCTTGGGCAGCCGCACGGCATCCACCTTGCCGCTTACCCGGCATACTTCGCTCGAATCCTGACGGCCGTCCGCGTCCGAGTCCGAGAAATATATCGAAGCATAGCCCGACCACTTCGAATGAGCGGGATCGGGATTGGAGATGCGGTTCTGCCAATACGCCCAATACCGTTCAATGCCGGCCAGAGCGAAGCTCTCAGAAGTGAAGAGATATCTCGACCGGATTCTCCAGGTATCGTTCGGTCCCTTTTTTGCTTTATAGTACGGCGGCGAGTAGTCGTCCCAGAAGCGGCGCGCGCCTTCTTCGCGAAAGTCTTCGGACTCGATCAACGGTGCGCGGTCGCGACGATTGGCGCTGTATCCGCGGAAGATGTCGTTGGGACCGGCGAGTGCATCCGTCTTGGGATCTTGTCCGATCATGACCTCGTACGCTTCAGCTATGGGAGTGAGGGCGGTATTGGCAGCAGCATCGTCGTTATCGCGATCGCTCATCAAGCGCCCGCCGTCGGGGTCCCACTGCTTGCGCAGAGCAACCATCTGCTCCATCTGTTCTACAGTCACGATCGTGTTGCCCGCCTCCCAAAAGAGGATGCTGGGGTTATTGCGGAAGTAGACGATCGTGTCGCGCATGACCTCCACTCGCTGGTCCCACTGACGCCCGGTAACATCGCGTTCTTTATCGCCCGCAGGACAGATCTGGACAATGCCGTAGCGGGCCATTGCGTCGGCATCCACCTTCTGTGGCGCAATGTGCATCCAGCGAATGTAGTTCCCATGGCACTCGCGGATGAGTTTGGCGTTGTAGTCGTGCATCCAGTCCGGATATGCCTGGCCGAGGCCCTCCCACTCGTTGCTTGCGCGTTGCGCAAAGCCTTTCAGGTATACAAACTTGTCGTTGAGGTAAACGCCCCCGCTCCCCGCCCCGCCCTTGAACGCCGTCTTGCGAAATCCCGTGACAATCCTGTCCGCATCCACAACCTTCCCGTCCACCTTGAGAATCGTGTAGACGTTGTAGAGATAGGGATCCTCGGTGCTCCAGAAACGCGCGTCCTTGAGGCCTCCCGTCGCCGTCAGCACGGTCTTCTCGCCGTCAACCATATCCACCGGATCGCCCTCGAACTGCGCGCGGACTTGCCCTTTGCGATCGACGACCGCCACAGACAGCCCGACCGTCGCCCTGTCGCCCGAATCGTTGCGCACTTCGGATTCAACGGTTACGTCGGCAGACTTTTTGGGGAAATCGAAGTTGGCGGCATGCACGTAAACGCCCGTCGTCTCCAGGCCGTAGTAGATCGGCAGCGTTTGGTGAATCTTCCCGGTCACGTGCAGCCAGACGTGCCGGTTGATACCGCCATAGTCGGGATTGAAGTCGTTCGCGTTCCATTCGAACTTGGTTCCCGTCGCGCGCTCCTGATAGTCTGTCCGGTTATCCACCTTCACGGCCAGCACATTCTCTTGCGCCCCGCAATAGACCGCATCGGAGATATCGACGCCGTAGGCAGTAATTCCGTTCTCGTACAATCCCACCTGTTTCCCGTTCAGGAATATGTCGCCGGCCTGCCGCATACCCTCGAATTCGAGGAAGATCTTGCGATCCGAGAAACTGGCAGGAAGTTTGAAATGTTTGCGGTACCACGACAGCCCTTTGAACGTGCCCAGGTCCCCGCCGCTGTGCGAAATGATCTTCCTGAAAGAGTCCACGTCATTGAAGCTGTGCGGGGTGCTGATGGTTGTCCATTGCGAGTCGTCGAAGGCGGGCCCTTCGGCTCCGGCTACGTCTTCGCGGACAAATCGCCAGTTCAAATTGAAGTTCAATCTGGCGCGCGGAGACGAGGGCTGTGTGTGGTGCGCAGCCGGAGCCGCTGCGAACACAGCTTGACCTGCCGCGAAAAGGACGGGCAGCCCAGCTGCCACGGCTGCGGCCGTTTCAAGAAACTCGCGGCGGGATAAGGGAGGCGTTGACATGGGCATATTCCTCTTTTTTTGAAGGACGATTGTTGTGGCGCAAGACTCCTGCACACACATATTACCCAAGTTCCCTGATAGGGCAAATTGTATGTCGGATGAATTCCAGCCTGCTGCGGCCAACAGCCTTTGGCATCCACTCTCTTGCCCACAGAATTCACCGGGTACTCCATCGTGCGGCATCGCCTGGAATTGAGTTTCAACGGCAGGAGAACTGTGGCATCGCTGGATGAAGCGCCGCTGGTTTCAATCGAGGATTCGGCGCACTCGCATGGCATGTTTGCCCCGGGGACGGAGTGGGACAGAATCCAGTTCGATAACCTTCAGGCGACGCAATAAAGCCCCGCCGATGGAAAAGGGTGGGAGTTTGCATCGACCTGCCGGCGATTCATGGGCCAAAGCGCGCTGTCGGCTCCGGTTCACCATTCAGGTGATTGGGCCATCCATCACGATAACAGAACATCGGAATTATCTGTACTCCCATCGAATAGGGATCTTGGCATCCCCGCGGCTCACAGGAATCAAAACTCGGCGAAAGGGACCACGACATCACTACGCGCGGCAGTAGGTTTGCCCTTGGATGTGGCGGGCAGAAATCGGTAATGCCAAACGGCAGTCTCGGCCTTCTTATCCAAGCCAAACCCCAGGCCGCGCTTTACACGAACCTCTTTTGGCAAACCCTCTTCGCTGACCAGCACCGTGACGATGGCCACCTGCACAAACGGATGTCTTGAAAATGGGTCGGCGAAGTCCGCGTCGACGATATGGATCGGGAAAGGCGGCGTGTACGAGAGCCGGTTGTGATGCTTGTCCTCGAACTTCGATGCATCCGGAGGAGGCACATCTCTCTCGGTGATGAGGACCTGCGGAAGGGCCTGGCTGCGGTTGGCGTGAAAGACGACTCGCACATCGATCCATACAGGAACCGGTTTTTCGCCCAGCTTGCCGGGTTCAAATCTGGAATGTTGCACGGCCGCGATGGCGGCTTGATCGAACGCGTCGCCGTGCGAGCGCAGAACCTGAATGTGACCAGGGATGCCGCTGGGGTCAATGACCATGGCCAGCACGGTCATACCCTGAAGGTCTTTAGCGGATTCCACGCCGGGATACGGCACAGATACTGTAGAGACCATCCTGGGCGCGGTGACTTCGGGCCCCGTGTAGTACACGCCGTCCTGGTCGGGCGCCTGATGAACCTGCCGGCCCTGGGAAGCCGCAGTCTGCGCCGAAATGCCGAGGTTCACCAACGCCAGGAGCGCAAATGCGCAGCTTGCTTGCGGCACTATTTCTCCAATCCCTTCTCTCCGATTCCGAAGTCCGTTTGGCTGCTTCAGGCAGCCGGCACGCCAGATTTGTAGCATAGCTCCAACCCGTATCCGGGGTCCTACCAAAACCGATTTGGGCAGCCACATTGCCTAAGGGCCATGTTAAAGATAGAGCCATAAAGAATAGATAATGAAGCCGCATGCGGCCGGTTTGAGATACGGCCGATTTGGGATTCCGGGGCTCACGGAGGTCAGCCAATTTAAAGGGTCGATACTCACGGTTTCTTTACGTAAAGATCACTTTGTACTTATAACTTTGTTCAAAACTCACATAGGATCTTTATGGCCTCCCTCTTAATGTCAAGGAAACTTAAAGCGCCCCGCTCGAATTCGGAGCGGATGCAATTGGCCTTTGAGACGCTGTCTTGAAGGCGATGGAGAGATGAATCTGGACAGGTAATCAAGGCCGGATTCGTCGCATTTGCATTAACCAGAACAGCTCCATTCTTCACTGGCAACAACCGGGACAGTCGGGAGAATCCCTGTCTCTCGCAACTGTCTGTTCTCAACAGGATCATTGATCCTCGAAGAACAATCATCGTTGAAGTAAGAGGCCGAATGAGATGGAACCGATGAAATGGCACTGCACCGAGGCGTGTCTGGGCTGCGAGCTGGCGCCGCCGACCAATATAACGCAGCGGCCGCGGACATTCGCGAGCTCTGTCAAACCCGCGCACAATGGGTCTCCGAGCACAAGAAGACCGCGGGATCCCTCTGAAGGCTGGCTCGGGCGAGAGATTGCAGGCATTCAATACGCTTTCCTTCGAGACCCCTCATGCGCCCTTTATGCCAATCGATGGATGCTGGGAGAATCATCGGTGAAATGTAAAACAACAGCCGCTTTCTCTTAGTGAGGATGTAGCTAGAAGAGTATGTACATCATCATTTGCGATGCTACTCGACCTTTTCGAAATCACTGCATTTTCTTTGCGGCTCCTTTACGTCGCTTCGCATAAGAATTGGGATGAGGAGGCGGAACCAGCAAGTTAGCCATTCCTCATTGAGAACCAACGCTTCTTAGCCCGGCGACGCCGAGCGTCGTGGAGGTCAGATACCGATGAAGAAGAACTTCAGGACAGCCATCGCAGGAGGATTCGCAGTCTGCAGCCTTGCCGCGCAGCTTGCCTGTCATGCCCAAAGCGCAGCTTCAACCACCGGGCGGACCGCATTGCCATTGCAGGCGAGCTCTGCGGCGCAGTCCGCAACTGAGATGGAATTGCTCGCCTCGACGGAGGGAGGGCAGCCGGTGGATCCGCACGCTGCCGCAACCCCCGCCGCGGCCCCTGCTGGCGAGGCCTCAGCCGCGGCGAGTGCCGCTCCGGCTTCCGTCACAGCGCCGCTCGGGAACGCTGCGGTCATCAAAGAACTCGCGGAGATGAAGGCGCGCATTGCCCAACTTGAAGCCGAGTTGAAGGCGGGGGGCGACTCCGCTGCCGCGGAACGGGACGCCAATGCGTTGCGTTCGGCGGAGGCGGGCGACGGAGGCGGTTCGATGACGCCGGGACAGGCCGCGGCAGCGCCGCCGCCCGCTGCCGCTCCGGCTCCTCCGGAGATCTCGGCGGAGATCACGACCAAGGAAGCGCCGTTCGGCGGCGACTGGACCTGGCTCAATAGCAACGGGCACCAGACAGACAGCCCCATGGCCACCAAGTACTTCACGCCGGAGTTCCGGGCCGACGCCAATTACACGCTCGACTACAATCACCCCGAAGACGACAGCCTGGGTGGATCGACGGAGACCTTTCGCTCGGATGAGTGGCAGCTTGAGCAGATCAGCATCGGCGGCGATATCCGCATCAACAACGTGCGCGGCCGCATCCTTTTCATGGACGGCCTGTTCGCCACCACCACGCCGCGCAACGACGGCAGCCCCAACCGCGGCCAATGGAATCTGGCCGACGCGTACAGGTACGTTTCCGAGGCATGGGGTGGGTATCACTGGGATGTAGCCCACGGCCTCAACGTCGATGCAGGCATCTTCGTTTCCTATATCGGCCTGTTCAGCTACTACAACTTCGATAACTGGACTTACCAGCCTTCGTTCGTTTCCTCGAATACGCCGTGGTTCTTCAACGGCCTTCGTATCCAGTATTTCCCGACCGCCAAGCTGAAGATCGAGCCATGGGTCATCAACGGCTGGCAGTCCTATGCCCGCTACAACGGCCACGGCGGGTTGGGCGGACAGATACTGTGGCGCCCCAAGCCCAACCTGGACTTCGTCTGGAACAACTACGGAATGGGGGAAGACGACGCAGGCTTCCCCGGACGCTCGCGTGTTCACGCCGACTACAGCGCGCAGGTCAAGTTCTATGACCAGCCAAAGAGAGCGATGGACAAGATTGCCTGGACCATCACCGGCGATGCCGGTTGCGAATACGGCGGCGGGCCCGCTGACGGCTACTACAACCCGAAGGGACTATCCCCATTGATGGGAACCGCCGATACCTACAGCGGCGGCGTCAACTGCCATAACAGCGCCAACGGCAAGCCCAAGCAGGCATTCATCGGCTGGATGAGCTACCTGCGCTTCTGGTTCCATAAGGACCTCTATGCAGTCACGCTGGGCGGCGGCCAGATGAACAACCCCGGCCGTTACCTGACCCTGCTTCCGCCCATCAACGGCGCCACGGCCATCACCGGCACCCCGTATTACACCGAGAACGCGGGCGATCGCGCTCAGATGCACGACGGCACCATCACCTTCGATTACATGCCGAGCCAGTTCATTACTTTCCGCCTGGAGAGTGGCTACCGCTACTCCGACACTCCTTACTGGACAGGACGGGGCGGCATTACTCCGCCGGGCGGTAACAACGGCTCACCGGCACAATATGCCTGCGCCAGCGGCGCTCCCTCGGGCGTTGGCTACCTTCCAACCTTACCGCAGTATTCGACCGGCCTCGCCCAGGCGGAAGCAGCCTGCGGGGGGAACACAACCAGCGCGATCTGGTGGCCCGATTTGCGCACCAACCAGACCGTCAGCACGGTCGCGATCATGGTCAGGTTCTAACCGTCGCAATAGTCCGCCTGCCCGGTTTTGAAGGCGGCCTGCAAGATCATCCGAAATCGCAGCACCGGATGCCGGTATAGTTCCGGTGCTGCCCGACCTCACTAATGTAGTCATTGCTCGGCCACTTCTCAGCGCATAAGTGCTGACACATCTTCGCCAGAATGAAAGTGGAATGCAAAGGTAATTCCTGATGGAGTTGGTCCTCAATCTCGGCTGGACGGCGCTGGCCACAGCGATGTGCTGGCTGTGGGTGCACCATGCGCGGCGCGAGGGCCGGGGACTCTCGGCGCAAGTCGTCTCCCTGGCGTTAGTCCTCTTCATCATGTTTGCTGTCATCACGATGTATGACGACATGGCGATGGCGCAGAATCCCGCCGAGACACCCTGTTTCCAGCGCGAGGATGATTTAGGCGCGCATACGCACGCCCTACTTCATCCGGTGCCATCGACTCCCACGTTTGCCGCGGAGCTTCCTTTCAACACGATTCACTTTGCCGTGCCGGGCAGGCTCCTCGTCCCAAATGTGAAGGTTCCCGCTCTCTCCTCCATTCAGAATCGCCCCCCTCCCGCGGCCTGATCCACTCCTCTCGTTCGGTCAAACTCCAAGCAGGTTTACTTCCTGTAGCTGCTGCGCGCAGCAATGCGCAGAGGCCGCTTCAGGAAGAGGCTTGTTCCACAATCCGGCCATGTTAACAACGGATACCACTATTTGAAGGTATCCGGGTGTCCAGATGGCCGAAGGGCACAAGGGGGCGGGAATCATCATGAAAAGCAAGGCTATGGGATTTGCACTGCTACCGATGGTGCTGGTCGCAACTCTCGTTATCAACGGTTGCAAGAGCGATAAGGTCAATGCGGACGCAGAGGCGCCGCCACCAGCCAAGGTGATTTCCGGAGTGGACGTCTCCTTTTTCGCGGTCGAGCATCCGGAGTTGTATCCGATCGTAACAGCGGCCGAATACCAAGCCCCGTCGCAATTGTTCGTGACCGGCACTGTGTTTCCGGACATCGCGCGAACTGTTCCGGTGATTTCGCTTGCCTCCGGCCGCATTGTGGACATCCGCGCTCGCCTCGGCGACACCGTAAAGAAGGGCCAGATCTTGCTGCGTGTTCGCAGCGACGATATTTCGGGAGGCTTCGACGCCTACCGCAAGGCCGTCTCCGACGAGCTCCTTGCGCGCAAGCAATTGGATCGAGCGAAGCAACTCTATGAGCACGGGGCCATAGCGCTAGGAGACCTGGAGGTCGCGCAAGACACCGAGGACGACGCCAAGACCACCCTCGATACCGCCACTGAGCATCTTCGCCTGCTCGGCAGCGATCCCGATAATCCGAAGGGAATTGTCGATATCCTCGCCCCGGTTTCCGGCGTGATCACCGATCAGGAAGTGACGAACGCGGCGTTCGTGCAGGCCTACTCTACGCCGAACCCATTCACTATTTCGGACCTAACTACCGTGTGGATCGTCTGTGACGTCTTCGAAAGCGACATGGCCAACGTGCGCGTCGGGCAGCCCGCCGACATCAAGCTGAACGCCTATCCGGACAAAGTTCTCAAGGGCGCGATCAGCAACATCGGCTCGATTCTCGATCCGAATATCCGCACAGCGAAGGTCCGTATTGAAGTGGCCAATCCGGGCGAAATGATGCGGCCGGGCATGTTCGCCACGGCCACTCTATTCGGCAAGGAGAAGAGGACCTACACGGATGTGCCGGCATCCGCGATCGTGCATCTGCACGATCGCGATTGGGTATTCATCCCTGCGCAAGAGAAGTTTAAGCGTATTCAGGTCGTCAGTGGCGAACAGTTGCCGAACAACATGCAGGAGATTCTATCCGGGTTGCAGCCGGGTCAGCAGGTCGTGACAAACGCGATCAATCTCCAAAATGCGATCGACAATGAATGACGCTCAACTTCGAGGCCCGAGGAAGACACCATGATTCGCAATCTTGTAGATTTTGCTCTCAATAATCGATACGTGGTGCTGGCGATTGGGGTGCTGTTGCTCCTCTGGGGGGCGGTGTCGTTTCACAATATGCCCGTCGAGGCCTATCCAGACATAGCCGATAATTACGTGAACATCATCAGCCAGTGGCCCGGGCATTCCGCCGAAGAGATGGAACAGCAAGTATCGGTTCCCGTCGAGATTCAGATGTTTGGGATTCCGCATCTCACCACGGTGCGGTCGGAATCGATCTTTGGTCTTTCCCTGATCACTTTGATCTTCGACGACCAATCCGTCAACGAATGGAACCGCCAGAAGGTGCTTGAAAGGCTCACGCAGGTCAACATGCCGGCGGGCGTCGTGCCTCAAATGGGCACGGACTGGAGCATGACGGGCCAGATCTACTGGTATACGATCCGGAGCACGAATCCGGCGTACGACCTGATGAATTTGAGGAGCATCGAAGACTGGACTCTGTACAAGGAATTCAGGAAAGTTCCGAACGTCGTGGACGTGAGCGACTTCGGCGGCACGGCGCGCGAATATCAGGTGCGCATCGACCCGAACAAGCTCATCGCCTACGGCTTGAGCATCAGCCAGGTGGAGAGCCAGTTGGCCATCAACAACGTGAACGCCGGCGGCAGCTTCGTCGAGGAGGGCTTGCAGCAACTGAACGTCCGCGCGCTTGGACTTTACCGCAACGTCCAGGATATCGAGAACACGGTGCTGACGACTTCGCATGGGGCTCCGGTTCGAGTAAAGGACATAGCGGTCGTCGAATGGGGCCCCAGAATCCGGCTGGGGCACATGGCCAGGGCCGATCATCGTCCCGACGGCGTTATTGTCGATGAGCCCGACGTGATCCAGGGCGGCGTGCTGATGCGCAAGGGGGCAGAAGAAGGCCCCACGCTCGAAGGGATTCACAAGAAGGTGGACGAGCTCAACAACCACCTCCTGCCCGAGGGTGTGAAGGTCATTCCCATGCTCGACCGCAGCGATCTGCTTCATTACACGCTGCACACGGTGCTGCACAACCTCGGTGAGGGAATGATTCTGGTAACGATCGTCCTCTTTCTGTTTCTCGGCAATGTTCGCGGGGCGTTCATCGTTGCGCTCACCATTCCATTTTCCTTGCTTTTCGCGTCCATATTCCTCAACCTGAGCCATATTCCCGCAAACCTGATTTCACTGGGCGCGCTCGACTTCGGGATGGTGGTGGATGGCGCCGTCGTCATGATGGAGAACATCATGAGGCACTTGAGCCATCATGGCAAGAGCATTTCGCCGGAGGCGGGCCGCATTACCATGAGCCTGAAAACGCCGGTGGAGATGATCCGTGATGCCTCTCATGAGGTCCAGCGCCCCGTGTTCTTTGCGATTGCCATCATCATCACCGCCTACATGCCGATCTTCACGCTGCAACGAGTCGAAGGGCGTTTGTTCCGGCCCATGGCCTGGACCGTTGCCTTCGCACTGCTGGGCGCCATAGTATTCTCCATTTTCATTGTGCCTGTGCTTGCCGCCCTGCTCTTCCCGCATGGCGTCAGGGAATGGCGCAACCCGGTTGTGGAGTTCCTGAAGGACCGTTACAGGGGTGCGGTGAAGTGGGCGATCGAGAATCGCTGGATCACCGTTGGCGTCGGCCTGGCTTCGATAGCCGTTGCTCTTTTTCTGACCTTCAGCGGCATCATTGGCTCGGAGTTTCTGCCCCATTTGGACGAAGGCGCCATTTGGGCGCGTGGCGCGATGGCGAATAGCGTGGGCGAGACGGAAGGCACGCGCTTCACCCAGCAATCCCGCTATATCTTCGCCTCGTTCCCAGAGGTCACCAAGGTCGTTTCGCAATCCGGGGCGCCCGACGATGGAACCGACACGGGAGGATTCGGCAACACGGAATACTTCGTCGATTTGAAGCCCAAGGACCAATGGCGGCCCGTCTTTCATCAGAAGAAAGAGGAGCTGATCGCCGCCATGGATCGCGAACTGGAGAAACATCCGGGGGCTTTCTGGAACTTCTCTCAGCCCATTGAAGACAACGTGGATGAAACGATGACCGGCACGAAAGGCGGACTGTGCGCCAAGCTTTACGGGCCGGACTTGGACGTTCTCGAGGCAAAGGGCGAAGAGATCAAAGAAGTCATGGCCAATATTGACGGGGTCAAGGATCTGGGAATTCAACGCGATACAGGCCAGCCCAATATCGATCTCACCGTTGACCGTCAGGCGGCGGCGCGCTTCGGCATCAATGTGGCCGATATACAAGACGCCATTCAGACCGCCGTTGGCGGCAATACAGTCAGCCAGGTCCTGCAGGGAGAGGCAGTCTACAATGTGGTCGCGCGCTTTCAGAAACCGTATCGCGATACCAAGGAAGCTATCCAGGATATTCGCCTGCTCTCTCCCTCGGGAGAGCGCGTCTCGCTGGCTCAGGTGACCAAAGCCCAGGTCCGCGATGATGCCTACGACATCTATCGGGAGGACGGTTCCCGCTATGTGGCCATCCGCTTTGAGGTTCGCGGGCGCGATCTGGGCACCACGGTCCGGGAATCCATCGACAAGATCGCCAAGAATGTGCAGTTGCCGCGCGGCTATCACCTGGAATGGTCGGGAGAATACGATAGCGAAAAGCGAGCCGAAGCAAGGCTGCTCTTGATCGTGCCGCTGACGGTCTTTTTCATCTTCATCATTCTCTATGCCATGTTTCGTTCCTTCAAATGGGCGCTGCTGATTCTCGCCAATGTGGCCATGGCTCCCATTGGAGGCTTGCTCGCTCTCCTTGTGACCGGCACATTTTTCAGCGTATCTTCCGGTGTCGGCTTCCTGGCGCTGTTCGGCGTCTCGGTTCAGACCGGCGTCATCATGCTCGAATATATCAATCAGCTTCGAGCCCGAGGTTACACTCCGGAAGGCGCTGCGATCGAAGGCGCTGTCCTGCGGCTTCGCCCCATCATGATGACGATGCTGGTGGCTACTCTGGGATTGCTTCCCGCCGCGATGTCGCACGCCATCGGCTCCGACTCGCAGCGCCCTTTTGCCATTGTCATTGTGGGGGGACTCATGACAGCTCTCGTGTTGAGCATCTTCCTTCTGCCCACGCTCTACGTGTGGATTGCGAGAGAAGGGGACACGCTCCCGAAACCGGAGGTGGCAAGTGAAGCCTAATATGATATCCATTCTATCGCAAAGCTTAGGCAGCTGCGTCCTGGGCATTGCTCTTCTTCCGGCTCCGGTGAGCGCGCAGCAGGCGCTCACATGGGACCAGGTGAAGGCGAAGTTCGAGGCGGCCAACCCGGTATTGAAGGCGGATGCGGCCAATGTGGAGGAGATGAAGGCCGAGGAGATCACGGCCTATCTTCGCCCCAACCCCCAGTTCACTTTGTCAGCGGATGGCACGCAGATCGCGCCACGCAATGGGGTCTGGACTCCTTTCAAGGGCACCACCGAACAGCCCAACTTTAGTTACCTTCATGAGCGCGAACACAAGCGCGAATTACGCCTTCAAAGCGCCCAGGAAGGCACGCAGATAACTCAGTCTCAGCACGTGGATCTGGAACGCAATCTGATCTTCGGCTTGAGGTCGGCCTTTGTGCAGACTCTCCAGGCCAAGGCAGTGCTCGCACTGGCCAAGGCCGACCTCGAGTACTACGACAAGATTATCGACATAAGCCGGGCACGCTTCAAAGCCGGCGACTTGGCCAAGATCGATCTGGCCCGGATCGAGCTGCAGCGCGTGCAATACGAGTCTGAGATCGAAACTGCGATCGTCAATCTGCGCACCCAGAAGATTCAACTCCTGCTGCTGCTCGACGATCGCACGCCGGTCGATCAGTTCGATGTGACCGGACTCTTTGAGCTAGGCCCAGACCTGCAGCCGCTTGCCGACTATCACCAGATTGCGCTTGACAACAGGCCGGATTTGCGGGCCGCGATCCAGACGATCGAGCAATCGCAAACCAACCACAAGCTCGCTATCGCGAATGGTTCCACCGATCCGACTTTGAGCGCGTGGTACACGAATAACGCCTCAACCAATAACCCGAATGGCAGCCAGACTCTCGGCCTGAGCGTCAGCATCCCACTACGGATATTCGACAAGAACCAGGGCGAAAAGAAGCGCACGCTGATCGACATCGACAGAAGCCAGCAGGCCGCCGAAGCCGCCAAGGCGCAGGTCTTCAGCGACGTGGACAATGCCTACGAATTGGTGCGCAGCAATATCGCCCTGATCAAGCCGTACAATGCGCAGTACTTGGAGCAGTCGGTTTACGTGCGCGACACTGTGACGTTTGCCTATGAGCACGGAGGGGCTTCGCTGATGGACTTTCTCAATGCGCAAAGCGACTACCGGGTGGTTCAACTGGCCTATCTGCAGTTGATCGGCGCGTATATGACTGCTGCTGGCCAAATGAACCTTGCCGTGGGGCATGAAGTAATTCAATGATTGACCTGGTTCTTGCGAACGGGGCAGGCAACCTGGCATATTCGAATACCGGAATTGGAAGGTTGGATCAATGAAAAGAGAAGAAGCTCGCGCCCTGATCCAGGGGATAGGCATTCTGCCTTCTGTACGCGTGAATACGCAGGAACTCGCGCGATTCGCTGCGGAGACGGTGTACGCGGCAGGGATCCCGGTAGTCGAAATTACCTTGACTGTGCCCGGGGCTGTGGAAGTAGTGAATTACCTGGCGGAACGCTATGCGGACATGGCCGTGGGCGCCGGCACCGTGTTGGATGAAGAATCAGCGCGGCAGTGCGTCGAGGCCGGCGCTAGATTCCTGACCAGTCCCGGCTTTGTTCCGGAAGTGGTGGCCTATGCAAAGAGGAAGGATGTCGTGGTCTTACCGGGAGCTTTGACTCCGACCGAGATCATCGCGGCCTGGAAGGCAGGCTCGGATTTTGTCAAGATTTTCCCTACAGGCAATGTGGGCGGTTTTCAATACGTGCGCGCCCTCAAGGTTCCGCTGCCGCAAATCCCATTGATTGCAACAGGCGGCGTGAATCAGTTGACGGCGTCCGACTATATTCTTGCCGGCGCAACCGCGATCGGTGTGGGTGGAGAACTACTGCCCAAGGAGGCATTGCACTTTCGCCAGAGCGATCGCATCCATGAGTTGGCCGGCAGATTCCTCGCCATGGTGAGAGAGGCGCGCGCCTTGCGAGAAACTTACTACTGACGCACCGCTCCGGCCGAGTGTTCCACAGTTAGATGTCTGGTGACGGGCCTGTCCCCGCGGCGGCCAAGGTCGCACGAAGAGTGGTAGCATCGCCATGTGTGCCTTCTCATCTCCAGAACATCCATGGGTCTGCTCACGCCTTTCACTAATGCCTCAGCATATGTCGGCGGACAGGCCGGATGGCCCCCAGGAAGGAACCGCCGGAAGCAATCAAGCCTAAATGAGAAACAAGTGACTTTCCATCTCGATTTTCCGACATTTATCGAAATACACCATTGTCTTCATGCGCCCCTCATGAATCTTGAACGATGCTTATTCATGGGAGGTAAATGACACATGAAACTCAATCTAATTGCAACAGGCATTCTGTCATTTTCTCTCGCGGGTGCAGGAAGCGCACAGGGAACGACCTCTTCCGCGGAGAATGACACTCATTACGCGCAGGCTCAATTGAAGCAGTTAATGCGCGAAGCGCATACGCCGGAGCAATACCAAGTTCTTGCCGGCTACTATGCGGAACAGCAAAAGCACTATCTGCAACAGGCGGCGGAAGAAAAGCAGGAGTGGGTCCGGAGGAGCCAGAACGTCGCGTCCGTGGCCGCCAAGTATCCAAGGCCTGTCGACTCGGCGCGATATCTTTACGAATACTACACATTGAAGGCCTCCGAGTCGGGAGATCTCGCGGCGAAGTATGCGCAATTGGCCCCGCCGGCGCTTCCCTCGCAGGCTAAATAGGGACCATGGGATCTGCATGATGCTCATGGCGCCGCTGCGAAAATGAGAAGGGGCGGGATGCATTCCAGGATGTCCTCGCCCCTTCATATGAGTTTTTGATATCTTACTTATTGTTTCTTTATCTCATCACGGGATTGTTCCTTGCCTCCAAACCCCTCACTTCCTTATATCTTCCTGATGTCATGCGGACTATGCTGTGGTTAACTCGCGTGGGACGCTGAGTGAGCAAGATGCAGGTCGCATGACACCTCCAACTGTTGTGAAACGGATCAATCCTGCGCGCACAATTCGCTCCCTGGCACCGTACTTGGCCGCCAGCGCAGTGCTGGCGATATTGACCTATGCCGGGTTTGCTCTTCGAATTAACCTGCTGACAATCAGTTGCATCTATTTGTTGGTGGTCGTGGCGGTTGCTTCTTTCTTCGGATTCTGGCAGGCGTCGTTTGCGTCGCTTCTGGCTGTGCTCTTGCTCGACTATTACTTTGAACCGCCCATCTTCAGTTTTGAGGTTGAAAGCCCTGGGATATTCGTAGCGCTGGCAACGTTCGAATTGACAGCACTGGCGATCAGCAGGTTGCACGGTCGGGAAGAGCTGGTTGCAAGAGATGCCGCGGCTCAGCGCTCAGCGATGGAGCAGCTTTATGAGTTGAGCCGAAGCACGCTCTTGTTGGATATGCGCGAGGCGCCAGGGCCGCAGTTGGCGGTACTGATTCAAAGAATCTTCGGCGTGCGTGCGGTCGCGCTGTTCGATTTGGATCTGGGACGCCAGGACAGAGCCGGCGAGTGGGACGAAGGCGAGGAGGATCTAGCGAAGGAATGCTACCTGCGGGAAGCCGCCAAGGACGATCCGGAGACCACAACCTGGCGGCGCATATTGGTGGCTGGATCCGGGCCGGTGGGAGCACTGGCAATGCGGGGAAAGCTGAGCCCTCTGGTGGTGGATGCGCTGGCGGCGCTCGCTGCGATCGCGATCGAAAGGCACCAATCCTTCGAGAAAGAAGAGAGAGCCGAAAATGCAAGCAAGAGCGAGCAATTGCGCGCTGCTGTTATGGATGCGCTGGCGCATGAGTTCAAGACTCCGCTGACTGCGGTGCAGACCGCTAGCTCCGGCCTGCTTGAGTTGGGAGGATTGAACGGCCTACAACTTGATCTAGTCACGCTGATCGACGACGAGACCTCTCGATTGAATAAGCTGTGCACCCGGTTGCTGCTGACTGCAAAGCTCGATGCGAATCAGGTGGGCCTGCAAACAGACGAGGCGAACGTGCGGGAGTTAGTCGATGAAGTAGTGGCGGGCAGGCCGACGCAGGCGGATAGGGAGAGGATACAGATCTCGGTGGACGACCCCGACCTGACTGTGCATGTCGACCGCGGATTGCTGGCGATGATTATGACTCAGTATATCGACAACGCACAGAAGTATTCGGCGCCGAACACGCCAATCGAAATTGCAGTCCGAAAGAGCCATACCGAGGTGCTTCTTTCCGTCCATAACTTTGGATCGACGATCCGGATCGAAGACAGGGAGCGGATATTCGATCGTTTCTACAGGTCGGCGGAGCAGCAGACGGCCACTTCTGGAACCGGGATAGGACTGTCCGTGGTGAGGAAGGCAGCAGAGGCTCATCATGGGCACGTTTGGGTGATCAGCGACGACAAGGAAGGAACGACTTTTTTTCTTTCGCTTCCGAGAGGGGCAAGGAGGCTGCAATGAGTACGGAATCGTCGGGTTCGGGACAGGGCACCATTTTGGTCGTGGACGACGACAGCTCCACCCGGAGGGCGTTGCGAGGGACGTTATCTGGAATGGGCTTCACGGTCGTGGAGGCGGCTCGCGGCGAGGAGGCATTGTCGCTGGTCCGCGTTTCATGGTTCGATGCGGTGTTGTTGGATGTGGATATGCCTGGAATGGGGGGAGTGGAAACCTGCCGGAGTATCCGGCGGGCATTGGCGCGTTTGCCGATCCTGATGCTGACCGTGATGGATAGCGAGGACGACAAAGTCCTGGCTCTGGATGCAGGCGCTGACGACTACATCACCAAGCCCTTTCAACTGAGGGAGTTGACAGCGCGGTTGCGTTCGGCTGTGCGCAGAAGAAATGCCCAGGATGCCAATAACGACGCGCCAATTCGCCATGGGCTTCTTGAGTTGGATCCCGTGAAGTACCGGGTCACAAAGCGCGGGCGCTCGATTCATCTGACTCCAAAGGAGTTCGAGATGCTGCATTACCTGATGAAGCACGCGGGCGAACCGATTCCGCATGCCCGGCTGCTGAAAGCCGTTTGGGGTCCGGAGTATGGGAACGAACTCGAGTACCTGCGGACATTTGTCCGTCAACTGCGCAAGAAGATTGAAGACGATCCGCGAAATCCGCTGTATTTGCTGACGGATGCTTACGTCGGCTACCGGTTCAATGAACAGCTTCCAGAGCCATAGGATGCATACGCGGGCCTCTCATGTTGAGCGCCAGCGTGCTCTTTCCCTGGATTCGTAACAGCGGAGAAAGCAGTGCAGCGCGGCGATCCGCCGCGACGCAGGCGTAATCACGGTAACGCGGGCCAACGCTGTGCATTTTGACCTTCGTGGGGATCAACCTGCGGACCGAGGTCTGGCTCTCGCCAACCTTGGCGTATCGAACAGGAGCGCGCGACTGACCCTCCGGACCATTCCGCTGGTTTCCGATGCCGCGGGGAACACAAATGCGCATTCCTCGCGCGAATCCTTGACAAGCGGGAAGGGCGAAACCGGTTCCGCGTACCGACCGTGAGTGCGGGTAACTTCAGGTGGTTCGCCGGGGGGCGTGATAGCCGGCCGATTAAACAACCCCCATCCAGCCTCAGTTCAGGCTGGGGCCGCGATTTCTTCCTACCAACGCAAAAAATATTCGTGCGAGCCTCATCGACATTTCATTCAACCCGTCGGCACGCGGCGCGAACAATTAAGAGACCTGTCTGATATATTTCCAACTTAACCGATTTCTCTGTTGTGAATTCGCCGGGTGTGCGTTGGCGGCCAGCGTCGATGCGTCGGCCACCGAGCCGGTAATTGGCGGGATCGAATTGGGCATCAACCTGTATTCTGAGGTGCACAACCAAGGCTAGGTTGACTTGAGTTTTCCTGGAGCAATCGAATTGCGAAACCCTGGAAAGAATCGAACGACCAAGAGCGTCAATCAGACAGATCGGTCACAGACCTTGCACCGGAAGCCTACCATGAGCGACGTCGCCCGGTTGGCCGGCGTTGGCACAATGACCGTTTCACGAGTGATCAGCGGGACGGTCCCTGTTTCGGCGGATACCGCGCTGCGCGTTCGCACCGCGATTAACCAACTGAAGTATCGCCCCAACGAACTGGCCCGCGCATTTCGCGGTCACCAGAGCCGGACCATTGGCTTGATTATTCCCTATCTTTACGATCCGTTCTTTGCCAACTGCGCTCACGCGGTAACCACCGTCGCCAAGGAACACGGCTATTCAGTGATCATCACAACTTCCAACGAAGACGCGGACACCGAATATGTCGGTGTGGAACAAATGCTGCAACGGCACGTGGACGGCCTCGTAGTGATTCCGGCCAGATTTCGCGACTCACGTCTCAACCGAGCCTTGTTTGGCAAGACTCCGGTTGTGGTCTTTGACCGGCCTGTTGCCGATCCGGGATTGGATGTGGTGCTGGTGCAGAATACTTCCGGTTCACGCCGTATTGTCGAGCACCTAATCGAGCATGGGCATAAGCATATTGGCTTGATGGGGCTCAGCCGGAGCCTGTTTACCATCAACGCCAGGTTTCTTGGCTACCGGCGCGCGCTGCATGATGCGGGGTTGCGAGAGAATTCATTCTTCGGCTGCGAGTCGCAGGCGGAAACCCTCCGGACACTCCAGGAAAGGCTGAAAGGAACGGACGCGCTCACGGCTATCTTTACATCCAACACCCTGGCAACGCGTTGTGTTCTGAGTTCGCTTATGCACCTGGGCGTGAGAATACCGAATGATGTCGCGCTGGTTGGTTTTGACGACTTCGACCTTGCGGATGTGACCTCCCCGCCACTTACGGTGGTTCGCCAGCCGGCGCAGGAGATGGGCCGGGTGGCGGCAAGCCTGCTGTTCGACCGGATCGCTCGCGGTGAGCTGCCCCAGGCAGGTAACCGGATTGTTCTGCCGGTGGAGATTGTGCTGCGCCGCTCGTGCGGATGCAAACACCGGACGCCGGTTGTCATCCAATAGATAGGGGTTCGCTGCCAAGCTTAATCATTTATCCGGCCAATTGTAGCTGGTCAGCAGCTTGCCGTCTGTACCAACCAGGAGCAGAGCGGCGCGCCCGCTGGGCAACGTTCCAGAAAACCCTCTTCCGCTGCGGAGATCATGGAATGAAATTTCCGGCCGGTTGGACTCGGAGGCAAGAACATAGAGGGTGGCGTTGGGAAAGCGCGTCGGGCAGATGAGGATGCCTGGATCGTCGAGCGTGGTTGAGTAAACAGGAGCGATGTTCGCGACCTTGAGCGCATAGCTGTAGACATGCGCGACAGCCGGCAGGTTGCCGCTTAACTCCAGCGGCAGCGCGGCGAAGAGAATTCGGCCCTTTCCCAGCGGCTTCTCCAGCCAGTCCTTACCGTCCGGAAGAAAGGCCCGGCTCAACACGGTGGTCTTCAAGCCGGAAAACGACAATGTCTCCGTTCCGCCGGGGAAATGGAAGAGGTTCTCGCGCAGAGTCAGAGGTCCCGTTTCGTAAGAAAGACCAGCCCGGTTCTGCCGGCCGGTCGAGTGGAAATGCTCATCCGCGTCGAAGGGACCGGTCACCAGCAGAACGGCGCCCGCTTCGACCCTTTGCTCGATAGCCTGCCAGGCCGTATCGGTCAGTCCAAAGGGCGATGGCAGAAGAATGAGCTTGGGAGAACCGAGCAACTGGGTCTGATACTCGCCGACGGCGTATGCCTGGCCGTGGGCGTAGTTATAAAGTGCGCGAACCGCGGCTTGCTGCGCTTCCACAGCGAAAGAATTCCCCACCGACATCTGTGAGGACTGGGGCAGGACGATGGCCACATCCGGCTCGATAAGCCCCTCGGCATAGGGAGCGGCCTGGCGGGCAAAGGCGCCCAAGCGGCGCATCAGATCTTGCCAAACCTTAGCTGAGCCGTCGCTACGCAACATGCCAAAGTCGACTTCGCGAGCCCAGTCCCACTGCATCGCGCCGCTGCTTCCCGCCGCGAACCCGAGCGCCCACTTCCGCTCCGTCAGGCCCTGGCCGGTGAACTCGTCGTAGCGCCAGGTTCCGTCGGGAGACCAGACAGGCTGGTACCCCGTTTCACCCGTAATATTGGGCACTCCGGGCCGCCTGGCCACAACTGAATCCCAGAGCAGTGCGTCGTCCTGCCAATAGGTGTGGTTGGTGGTGAACGAAACACCCGCGCCGCCGTAGAACTGGTTCAGAACGCGGTCAGTCACGCCGCCTTCGTCCTGCCCCACGTCAATCAGTTGGTTGGGGTTGGAAGACCGGATCGCCGAAACCATGCTCTTAACCCAGTTGCTGAACATATCCTGCGCAAACATGTTGTAGTCGAGAGCGCGAACTTGGTTCGCATTGCCAGATCGTTCGTAGCGAAGATCGGCAATGGCGGGCAAAGGCACGCTATCAAAACTGTTCAGACTCTCTGCCGGCACTCGCCATGCATCCTCCAGAGCGGCGAGGCTGCCGTACTTATGACTAAGCCACTTATGCCATGCGGCAATCTCGGTGGGGTCTCCGTTCGGAACGTTTCCTTTGAAAACCTGACCGGGATTGGAAAAGCTGGGTTCGTTGATGAGGTCCCAGGAGAGCCACGGCACGTCTTTGAACCGCTCGGCCACCGAGTGGACGTAGGCCTGCTCTGCCTCAACCGATACCGGGTCGGTGTATGGATTGGGCTGGATGGCGGCTCCATCGGGGCTGCGCGGAGACGCAAACGGCCCGGAGCGCGGGGAAAAGGCAAAGAAGGTGAAGTTGATGGCGATGTTGTGCTTGTGAGCGCAAAACAGAAAAGCCTCGAGATTGCGCAAAAACCGCTCATCTGCGCCGCCCGTATTGGCGTCAATGAACTTCCCATTGGGCATCCAGACACCCGTGCGCACAAAGCTGACACCGTGCGCTGCCATTTGCTCGAAATCCTTATCCCATACCCACGCATTCCTCGGTCCGGAGAAATCCCAGCCGTTCTCTTCGGTGGTAAAGTAGTTGGTCCCGACCGGGAGAAACGGCTTGCCATCCAGAGTCAGGAAGTTGCCTTGTACGCCGAGTGCGGGTCCGGATGCGAGGGCGCCTGGCTCGGTGACCCAAAAGCCATTCTGGTAAGCCTCGCGGGCCTGCCCACTCTCGCTCAGGATTGCCGAAATCCTGTAAAACCCGGGCAGCAACGGTTGGTGGAAGGTAGAATCCAGGTCCGCTTTTCCGTTGCCGGTAAAGGGAACCGTGGCGGTTGCAATCACCGCGTTCTCCGACCGAAGCTCGAGTTTGACCTCGCCGCTCACCGGATCACCGAGCCGCTCCCGCCTGGGTGCGCTCAAATGCACCGTAATCAACGGCGGCTCGGCGGGGCGTATCGCGGAAAAGAGGGTCTCGACTGAAAGGTTGACGGCCCCCTGGCGGGCGTACTCGGCCGCCTCCTGGATGAGCGCAAGGCCATCGCCGCTCTGCCAGTATCCTGGATCAGGGTCGAAGTCCAGGGCGACAATCCTGCTGCCAGCCATGCGGCGATCCAGGCCTCCGCCGGCGTGATTTGAGACTATGACGGGAGCGGCCACCAGCACTCCGGTGGAGTCCACCATATATCCCAGGCCGTCCAGGCGTCCTTCCACCGCAAAAAAACGCTGCGCTTGCACTTTGACCGCGGGCAGCCAGGAGTAGCCGGCTTTCCAGCGAAACACTGCGTTCTTGGGAACAGGAACCTCGTAGGTGTGACGAAAGCCCAACACGCGGGAATAGGTATCCTGCGGGCTGTCTGCCACATATTGCCGATCGGACCATCGCACCGGGACCCGCAACGGCTGACCACCGATTATGAGCAGATTGCCGCCGCCGTCAAGGAATTTTTCGATGCTCTTCCACGCCCCGACAGGGACGGCCGAACCATAGGGCACCACCAGGAGTTCGGCATCCGAAAGGGCTTCCGGAAGGATGAGCATTGCCTCATCCGCGAAGATCACTTCCGGCGCCGGGTTCAAGGCGGCGAGGGCCTTTCCAAGACTCGCGCGATCGACCGGCTGGCTGGCCACGGTGGGAAAGCCCGGCTGCCAGAAAACGACCACTTTTGCCTGAAGCGGAAAGGAAAAGAGGAAGGGGCTGAGAAGTATCCAAACGAACCGGCGCATGGTCTATCCTCTCTATGCGGCGGAGCTGCTCACCCGGCAGTCGCACGTGCGCAATTCTAACCGGTCAGCTTGCCGCCATGCCCGCGCAGAGCGCGACGACGGGTGAAGAGAATCTTCCAAAAAGTGGAATTCGGCGCGTTTTGCCTATGAAGAATGATATCGATATCAAATCGGATCGGCAAGCATCCGGGTCGAGCAGCCTGCGCAGCTTGCGGTGCAGACGGGGTGGTCCGAGCAAGCTCCCCATGAATTCCATTGAGCCTTGGTTCAATTCCGGCATTTCTCCCCGCAACTCCTTTCATTTCTTAAACGATTGACCACTTCATTGATCGTTGCCGGGGCGCACGTCAAAGCGGCCGGAAACAATGTCTTTTCCCGCGTCAAATCGTCTGCGGGATCGGCATGCTTTTGGAGGCAAAAAAAATTTCTGATAACGGTGCTTGACAGGTCGGAATTGGCGGCGTAATAATCCGCGAGAAACAAAATCAGGCAAAAAAGGGTCTGAGTTCGTTTCGGCAGAGCTTCTCGGAGCTGTGCATGGTTTGAATCGTGAGCCGTGACGCAAATGAACCGTATCCGACGGGGGGAAACTACTATGGAGCTTTATTCGAGGATCAGGCCGACGGCCTCGTTGCTGGTGTTGCTGACCACCGTCTTGCTGCTGCAATCGCCTCTCTTTGGGCAGGCGACGACCGGAAGCGTGACCGGAATCGTTGCCGATTCGACTGGTGCCGTGGTTCCGAAGGCGGTCGTGGCATTGACCAACGGGGAGACTGGAACCACGAGCAAGACGGTCAGCAATAGTGCAGGCGCCTTCGCGTTCGCCTCCGTCCTACCCGGCACAAACTACACGCTTGAGGTGACTGCCGCAGGTTTCGCCCCCTGGAAATCTCAGCCTTTCGCGGTGCGCCCCGGCGATCAGCTCGGCAAAACCGATATCAACTTGAAAGTGGGCGCGGCCAACGCGTCGGTAACGGTTGAAGCCGCGATCGATACCGTGAGTGCGACGCTGGACACCGGTGAGCGCAGCGATATTATCACCGCCAAGGATCTGGATACGCTCACGGTGGTCGGCCGTGACGCCACGGAACTGGTCCGCATGCTGCCCGGCTACGCCATGTCCACCGGCGATCAAGGCCTCTACAACCGGCCCGGATACAACTCGGCCGTCGTCGGCCTGAGCGGCCCCACGGGAGCTTATTCCGCCAATGGCAGCGGTGTCACCGGCATAGCGGTGGTCACCGATGGCGTCTCGCTCACCGATATAGCCACCAATTCAGGCACGGTGCAGCAGATCAACATGGACATGGTCCAGGAGGTCAAGGCCACCAGCTCGTCGTTCAGCGCCGTGAATGCCAAAGGGCCGGCGGTAATCAACGCCGCCAGCAAGACGGGCGGAGCCGCGTTTCACGGCATGGCTTACTTTTATGGCCGCGATACGGAGCTGAACTCCAACGACTGGTATGACAACTTCCTGCGTCAGTCCCGGCCGGCTGGCCGGTATCTCTTTCCCGGCGGCCAGTTGGGCGGCCCGTTGCCGATTCCGTTCACCGGTTTCAATCGCAACAAGGACAAGCTGTTTTTCTTTGCGGCCTACGAATATGCCGATCAGAGCTTTGAGGCAAACCAGCAAGCCTTAACCGCCTGGGTGCCCACCATGGCGGAACGGAAGGGGGACTTCAGTCCCGCGTCGCTGGATGCCCAGCTTTGCGGCGCGCGGCCGGACGGCGCCCCCAATCCCAATGCCATCCAGCCCATGTGCTATGCGGAAAATTATCTGCCCAACGGAACCCTGGTCGAGAACTACAATGCCAACCCCTACGCCAATTCCGCCGGCGTGGCTCTGGTGAACTGGTTCCCGCAGCCCAACGCCGATCCATTCACCAATCAGTTCGGCTACAACTACATCCAGCAGCTCACCCAGCAGCAGAACGTCCATCAGTTCAAGTCCACGCTACAATACAACCTCGATGACAAAAACACGCTGTTCTTTGTCTATGGCCTGCAGAAGGAAATCGATCAGGACCCGGTGGCACTGAGCTATTTTCCAACGTCCTCCATGCCCTATCCCGGCAACGTGACCACCGGCGACGTATCGAATATCATGTCGGCCCGCTACACCCGCCTGATCAGTTCCAGCTTGACCAATGAATTCGACGCGGCCATGTCCTTTGTCAGCCTGCCGGGGAAGATGGGAACGCCCCTTGCAGCGAGCCGCTTCAACATGAACTCCTATAACGGCGGCAATGGGAACTACAACTATCTCGGCATGTACAAGAACGGCGGCGACTACTCAGTCCCCGCCATCGCCAATGGAGCGGGTAACGGCTATCCGAATTTGCTCATGCCCGGCGGATTCTATAACAACCAAATCCGAACCAAGAAGGTCGATCCGGTCCTCCAGGACAACCTGAGCTGGCAGAAGGGGAATCACTTCCTCCAGTTCGGAGTCTATGGGGAAACGGGGACCTATAACGGCATAGCGGATCCCGGCGCATATCCGCAAGGGGAGCTGACCTTCAACGCCGGCAACGGGTATTTCGAGTATGCCCCGGCGCCGTTTGGATCGGCGCAGTTCGTCGGCTGTTCCAACCCAAACACGGCCGGCAATCTGCGCAACGCGGGATCCGCCTATCTGGGAAGCTGCTTCAATCCCTCAGCCATGATGTACATGGGCTATGCGGACTCCTTTAAGCAGACGAATTTCACCCCCACTGTCGACATGCGCTACCTGTCGGTGGCCGGGTTTGCCAACGACCAATGGCGGATTCACCGGTTGACCCTCACCCTGGGGGCGCGGTTCGAGCACCTTGGACCCTGGACCGACCGTCACAACAACGGCTTGGCGACATTCTCCCCGACCCTCTACAGTCAGCAGTGCGGCGGGTACACGCGCAACTGCAGCAGCCTCAACATGCCGGGCATGACCTGGTATTCCCAACAATCGGGCGTGGAGAACTCGGTCAACTCACCGGCAAAGGTCTACGCTTCGCCTCGCGTCGGCGTCGCCTACGATCTCTTCGGAAAGGGCAACACAGTGCTGCGCGGCGGCGGGGGTATCTATCGCAACGAGGAGCAGTTCAATCCCTACGCCCTGGCGGCCGCCACGGCCCAGGGGTACAAGACAAGCATTCTGAATGGCGCGCTGACCTTCGCCGGGATCGACAGCCAGTCGCCCCTCAACCCGCCCGACTTCACCGCCTATTCGCTTTCCCCGGACGATACGGTTCGCCCAGTCTACTACCAGTACAACGTCCAGATCTCGCAAGCCACGCCCTGGCGCTCACGCCTGGAAGTGGCATACGTGGGCAGCCACAACGTGAATCTGGGCTCGTACAACGGCAGCACGTACAACGAAGCGTCGGATATCAACGTGATTTGCGGCATTGAGACAGGCTGCCCCGCAAACGCGAATCCCGCCAACCCCACAAATAACCTGTTCACCGTCAACCTGGGATTGGTGCCGTCTTCCATGACGACCCTCAATGGCGTCAGCGGCGGCATCGGCAGCCTGGATACGCCGGAACAGGACTTTTTCCGTCCGTATCCCTTCTACCAGGACGTTTATGTGCTCAAGCACAACTTTTACTCGAACTACAACAGCTTGCAGGTGATCTGGAACAAGACCACGGGCTTTGTCACGTTTGGAGCCAATTACACCTTCGCCAAGAACCTGGCGACAGCCTCGTCCTGGAACGATGTCATCGCGGACCCGGTAAATCTGCGCAACGATTACAACCCCGTGCCGTACGACCGCACGCAGGTGTTTAACATTCATTACCTGGTCAACATTGGGAGACGCTACAAGGGCGGCGCCAGGATTCTGTCCGAGTCGGTCAACGGATGGCAGGTCTCCGGGGTTTCGCAGGTGCAGAGTGGATTCCCGCTAGCGTCTGAGCAGGGAGAGAACTTCGGATTCGGATACGGCTCTGTCCTGCCGGTGCAGACCGAGTACCAGAATCAGTCCAACCCTCAATCGAACGCGACCTGCCAGGCGACCTATGGTATCCTTCCCGATAAGAACGGGTCTACATTTTGCGTCACGAGCATGAATCCGGTCGTGTGGCTGGGCACGCCGGATGTGCAACTGATGCCCACGGTTACAGGCAAGCTGGCCGGGGGGCCGGCCCAGCATCAGTACCTCAACCCGCTTGCCTTTGGTGTGCCGCTCCCCGAGACTAATGGGCAGTACCGTCTCCCTTACGTCCACGCGCCGTATTACATGGACCACGACGTGACGGTGCTCAAGGAATTCCCCATGGGTGAGAAGAAGAGACTGCAGATCCGGATGGCAGCCTTCAACGTATTCAATCATCCGCTGGTCTCGTTCAACAACTCGGATACGAGCAACCTGACCCTTGACTTCCAAAATGCGACGGCTGGAAAGCAGTTCACGCAAAGTGTGCTGACCTACCAGAATTTCGGCGTTGCGAATATCAAGGTTGGCAACAGGCTGGTGGAGTTGGGCGGGAAGTTTACGTTCTAACGGTTTTTTCCGAGGGCCTGTGTTCGCTGTTACAGGCCACGGGGCGCAGGACCGGCAGACGGCCAGGCAATTGCGTGGCAGCTTGGTCGGAGGATTTGAAAGAGTGCGGCAGCGGTAGTAGGCCGCCATAATGGATGCGGCCGGCGGCTAAGCCGATCGCAGAGTTAGTTCGGATCGAGACTGTTTCGGAGGGGAAGTATGGCCATCGAGTCTGCTGTTTTGCTTCGTCGGGTTGCACGGGTCGCGTGCCTGGTTCCGATTGTCGGCTTGTTCCTGAGCGGTCCGGCCACGGCGCAGTTGCCGATCAAGGCGCCGGTACCGGTCACGGTTGGCTCGGTCGTTCCCTTCGGCCACGGCAGTACCGGCCAATGGAGCCAAATCTATGCGGTGAAGGTGGCGAAGAACGGCAGTGTGCTGTTCCTGGACACCGCCGTGAGCAACCTCTATCAGTGGGCGCCCGGCGCACCGGCGCCGACCCTGGTGGTGGGCCCGGCGCCGACCGGACAGTCAACCAACGGGTCGACTCTGGAAGCCTCGGGATCGTTTTGGAACTCGGGCATGGCGCTCGACGCCAACGACACGCTGTATATCACGGACCGGTATGGCAGTGCCGTCCATTTTCTCAGGGTGCCATACAATGCCGCCACCGGTACTTGGACCTTCAGCTCGGCGTCCAATTGGGCCAATTCGCCCAGCATCGTGCTGAACGGCACACCGACCGCGATCGAGTCCCAGGATGTGGCCATCAACTGCGACAATGGCTTTCCGTGCACCATGGTCGTTGCCTGGTCGAACACCGGCGAAATCGACAAGTTCACCATTGACGCAAACGGCAACCCTGGGCCGGTTGTGCGCGTCCTAACGGGCATGCTCACGAGCGGCAATATCGTCGCCATCGACCACGCAGGGGACATTTTCTTTCTCGAGAATGTCTATTCATCGCCGACGTCGAGAGTGACCGGCGTGCGCGAGATTCCCGCCAACGCCACGTTGCCTCTGACGGGCGATGCAACCGGAACGCTTGAGGGTACGCTGACGCGAATCGACAACCCGGCGGCAGGTTTCAATTTCAAGGGAATGACCTTCGACGATGCCGGCAATCTCTACCTTTCCAGCGAGAACGACAACAATTCCTACGGCGGCCAGGCCAGCATGGTGGTCATGGTTCCCAATGAGGGCACGCCGAAGGCCCCGAACCTTGTCTGGAACGATGCCGTGGAGGTAGCGCCGGTGGCCGCGGGATTCCCGGTGGCGATCGACCCTAGAGGCTACCTATGGATCCCGAACGGGAATGGGGGAAGCAACTGGGCGCCGTCTGGCACGAAGGCCCCACCGTGCACATCCCTCAATCCCGCCACCTGCACCACCTCGGGGATCGTGCAATGGGTTCCAGGAAGCGCCAACCTGGGCGCATCCCCAGTTGGAACGGCAGGCACGACGGCAACCGTTTTCTATAGCTTTAGCGCCGCCACTACGCCGGGGAGCTTTGCCTATGCGAAGCCGGGAAGCGGCAACTTCACGACCGTCACCACGAATGCGAACCCGGATCCCACGGTCAGCCCGGCCGTGACGCCCTGCACCGCCGGCGCCGCCTATCCGGCTTTTTCCGGCATCCAGACCACGAACTCGGAATACAGTTGGTGCGCATTCTATGTGAAGCTGAATCCGCAAACAGTGGGAAACGTGACCGGCGAGCTGCAGATTCTCGATTCGAAAAGTAATACTGTCGCCGGCAGCAACGTCTATCTGAATGGGATCGGTCAAGGTGCGGCGGTCTCCCTCGTGTCTTCGGTCCTGGAACAGACGGTTGCCTCTGGTTTGAAGGACCCGAAGCAAGTGGCAGGCGACACCTGGGGAAATTCGTATGTTGCCGACTCCGGTCTGGGCACGGTCAATATGTTTCCGGCAGGATCGGTTTCGAACGCCGGATCGACGATCGGGTCGGGGCTGACAGCGCCGACCGGCGTGGCTGTTGACGGCGTGGGCGATGTCTATATCGGGGACTCGGGAAACATCATCGAGATTCCTTATGTCAACGGCGCCCTGGCGCCTTCCGAGCAGACGACGCTGCTGACCGGTCTGGGCAGCGAACTCAATTTGGCCGCCGACAGCGCGGGCAATGTCTATGTGGCCGATCAGGCTAACAAGCAAGTGGTCAAGATATCGAATCCGCAGACAGCTCTCCTATTGCAGGATCAGCCCCTCAACGTGATCGGGGCCAACGCCAAATTTACCGGGCCGTCGGCGATTGCCACGGACAATTCCGGAAATGTGTGGGTGGCCGACGGATCGAACCTGTGGGAGCTATCGCCCTCAGGAGAGGTGTCTGAGATCACCAGCGCGCTCTCGGCTCCGGTAACCGGGCTGGCGGTGGACCCATCCGGTTCCGTGTTTGTGGCCCAATCGGGCGGTCTTATCTGGATTCCCTATGAGGCTTCCTCGGGCGGCCTGAACGTAAACGGCGCGGTCCAGGTGGCAAGCGATCTGACCACTGCTCCGTTCAGCGTGGCGCTGGACGGATCTGAGAATGCCTATGTTTCCTTCGGCTCCGGCGCTACCGCCGGCATGAAGCAACTGGGCGTCGGCGGCTCGATCGGCTTTGGGCAGATTGTTCCCTTCGCCGAGTCCGACGTTGAAGCGCAGATGTTCAATCTAGGCAATGCTCCTTTGACGCTCTCGGCGCTGAGCGGCGATCTGTTCACGGGCGCCAACGCCGCCGACTACTCGGTGGGAACTCCCGCCGACGCTCCGGCATGCGGTCCGTCGACGCAGACCGCGCCGGGAGGATTCTGCTACTTCGACGTTGCTTTGACGCCCTCGGCCGCGGGCCTGAGCAGCGCATCCGTAGCCATCCTGAGCAATGCAGTGAATGCGCCTTCCGTCAACCTTGCACTTTCAGCTAACGCGGTAACCGACCCGCGACCGGCGACCACGACCACAGTTACGATCACGCCCGCCAGCGGCGTGGTTTACCCAGGGAGCGTGACGATCACCGTGACGGTGGCCTCCCAGACTGCGGGCCTCGGCACTCCGGCCGGCACAGCCACTCTGGCGATCACCGGCCATAAGAAAGTCACCCTGAACTTGACCAATGGCGTCGCCACGCAATCTTATACCGGTCTCCTCGGCGGAAACTACACTGCCGTGGCGGACTACGGGGGCCAGGGCGTGGCGGGTACGGCTCCGGACTTCGCCGCAAGCGGCGGCAAGGCCAAATTCACCGTGAACCAGGCGGTGCCGGTTGTGGCAGTCGGCCCGCCGGGCTGCCCGACCGCTAGCGGCCAAAACTGCACCCTCAACCCGGACAACGTTACCGTCTGGGCTGGAAACACATTTGTCAATGTGGCAAGCCAAACGTCGATTGTGGTTTCTGTGACCTCCACCGTGGGAACGCCCACGGGTACCGTGAGCTTCTTGTCGGGAGGCAAGCCGATCGATCCGACCCAGGCCGCGATCCCGCTGAGTTCCAACGGGACCGCCGTCTTCTCGACCGCAAACCTCGTGGTCGGAGTCTATAACCTCACGGTGGCGTACAACGGCGACGTAAATTATGCCAGCGTCAGCAACACGTTGCCCGCATTCCAGGTCATCGTTCCCAGCCTACAGATTACGGCGACTCCAGCCTCGACGACGCTGACTCCCGGCACACCGGGTCAGGTCGCGCTCACGCTTAAACCGCTGGTGGGATTCAATCAGAATGTGAATGTGCAATGCGTTACCGCGACGCTTCCGGAGTACTCGGAATGCACATTCGACAATCCGGAGATCGGCGTGGGTAACGGAGCCGACCCCACCGCGCCCTCCACCATTGTGGTGACGATCAGCACCAATGTGCCGGTTAACGGCGCAACTTCTTCCATCGCGCAAGTAGCGCCTTGGTCGCTGGCCGGAATATTCGGCTTGGGCCTGGCGGGATTGATCGCCGGCAGGAAGAGATTCAACCGCTATCTGACCATGATTTGTCTCGCGGTTATGCTTGCGGGCGCATTCATGGGCATCACCGCCTGCACCAATGCCGGGTACTCGACGCCGCCGCCTGCGCCAAAGGTGACGACGCCATCCGGTACCTTTGCAGTGCAAATCATTACCGTCAACCCGCAGAACGGACAGCAAAACTCTTTGACCACGCCGTTGTTTACTTTGCCGACGACCGTCCAATAAGAGGACAGGCGGGGAAAACAGGCAGATCGAACGAGCGCATTCGGGGAGTTCGAGGCAGCTCCCCGAAGGCGGAAAGAAAAAGGGAAACCTCAAATCATGAGTGGATTGAATCCACTCGGGGAAAGTTCAGATACACGTCTTTGGGAGGAATGATATGGCCACCACGTCGTTCAACGCTCTGCGCCGGATCTCTGGAATTGTATTTACGCTGCTTCTGCTAGGCGTTTGCCTGTGCGAACGATCCGCAGGCCAGCAGGGCGCTTCGCCGCTGGTGACTTCCAGTGCCGCTTATGCTTTGCCGGTCCCGCCCACCTATGGCGCTGTCTGGCAGTCCGCGGTCTCAAGCCATGGAGACTTTCTCATCGCAGATTTCGAAGATGCCGCCATCTATCAGTATCCCGCCGGGGGCGGAGCACCCATCACCCTCTTTGCCGCCGGCACAAGTGGTCCCGGTGGAATGTGGGCCAATATCGGCGTCGCCCTCGATCAGTTCGACAACCTCTACCTGGATAACAACTGGAACGGCGGTATGCAGAGAATACCCTACGACCCCGTTCATAAAACCTGGAACGTCTCCGCCGATGTGACGTCCAATCCGATCGGGCCTATTTCAGGCTATTTCCAAGGAGCCGGACTCGCGGCAAATGCCAACGGCCTGTTTGTGATGAGTTCGGAGTGCTGCTCTCCCAGCATCCTGTCGTGGAACCTGGATGCATCCGGAAACGTGACCAACCTCCAAACAGTCATCAATTCCGCTACCTCCAGGGCCAGGGCGCTGGCAGTCGATAATGCCGGAAATATCTTCATCTGGGAAGATGGCGGCATACCCCACGTACTTGAGGTTCCGGCAGGGACCACAGGCTTGGCTAACGACCAGAGCCTTGCGTACGTAGATCCGACAACCATCGACCCTACATCGGGAAAGGTCGTGCCTCTTCTGTCGAGCATTACGGGCATGACGGTCGACGCGGCCGGCAACCTGTATGTCGGCGATAGCGGCGACGGCGTGTTTATGGTTCCGAATCAGGGAGGCACTCTGAATCCCGCCGCCTGGGTGATGATTACCCCGGCTCCCGCTCAAGCGCAAATCAGCCTCGACAAGGCCGGGGATACCTTGTATATTCCGACTTCCTCGCTTTGGAACGGCTTTAAGGACGTGGTGGCAATCGGTCTCGGCAACGCCGAACTGGGCTCATCTCCGGTCGGAACCCCGGGTACGCCGGTCACGGTGTACTACTCCTTCTCCCAAGCCGGTCCTATTACTCCAGCCAGGTTCATTATTCAGGAAGAGGGTGTATCCACTCCAGATTTTACCGTGGCGAACAGTGGAGCCACCGCCTGTGTGACTGGGACGACCTATCCGGTTCCTCTCTCCTCGACCTCATCCGCGGTCAATAACTGCACCGTCACCGTGACGGTGAATCCACACACCGTGGGAAGCGTTTCCGGCCAATTGCTGATGCAAACCTCGGCAACCGTGAATAAGCAGACAGTGTATACAACGGTGGCCACCACCGCGCTGCATGGCACCGGGCTGGCCGGGGCCATCGAGGCGACTCCAGCATGGGAGTCCGCCATCGGCGGCAGCCTGAAGACACCGAGCCAGGTCACGACAGACGTGATGGGCAATGTTTATGTAGCCGATGCCGGATTGGGGAAAGTTCTTATGTATGCGGCGGGCTCGGGCACATCGGCCACGGGTGTTTCCGTCGGCACCGGATTGACCGCTCCTACGGGAGTTGCGGTCGATGGGTCCGGCGACGTGTTTATCGCCGATAGCGGCAGCGTATTCGAGGTGCCCTATGGGCCAGGCGGGCTGAACGCCGCGGGCCAAATGACCCTGGCGAGCGGGTTAGGCGCCAACCTGAACCTTGCGGCAGATGGGCTGGGTCATCTGTATGTCGCCGACCCGGCGAATGCGCGTGTCGTTGAGCTGAGCAACCTGGGCGGCGCACTGGGCGCTTTTGGTCAGTCGGAGGTCTTTCTCACCTCTGGATTCACAGCTCCATCCGCCGTGGCCGTGGATGCAAGCAACAACCTCTACGTGATCGACGGCTCGAACCTCTTTGAAAGGTCGGGTGGGTCGCTGACAACCTTGGTGAACACATTGAGCGGCGCTACCGGCGTGGCAGTCGATCCCTCCGGGGCGGTTTACGTTTCTTCGTCGGGCGGTACGTGGCGGATTCCGTATGTCAGCGGCGCGCTGAATACCGCCGGCCAAGCCGCGATCGCCACCGCTGTCACCAATCCCTTGGCATTGGCCATCGACAACATGGGCAATGTGTACCTGGCCGATGGCACGGCTAAGAACCTGCATACTGTCAGCGCAAGCGCCTCGCTCAACTTCGGAACCGTGCCCCTTGGAAATCAGCCTTCCTTGGATGTCACCGTGACCAACGATGGAAACGCGCCACTGACCATCACCGGCTATACCAGCACGAATGCCGTCGACTTCACCGGCGCCGATGGTACCTGCATCAGCGGCAGTCCGGTGGCCCCGGCCGCCACCTGCCAGGTGGACGTGACCCTGGCTCCTGGTCCCGGAGAACAGGGCGCCCTCACCGGGCAAATCGGGATCACAAGCAATGCGGCCAACGCTCCGATCGTTGTGAACGCGACCGGTGTGGGCGCGCCCCTGGCCGTATCGGTGGTCTCGGGCATTTCTGTGGCCAGCACCGCTCAGGTGATCAGTACACCGGTCACCGTGACTGTAACGCCCAAGAGCGGCACAGTTGTTCCCACCGGAAGCGTCACTATTTCGGTCAACGGCACCAAAATGGGGACGGGGAACCTGTCGAACGGTTCGTACACGTTTACCCTGGCGCCGGTCCCGGCCGGCACCGATACGTTCGCCGTGTCTTACAGCGGCGACAGAGTGTACGGCAGATCGACGGGAACAATCAATGCTCCAGTGGCCAAGTCCGCTGTATCCGCCATCAAGTTGCCCAGCAGTCCTGCCGCCCCCACCTACGTTTTGGAGGCAGACGGGTCAACCCCGTACGACGGATCGGCCGACTATTGGGAATACAACTTCAAGGTGCAGGTAACCACTGCCGCCGGCATTCCCACCGGCTCGGTCACCTTTATGGATACCTACCAGGCTGGCTCTTCTTCGACTACGACATCGGGCATTGCCTGCCCCGCTCAATCCGGTGCGGCCGTTCAACCGGTTGATCCCACAGGCAGTGCGTCGTTCGCTACCGACTGCCTGCCGATGCCCCAGAATCTCACCTACACGCCTGTCGTCTCCACACACGTAATCACCCCTGTTTATAGCGGCGATGCGAACTATCTGACCTTCACCGGCCAGCCCACCACCTTCATCGTTGTCCGCAGCCCGGTAGTGGCAATCACCTCCGTCCCGGCGTCGCTTAGCCTTTCAGCCGGGTCCTCGGCCAGCGCCAAGCTGACCCTCACCTCGATGCTGGGTTATGGGTTCGCAGGGAAGAACCAGCAACTGAACGATTACAACTTCCCGTTGTCGTTGGCTTGCTCCAATCTGCCGCCCCATGCCACCTGCTCGTTCAGCTACACTCCGGACCCAGCGCTGGCGGCCTTTGGCATTAGTGCGACCAACCCAAACGCTGTGAATATCCCGTGCGCGGGCACTACCGCAGCCGCCGACAATTGCTCGCCTGGAAGCGTGACGGTGACCATCAACACCAATGCGCCGGTGGGCACCACCACAACTACAAGCCAACTTGCCCAGCCGGCGCCGATCACGTTCGCCGCGATGTTCGGGTTTGGGATGATCGGCCTTTTCTTCCGGCGCAAGGCCGGACAGAAAGGACGCCTGCTCTTGATGCTCTGCTTGATCATTGTCAGCGGAGTGTTTGCGGGCAGCTTGACCGCTTGTTCCACCGTGAACCTTAGCCCGGCATCCGTGCTGACCACGCCAAGTGGAACGTACGCGGTTACCGTCACGGCGCAACAGGTGGGCACCCAGGCGATTACGCTGCCGACCGGCCCCGTCACCATCTATGGCAGCCAGAACCAGGTCTCCCTGCCGTTTGCGATCAATGTGACCGTGCAATAGCACGGCGAATCCCGCTTGACCGGGCATGAGCCGACGTTGCTCATGCCCGGCGCAGTTCCCAGGTCTGCGATGGACAGCACTGCACCGCTTCGGCGGTGCAGTGCTGCTTAGGGGGAAAGACGGCTGCCGGATCCTTCATGAATACGTTATCGCAGCCGGAAGCTCTATGCCACCCTGAGCCAGCGCGCAGTGCCGAGCCGCATCAGAACTCTCTGGCCAACCCCCGGTAGACGATTGGCGTAGCTGCATTCCCCCCCAATCATCTGCGGGCGACACAGGTGGCCTCAAGAACTGCTGTCCTCACCTGGGATTCCCGCAAACAGCGTAAGCGTTCGGAGATTCCATCTGGATCGGTAGTGGTGTAGTGCCGAACGATGGGTTCATGGACCATGAAGATGGCGTGAAGTCAGAGAGCGGCAAGCGAGTATACCGAACCGTTGCTGAGAAA
>Ga0326727_10000468_pt1 | contig 167844 bp, 147 predicted proteins | sample MB2enrmetagenome_FD_207643 | JGI IMG/M metagenome (GOLD analysis project Ga0326727, IMG submission 207643) | Lab enriched peat soil microbial communities from McLean, Ithaca, NY, United States - MB29MY | ecosystem: Environmental > Terrestrial > Soil > Wetlands > Peat | place: USA: New York...
CAAGCCGAACCTCCTTTTGAATTCGGCCCTCGGTCTTTTGGCCGGCGCTTTCTTCGGACTCGGCTTCGTGGTGATGCGCGAGCGCGCCGACCAGAGCATCCAGGCTCCCGGCCAGACGGCCCTGTACCTCGAAGTGCCGGAACTCGGCGTCATCCCCTCGGCGCATGCGGAAGGCAGCCGGCGTTTCTCCTACTATCACGAGAGGCGGGAACTGGCAGTCGCGAATCGCGACTCGGGCAATGGGAGTGCGCACACGCAGGATTTGATACAAGTCTTAGGGCTGGGCGTCGCCGGCGCTCAATCCCCTGCCGCGCCCCGCGAATCGCCGCCTCCCAGCCGCGTCGAGTTGGTCACGTTGCAGCAACGCCCTTCGGTTTTGGCGGACGCTTTCCGCGCCACTTTGGCCTCGATTCTCTACTCCGGCGAGAACGGCGACCGCCCGCGCGTGATCGTCCTGACCAGCGCCAATCCTCGCGAGGGCAAGACCACCGTGGCCAGCAACCTGGCTCTCGCCGCCGCCGAGATCGGCCAGTCGGTCCTGCTCATCGACGGCGATCTGCGCAAAGGCCGCCTGCACGAAATCTATGAAGTCTCCAACGCCTGGGGGCTGAGCGACTTGCTCTCGGGCGTCGAACTGGCGCCGGTTTCGGAGCCCAGCGGCTCCGCTTCCCCCGACGCCCTCCCCTCCGCCGCGCCGGTCACGGACGGGCGCTACATCTCTTCGGGCCACCAGAACCTCTGGCTGCTGCCTTCCGGCTCGCCCGCCGCCAACATCTCCGGCCTGCTCTATTCGTCGCGGGCGCTGGACTTTCTGAAACGCATGCGCCAGGAATTCCAAATGATCATCATCGACAGCCCGCCCATGCTCAACATGCCGGACGCGCGCATCCTGGGCCGCATGGCCGACGCCGTTGTCCTGGTGGTGCGCTCTGCCGAGACCACCAGGGAAACGGCCGCCGCGGCCATCCAGCGGCTGAGGGAAGACGGAACGCGCGTGCTGGGTACAATTCTGAATGAATGGGACCCACGCAAAACCCGCCATGCCGCCTACCCGTATGCCTATCGTCATTATCATTACGAGGCGGAAATAAGCTAGGCAGTGCCAGAAACGACAAAATCGCCACTGCACCCAGCAGGCAGCAAAGGGAAGAGCGCTAACTCCCCTTCAAGGGTTGCCCATGCCGCGTCCTCGGTGTTGGATAGACAGTTGCGCCAATTCTATAAGCCCGGGAGGGGAGTGATGTCAAAAGCCATGGCAAGAACTCTCGTCACAGGCTGCGCCGGCTTCATTGGTTTTTACGTCGCAGGGCGTCTCCTGGAACAAGGCCATGAGGTGCTGGGCCTGGATAACTTGAATCAATACTACGACGTCAACCTGAAGAAGGCCCGTCTATCGCAGTTGTCAGACCATCCCCACTTCCGCTTCATCAAAATGGATCTGAGTGATCGAGACGGGATGGTCCGGCTCTTCCACGACGAGAGTTTTGGAAAGGTCGTGCACCTTGCCGCCCAAGCTGGAGTGAGGTACTCACTCACAAACCCTCACGCTTATGTCGATTCCAACTTGGTCGGTTTTCTCAACATACTGGAAGGCTGCCGCCACAATGGCGTGGGTCATTTGGTCTTTGCCTCGTCGAGTTCGGTATATGGCTCCAACACTAAGATCCCGTTCTCCGAACAGGATAATGTGGACCATCCCGTCAGCCTGTACGCAGCCACGAAGAAGGCCAACGAGCTGATGGCTCATGCCTACTCGCACCTCTACCATTTGCCCTGCACAGGGCTTCGTTTCTTCACTGTTTATGGCCCATGGGGAAGGCCCGACATGGCGCTTTTCCTTTTTGCCAGGGCAATTCTTGAAGACAAGCCCATCGACGTATTCAACTACGGAAAAATGCGCCGAGACTTCACCTACATCGACGACGTTGTTGAAGGTGTGGTCCGCATATTGGGGAGGATTCCACAGCCGAACCCTGCTTGGAGTCGCGAACCGCCCGACTCAAGCACCAGTTCGGCACCCTACACGATTTACAACATCGGCAACAATAACCCGGTGGAGTTAATGGCGCTCATTGGAGTTTTGGAAGCAAAGCTCGGGAAAAAGGCGAAGCTAAACCTTCTGCCCCTTCAGCCTGGTGATGTCCCGGCTACCTATGCCGATGTCAGTGACCTAGTCGACGACGTGGGTTTCAGGCCGCGAACTTCGATCCAGGAAGGAGTAGGGCGATTTGTAGACTGGTATCGCGACTACTACCAGGCATGAGGTTATCTGCTATCGGTAATACCTTTGAGGGAAGGCTGACCGCCAATCAGAAGATTTTCCGACTCACCCGCACCGAGCGCCAATTGTAAATCGACAATCGCAAATCGTAACTCGTCGATCGCAAATCGCAAATGCCCAATCGTCAATCGGCAATCGACAATCGTCAATCATGACGTCCCTTCGCCGTCGCATCCTTCTCCAAGCCGCCAAGCTCTTTGACTTGGCGTTGATGGTGTTCTCTTTCGGGGTGGCCACCTTACCGGGGGCGCAGCAGTCTCCCGCGACCACGCTTGCCGACTTCCTCTCCATGCGGATAAAGGTCCAGAACTTTGTCATCTTCGGGCTTTTTCTTCTCGCCTGGCACGTGATCTTTTCCGCTTTCGGTCTCTACAGCTCGAAGCGTTTCTCCACGCGCTGGGCAGAGGTGTTTGACCTCGCGAAGGCGGCCACGCTCGGCACCGCCATCATATTCGTTGCGGCAATCTTCCTGCGAATCGGAATGGTAACTCCGCTTTTCATTTTGCTCTTCTGGCTGGCCACCACCCTCGGGGGAGCAGGCAGCAGGCTGCTGCTCCGCTCCCTCCTGGCGGGCGTGCGCCGGCGAGGCCGCAACCTGCGCCAAATGGTGGTGGTGGGCACCAACCCGCGCGCGATTCGCTTCGCACGGAAGCTCGAGTCCAGGCCGGAGTTCGGTTACCGGATCGCCGGCTTCGTGGACGATCCCTGGCACGGCCTCGCGGAGTTCCGCAAAACGGGCTATCCGCTGGTCTCTGACTTCGCTGGTTTTCACAGTTTTCTGCGCGAACACGTCGCGGATGAAGTAATGGTCGCACTGCCCATGCGATCCCTCTATGCGCAGGCGGCGCACTTCGCCGCGTTTTGCGAGGAGCAGGGCATCATGGTGCGGCTGCTCTCTGACCTCTTCAACCTCCACCTAGCCCGGCCAAGGGCGGGAGAATTTGAGGACGAGAGCGTGATCACGCTTTCCTCGGGGGGGCCGGACGGCTGGCAGCACCTCTTCAAGCGCACCTTGGATGTTTCGCTGTCACTCGTCGCGATGCTGCTGCTATCACCCCTTTTCTTGCTGGCCGCACTGCTCGTCAAGTTCGCCTCGCCCGGGCCCGCCTTCTTCGTCCAGGAGCGCGTCGGCCTCAACAAGCGCAAGTTCCGCCTGTACAAGTTCCGCACCATGGTCGCGGATGCGCCCCAGCGGCAATGGCAGATCGAGCACCTGAACGAGGCGCTCGGCCCCGTCTTCAAGATCAGGCACGACCCGCGCATCACCCCCGTGGGGAAGTTCCTGAGGAAGACGAGTATTGATGAGCTTCCGCAGCTCTTCAACGTCCTCAAGGGCGATATGAGCCTCGTCGGCCCCCGGCCGCTTCCCCTGCGTGATTACCAGGGATTCGATCAGGACTGGCAGCGCCGACGATTCAGCGTTCGCCCCGGCATCACCTGCCTGTGGCAAATCAACGGCCGCAGCACTTGCCCTTTCGAAAAATGGATGGAGCTCGATATGCAATACATTGACCAGTGGTCGCTTGGGCTCGACTTCAAAATCCTGGCCAAGACCATTCCCGCCGTTATTAGGGGCGCGGGCGCGGCGTGATTCACTGATGCTTAGGCTGGTGGAAAGAGGGGTGAGGAATGAGAGTTCTCTTTGTTTATTCGTTGCGAAGTGGATTAAACCTCAGGCGCCCGCTGTGGTCGCTGGCAGATATCCAAATTGGCATCTCCTATGTCTCGGCGTACTTGAGATCCCAAGGCCATGCCACGCGGCTGGTCGTACTCAGCAGCGAGAGAGCATCGCGGAGCCTTTCCCTGCTTAATGCGGCTGTGCGGGAGTTCGATCCGCAATTGATCGGGTTCACGGCGGTAGCAACCCAGTATCCATTCATCAGTGCGGCGGCACGGCAGCTAAAGCAACTATGGCCGGAGAAATTTCTCATTCTCGGCGGTCCCCATGCCTCGCTCAAACCTCATGAAGTAATTCAAGACGCTTTCGATGCGGTGTGCGTTGGAGAAGGCGAATTGCCGGCGGCTGAATTGGCTGCGCAAATGGAGTCCGTCGAATCACCTCGCGGCATTTCCAATCTCTGGATCAAGCAGCCCGATGGGACAATCGAAAAGAATCCCCCGCGCAATTTTCTCACAGACTTGGAGCGTCTGCCCTTCCCGGACCGAGAGATCTGGCATGACTGGGTCATGCAAAGGCCGCGGACACAGCAGGTGGTACTGCCCAGCAGGGGGTGCCCTTACACCTGCTCCTATTGCTCCAATCACGCGTTAAGGAAGCTGGCGGATGGCAAGTATGTCCGCCTGCGTGCGCCGATTAGCATTTTGCAGGAGATCCGGGAGTTGAAACAACGGTATCCCGAGACCACCGATATTCGTCTCGAGTCGGAAACGATTGCCATTAATCTCGACTGGTTGAATGAGCTGACCGAACAAATCAGAGTTTTCAATAATCAACTCGATAGGAAAATTTCATTCGCCACGAATTTTCGCGTTGCACGGCCGTTCCTAAACGACCAGGTCTTTGCTGCGCTTGAGAGAGCCAATGTGCGGACCATTGATATCGGCCTTGAGTCGGGCAGCGAACGCGTTCGTCGCGAGATATTGCGCCGGCACTATTCCAACGAAGATTTCTTCCAAGCTGTAGCGCTTGCTCGCCGCTACGGGATGAACGTCGACGTCTATAACATGATTGGCCTTCCCGGAGAAACCTTTGCTGATCATATGGAGACCATCAAGGTAAACCACCGCGTTTGCCCCAACCGATCCCTCACTTCGATCTTCTTTCCGTATCCTGGCACCGACCTGTTTGAAACGTGCGCGGCGCAGGGCCTACTCACGGCTGGCAACGTGACCGCCGAACGCTGTCGCGCCACGCTGGACCATCCCAAATTCCGCGAAGCTGAGATTCAAAGGGCTTACGACTGGTTTGAATACCGGGTCTATCGGGGCCATCGGCCATTGCACTCGCGCTTGCGAAAGGTGCTGCGGAATAAGATCGCCCGCCATGCATGGGTAGATCGAGCCTTCCTGCGGCTGCTCCCGCTCTGGTATGCCTTCCGCGATAAGAAACTGGCGAAGACCCGTCCCACCGTTCTGAAGGGCTTCGGCGCAGCATAAATACCGAAAGAGGGGGGCTCGCGGTCTCGGATATTGATGGGCGGAGCGCCTGTACTGTGGTGAACGTGTGCAGCACTGGAATAATCGATGCCTCGAGTGAGGGGCGCCGACGTTGTCCTCGAACGCGGGGCCGGATACTCGACTCTGCCAGACGGTCAGTGCGGAGGGTAGCAGCATGGCTGCCGAAGTACTAAAACTTCATCTTGGATGTTCCGATCAAGCTACAAAGGACTGGATTAATACCGACGTAACCCCGCACCTCTGGATTGCTCGGGTGCCCGGGCTACCACATCTCCTCTTCCGACTAGGCAAAATGACTCGGGGTAGGCTGGAGCAGCATAAGCGGGGCGTTTTCAAGGATTTGACCTACCTAGACGTGACTAAACGATTTCCGTACAGCGACGAGACATTCGATTTTGTGTTTTCCTGCCATATGCTAGAACACCTCTTTGTCCACAAGGCGCGATCCTGTATCGCGGAGATCTTTAGAGTTTTGAAACCGGGCGGAATCTGTCGCATCGTGGTTCCCGATCTAGACAAGATAGTAGCCGACTACAATCCGGATCAACCGGAGTTATTTTTGAAAAGAATCTTTGAGTGTGACCCGCGATCAAGGAACACCCATACCCATCATTGGCACTACAATGCAAATTCCCTTCTAAGACTTCTGAGGAACGAGGGGTTCCACGAGGCATATCAGTGCGCATACCGCCAGGGCAGGTGCCCTGATCTGGAATCGCTGGACAATCGAGCGGATGAGTCTTTGTTCGTGGAGGCCGTAAAATAGCGCCTCTTCGTAGAAACTTGTTGTTGAATGGAAGCGTCTGCGCAGCATAGGTAACCAATGTCTTTGGCACTACCAAGTTTACGCATTCTTTCCAGGCGCGAGCAGCTTCGCGCCTTACTAACAGGCTGGATGCCTTGGGTGGGTAAGGGGTCTCTGGCCGTCCTCGACCAGGGATTCATCTCGGGCTCCAACTTCCTCATCGGTGTCTTGCTCGCGCGCTGGTTAGTCCCTGAGGCCTACGGGGCCTATGCCGTTGCGTTTTCGATCTTTCTATTCCTTTCCGGTTTCCAGAATGCTCTCCTCCTTGAGCCCATGAGTGTGTTCGGGCCGGCATCGTACAAAGACAAGCTACCCGCATATTTGGGGAAGTTGCTGCGCCTGCACTTTGGCCTTACCTTCGCTCTTGCACTGCTTTTGGCTCTGGGAACCACTTGCTTCCTGAGTTTCTTCGCAAACCGCGCGGTCCCCTACGCGTTATTCGGCGCCGCTCTAGCGACTCCATGGATTCTCTTTCTCTGGCTTTTCCGCCGCAGCGCGTACCTGGAGCTACGGCCGGCTTTGGCTGTCCGCAGCGCAGCGGCCTATTGCCTGGTAGTTCTCTTCCTTCTGTTCCTGTCTGAGCGGCTGGGATGGCTATCGCCTTTTGCCGCCTTCTTGTTCCAGGCGCTTGCGAGCGTTGCCGCCGGCGCTCTCTTGCTTGCTTCCATTCGGCCGCAACTCGTTTGCATCGAACCGAACCCGTCGATGCGAATTATCCTAAACCAGCATTGGAAATACGGCCGGTGGGTGGCAGCGACCACGTTTGTCTGTTGGCTTTCCGGGGGTGCCTACTACGTCCTCGTCGGAGCGCTGCTCCGGATGGAGGAGGTTGCCGCCTTGAGGGCCTTGCAGAATTTTGTCCTGCCCATGACCCAGTTTATTACCGCAATCTCCTTGCTGCTCCTTCCTTGGGCCTCGGCACAGTTCGCAGAGCAAGGTGGGGTGCAGTTCGAGAGGAACATTCGGAAAATCAGTCTGCTTTTTTTCTCGGGCGCCGCTGTGTACCTCGTCTGTATCGTGCTGTTCGGGCACCGGCTTATGGAAACGCTCTATGCCGGGCGATACGTTCAGGTGGCGCATCTTCTCCCCCTCGCAGGGCTGCCCTTGCTGATTGGAGCCGCGTCCCAAGGGCCTGGCATCGCATTAGCGGCGATGCAAGCCCCATCGAAGGTCTTCTGGGGAAATGCCGTGGCAGCGGCAATCGCTATTCTGGTGGGGGTACCGCTCACACACTACAGAGGACTTGTAGGGGCCATGGCTGCGATGGTCATTTCATCGTCTGCGTTTTTCGCAGTCGTCGTTCATTACTACAAAACGAGCTTGAGGAGAGTCACGGATGTCGAACCAGTCGGGAAAAGATGAGGGTCCTCCAAAGCGCATTCGAGTGGCCATTGTCAGCGGGCCAATCGCTCCTTACGCAATCCCAGAGGGCGAGCGCCTAGCGAGCAGACCTCAGATCACAACGAGGCACTTCTTAGCAAGGAGAAAGGACCCCGACCGGCAGTGGCAGGTCCCGCAGGTTCCTTTCCCATACGAAATCCCCGCAGGTTTTGCCATCAGACTGAATCGCACGATAGTCTACTTCCCCCTGACGCTGCCGATCCGCCTGGTCAAATTCAAACCCGACGTTATTGTAGCGGGGCAGCTTGGGACGCTGAGCCTCTTCACTTTCCTGTATGCCGTCCCAGCTCGCGTTCCCGTACTCATCGTATGGGAGGGCACCCCTCATACCGAAGCGCGTTTCTCATCAGGGCCAAGGAAATGGCTAAGGCGCCTGATCATCTCCCTTGCCGCCGGCTTTTACTGCTACAACCCGGGTGCTGAGCGATACTTGAAGTCGATTGGAGCCAAAGGTCCGTTCTTCCCCGTTCCGGGTTCAGTAGACGATCGCATATTTGGGCAGCCGCACGAGTCGCGCGAAGCCAACGTCTTGTTGTTTGTCGGGCAACTGATACCTAGAAAAGGTGTAGAGCTACTTATGCATATCTTTGCGGAGGTCCTCAAAAATGAGCCCTCATCCCTGCTTTGGGTTGTAGGAGACGGTCCGCTCAAACCTCGGCTTCTTGAGATGATCACCGACCGCCTTAGGGACCGAATAAGGTGGTTCGGGTTCCTTGACCAGCAGCAGACAGCGTCTCTTTACAAGCGGGCCAGCGTGTTCGTTTGCCCCACTTTGCTGGACCAGGGGCCGACTGTCCTAGTGGAGGCCGCAATGAGCGGTCTTCCAATCGTAACGACCCCATTCGCTGGGTATAGTGGGCTTCTAGTGAGAGAAGGCGAGAACGGATTTGTTGTTGACCCGAGGGACACGAAATCATTTGCGCGAGCCATTGTCGAGGTCTTGCATTCGCCGAACAAGCAGGCGATGTACGCAACAAGTCTGACGCTAGCAAGGCGGCACACCCCCGAACAAACGGCCCGCCACTGGCTGAGCGGTATCGAGAGAGTCCTAAACGGGAGAGCCGGCGGACGGTCTGTGGGATTCAGTTCCAAGTAGCAGGGGATTACGGCACATGACGCATTTTGCGCAGCCCGGACGGCTGACCTGTGCCTCTCGACTCACAGCAGGGAGTCGGGGGCTGCAATGGCCACTCGCACTCTTTCTGATAGTCGTGTTCTTTCTGTCAAATCAAGACCTGTTCTACTCGCAAAAGTCCGCGGAGGGCCTCGATTTCGACCCAGTGCTGAGTGCTAGGGCGATCACAGAAGGCAGTCCTATCCGGCAAATCGCCTTGCTAGCGCTCGGTATGTTTGGCGTCCTCACCCTATTCAGCAGACGTCACCCGCCTTCACAGGTCAAAGGGTGGCTTGGTGGGATCATCGTACTTTACCTGTCATGGTCGTTTCTCAGTATCTTGTGGGCAGAAGACGTATCTCTTACATTCAGGCGGCTTATCGTTCTTTTGACACTTTGCTTAGGTGCTGTTGCCGCCTCGCGCCACCTGTGGAGGGAGAATCTAGTCAGGTTCACCTTTTACAGCTCTGGCCTTTATCTCGTTGTCGGGATTCTTGCCGAGATTATTCTCGGCACGTTCCATCCCTCGTTAGCGGGATATCGTTTCTCCGGAACCGTCCACCCTAACGGCGAGGGTTGGAATTGTGCGATGCTCCTGTTGGCTAGTCTCTGCGCTTCAAGATACAGGACTCGTGGCCGCCGCGCGTTCCAATTGTGCGCAGGAATCGCGTTCGTGTTCCTTGTGCTGACTGGCTCGAGGACAGCCGTCGGGAGTGCCATTCTCTGTCTTTTCGTCTACTGGAGCCTGGCTTGGCACAGGTCGCGTAAGTTGGTGGCAGTCTTTTGCGTAGGAGCGCCTTTGACTCTTCTCCTGTTCCTATCTGGCGATAGCACCCTGCCAACCCTCCGGGGGGTCGCTCTGCTCGGCCGAGACAACCCATCCGTAGAAACCCTGACGGGGCGTATTCCTCTTTGGCAAGAGTGTCTAGAGCACGTAGCCAAGCGCCCACTTCTGGGCTACGGGTACGGTAGTTTCTGGACGGCGCGTCATGTATTCGGAGCATCGGCTATGTCCCCGTGGGGAGCCGCTGGGGCTCACTCTATCTATCTTGATTCCCTTTTGGATCTTGGCGCCCTCGGTGCGCTCGCCCTGGCGTTGATTTTCCTTCTGGGGATAAAGCGCTCCATCTCCCACTATAGGGAAGGTTCAGATCCGCATTTCGCATTTGTCGCCGCTCTTCTCCTGTTTTGTGCTCTGGATGGCGTCTTGGAGTCGATCACCTCTCTACCAGGCTTACTTACCTTTCTTTGCATGGTTGTGTTAGCGAGATTGGGCTTCCAATGGTTACCTCAAAAGGTGCGTCGAGCGTGAAGGCAGACGTTAGTATTGTGGTTTGTACATACAATCGGGCCCAAATGCTCGCCCGCGCTTTGGAGAGCTTGGTCCGGCAACAAACACAGGGAGAGTTCACGTTTGAGATCGTTGTTGTGGACGATAGATCGACGGACGGCACGCAGGTTGCCCTCCAAAACATAGCCAAAGACTGTCAGGTGCCCATCCGGTGTTTCCGAGGAGAAGGCAGGGGTATAGCTGCGGCCAGAAACACGGGGCTGGGGGCGGCTTCCGGGGAATGGCTAGCCTTCTTCGACGATGATCAGGTGGCGGATCCCAATTGGCTGAAAGAACTTCACGCCCTCGCCTTGAAAACACGTTCACAGTGCGTGGGGGGCGCGAGGCCCCTCCTTTTAATAGCCCAAGAACTTTCACTGCTCTCCCCCATATGCAGAGCCGCTCTGGGCGAGATCACGCAAGGAAACGAACCCAGGAAATGCGGACGGAAACAATATCCCTGCACAGGGAATATGCTCCTCAGACGTAGCGTTTTTGATCAAGTCGGTCAGTTCGACGAATCGTTGACGCGGGGAGGCGAAGATACGGAATTTGGCGTCCGACTTCGCCGAGCAGGGATTGAGGCGTGGTTTACGCCCAAGGCGATCGTGCACCACTATGTGCCGGCCTACCGCCTGAACGAGAGCTACCTGTTTTGGCGTGCCTTAGCCTGCGGCAGCAATTTTGCTTACAGAGACTTTCAGGAGTGGGGGTTAGTCAGAACTGTGACTGCTTGCTTAGCCAGGATTGCCCAAGCATCTTTCATCAACTGTCCACTCATGTTGTTGGCGTACATCTTAGGGGACAGAGCGGAGCTAACCGGACGCAAGTACTTGCTCTTGGCGGCTTGGGGCTATCTCCGGGAGTCGCTATATCTTGTTTCGCCCCGGCTCTTTTCGCAGGAAACGTACTTCTCCCACCTCAGCTTCCGCGGAGAACGAAACGCCTTTGCAGGTAGCTCGAAATCCACTGACTGAAGGAATCGCTGACAGTGAAGATACTCCTCGTCCACAACTCGTACCAGCAACCCGGAGGAGAGGACATTTCCACGCGAGCCGAAAAGGCTTTGCTCCAGGCTGCGGGGCATCGAGTTGTGGAGTACCTCCGGGACAATGACGAGATTATTGCCTACGGGTTGTTTAAAAAGGCCTCGCTGCCGCTGCGGACTGTCTGGGCGTGGGACAGCCACCGGGAAATCAAGGCGCTGATCGACCGCGAACGCCCTGATGTCGCGCACTTCCAGAACACCTTCCCGCTGATTTCTCCCGCCGCCTACTACGCTTGCCGGGAAGCAGGCGTGCCGGTGGTGCAGACGCTGCGGAATTTCCGGCTGCTGTGTCCAGGGGCTATCTTCTTAGACCGTGGGCGCCTTTGTGAGGCCTGCGTCGAGCATAGCTTGTGGCGAGCCGTGGCGCATGGCTGTTATCGCCACTCCCGCGCGGCGACAACTACAGTGGCTCTGATGTTAGCCGTGCATCGCTGGCTGGGCACCTGGACGCGCTTGGTGGATTGCTACATTGCGCTCACGGAGTTTGGTCGGCGGAAGTTCATCGAGGGCGGTCTGCCGGCGGAAAAGATCGCGGTGAAGGCTAACTTCGTCCTGCAGGACCCGGGCACGCGCGATGGAAGGGGGGAGCACGCACTGCTAGTGGGGCGACTCTCGGAGGAGAAAGGCCTGCAGACGCTCCTCGCCGCGTGGGCGCGTCTGAATAACCGCATTCCGCTCGAGATCGTGGGCGATGGCCCGTTGCGCCCGACGCCTCAGAATGATCCTCGGCACCGCCTCACGGGGAGCATCCATTTCTGCGGGTGGTTGTCGAGGGACCGAACGCTCGCAGCCATTAAGCAGGCTCGTTTCCTGGTTTTCCCGAGCGAATGTTACGAGGGCTTTCCGGTGACCATCGCGGAAGCCTTCGCTTGCGGCGTGCCGGTGGTTGCTTCGCGGTTGGGGGCGATGGGAGAAATAGTCGAGGACGGGCGCACTGGACTTCATTTCAACCCAGGCGATGCCGCGGATCTTGCCGCGAAGGTCGAGTGGGCGTGGGCTCACCCAGAGGAGATGGCCGCGATGGGCCGCGCGGGCCGCGCCGAATTCGAAGCCAAGTACACTGCAGAGCGCAATTACGACACACTGATGGAGATCTACCGCCGGGCAATCCAAGCGAGCAGGAACGCGTCCTTTATTTTGCCATCGACGAGGTGTTGAGTTTTGTCCGAAAAGAGGCCTCTGGCCCCCCTGCATTCAATCTTCTGACTGAGGATGTATGAACGAGACTCAAATTCTAACGAAAAAGTCCGTATCCGCGGAAGTCGTCCAAGCAAACGTGGATTTCTTCAAGGGGATCGCTCACAAGTATGACCTTTACGAGAGTTGCCGGTTCGATTCGTTTTTCCAGCAGATGCTGATTGACGATCTAGACCGGATCACCGCGAGTGTGGAGCACGCTGTGACCCATCCCAAAGCTCTAGACTGTGGTGGAGGAACAGGGAACATCGCACTCAAGTTGCTCGAGAGAGGCTGGCTGGTTACGGTGGTCGATGCATCTCCCGATATGCTAGCTGTCCTGAGTCAAAAGTGCCAGGCTCGAGGAGTGAGTTGCCGGATTGTAAACAAATCCATCGAAACTTATCTCGCTGACACATCAGATTCGTACGACCTGATTTGCTTCGGGGCCGTCCTGCATCATTTGCGTTCATACCTCGGGGTGGTGAGCATGGCAGCAGACCGGGTTCGTCCTGGAGGATTCTTCTATTCAAACTTTGACCCCGTCATCCCGAAACGGCCATTCTTGACGGATGCCGTCACCTCAATAGATACGCTCGCAGCCAAGATATTGCACGATCCGGCCGATGTCTTTCCCGGCATTCTGCGCCGGGTGAGAAAGCTGGTGTTGAAACCCTCTCCTTTACACCAGAGAAGCGTGGCAAGCTTGGGGGACGTTGCTGACTATCATGCGCGGACGGGCGTCGACGACTGCCAGATTCGGGATATCTTGAGCCAAAAAGGATTTGCCGTTCTGGAACACACGAGGTATGGGAGTGGGAGGACCTTGCCCATCCGATATCTTAACGATTTCTGCCGCTTTTCGGAATCCTGGAAGATATGGGCACGGCGATGTCCATCGGAGCTTTGAACATTGCGTTGCTCGGGGCGCAAACGCGGGCGACCGGAAGCATGGGCTTTCTTGTCATTTGGTTCCCCTCTGGGCTCACCCTGAGGAGATGGTCGCGAAGGGTGCCCACGGGCGTGGCACGGAACTGCCAGTCCAAATATCAGTTCTATGACGCTTCATAAAACAGCATCGCAGAGTGAACATGTCGAAGTCAACTCTGGTCGGACGGTTCTCATCCTCTGTTCCGGAATGGCGGTTTTGCTCTGCTTATCAATCACACGCCAGAGCCTGTGGATCGACGAGGCCTGGACTGCCTGGTTCGCGGTTCAAGACAGTCTGATGAATCTGATTAGGGCGGCTGCGCGATTGAAAACGTCGGACGTGCAGACGCCCCTGTATGCTTTCTACATTTGGCGGTGGGCAAGGGTGTTCGGCACAGGCGAGTATGCACTCCGAGCCTCAAATATCCCCTTCGCGTCGATGTTCGTTATCGCCCTCGGCTGGACGTCCTTGCGCGTATTTGGCCGCCCGATTTTCTGGACTGTGTTCTGTTTTTCACCTTTCATCGTTTACTACATGAACGAAGCTCGGGTGTACGTCGCGGTGATGGGCTGCTCTGCCGTGACCATGGGAGCTCTGCTGGCATACTTTGCCGACCGCGGGCGGTACGGGAAGGTTGCATCCTGGGTTTGCTCGTCTGCACTCGTCATCACCTGCGGCATGCAGATGCTAGGCGCGTTTCTTGTCCCTGTCCTAGTGGTTTACGCGGCACTCGCCACGCGGGAGAAGAAACTTGACCGCAAGACGGTGCTGCACGATTGGACCAAGCCGCTATTGGTCAGTCTGCCCATCTTGCTTGTGCTTGGGGCCTACTATGGCTGCACAGTTCTTGCAGGTCTGGGCGGAATAAGGGGCAAACCGGGGCTGGGGAATATCGGTTTCGCCGGGTGGGAATTTATGGGCTTGGCCGGGCTGGGGCCACCGAGAAACCAACTGCGACTTCACCGCAGCCTACAAACACTCGTTCCATACTGGCCCTGGCTGGCGATCGGGATCCTTGCTTGTCTGGCGGTGTTCGGGACTACTATACGCCGCCTGCTCGCCCAGCGGCGGAAGCGGACGAGTTGGAGCCTGCTTTTGGCGCTCGTGACCCCTATGACGCTTTTCCTTGTTGTTGCCGACGTAGTGCGCTTCGACTTCTGGGGGCGCCACCTCGCCATCTTCTTTCCCGGGCTCGTCCTCGCATTGATTCAGGTGACGAGCGAGGTGGGGGAGCGCACCCGCATACGGACTGCCGAGCGTGTGGCGTTCATGCTCTTAGTTGTCGCCTGGGCTATTTCCGACGCGAGGATAGTCGGCAACCCGCAGTACTACAAAGACGACTACCGCTTTGCGGCAACTTTTGCGCTGGACGAGGCAGGGCGAACAGGCAGCACGGTGCTCTGGGCGGCCGATACGATCGGCGGGCGATACTATGGGATCGAATTGGGTCAGCCCAAGCCCGATGTGGTTTGGCCGGTCAGAGGCAAGGGACTATTTGTGGCGAATTGGACTGACGGGCAGATTAATGAGTACATGGCCTCCCGTAAGGGCGCCGGCCAAACGATTCTTGTCCTGAGCAAAGCCGACCTGTACGACAGCCGAGGAGCTTGGGCTGCAGCAGTAGAGAGAATGAACGCACGCAAGATCGCCTCGGCAAACAGCTTCGACATTTACGCTTTCAAGTGCGGTGAACCCAATCAAGCCCTCTCAGAGACGTTGCACCCGTAACGTCGAAGCGCGACCGACCAAATGAGCAAGGCGTCCTTCGACACCGTGGCCGTAGCGGAAACGCGGGAGCGAACCTCGTTCAAAGTGCTGGGCGTGCGAGTGGCTGCGTTGGGGATCATCGAGGTGATCGCGGAGATGGAGCGCTGGATTGCGGCGCGCCCGGCATGCCGCTGTATCGCTCTCACGAGCATGCACAGCATCAGCGAGACTCACCGCGATTCCTCATCCCGGCAGATACTCAACTCGACGGCTAAGAGGGGTGAAATCGACACCGGTTGCGTTTCTGAATTGGTGGTCAGCATTGAGCGAATGCGCATCTTGTTAACGCATCACTCAATGAGCGACAGCTTGGACATTGGTGGGTGGTGCAAGAGCCGGAACATAGACGAAGGCCCCCATCTCCCATCCGCCTCCATACGCATTCTGGTCGCCCGTCACGACCGAATTTGGCCAAGTGCTTCTCGGCATAAGCCCGAAGTTATAGGGGCTCCCAAGATTAGTTCCCGCGCCGATGCCAGGGGAGCCGCTGGTCAGCCAGAATTGGCCCGCAGAGGCGTTCGCAAACGTGGGAGCGGCCTCGACGGAATGAGAGCATCCCGTTGTGCCGCAGTTGCCAGCGGCCGTTTCCCAAGCCGAGTAGGTGCTGTAGAAGGTGCCCGCACCCCACTGAATAAAAATACTCGATGCAGGGCCAAAGTCGTTGTAGGTATAGACATTCCCCGAACCATAGGTCCCGGAGTTCTCACAGCCGCCGTTGGCGACGAAATTCGGGCCAGCGGTTGTATTCACAGCAATGTTGTTCTCCATTATATTGTCTGTGCAACCTGGGGTCTGACTATCTCCCCACCACGCTATGGCCGCCGTGTAGTTTCCCCAAGCCGTGTTGTTGTATACCTTCTGGCCGGACATCGAGGTCTGCCAGTCCTCCATCATCATTATTCCATAGCCCTGACCTACGCCCGCGTTGCCGTTGTTAAACGCCACGTTGTAGGCTACCGTAGAGGTCCCGCTGGGGGCATCAATCAGGATCCCGTATTCATTGTTCCCGTACACCATGTTGTATTGCGCCGTAAAGCCCCCACCTTCGGTATCCGCCCAAATACCTGCGCCGATGTTGTTAACCCCTCCGACGCCATTATTGTAAGAAACCGAGTACTGCACGGTCCCATTCTCAGAATCCGCGCCTTCGCCCGAAGTGCCGTTGAATTTAATCCCAGCGGTGAATTGTGTCGAGGACCAACAATTATCGTGCGCGATCAGGTGGTCATACAGGAGTCCTGAAACATTGGCTGCCTGAAAACCATCGACTCCATTGTAGGCGGCGGTCGAGTACGTCACAACAATATTGGAATTAGCTCCATTGAGGATGTTCAGTCCGCTGTTGAATCCATACAAGAACGACATACCGGTTATGATCAGATTCGTGCAGGGCGGGCCGCACTCGAATCCGTCATAGTTCGACTTTTCCACCTCGATCCCCGATAGGGTCACATAGGAGGTACCGTTCGGAGTTGAGACGCCCCCCCGTTGGCTGGCCTCCATCTTGTGGCCGCTGGGGTTGTCACCAGCAGTCGTGTACACCCAAATTCTGCTATTCACCGTATCCAAATACCACTGCCCCGCCGTGAGGGAAGCAGCACTAACTTTGTTCTGTGTGAGGCGGGCGCCATCCTCGAACACCTGATTGGGAGCCGTCGAATAGGAAGCATAGTAAAGAGAGCCGGCAGATGAAGCCCAGTTTGTGAATAGATTCGCTCCGCTGATAATCGGCGCCGCCCCGGTCCCATAGGCTCCAAACGTAATCGGGCTTCCCGCAGAGCCGGAAGAGGGCACCGTCAACTGCTCGCGCCAGGTGCAAGTGCTCTCAAATAGAATCGAATCGCCAGGATTGAACGTGGACGTGTTCACCTTGTTGATGGTCAGCCAAGGCGTGGACGTACTGGTTCCGTTGTTGAGGTCGTTCCCCACGGTCAGGCAGTTGTCCACGTAGTAGGTGGTCGCCCAAAGCGGCGAGCAGGAAAGCAGGAGTGCGAGGATCAAGCGTTTTGTCATAATGGCGTCACGCTCCCATTTATTCCAGCGGTGTCCCGGTAGCCGGTTGCGAGGAAGCGAACAAGATAGCATTCCCCGGCGCGCTGAACTCTAGTCGCTGCGTCCGCGCCGGGCACGAACGGAAGTAGAAAGTCCAAGAATAGTCCTGCAAAAGCCGTCATCTTCTTGATCGGCGTACCTCGTTGCTCTATTGGCTCATCGTAGCTGCCCTTTACCACTAGGGCAATGGCACGAACGTACCAGAGTAGGGAACGGGGAAAAGGGAACAGGGCTGGGGAAAACCAGAGCGCAGAAGGCAGAAAGCAGAAGGCAAAGGGGGAAAGCAGAAGGCAGATGGAAGAATCCAAAATCAAAAATCCAACTTTGCCACTTCCCTACCATGAATCCCGAACCGCGAATCCAGGATCGTTTACGGTCTTGGGTGTGCGCGTGGATGCGGTGCAGATTATCGACGTGATCGCGGAGATGGAGCACTGGATTGTGACGCGCGCGGCGGGCCACTTCGTGGCTTTCACGGGGATGCACGGCGTCACCGAAGCGCAGGTGGACCCGTCACTTAAACAGATACTCAACTCGGCCGATCTGGTGGTCGCGGATGGCATGCCGCTGGTGTGGCTGGGCCGCCGGCACGGACGCGACATGCGCCGGCGCGTCTATGGGCCGGAACTGCTGGAGACCTTCTGCTGCAATACCGGACCTTTTTATCGACATTACTTTTACGGCGGCGGGCCGGGCGTGGCGGAGCGCCTGGCGGAGGTTTTGAACGAACGCTACGGCGTACGCACCGTCGGAACCTACTCTCCGCCCTTTCGGCCGCTCACGGGGGAAGAAGAGGCGGAGGTGGTCCGGCGCATCCGGGCGGCGGCGCCGGACGTTGTCTGGGTAGGCCTGAGCACTCCCAAGCAGGAGCGCTGGATGTACGACTACCGCGCGCGGCTGGGCGTGCCGGTGATGGCCGGGGTGGGCGCGGCGTTCGACTTCCTCGCCGGGACAGTCCGGCAAGCGCCCGTCTGGATGCGGGAGAACGGGCTCGAGTGGCTGTTCAGGCTAGCTAACGAGCCTCTCAGGCTGTGGCGGCGGTACCTCGTCCTCGGACCGAGATTCGCCTGCGAGGTGCTGCTGGAGCTTTTGGGCGACAAAACGTCCGACTCACAGGCCGAACCCAAAAAGCCTAACCCCAAGAATGCAGCCTGGAAAGCATGAAATCTAACCCGAAATTCGACGCGAAAATCGAGCGAGAAACTCGATGCAAGAACCCATCGGGAAATTCGAAACGAGAATCTATCGCGAATTTCGAATCGAAAATCGAACGCGAAAATGCGGCCTGGAAAGCGAAAATGGGCACTGGAAAATGGTATAGAGAAACGGGTCGGTTTTCGAGTTCCGAGCTTCCAATTTCGAGCCCCGATTTTCGGGTTTCCAGCTTCCAATTTCGCGTTGCCGCGTTGGCCGTGGTGCTCGGGTATGCGGCCTTCCAGTGGGGCGGGGTGGCGCGAAGCAACCAATTCCAGTTCTTGCTGGCGCTGGGGCTGCTGGCCATCGTGGCGACGCTGGCCCGCCCGCGCGGCGCGTGGGGGCCGCTTCCGGGACGCGCTGTGCGCTTGGCCGCGGCGGCCTTGCCAGCCTACGTGCTGTTGCAAGTGGTGCCGCTGCCCGTGGCGGCACTGCGCGTCCTCTCGCCTGCGCGAGCTGAGGGGGTGGCGGCTCTGGTCCGGATCGGAGCAAAGATTAGATTCGCTTCGCTAAGCGTGTCTCCTGCCGCAACCTTCCAGTCCTTCCTGCTCGTCTGCGGGTACGTGATTGTCTTCCTGCTTGTGCGCGAACTGACGTGGCGTTCTGAAGATAGCTGCTGGCTGGCGATTTGGCCCATCGTCACCCTCGGCGCGCTGGAAGCGGGGCTAGGACTCTGGCAGAACTTCGGCAGAACCGGCGAGGCGGCCCAGTGGGGCACTTACGTGAACCACAACCACTACGCCGGCTTCCTGGAGATGGCGCTGCCCTTCGCGGTGATGTATCCCGTGGCGCTCCTGCGCCGGGCGCGCCGGCGCGGAAACGCCTCGCTGGCTCCCTCGCTGGTGGCTTGCAGCGTGTGGGGGCTGGGGGGATTGATATTCGCCGGGATCGTTTTTTCCTTTTCAAGGATGGGGTTCATCGCGGCGCTTTTTTCGCTATTCGTGGTGGGGACGCTGGCGCTCGGCAATCGGCAATTGAATTGGGTGGCGGGCGCGCGCAGACGGCAGGCAGGCGCGGCCGGGGTCGTTGCGGCGCTGGTGCTGGGCGGCTTCGTGTTCTTGCCCTCAGACAAGCTGATCCTGCGGTTCGCCGAGATCGCTTCGGTCGAAGGGCTAACAGCGGAAGGACGACTCGAACTATGGGCCGAGACAATTCCCTTGATCAAAGCCTATCCCCTCTTCGGCTGCGGGCTGGGCGGATATGAAACCGCAGTCTCGAAGTTCAAGGTTTCCCACCCGCTCGTGACCGACGATTACGCCCACAACGACTATCTTCAGTTGCTGGCGGAACTCGGACTGGTGGGTTTCCTGATTGTCGCCGTGCCGGCGTTCAGCGTTGTGAGCGCGTCACTCAAGAAGGCGGTTGTGCCACGGAATCAGGAGGAGCGGTATTTGGCAGTGGCGTGCGCGGCCGCGCTGGCCGCGATATTGCTGCACAGCTTGGTGGATTTCAACTTGTATATTCCTGCCAACGCCATGCTGCTGGCCTGGATTGCTGGCATGGCCGCGGGCAGTGGCTTGCCGAGCCCCCTGCCTGTCTGGCGGCCGCATGTTGACTCGAACAGTAGCGCCTTGGAGGCCGTTGAAGTCGATTCATGCCGCTAAACATGCGGCGGACAATTGTAAGACCGGAGAAAGTAACTGAAGCCCGTTGTTTGGTCGAGAAACGGTGTGATCAAAGGAACGTGAAACTGGATTGCACGGGAGGAAGTCATGAAATACGCATTTCTGCTTATCGGTGTGATAATGGCTGCGGCCCTCATGGCGGCAGACCCTGCGGGGCGGGTCACCAGTTCTGGGCCCTTGACGTTGAACGGCAAAACCGTGCCGGCAACGGCAGTTTCATCCTTGCCCTTGGTCGCAGGCGACGAGATTTGCACCTCGGGCTTGCCGGCGATGATTAACTTTACCGACAATAGCCGCGCGACGGTAGCGCCGAATTCGCGAGTCAAGTTGGAGATTGTGAGTGCGTCGCTGGTGCTCCGCGTATTGTCGGGAGCAATGGACCTGAAGCCGGCGGCAGGCTCGCGAATCAGCGTGATCCAGCCGATTCGTCACGCGATGCAGGCCGCCGCAGTTGCTTCGGCTACCAGCACAAGTACCACTACAGCAACTACCGTTACGCCGGCGTGTCCGAAGCCTCCTCCGCCAAGTAAGAAGTGCCCGCCGCATGACCCATTCTGCAAATGAGAGACAGATGGGAGATTCGCGATTGAGGGATAGGGTGGACGGCGGAATGGTAATGGCCGCTTGAGTTGTTTGCTTGAAATGAGGCTTAGCGAAGGATCATTGGTTCCGGCCCAGAGTCCCTATCCCCCGACCCTAGTTCCCACCCGCCCTATTCCTCATTCCCTGCCATGCGATCCCTGACCTTGATTCTCGCAGCAATTCTGGCTGTGTGCAGTTCGGCCGGCATTCTCTCCGAAACGGTGTGGCAGAACAACGAGAAGGCTGATCGTGACCTGTGCCGGGTCTTGCTTTGCGACGACTGGCAGTTAGAGGATCGGGCCCGGGAGCAGTTGGCCGGGGTGAGAGAAGAGGACGTCCAAAGGGCCATTGTCCTATTCAAAGACCTGCTTCAGCGCGATTCGCAGGATGCCTATCGCTGGGCCGACCTGGGCGAGGCGTATGCCGATGCCGGGCAGAAAGAAAACGCTCGCTACTGCTACGATCAGGTGCTAGCCCTCGCACCGTACTACGCGAACCTTCTTCTGCGCGCGGCGAACTTCCACTTCGAGTTCGGAGAGAACAAGGAAGCGCTGGCGGTCACGGCGCGCATCCTGCGGCTTACTCCTGACTACGATTCGGTAATCTTCAGCGAGTACACCCGCTTGGTCGCCCAGGTCGAAGACGTTTTGCGATATGGCCTTCCAGAGGACAGCCGGGCGGCACGGTCCTGGCTGCTATTCCTGATCGAAGCCGGCCGCATCGATGATGCCCAACGCACCTGGAACTGGGTCGCGGAGCGAAGCTATGCCGACGACGCACTGGCAGGCGGATACGTCGAATTCCTCATCCGACAAGGTCGACCCGACTGGGCAGCATCTGCATGGAGTAGCCACTTAGGCAAGCGCTCAGGCGACTACCGCCAGTGCAGCTACCTTTTCAACGGAGGCTTCGAATCGGAGCTTGCCCCGTCCCCATTTGATTGGAACTTGGCCCGCACCCAGGGTGTCGAGGTCGCCCGTGACTGCACGACCGCCGGGTCAGGGAAATGCTCACTCCGGATCGAATTCGCAGGCACTCAGAATCTCGGCTTTGCGGTTGCCTCGCAAGTAACCTTCGTAACACCGGGCGTCTATCGCTTCCACGCGGTTATTCGAACTGAAAGCCTGACTACAGACCAGGGAATCCGGTTTCGAATCTCCGATGCGGAGGTGCCGGTCCGTTTGGATGTAATTCTTGGACAATTCACCGGCACCAGGCCGTGGTCAGATATTGAGGACGATGTCGTAGTTCCATCAGGAACCAGGCTTCTGCAGGTTCAAGTAATCCGCCAACGCTCGCTAAGATTCGACAACAAGATTGGTGGGAGAGCCTGGATCGACGACTTGAGGCTGGAACCAATTGGCAATCGCTCCTCACGATAACTGCTCAGCCGCGATTTGGACCTCGCCTTCCGGCACGTTGTCGAAGGTCATTCCGCCTTCTACCCGAGGCGGCAAGTTCGAGCTCAAGGTTTAGCTACGGCATGGCGGCTCTTCTGCAGACGCGCCCATCACGAGAGAGTCAACTGATGTGAAGCAATAAGTCAGATCCTTCCACCCCCCGCCTTTTTCCCTTTCCCACCCTAACAAGGCCAACCCGCTATCCAAAGTGGGTTTCTGTATATCGTAGCTCGCCCCAGCACGAACTGCCCGCCCGAGAGCTCGTCCACCAAACAAGTGCAGTTCTGATTCTTGTACCGGACTTCGATATCAAAATCGTCTACGATCCCCTTGCCGCTCGCCATGGGCCGTTGCATCCCGAATCGAATTTCGACCTTGTTTTCCAAGCACGCCTCATTGGGCCTGCCGGCGGGGGTACCCAAAATCACCAGTTTGTGGGCAGGTAGGAATTGAAGTGTCAGTCTAAGTGGAAACCTTCTTCACCAGTTTGAAGGAAACCAGGCTCCATCGGGTTGGGTTGGCTAAAAACGGCCTGATAAGTGCGCGTCCGAGCAAGGCGGGATCCTACCTACCGTACGTTAAGATCCCTCTCGTAGCGAAAGCGCATTCGCTCAATATCGACCCTGCATCCGGCGGCGTGGCATCGCGCTGTGCTGGCTGCTATTTGAGCCGCGGCAATCCTTGACACACGACGGTTAGCGGAATGATGCTCTGGGGTTGTGCTCGGAAACTCTCCGCCTTTTGTCTAATGAGTTTTCGCAGCCGTTCCGTGTCTTTGAGGTTCCGGACTAAAGCACCGTATAGGTTCTTCGGCAACACCAGGTCACCCTTGCACCGCCATTCGCGTTCGTGGAGCCAACTCCTCCAGCCACCGTCCGTGACCTCAAACCTGACTACTCGCCAAAGGTCCTCGTCAGAAACTCCAAGTTCCCTGACCTCTTCATTGGACAGATATAGAACGGGTCGACCTCCCTTGGCATACGCATACTTCTTAGTTATGAAGACCCCATAGGGTTCGTAGCGTGGATCTTCGGGATCGGCGTTGTCCTTACTCAAAATGTATTTGAGTGAAACGAACGGTACGTCCATAAAGCATGCTGCAGGGTTGGGGCCTTTAATGAACCCTTTCTCCGTTGTACTTCCCCGAATGCGTCCGGTTTTGAGAATGTTTACCAGATTGTCGAAGGCGGAATTTCCATCTTCGCGTATTGTGTTTTTTGTCAGGTGTATTAGGTATGGTGTTAGGTCTGGTCGGTCAAAGAACGGTAGGTCTTCGAACTCAGGCAGCGCCATTGCTTGATACCTCACGCGGTTCCGCCATGCAGCCTGAGAAGGCGACTTCTGACGGGTGCGGTGACCATAAATTCGCTCCGTGGCCGCAGAACACGGTTTCAAATGTAGTACTTGAACGACGACGGCGGATCCTCGACTGGACCAGCAGTGAGAATCTCACCCACCGCATCGGCGAAGCGAATTGTGACTGGCTGTGCACCGGAGAACCTGCAGGCGTTGTAGTTGAGCTTTGTAAGGGCCATGATGTCCTTGAGTATGACCTGCAAGTCGGCCTGTCCTTTGCAGACATCCACAAGAAGGCCATTCGGGACTTCCTTGCCAAGGTAATTCTGGATGCGTGGGATGAATCCGTGAGTCCAGATGTACGCCTTGCGGTCGGACTCGAGGAAGGCGAGACCCCTTAGGGTAGGGTAATCCCCGTCTCTATAGATCTTCAGCATCCTGGCAGGTCTAATTTGTACGCCCACTGTCTTCGTGTGCGAACCGGCAGCTTCCAAGAACCCCTCCCACTCGCGGTTTATGAAGCGCGTCCTGCCGTGTATGAATAACTCCTGTGGTGGGTCACCGTTCCCACTGACGCGTCGGTCTAACTCCCTGTACGTTGTGACCGCTCGTTCAACGAGGTTCCTTGCGGCGGCAGCATCCAGATGAAACTCACCCTTCTCAGGCGAATACCACGGACCAACGGCTCCTTTGAATACCACGCCATCACCTGAGTCCAGGAACATCTGCGCTGCACAGCAGGCCATTCGGTTGTCGGAGTTTCGGTCGTCACGCTTGAAAACAAGCCCAATATAGCAAACGCCTTTTCTGATGCCGGCCATTTTCCATGGTTGACCACCAGCCTTGTAATATGCCGTCGTACAGATGTTCCAGGCCATGTTCGGTTGTAAAGACTCCAGGTTGCGCGTGGGTTTGCCGAAGGCGTTCAGAAAATCATGGTGGGCGATCGTGCTTTCGCGGATTATCTGAACCGGAACAAGTTGCTGCGACAACAGCCGAGCCTTCAATTGATTATGGAAGTTCGGTTCATAGCTGTATGGTTCCGCGTCGGTTAGAAGTTCAGCGAAGAGAGAGCCATCTGAAATCAGTTTTCTCCCCGTTCTTGGTGAGACTCGCAGCGATCCAGGCCGCGCCTTGTCGCTTTCGACGCGTGATTCGGGACGGCAGTATTTGTAAACAGCGTCTGGCGCAATTACGAACCACACATCTACCTTTGGATCTTCTTCCTTAACTCCTTTGATAATCCGATTTGCATAGACCTCGACAGTCTTGAAGACGCGCTCGTGGCTATTCGAGATGTATATACAATCCAGCTCTTCGGGCTTTACAGGAAAAACTACTGCGGGGGTCACATCCCACGGTACACGAAAGGCAGTCTCGAAGCCGGGGAACGGTGGATGCGAGAGGCAAAACTGTTCGTCACAAGGATCGGCAGGTGGAACGACGCTCTGGATCTTCTCACACCAGCGCCGAAAGCGATTAATCCCTGCTTGCGTACCCACCACGCCTGCCTTGATACCGTGAGGGCCCGGAAGGAGAGGGCCAAAAAGGGTAAGCCCATCTCGCGGGTCTTCCATTGCTTGCTCGTGACGAAATAGAAGGAGCGGTTCCTCAAAATACGTTAGCTGAAACACCGGTTAGTCCTCTTCATCATGACGATCTTCGTCGTCCGTTTCGTCGTCTTGCTCTTGATCAACGCTTATATCTTCCGACTCCACAACAGGCTCTTTGGCCCTTTTCGCTGGATCGCTAAACGCAAGCGGACTCTGAAATTCCAACGGCCGAGAGCACACCTGAATGCAGAGATCACGCCCAACCGGAATCTGAAGCACTGCCTGCCCATCGGAAAGCCAGGTTAGCGTCGCCAACAGCTTGTCTCTCCATTCGTCGTTCTGCCAATTCTTGCACTGGCGTCGTCTTGATCGGTGCATACGGTCGGCGCTATCCCAAGGCGTCTTGCCGTCGTCGCTGAATATTACATGTGATGAAATGCTGAACAATAGCTGGGGATGGAACATGGGCTTCCCTTGGATGCCAAAGTGCCAATACCTCTTAGATCTGTCGGCTCTACACTTATAGCCTACCACTCCTCTCGGCTTGCTATGCCTGCCGTCCAAACCAATGAACCCTAGTAGTAGGCTATCGCTTTCCGCAGGCTTCTTAAAGAAGTAGCACTCGCCGTGCGACATCTCATACCTGACGAGCCCTCGGCTAGCAACCCATCGGTTCCAACCGTCGCCCAGCAGTCGGACGATCCACCGTTTGGCCATATCTCGTGTGTCGTGATCCAGAGCTTTGGAGCCTCCGAGGATGTCTGCCAGATCGAAAGAGCGTGTTCTCGCCACGGAGAATTGACTCAGCTGACCAGCGAAATCTGCTGCCGGCGCGAATGTGACAAGGTCAATACCGTCCATGAAGGCGGAGTAAAGCGGAGGAGTGGTTAGGTCAATTAATCCGGTTGTCCTGCGAACCAACGTGTGCAAGTGGAGGCACTGTGGCATGGACAAAATCGCCAGCCAATTCGAAGTGTAGATGTTTGGCTCCTGACGGACCCCACGGCTGGCACTAAACTGGGCCCGCCACCACGAGGTTACCGCAGAGGGGTTGAAATTCGGGCTCTTCACTACTCCAGCACGCTCTAGCGCCTGTAAAAGCTGGTGGTAACCAGCAGCCCAACTCTTATCGAAGGAGATAGCAGTGATGCTGGCAAGCTGAACGTTAATCTCCCGATGCGGTAGGTCGTCGATGAGCAAAGGAATGACGAAATCCTGAAAACTCCCGACGCGGGCAACGTTAAACGCGGTCTGCAGCTCATCGCGTGAACCCTTCTTGTGATTAGAAACTCTCGACAATACATACAGGAACTTAACCGTGCGAGTTCTGATCGCCTGTTCAGCATTGTCCCAAAACCTCTCACCTCCAAGCAATTGAGTCAGATCGGACCAGACCGGATAGCCGTCCTTGGCCAATTGCAATGTCAGCCATCGACTGAACTCGTTGTCTTCTGGGTTTGCGTGGCTGACGAAAACCATGTCGCGCATTAAGACGAGCCCCCAATGGTCGTCGCATGATCAATGCTGAAACCTAACTCTCGCAATGCGTTCTGGACTGTGACGATGTCTGTATCAAGCTCCGGCGCTGAACCGGTTCCCGATAGGGTCACGACTCTGAAGTCAGCCGGATTTACCCACCGAGAAAGTATGTACCGACATTGAGCTGCGGTAGCCTGGACATCGCTCATATGCACCGGTAGTAGTATTAGCAACTTCTTGGGGCAACTGTGGAAAAGTAAGTCCAGAACTGCCCCCCGAACTTGCTTAGAAACCCGGGATTCCACTTCGACCGCAATGTTTCTATCCACGACACCGTCAATTCGCGCGGCATGACCAGCATGGTAATAGATCTCGACGGGCGGCCCCCAATCCTCCACCATACCTCTGGAGGCACTCCGCAACACTTGTTTCCCGTAGTCGTCATGTGATCCCATGACGGACCATCACTCCATCAGCGCCTTGAAGACAGCATCTGGCGCGTCCTTATAGAACTCAATGCTGATCTTGGTCCAGAGCTCATCGGGAAGATCGTTCAGTTGCCGGCGGGCAGCCACAGGCATCAGCAGTGTTTGGGCCTGCTTGTCAACCGCTAGTTCCGCGACTTGGACGGCGTTCGGAAGCATTTCAATTGAGCCGCCCAGGTTGAGAGCGCCCACGACAATGGTCCCGCCGCGCGTGTTGCGGCCCAACAACGCCCCGCACAGGGCAACGAGAACAGGCAGGCCAAGCCCTTCACCGCTTCTGTCCGCGTCCATGAATCTCATTTGGATGGAGAATTCATGCTCCCGCGGATCACGATCTCCCACCAGCTCCTTAGAGCGGGAGTAAAGATTCTGCTCGCCAATTCTCACACTCTCACGGAACGCCGGCGGAGTGGGATGATTCAGAATCTTCACTCCGTTGCCAGGGCCGCTCGTAACTTCAATACGGTATAGGCCTGAGCCTACATCCGCACTGCCAGGGCCGACCGCCCACACCTGGCCAGGCGGTAAGGGATCACTCTCGATAGCTTCGTCGCTGTGCAGCTCGGGAGTTGCAACGAACTGCTCGACCCCGTCCGCACCAAGCGTGTAACTGAAATGGGTGTTGCGGAACTCGCTCTTGAAGCACCTCTTCTGCTGCTCCTTGATCCGGCGCCGCGATTCCAGCGCAAGCCTGACGATCCATTCTAGGTCCTCATCCGGCACAGGAATCTCGGGATCAGGATAGAGTAGTTTTGTGAGGCCGCTTATCGTCTTGTTCACGGCCTCGATGTCACGCCCGCTCAAAGCCCCGCCCAAGTAAATTCGGCCTTGCATAACGTTTACACGATTGGTAGACCGCAATTTGCTGAGGCATTCACTGAGAAAATCACTTACCAACCCAAAGTGGTCGGTCAGGTTCTCAGGGCTGAGCTTCGGGAATTCCCATCCGGGCGCATATGCATGCAACCGGTCCATAAACGCGGTATCGTTCTCCATCTCAGGCGGCAATGGGCTCAAGAGGTGGCCTATTCTCTGCTGCTGTTGTATGTCCACATCGAAGTTGCCAACCATCACGATGCTTCCGCTGGCCAGGATGTTCTCCTTGCCGCGGCTGAACTGACCGGAGGCCATGTACCCTTTCATGATGTTCACGCCGTCTTTCTGGTCGAAAGAGATGCCAGAGATCTCGTCGAAGCAAACCACGTCGTATTGGCAGACGAGGCCTCGCTGGCCGTTGGCATTGTTGACAAACATCTTCGCCACAGTCGCCTTTCCACCGGATATAAGGTGGGCGTAAGGAGAGATTTGCTGGAACAAATGGCTCTTGCCAGTGCCCCGAGGCCCCAATTCTACGAGGTTGAAGTTTCGTTCCACAAACGGCCCCATGCGGAGCAACGCCACAGCCTTCGCCCGATCATTCAGTGTCGAGGGCTCCAGGCCAATTGACCGGATCAACAGGTCGATCCATTCCTTCGTGCTAACAGCACGCCGGCCGCGAGTAAAGGCATCAAGCACGTCGGACTGGGACATCTGAATTGGCCGCAGGCCATCAATCTTAAAAGGCCGCCCGCCTTGCTGCTGCGCGATGATTCCGTCGTAAGCGAGGGTGACTTCGCCGTAGAAACCATCGGTGAGCATCCGTTCGTTATCGCGTACTATCTGATCGTCGATTCGGACATCTCTGAGGGCGAGGCTGGGCAATTCAGCCACATAGCAGTCATTTCGAGCATCCAGCCGGGCACGGATAATGTCGATTATCTTAATCGACCCAGTTTCCTTCGCCCGTGACTTGAAGAGTTCTTCCTCACCCGTCCGAACGGTTCGATCTTTAAGTTGCTTCTCGACGACCTTGAGACCCTCAGCGATCTCAGCTTCGTCTGTAGTTGCACAGTAGCGTCCGAGCAGAAATTCCACGACGTACGTCGGCACGGGATACTGCCGAGCATATTTCCTTACCAAGTCCTTGCGGACCAGGTAGCCGTCAAAGGCTTTGGCGGCCAGTTGATCAAGAGGATCGAGGCTTACGGCTGTCATTGAGACTCTCCCACTGTTGTTTGCATACGGTCGAGCACATTACCGGAACCGTCGATAACCACCACTACGGCCGACGATCCTTCATGGCGATCGTCTTCGACCACAAGGCTGGCTTCGCCTGTTTCGCCAATTTCCTTAACCGAGGCCGCGATCGAAGCATCCGGCCTTCGCCAGTTGATGCGTAGATCTACGCGCACGCTAGGGTCGTTCGAGTTGACATTCACGCGGCAGCGCATCCCCCGCCACTGAACCGCTGTAATGTTGGCGACGACGGCCGGGACCGCACGCTCCACCATCAATTCCGGAACAATGCACTCCTGTAAACTTACGCCTCCGTGCGCGTACTCCACATTCTTGAAGCAGGCTATGCCGGGCGGCGTGGCAATCTGGACATATGCGTTCCAGAACCAGGAATAGGTCGGTACTGTCGGCCGGGAATCCCCACGCACCAGGGCACAGCGCGCCCACTTTGTTTCAACCAGATAATCAGGTAAGTCGATTTTGGGTAAACCACCTGGTACCAGTAACCACCCGTGATCCGTAACGATGCGCACCCTCTGCCAGCCCGCGCGAAACAGCGCCCTGACGCGTTCGACGATGCGGTCAATCTCCGCAGGGATCTGGGACGCCAGACCACAGCCCAGCTTGTGTCCCAGCTCATCAAGCCTGCCTGTTTCGGTCCAACCTCCACCTTCAGGAGCCGCTGGAGTCCCCCCATTCTCGGCGTCGATCACCTCAACACCCTGCCGGCTGATCTCTTCACGTAATCGCTGGAACGTACACGGTTGATTCGTGGTGGTTATTAACGGCACGAATTCGGCCGCAGAGTCCCCGCCTTTAATCGCATCAAAAGCTGGAGTCACGATGGGCTTTGCGGTCGCCGTCACCGTGGGGAGCGGGGTGGCACGATAACTCAGCCGAACCTTCAAATCGCGGCTTTCCAGTTCTTCCTGCAAGCGCCCACCCACGTCGAACCGCAAGCCATCCGCAAACAACAAGCAGGTGTCTTTCTCGCCGGGTATACCTCGCACCAAGCCACGAAGACCCACATCGGTTTGGCTGACAAGCGCTTGGAAGCGCTGCGCTGCACTCTCCAGCCATGGCGCGTAGAGGGCGCGGACAGCACCCGCAATTGCGGCGGATTCGGCAGCGGGCTTTGAGTTTGCGAGAGCATCCAACGCGGCAGCGTCGCATCGCCATCCTTCGGACGCGAACGTTTCGGCCATCTCCTTTATAGTTCCGCCACCAATCGGGATGCGTGCGGCCTTTGCCAACCTCGAAAGTGGCTCTAATGCGAGTGCCAAGGGGCTCTGCCCAAGCTTCGCCCATGGCCATTGCCGACGCGGGGCATGTTCCTTATCCAAAGCAATTACCCGTTCGCAAGCTTCTTGATGAGGAATGCCCCTTAGAGCAAGCAGCTCTCGGCGCAGAGTGGTCTCAGACTCTTCGTTGGCAACAGGGTTCTTCGAGAGATCGAAGGCAAGTTTGCCCTGGCCCGCGCCAGGCTCCCGGAGGAGGTCCGCAATGCCCGGGTAAAGCTGCGGTGCTTCACAGAAACGCTGCCACACATCATCCCAGCGCCCACCGCCGGCAATCAGGCGACTGGCAGCATCCAATGGCCGATGAGTCTCCACGTTTAGCCCGAAATCAGACAGGCAGAGGTTGTGGAAAGCCTGCCACCGCCCTCCATCCATTCCTTTCCTGAAACCCTCGGGATTGCTCATCCAGCGCAACAAATCGCGTACTGAATCGCTTACCGCGAGCTTGTCAAAGTCCTCAGCCTCTAGCCGACGTCCCCGAAGCGGTTCGACCAGTGCCTCGGCAAGCAGAGGTAATGACCGCAGCATCGCCTCTCGCGTTCGATCATCCTTGGCAATGTCCAGACCGAGCCCTTCATCGGAGACCAGGAAGGCCTCCACGGTCCAGTCACGGCCGTTTTGCTGATGCCAAACGCGACCCCGGTACTGCAATTCCACCAGCGGCTGGATCAGGATTGAGCACTCGCCGGCCGCCCGGAGGTCCTGCCTGGCAACATTGGGAAGGTACAGCACGGGAATCGTCCCTGGGGTTGGGGCAATTTCCGGTATGGCACGGTCCACAACACACTTCAGCCATATGGCAGGTCCAGTCCGTTCAGTAGGATTGAAAGACCCAAGGGCATAAAGCTGGGGCATCACAACGCGAAACTTCGGAATGAGCCGGCGCCATTCGCCTTCAGGATCGGTCCACAGTAAAGCGACAGGCTCCACCATTCCCTCTGCTGTTCGGAGGGACCGCTCCAACGAGGACCGAAGAGCGTCCAATAGGGTTCCGACTTCTTTCTTTAGCTTAGTGGTCATCGGTCAGCTATTGGTAAAATCGGTAGCCTCACATGCATAGGACCAAGCGTTTCGTATTACCCTTCAAGCAATATTTAGTGGACGGCATGTTCAGAGTTTGCGGACACAGCTAGTAATTTAGGCAACATAGTCAAATACTACTCGTCACTAGGTTCGGGAACATCTGGCATGATTCGATGCTTCCTGGCTAGAGCTTTAAGTCCGGCAAAGTAGCCATTCCCCATTGATCCCCTTAGATCCGGCACGCTCGTACTTCCACGAAGCAAATAATCCTCTATGTCAAGAAAGGCCTTTCCCACTTTATTGAGCTGCAGCTCGAGGCGGAACTTCGCCACCTCGCCATCACACTCGTAAGGGCGAATCGAGGCAAACTGAGATCTCCAATCGCCATAATCCTCTGTATACAGGATGTACCGGTGATCCTCGTTGTCCCAGGCGCCACATTCGAGGTCATACTGATCCCTGTCGTATTTCTCATAGAACTCGTCATCAATTGAAAGATCGGCCCAGGAGAAGAGCGCTGGGAGGACTTCCACATATAGCATTCCCGGAAACATCACGAAGGGCCAGTCGCGCACGGTCGTGTCGTTGCCATTGCTGTCCTGCGCCAAGAGTCTCAGGCTTCCTCGCCCTGACGTCTTGTTTATCCACTCCTCAGCCTCCAAGAAGAGTCGGTCACCTCTCGCTAACTTATCCATCCAGGGTTTGGCAAGGACCAGCTCGTTGAGGCGGATTTGGGCCGGACTCCCTTCGGCGATTCTGCGTAGGGCCTTTCGGGCAGATTTGTCCAGGTGCTGATTAAACGGCACCTCCATTTTCCAATGCTTTTTGGTGCGCCTGACAAATTCGTCAACTACAATCTGCCAGTAAGTTTCGCCAGCCTTCAAATCAACAAGGACCACTAAGACCGGAAGGCAGTGCCGCCTCCAATAATCCAGGTGCTTGATATCTCCTCTGTAAACGTAGGCAGACGTCGTTTTCTCTCTAAAATAGCGTGCGCCTGTTTTTATCTGTAGAGCTATCAGCCGGCCCGATGGTTGGGACTGCGGGTCCCGAACTTCAATGTGGGCATCAATTCCATTGTCGCTCGTGGGTTGCTCGCGGAAGATCCACCCAAGCTCGTCTTCAACAGCTAATCCAGCGGCATGAACTCCCGCTCTGCTGATTTCATCCGTCTTGTGGCCGCCTGGCAAGGTATCCTCTATTCCTTTAGGTCGTATTTAACATTTCACTTGATTAAGATTCCATGTCGTCAGATCAACCGGCGTAACAACTTGGGTTTTTCAGCATCGGCCGGCTATGCTCCTGCCCTCTGCCTAGCCTTGTGCTTGCGATCCAGTGTGTAATGCAGATCATTCCAGCGGTTTCCGTCAAACTCCTTGCCGCCGGAGAAATCGGGCTTGTCGGACTCATCCCAGCTCCAGAACCAGGGGAACTGGTCCTTCGGTCGATGTGGTTCTTTACCTCGGTCCTTGTCCCATTTGATCTTGGGTGAGACTCGCAAGATGCACGCGCTCTTTCCACGACCGTTGAGCGTGGTGGCCGTCATGAATGGCCGGATGTTCATCCGAACGCCGTCATTCAAATCGGGCTCCCACCCAATCGGCTGTTCGTGCAGCGGCTTCCAACGGACGAAGATGTCATACGGTGGCTCGCCGCGGAGGATCTTCTCAAGTTCCGACTTAAGATGTTCGGCGGCGGCAACGCGTGCATCGGCTCCTTCCAAGCCTCGCTCCTGAGCATCGCGTTGCTGCCTGATCCAATCACCGAGATAGGCATAGGTGAGTTTTTCCAACGTCCGGCGGCCTTCGCCACCTGGTGCGGCGAGCTTGTGGTAGTTCACGAGCGCATGAAAGCCGGTCCTTAGCCCGTCCCAGACATGCCAGATGAAGGGCCGCTGGTGGAAAAGTTCACAGTGCCGTTCAAAGAAGCCATCCCGCAGCCAGTCCTCTAAGGTTTCCCCCTCGTAACCGACCTGCGACAGGAGTTCTGCCTGCTTAGCTCCAGACCATGTGTCTTGTAGGGAAGCTGCGAGTAACGAGCGTAGCCGTTCAGCAGCGCCTAACTTGCCTTTGGCTGGACTAAGAGATGCAATCCCCTCTCCGTCCACGTGCTTTTCAAGCCCGTCTGGGCCCAGGGCCTGACAGTCTATGAATGTTGAGCCGCTCTGTCGCGGCCAGCGATAGCCGAAGAGGCGCGCAACGCCAACCAGCAACGGCTGATACGAATCTTTCGGTCGGCCATCGAATAGCCATTGCGTTGGATCCAGCGTCGAAGGGGACGGTAATCCGTTCCCATATTTCTCCGCGGCGAGCCTCCGCCAGCGTGCCTCATCGAAGCTTACCTTCAGTAAGCTGCCGTTCGTAAGCTTGCCCGCCCGATCAAGTGCACGCAGCGCTGGGCGATACTCCTCAGAGTTCACGAACGCCCACAATGCAGCGACTAACGTCTGATCCAACGGAACTATTGGTGCGACATTTCCGTCGTAGGCTTCGCCAGTGTACAAAGTCACGGCGAGATCGCTCATCTGGCTGACCGCAACGCCTCTTCTGCCCATCGCTCGGTTCCCGTGTCGAGGACGGATAAAATCCCGATCGGCACCAGACCAATCCACGACGTGCTCACGCGCTGTGTAAGCAGCTGATACCGACGTCGTGCTGAGGAACGGAACCCAGGGGGGCGACAACAGGGGAAGTTCCCAAAAACAGCGTTGCCAGTGATCTAGGTCGCCCGTTATCACCCCTTGAGGAGCTTCGGCGTACGAGTCTAAACGAGCGCCTGCGCCGGCCGCTTGGGACATTACACGTGCTTCAGGATTGGCCAACTGTCGCTCTTGACGAAGGTGACTCAGCGGTTTAGTCCTTAGTCCGTCGGCCTTCTCCGCCGGCATTTCCTCATGGGAAGCGTCGATCAGCATGAAAGGCCGGTTCAGTCGAGGAGAACGCTGAATGCCAATAAGGGAGACATTCACCACCTCTCCGGAGATAGTCTCAAAAGCACCTGCGCCCAGATTCGCCACGAATCCCCACTGATTCTGTGCAAGCAAATTAGTACGCAGAGTTTTGTATGAGGGCTGAAACAGCCAGTGCTGTGGTGTGACCAACGCAACGAATCCACCTAACCGACAAGCCTGCAAAAGTCTTTGAAGGAAGGCCGTGGACAGGCACGCCTTGCCTTGTGCGTACATGTTGGCTATGAGCTTCCTTAACTCTGGAGCCTGTCGCCGCATCGAAAGATAAGGCACGTTGGTAGCGACAAGCGTAAACTCCCCTGCGAGGATGCGCGCTGCCTGAAGCAGCCCCTGGGCGGTCACCGCAAGCTCATTGGAAGTCTCGTCTTCTTGCTCGTCCGCAAGGGCTTTTTCGAGAAGGGGCCGGACCTTCTCAAACTCAGCGACGAACAGAGTACCACCAACCCGCCTCGGATCAATCAAGCTCCCCAAAGCCGGCGCCTGCTGGAACAAACGATAGAGGCGCCGCATAGTTTCGCGGACGCGGTCGTCCTCGCGTGCTAATTTGACCCAGTCCTCTTCCCTTGCGTTAATGCCAAGCCCTGAGCACGCGATGTTCAGTGCTGGGAGTGGCCGATAGCCGACCATCCGCCAAGCTGCAAGGGCCAGGTTGAAAGCAGCAATCTGCGTGCAACGGTTATCGAGTTCCAGGCCGAAGAGGTTATCGCGCAGAACAGCATCAACGGCATATTCCCGCGACAAGCCCTCCTCCTCCATTCGGATTGCAACCAAGATAGGGAGTGCAGAGACGAGGAAGTGCCCGCTTCCTTCGCAGGGATCGAGAACCTTTAAGTCTCTGGCTACGCGCGGCCAGCTTTCGAGAATTCCGTTCGCAGGGCGCCAGGGGCCCTGATCGCCTTCTCTTGTAAACCGCAGATACGTGCATTTGTAGCTCCCGACGGAGCAGGCCGCGCGCAGATCCTCTTCGCCGTTCACCGTTAACGCAATTGCAGGTTTTGCCGAAAGTACCTTGCCTGCCCACCAAGCGCCTAGGGTATTGTGCAGCAGGAAGAGGACCATGTAGTCCTCAGTGAAAAGTTGGGTGACCGCTGCAAGATCATCGGCGCCGATCTTCTTGGCCAATTTGTTGACCCGAACTTTCCGTTCCGCCTGCCAGAATTGATAGACCCATCCCAGGGCGTCGTCGGCTAAGAAGACCTCGCTCGGCAAAGACTTGAGCAATCCTTCTAGTTCCTGTCGAGTCTCGGGGGGGAGAGACAATTCGAGAACCGGATCATCAGTACGGAAAATCTGAGGAAGCATACGGACGGCAAAATGGCTTGCAAGCTGCAGCCAATCTGTGGTCCTCTCCCGCGCTAGTTCTCGGCATTCATCTAGGGAGATCGCTATGCCACTTTCAGGCTCGATCAGGAGTTGCGATTCAGCAAGGAAGCGCGCAAACAGCATCCGGTGCCAATGCTCGTAGGCACACTCCTGAGTCAGGCCATCGAGGGTTTGCGTGTCACGCCGTTCATCGAGCTTGTCACCAAGTTGCCGGCCGTGAGCGCGCAGGCGTTTGCGGAGAGTTCGCTGCTCGCGCGTCATGATCGAATAGGGCTCATAATGATGAACCGCAAGCTGTTCCAGGGCTTTGCATGCCCCTTCTTCCGCCATCCGACGCGCCTGAATAATCGTGGCCTCGAGTTGTCTCCGCAGCTCCCGCGACAATGCTGCCATTTGCAGCTCCAAATCAGTTCACAAGTACCGGCCCCCGCTTTACTGCGTCACTGAGCGTCTTCCCCGTTCGCTCCAGCCATTTCTCTACATCATCCTTGGACCGGAGAGTGGCTCTCTCAATGTCTATGACCCTAACCTTCGGTTCGAGGAACTTCGCGGCCACTTCTAAAGCACGCTGCACGCGCCCCGTCACAGCCAGCGCCTCCGCTTGCCGAGCCGCGAGTGATCGGTTGTCAAGGCTCGCCAACAACAACTCGTCACTGGAGATATCGCTCTTCTTGGGGGGTACTAACCCCGCGTCAGCCATGATTTCATTTTGTTTATTTGCAGGAACTTGTTGCCACGTTGAATTCTTTGCTAAGGCTTCCATAGCCGACTTATACGCGGTTTCATGCTCCGCCTGCGCCTCATTGATAGCCTTTCGCAGCAGGTCCGCAAGAGCTGCCCGAATCGGTGACACGGGGTCGACCGGAGCGAGCAGCATCCGCTCGCGTCGGACTGCATCAATCTGAGCGATCGGTTCAGCCGCGGCAGCAATACCTGCCGCGTGCCTCGCCATCCGTTCAGCAAGCTCCCAGATTGGCTTGCGCTTATCCGCTAACTCCTTCAGCTTCACCCAATCGCCAATTCGTTTCTCAAGCTCATCCGCCTTGGCTCTGATGGCCGCAAGCTGCTCGCCGCCCACCAGCAGCTTGAGGTCGTCGATTTCTGTTGTCACTGGGGGTGTGGGCAGTGGTGGTGGACCGCCCGCGGCATCGGCCAGATTGACAAGCGCACTAAGAAACTCCGGTGCCTTGACCGCTTCTTCCCCTGATTTGCATTGGATCTTAAGTAAGGTGAAAAGCTTTCGAAGGCGGAGGCGGTCGCCTACCGAAAGCACCGTCTGTTCAACCCGGAATTGGGCCTTTGAAATCTTGTTCTGATCAAGCTGGCCGAGGGGAACCGGAACACCGTTTAACGTCGCGCTGATATGCTGCAAGCGATGAAGAGCAATCAGGACTGCATCAATCGCATCCTGGGGCCACCCAAACGGGCTGGCCTGAAGAGCCTTGCGTATCTCGTTTCCGGTTTTGCCGGCGCCAATGGTTGACTTCACCTGCAGGCATACTGGGTGTTGCTCGGTGCTCCCCGAGTAACCAATGGGTTGGAATGGCTGGTCCGCCCCATCCCTGGCACGGCGGATCGCTGATTCCCAAGCAGAACCTGGCGCATCCGCTTCATTGAATTGCGGAAAGAGACGAGCCAGCGATGCGTTGGCAGCCTCTTTAAGCTTTTCGTCCAGCTTTGCCACAAGTACCTCTGACCCACCGCCTTGAAACACCTTCGCATTGGCTACGATCTTGCCGATAAAATCGTCGCGGTTTAGAACGGCAGTATCTCTACGGCTCTCCATCCCTCGTCTTGCATCCAGACCTTCGTCAGTACTCGGCGTCCCTTTGTAGTCCAACGTCTGCTGGGCGGCCTCTGCTTCAACAATCCACTTTCGCAGGTCATCAGCGGACTGCCTGGGGATGAAGACGTAAATGACGGGGCTATCGGCCCCGGCTGCACGGGCAGCGTCCACCATCTCCTTTTCACTGCAAGACCAGCCGTCACGAATCCAAACTTGTATTGAATTGGTGGGTGGCGGAGGGGGAGTTTGGTCGCGGTATACGGCCAGGTCCCGCGGTTCCTTGGCCTCTCCATGCGTCAGCTTCAGGCTCCGGACGATTTTGTCGGCCTCGGCGTAAAGCAACGCATCGCGCTTTAATTGAATAGCGCCATCATCACCGCCGATCTTTGTTTGGCGATTCCGAAACTCGCGGTCCCATTCGCTGCCTTCCTTCGTCTGAAGGCGGTATTCGTCTCCCACCTTCATCAAGACGCCATTGGAAGCCAGCTTTTCCAGGGCTTTCTCGACGTCGTTTCGAAGTTTGGCATTGTCGCCACCAAGATCCTCGACAAGGAGGTCAGCGATGTGTTCCTTCGACGCCCGGACACCAAGATCAACTCCCTCTTTCCGTGGCAGTTTGCCAATCAGGAAGACCAACCCGCAGATTCGGCGCGCCAGCTTTCCTTCGTCCGTGCCGTCTTTGGAAAGATTGATGATCCTTTCGTTGATTTCCCGGAGGAGGACACCGGTGTTTACCATTTCCGGAGCAAGCGCTTCAAAGAGTTCATCCGCGGCTATCACAAAGCGCAGTGGCTTCTCGGAGATCTTGGCCACGGCATCATGAATGATGCACAGCTGCGAGCGGAGCTGGCTGTGCGTACCCTCCAAGTCAACCTGGCGGAAGCAAGCTTCCCAGAATCGCCGCCGGACGGGCAGCAAGGGATAGTCTTCAACGATAATCGCACGATCGTCCGCAGTTTCTTCTATCCGAGTTCCCTGGAGTTCCCGGGAGATCTCACCCGCGTAAGAACTCAGCGTTGAGCGAACATCGCCCACCCTAGCGGGCTTCTTTTGCAGCAAGACTTCGCGCGTAACGCTTTCCACATCGGTGTCTGATAGCGGGACCCGAATCCGAAATCGGTCCATAAGCTTGTGGAGGAGTGGCACGTCGGTGAGCGCGCTTTGGCCGGCGCCGACTACCATTACCTGGCTATCGAGCTGTTTGGAGACCGCTTCGACCACCTCGGTAACCAGGGTGGACCGGTCGTTCGATTGACCGATATACTGTTGCACCTCGTCCAGCACCAGGACGGTACAGGGCAGACGGCCATCTCGCCCGCGGAATTTGAGGGCGCGCTTGGCCATGCGCAGGAAATCAGCTGTATTGCTGTCCGTCAGCCGCGGGGGATGCTGGTCCTTGATCGTCTTGCGTGCTTCCATCTCATCGCGTGCGTAGTTCTTATCGCATTCCAGAACTGCCCGCGCGATCGGACCACTGACGTAAAGGTTGTTTAGTTCCGCCTCCCAGCTCTTGCCACTTGCCTCAACCGCAGCTGTAACGCGAGCGTAGAAGCCTTGGTCGTACAGCCAAAGGCAAAAGTCCGCCTGCGAATACTGAGCCGGCAACCCGACCGCGCGGAGGATAATACCGAGGACGGTCAATCGCACGTTGTCGGTGGTTCCGCTCGGCAGGGCCCCAGTTGCGGCAAGCAGTCCCCCTGCTCTTTTACCGGCAGTGTCGAGTTCGCGGAGGAGGTCGCAGACGTCATCGGGCAGCGAGGGAACAATGCTGCGGGCGGTCGCACCGTCTGGGAACTCCGTGTCCTGCCACAGGTGGCCGAGCATCTTAAGAAAGTGGGATTTGCCACTGCCAAAGAAGCCGCTCACCCACGCGGCCTTTTGGTTGGTTTGCCCAAGGGAGGCCAGATAAGAAGAGAGTATTATCGCCATCCCGTCTTTGAATTGCCCCTTGCAAACGAAGGTGGAGAGTTCGTCTCGTAGTTGCCGGATTTCTTTCTCCGTAGCTCTGTCGGTAATCCGCGCTTGCCCGTCATTGGGGAGAGCGTAAACTGCCGGATCACGCTGTAGAATGTCACCAATCTTCATAGCGACCCACCTCCGCTGCGCATCGTAATGGGCACAGCCATGTAGTTCCAATCGTCACGTGCATCAAATAAGCGGTAGTTGTTCTGATCGACTTGACCCGGGAAGAAGACGAGGAGCCGTCCTCGAATGTCACCCTCCAGGAGTCGCAGGACCTTTGAGAATCTCGTGAAGCCGAACAACGCGCCGACGCCAAAGATTGCCACCACCGAATCCTCAGTTACGTCAGACCTCGTGAGGACAGCGCGAATCAGGTTCGCAACGTACTCAGCAAATTCAGCCTCCAGCTTCAGCTGAAGGTCTTCCGGAGAATCGAAGTAAGCGGCCCGGTATTCATCGCCGGCAATCCACGTTGCAAATGCATTTGTAATGTCGACCTCGTACCAATCGTGGTTGGCTTGTCGCGTGGCATTCTCAAAGGCGAGCTTGTTGGCCCGTAGCGCTCGCTCCAGTTCCTTGTCGTAAACCAGCATGATCACGCGCTGGGCGCCTGCGACGGTGCGTTGCCATGGTGTTGCGATGTGCTGTGCGTAACGTTCGGCAACTTCCTCAATGCGTCCCACGGATCATCCCCTCCGGTACCAAGGATCGAGACGTTCGAGTTTGAGTTCCATCACATCTGCGGCTACCCGCAGATCCATCAGGCCAAGCCTTTTCGCTTCAAGGGCGAGATTGCGCGCTGCAAGGGGCGTGCAGTCCAACACTGTTAACCAACCGCTGGACAGAAGATCTTCCCCTCGGAACCCGACGGTGTACCCGAGATAGAGTGCGAGAGCCACGGTGCCGGCCGTTGGCTTAACCAAGTGGCGGAATTTGAAGGTGCGCCCTTGAAGGTGCCCAGTTTGCGTCCATGAGCTGGCCGCGTTGCGAACCACCTTCGCAAGAATGGAGTCATTTAGACGTTCGCCAACAACCGCTCGGAGCGCGTCTCGCATCAAGTTGCGTTGGAACTCGGCCCCAGGTTGAAGGGGAATTACCGCAGAGGAAGTTGCTAGAAGTAGTGGATCCCGGGCAAGGGCGACGAGTAGAGCAAGCAGAGGACGGCCAGCTTCATCAATGCTCCAAAGTCTGCGCAATATCCGAAAGACCGGCACGGACGGATCCAGTGCGTAAAGCTCTCCCAGACGCTGGTTGGTAAGCCGCCGGGTGGCGGTCGTCCGCTTTCCAAGACAATTGGCTTCGATAATCGCTTCGGCGTACTTGCCACGGTTCGAGTCAGTAGGAACCGCCGAAAGGGTTGACCCGAGTTCCGCCAGCATGACGGTCCGACTCGTCTGAGTCCCCTTGTCTCCGAAACGAAAGCCGACCTCTTCAGCATTTCTTGAAGCCCGATCCGAGGGCCAGAAGGCGCTACGGTTTGATTCATTCGGCGGCATCGTTATCAATCCAGAACTGTAGCTTGCTCGCATGATCACACCACCTAAATTAGAAGTCAAGAACTATTTCAATGTGGCCGGCAAACTTGCCGGCTGACATAGAAAGGCTCTAAATAGCCCATTGCTCAGAGAATATCCAAGAACAAAAGTAGTAGTAAGTTGCTTAATTTCAGTTTGTTATAGATTATTCTCCAACTTATACGCGATCTTCGCCGATTGACAGGGTGGGTCCCAGCAAGCTCTCACCCGGCTGGGGTGTGGACAGATGAAAAGCAGTTGGCGGCACCGACCTGGGCCCCTCGCCCTGCGAAGCATGCGCACGTACTCCTTGCCATTCACAGCATCCAGGGCTCCCACCGTTTCGTCCCGGAATAAAGCTTCGTACCGAATGCCCTCACTCTGTCGCATGTTGTTAATGGCGATGCCCAGATTGACGGCTTCATTGAGTCCATCTGCGACAGACCGCCCCGTTCGCTGCCCGGGGTCGGCGAAGCAGCGGTCGTCATCGAGGTGGAAATCACCGGCGTTAGCGAATCGCATCGGTTCTTTTGGTATGGGCTCCTTTCTACCGTGTTCGTAAGGGTAATGTGTTATTCTCGTGCGAACTAAAAGACGGGAGACATGCAGCACTTCCGAGTAGTCCGGGAGGGCAAGATGCCGAATGAAACTAATGCTGATACGTTAGCTCTTCCTCTCACCCAAGCTTACCCATTTCTTGCAAGTGCAGGGCTCGGGAATGAAGCAGAGGTTATTCGTGCAAGCAAAGATCAACTGGGCTCGTACACGACCACGTTGAAGCGGGCGAGGATCATTTCACTGTTGACCAGCAATAATCTGCTCGACCAATTTGTAACGAACCATTGGCACTTCGGTGCCACGGATAAGGGTAAACGCGAAATCAAACGCCTCGTGAACATATATGATCGTTGGATCAAAACAGGAGGGAAGGACATTGACGAGGGCGACAATTCAGATGAGGATGCGGGGACTGAGTTTGCCCTTGAAACACACCTTAGAGACTACTTGGCAGAGAATCTCGCTGCTTTAGAACCAGGCATGACGCTTTGGCCCGTTGGCCAGGACCAGGATGCGGTGGAATTCTCGGTTGACAAGAACAACCACAGGATTGACATTCTTGCCCGGGACTCTGCTGGAACGCCAACAGTGATTGAGCTTAAGGTTAGCCGAGGGTACGAAAAGACCATTGGGCAGACTTTGTATTACCGCACGAAGATAAAAGAGATGCTCAAGGTTGGAAAGGTACGGATCATCATCGTTGCGCGAGAAATAAGTCCTGAGTTGAAGGCGGCAACCGCTGATTTGCCGGATGTGTCACTTTTCGAATATCGACTGACCATGAGCCTAACGAAGCTCTAGATTTGGTTAGATCCGTGCGCGGTGAATCACCCCCAATTGGGAAACAATCCGAGCTGATCCGACACAGAAATGGCAATCTTTGGTTTCCGTGGGGCACTACGCGACGGCGTCGCCTCGGGTGACATGGCGAACATGAGAAGTTGCGTCGTGAATGCCGGGATTGGGGCTGGCGGTGAAATGATAACTTCCGGCATATCTTCGGTCCTGGGTTCTGCTTCCCGGGGAACTTCCAGCGGACGAACTCCGAACACCTCCGCCTGCTTCTCCACGAGCGCCTTCCACACCGCATCCGCATTCTCCCCGATGCTTTTCTCCGTCACCAGTTCCCTGGCCATCGCCATCAGGATGTCATCACCTTCGTCGATCGCTTGCAGGCCGTCAGTTGCGAACTTCCCTTCCATGGCGAGCGAAACCAGCAGCTTCTTCCCCATCAGCCTCACGCACGCCTCCTGCATGGTCCCAGCGTAGTAGAAGAATTTGACGTTGACATTCTTCTTTTGCCCGATCCGCCACGATCGCCGGCTCGCCTGGCGTAGCGTGTAAATGGAATAGCCGGTTTCGTAGAAGAAGATGTCTGGGAAAGACCAGAGGTCGAGTCCCGTCTGGACCAGCCGGGGGTGGGCAATCACAACCTGAACGCCAGCCCGGAGTTGCCTCTCGTACCAGGACTCACGCTGCTCCGGGACAATCTCCGTGGTCAACACCGCCACCCGGATCCCCTCTTTCGCCAGGATACCCTCCAGCCGACGCGTCACATCACGCTTCTGAGTATAGACCGCGTAGACTTGCACCTTCCTGCCGCGCTCAAGTGACGCTTTCACTTCTTCCACCAGCCGCCGTTCCTTGGCGTAAACGAGGTTCTGATCCAAGTCAGGTGTGGCGGCGATCAGGAACGGCTCACGACGTTGCGTTTCAGGATTGAGTTCGCGCCCTATCAAATCCCCGAAGCCGAAGGGCCGATCAGGGTAAGCAAGGAGAGCATTTAACGCCACGCTGATCACCGACTGGTTGCCTCGATGCTCGCGCAGGGCCTTCTTGATGTCCTCTTCCAGATCCTCGTACGCTTTCTTCAGCGGCTGATCCATCTCGATGCTGACCACTTCCTCTCGGTAAGGAGGGAGAGCATCGGAGATATCCTCCAGCGACACAAAGGCGCCAAGGCTCATCAGGAAGCGGCCAAACAGCAGCGGTGATGCTCCCGGCCGGTGGCGGAATCGGGTTGTGACCCGCGCCTCAGAGCAGGCGTTGTCAGCTGGCTCGATGACTGTGATCTTCTCCAGCAGGCCGTACGCTTCGGTGAAGGCGCGCACGCCAGCTTCCCCGTGCTCGAAGCCCTCTTCCAGCATCTTGCGTGGTTCGAGGCGAAACAGGATGTTGAACAAGTCCAGTGCGTAGCCGCCAAGCAATGTGCCGGTAAGCACTGCGATGTGGCGGGCGCAAGCGGCCAGTGTGCCAAGGGCGTTGCCCTGTGCCGTGTCTCCTCCCTTCAGCTCGTGTACCTCGTCGGCAATGGCGTAATCAAAGAAACCGTCATTCATGTACCGGCCGATGAAGTCAACCGGGGCGAAGCGTCGAATCTTCTTCCCATCTGCCTGCCAAAGAGCGCTGTAGAGCGCTCGGCGAGCATGATTGGTTCCCTCATCTTGGCCCAGGATCTCGCTGAGCTTCACCTTCTTGAAGTCCATCGCCAACAGGCGTTCGCCCTCTGTACCGAGGTAGACCGGGGACCCGCTGTCCGGATTGACTACGCTGCCCTGATACCGGCCACAGTGAGCGACCTGATAAGCATGTCTCCAGAAGTACCCGAGTTTGGCACGATCCCGGCCGACCACGAATACCGCCGGGGCAGAGCAAATAGAATCCCAGCGCTTGCGGGCTGACGGTGAGGTCTTCCGCAGGCGCAGCTCGCTCAGGCTGGTCCTTAGTCCCTCTCGTACAATGCGCTTATTTCTCAATTTAACTTCGTTCACGCCGTGGTGACCTTTGGAACTGGTTGGGGTGCGCAGTCCGTCGATGATGAACACGCGGACACCTGGAAGCGTGAGGAATGACTCTCGACACCATTTCTCCACAAGTTGCGGCGGGACCATGGCAATGGTCGTGAACGGTCGGCCTTCAGCGTGGGTGTAAACGGCTCCCAGTGAGATCAAGGTCTTGCCCGTGCCGCACTCGGCAATCACCGCTCCTGCCCGTGCCTGCTGCCAGCGCCGGACCAGACCCATGATGGCGAGGGTCTGGGCCGGATAGGGCTTTCGCAGGAGCTTGCTGATCTGGGGTGACGGTGGGTCGTCGATGGCGTGCAAAGGGGGAAAACTCTTTAGGATTCTTGCTCCCAGCAAGGAAGAGTACGTACGCAAGTAGTCCGAGATGGTCTCTGGCAGGGGCACGATTTCCTCCTTTCAGTGGAAGTTCAGGCCTTGAATGCAGGTGCCTTACGCTGGTTACGGTTCGTTCCCTTGCGCCGGCCAACGCCGAGAAGTATGATCTCACTGTCAACCAGGGTAACGGAGGGTCAAGGTGCGTAAACAGCTGCAGGTCTTGCAGGTGGTCGTGTTTATCGCCCTACTGGCACCACCGCGCGCGGCAATCGGTCTCGAACTCCACCACAGCGACCAGGCCGCGACGCAGCACGCTGGTGTTATCGAGCAGGGGAAATTCCAGCTGCACAAGTTCGAGCAGCCGATTGGGGAGGAGACTTACCAGATTACGCAGGACGGTGATTCACTCACTATCAAAATGGACTTCAAGTTCAACGACCGTGGGACCGATGTCCCTCTTTCGGCCACCTTTCGCGGTTCCTCCGACCTCACACCCCAAGCGTTCGAGATCAAGGGCAAGACATCTCGGGGAAGTACGATTGATGAGGCTGTCGAGGTTCAACCCGGGAAGGTGCGGCTCCGTAATCGTGAACAATGGACCGAGGCTGTACCACCGTCGCAATTCTTCACCATCGCCGGGTATGCTCCCACCACGATGCAGATGCTGCTGGTACGCTATTGGGCCGCTCACGGCTCTCCGGCTGAACTGACAACGCTGCCGAGCGGGCGCGTCAATATTGAGCCACGCGGCCGGGATACGGTTTCTATCGGCGGCAAGAGTGAGTCCCTGGAGCGATACACCCTCCGTGGACTGATCTGGGGCCAGGAGACATTATGGTTCAATTCCCGCCGCGACCTGATTGCCGCCGTAACCACCGACGCTGAGTTCGACCACTTCGAGGCCGTGCGCGACGGCTATGAAAGCGTTCTGGGAAGCCTCGTAGGGCGTGCTGGTGCCGACGGCATGGCGGCGCTGGCGGAACTCTCCAGGGGAATTGCTAGCAGTCGGACCGACACCCTGGCAGTCGTGGGCGCAACGTTGGTTGACGGCACCGGCCGTCCGGCATTGCCCGACGCGACCGTGGTGATTCGTGGTGGCCGCATTGTGGCAGTGGGTCCGCAGTCCGAGATAAAGATCCCCAAAGACGCCGAAGCAATGGATGCACGTGGCAAGACCATCCTTCCTGGCCTTTGGGACATGCACGCGCACTTCGAGCAGGTTGAGTGGGGGCCTATATATCTTGCCGCCGGTGCCACCACCGTCCGCGACTGCGGGAACGAGTTTGAATTCATTATCGCCGTGCGCGACGCCATCGCCCAAGGGCGCGGCTTCGGACCTCGTATTCTGGCGGCGGGGCTGGTGGATGGGTCCGGTCCTCAGGCGCTCGGCGTTGCCCGTGTCGACACGCCGGAGCAGGCCCGCCAGTGGGTGGATCGCTACCACGATGCCGGTTTCCAGCAGATGAAGATTTACGGCTCGGTGAAGCTCGAAGAAGTGAAGGCCGTGGCAGAGGAAGCGCACCGGCTTGGGATGACGGTAACTGGCCATGTCCCAAACGGGCTTAATGCCTACCAAGTGATTGAAGCCGGACAGGACCAGATCAACCACATTCCTTATATCGTTGACCTGATGCACCCGCCGTTCGCTGATAACGCCAGTTGGAAGGAGTGGGTGAAAGCCCACGCCGGCACCGAGGTGAATTGGCCCGAAGCTCAGAAGGCAATTGCCTTCCTGAAGGCCCACCAGACGGTGGTCGACCCCACTCTGGCGATATTTGAGTTCGGAACGGCTTCCACGGCCAAGCCGCCGGCCAGTTTCGAACCCGGAGTCAACAAAGTTGCCCCTGAACTCGCCCAACAGCTTATCGACGTCGGTCCGCCGCCTCCACCACCTGACACAGAGTTGCCCGAGAAGTTCTTCGAGTTGCAACTCGCCATCGTGGGGGCCCTGCACCGCGCTGGAGTGACGATCGTGGCGGGTACCGACCAAATGGTGCCCGGCCACAGCCTGCACCGGGAAATGGAGCTTTACACCAAGGCGGGATTCACCCCTCTGGAAGCCATTCAGGCCGCGACCATCGTGCCCGCCCGCGTGCTGGGTCTCGACAAAGAGTTGGGGACAGTCGAAACGGGCAAACGCGCGGACCTCATTCTGTTAGGCGCCAACCCGCTCGATGACATCCACAACATCCGCACCGTGGAATACGTCATCGCCGGCGGCAAGATGTACGATTGCGCCCAACTATGGCGCAGTGTCGGTTTCAAACCCTGACAGTCTCGGAACAGAGAAAGTCTGAGCGACGGTAGTGTTAATCGAGAAACGGGCCAATGGGAACAACTCGCTTGGACGCACAACGGGCTAATAAAACGGTAAGTGCCGAACTGTCGACTACTCTCAATCATTGGCGCAGTGTAAAACCGGCGCATCTCAAATCTACCCTGATCGCCCAGTCGGATGGTCCACTGCCGCGCGAGGGGCGCAGCCTCATGCGCTTGGCTCCCGGCGGCTTCCCTCCTCGTGATCACTCTCGTCGATTCAGAAGAAGCCGTATGCCAAGCTCCAGCAAACCGGTCCATTGCTCTCAGGAAACGCGATCCGTTTCTGCCTCAGTGCCCTCCCAATCCACTTCAAGAACACTTTCTTCGACCCTCTGACTAGCACAGGAGAACAACCCACGCCTACGATCGGCTGGATCATACCACGCCGGGTGAGTTCCTCACTGAACCACGTCGCCCACCCTGGCATGACGGGCAATCCATACCGCTGCGCGATGCGGTACAGCACGAAGGTCGGGTCGTTGTCACACAGGATGGTTCGCCTGCCTCCCGGGTCAGCCCCTGGACGTGTCGTGGCCAGCTCTGCCGAGACCGCAACCAGGTGGCGGATCGGCTTGCGGCCGGCAACATTGATGGTCCCGCGAAAGCACTGGGCGCCTTCACCCAGATTGGCTGTAAGTTGGTCGATCCCCGGACCCTCCACGGTAAAGTGGTTCTGCTCGACGACGGCTGCCCAGATGGCGCCAACGTCGGAGTCGCCACCCAAGACTGAGACGAGGTGGGCCTTGCCGTTCCCGCCTCCTTCGACCTCTCCAATAAACCGATCCAGCCGCAGCCGGATTCGGGTGGTGGTGTCCTTCATACGCTTCGTGTATTCCAAGACGCCGAAGCGCTCATGGGCATTCTTCATGATGGTTTTTCCTCTTGGGATTCGTCTGGGTTGGCGGGGACAAAACTGCGGTAAAGATGATGCGGTTATTTCAGTGTCGCTACTTCGCCGGTGGAATATACGAGGGTCAGCTCGTTGGAGAATCGTTCCTTCTCTCGTACCGTGATCACTCCATCCTCTTCTTCCTCTGTTTTGTCTGTCACCTTCACCGCCTGCCAGCAAGATATATGGCGTTGATCCCCTGAGCCGAAGATGCCGTTCAAGAGCCCTGAGCAGGCAAGGAGACCTACGTGGCCTGCGTGCAACGGCGTAAGTGGTCTGCCGGTTGCTGACACAGGCTCGGCGAAGAGAATGCGTCCTGCCTGACTGTACGCCGATGACTGCGGCAGAAGATCTTCGATCTCGTCGAGTGGCAGCCCGCGGTGGACCAGTTGTGCCGGCCCGCTCTCAGGAACGGCATATCGCAGCTCGGGCTCGGGAGGCAGGACTGGGATCTGGGAGGGGTTTCGAGCCAGGCTGGCGTAGTAAAGCCTCGCCCGAGTGATGTCGCTGTCCGTGAGGCGTTCTCTCTCGCGCCGGCTGCGGCGCACTCCGAATAGAACCACCTGCTTATACCGCACACACTCCGGCGCCTCAAGGCGGAAAACCCGGACATCGCGGAAGTGGGTGGCGAGAATCTGACTACATTCGGCCAGCCTATCGCCGGGGATAACGAACACCAGGATGCCGCCGGGCTTGAGCCAGCGATACGTGTGGCTGAGGAATGCCGCCTCGGTGCGGCGACTTTCAGCCGGCCCAAGGGCCCAATCGTAAGGTGGATTCAAATACAGGAGGCCAAAGCACTCGACCGGGCACTGTACTTCAAGGGTATTTCCCTGAACGGTGTTGGGAATCCGCCGCCTGGCTTGCTCGGCGCGGTAGGCATCAAGCTCAATCCCGTAACGAAGTACTTCGGTATCGCTGGTGATCGCCTCAAACGCCACGCCATCGCCGACACACGGGTCGATCGCGGAGGAGGGCTGGTCGGGGAACAGGATAAACCTGCGAATCCGCTGGGCCTCGGACAAGGGCAGCGGGTAGAAACCGAGTCGGCTCTTGCCAGTGAAGCGCAAAGTCGCCATCCTTTCTGGGAAGAGCTCATACTGTCGCCGCTGTCGTGCAGGGCGCACTCTCTCTTACGCTCACAGCACTTCTGTCCTGCAAAGCACCTTGAGAAGCTGTAATATATGTCCGCCGAGAAGCTGAGTGTGGAGATCAAAATGGGTAGCGGCTTTGCAGATCCGACAAATCTAAACTTTGTCATCAGGGGAAAGTTCTCACTTACCAGCAGAGATCAAGCCGGGTGGGTCAATATCTTCTATGAGCTTTCGCCTGAACGGTACGAAGCTGCGGAAGAGCTTGACTACGAAGATGAGCTTCCAGTCCGTGATACTCACGCTGATCGCCCACGGCAAGCGAAACTCTTGAGCGTAAACGCGAAACAAGACGAAGTGATGATTTTTCCCGTACGGACGATCCCAGGGGACGAATTCCTCAAGCCCAAGTATAGGCAGATCGAGGCGATCATATTGGAGGGCTTTGGTCTTGAATATCCTGAGGACCCAGAGAGTGTCGCTATGTTACTGTCGGCCCTCCCCAGCGGGTTCATCAAGGACCCAGATTACGGCCTGGGACTGTTGAAGGATTACCGATTTATCATTGATGCCGTTGGGTCGATTCCAGGCGTAAAACAGCTCAAAATTAGCCAGGAAGAACCTACTCACGTCCAGGGTGATACATACGTCCTGAACTTCCATCATTACGACGGGATCCGCAAGGCGATAAAGAATACCCACAAAAATGCCCTCAACATAGCTGCCGCCGACAAGCGCATCCTTGCTTACAACAGCCTACTGCACAAACTTGATGGAAACGCGTACCCTGAAAAACACCGGACTTACACCGATGGCACGATCTATAAGGTTGTGGAAGGCGGCACTCGGCCTAAACTGCACGAGAGGGATCAGCTAGCGGCCCTCGAACTCGTAACACAGAACAGGGGGAGCTTGGGGGAGAAACACCCGGAGAAATTGATCAGGCTAAACCACGAGATTGAACTCGTGACGCTGGAACAGCTCATTCGACAGCTGGAAGGGCGCATCCTAACAAAGAGCCCCGAGGCAAAATGGCAAAGATTCTTCGTTGATAATCCATTCATCCTGAGTCTCGCCTTCGGTCTTCCAATTGTCGCGGTTGGCGAGCGAGCCTCAGTTGGTGGACGAACCTTCTCAGGTGGTGGGGAAAAGATCGCGGATTTTCTCTTCAAGAATCGGATCACAGATAACCTCACGCTAGTCGAGATTAAAACACCCCATACAAAACTCACAGGTAAAGAGTACCGAGGTGGTGTCTACGCGCCCGCCAGCGACTTGGTTGGCGGTATCAATCAGGCGCTTGATCAGAGACATAAGATCCAGGCTGAATTGAACGCGCTAAAAGCGAATTCTGAGAAATATGACTTGCAATCCTACGCCATCAAGTGTGTCGTCGTCGCAGGCACCTCCCCAGTGGTACAAGACCAGAAGAAATCGTTGGAGTTATTTCGGAATAACCTGCACGATGTTCTGGTGATCACGTTCGATGAGCTTGTAGAAAAGCTTCGTAATCTACATCGGTTCCTTTCTGCGGATTTGGAGACTTCGGTTCACTCGGATCGCACGGGCTGCTCCTCTTAAAGAGAAAACTTGCGGGTCCTGTCGTCTACGCGGTGTGGTCGTCTGTCGTCTGGCTGCTTGGGCTGGCAGCCGGGTGCCGAGACACTGGCCATTCGTTTGCTCGCCCCGCACTGGCGTGGTGTCAGCAAGCGTCGGACTGCCGTGCTTTTGCTGTAGCCGCCAGCCCATGTGTCAGCGCAAGTGGAAGTCACCTGCGCAGGGCGTGTCTCGTTGCGGAGAAGACCAGCGCGATTACGGAAGCGATGAGTGGAGGTGATGCGAGCTTATTTGTCGCCGCGGGAGGCCTTCTTCCTCTTCTCGGCCCACCGCTTCTTCATCATATCCGAAATACGCTTTCTGCCCTCTGGGGTAAGGTGGCGACGCTTCTTGGCTGGTGGCGCAGGGACATTGGCTGCTGGGGATGCTTTCGGGGGAGTTGGGGGTAAGTCTGTTCCTTCTAAAGCTTCAATTGCTGTGTTCAGCCGGTCACGTTCACGTTTCAACTCTTTCACGATGGCCTGAATATCCAAAGGTTCCTCCGTGGTTATCTCATTTGATCCTTAAGCCGTCGGTCAGAGTAGCATGGTCTCAGATAACTGTCGAGGAATGAGTATCTCAGCCGGGCAGCAAAACCAGAGCGTGTTGGGTGAGGGTCAACATTGCGAGCGGCTTTTGTCTTTGGGTTGATTTATCAGTACTGAGGCTCACATGTAGTCGAGAAGGCGCCCAAGGAGATAAATCGCGCTTCCAAGCGCGACCGCGAGGAGCAAGACGCCAATGGCAAGCCGGAGGAACCAACGGATACCCTTGTACTGTCTTTCAGTTTCAGCCATGCGAGCACCTTCCACTAGATTGCGTATCGGCGAGCAGAAGTGTGTCAGGAATTGCAGTAGGTGGGACTGGAAGCGACTTTCTGGCTGCTCTTACGCTCTGCTCTTTTCACTCTTACGGCGCCTGCGGAGTCGCCTCCACAAAGAGACATCAATCGGCAGACGGCTGCCCATTCCCGTCGAGAGGTTGATGAAACCGCCGTGATGACACACCATCCCGTAACGGAACAACCGCGCCAGCAAGGCCAACGAGTGTTGGGCGAGGGTTGAATTAATGAAGGGCTCCTGCCTTTCGAGGCTAGCCGCAGCGCTGCAACTCGGTTCTCCGGTATCGTCGAGACTCGGGTCCACAATCTCGGGAAATAACTCCCACGCACATCGGAGTCGTAGCTTCGATCTCCGATTTCGCTCGTTGAGGGGCTCGCCCAGGATGAACTGTCCGCTATCGGAGTTGTTGCCAAGATCGAGTGCGTAGGAAACCGTGCTCCAGTGGCTGACCGCATCACGAATCGCTGCTCGTGCTGCCCGTGTGTCTACGCAGCCTACAACGATGTGAGCACGCAGGTCATCGCCAGAGTAATTGCGCGAGATGAGGGTTCCTGTGCGCAGATTGGCTGGGACTGCCTCCCACTTTAGCCCCCAGAACAGATTCAGCCGGTTGACCAGGATGATCGCCTTATTGTGACCGATTTCTGATCGTGCGAAAGGCTGGCGGACGCAGTTGGTGGGCGAGATCATATCGCCGTCCATGACCGTGACGTGCAATCCTCCTGGGTGGCCGCGTGCCACGAGTGACTGATGCAGATAAGGCAATCCTGCCACAATCGCACTGCCTGTCCCTCCGCAGCCCACCACCAGCAGGCGGACCTGCCGTTCAAGCAACTCCGGGTGGATGCGGTGTGTCTCCATGGCCAACTCCTCAACGTTCATTTCAGCGTGCGGCGAATTCCTGTAGCGTCTCGCCGGCGTCGATCAGGTACCTCACTGGGAACGTCCTCCTGCCGGCAAGACCTTTCCACAGCCCGACGAAGCCACCGGGATGACTGGTAAGCCGCACTGCTCCGGCTGCATGGGTGAATTCAGATTGAAAGTACGCGTCTTGCCAAGCGGGTATCGAGGCTATGTCAGAAGACTCGGGCACACGCATGCTGCCGGCACACACCAATCCTCGACTGTCGGTGTTCCAGTAGGGCGCTGTCTTCAGCGTGGTCGCAGGCCCGGGCCGAGAGGTCACTGCCGTTGCCCGCACAAAGAGGTCCTTGCCTGAAACCTTGAACACCAGCGCCGGATGCGGGAAGACGCGACCATTCATTTTCCGTGCCTCCTGGTCAGCTCCGCCGAAGAACATCACTCTGCGTTGCGGTCGTGACCACCAAACTAACAGATCGGGAGTGCGCGCCAGGATATTCTCAGGAAAGACTTCCGGTTTCACCTGTGCTCCAAGCCCCAGGGCAAGTGCGCGCACGAAGGCCGTGGTTACGGGTTCACCCGGCGCCAGGAAGGGAGCTTCATCGTCAGCCTGATTTACGCGATGGAGGCTGGCAAAGGCTTTTCCACCTCCAGCCCGATAGACAAGCACGGCTTCGCTGAGCTTGAATTCGCAGTTCGCTCCTATGGCGACATAGGCTCGCATGTTTTCACCTTCACATCACCCATTTGTCGTTGTCAGGCATGAGGTCGATCAGCTTGCTTGCCGCGGCGATGGTCCCGCAGGCCACGCCGAACACGTGGAAAGCGTCACGAACGCTCTGCGTATTGGCGGGATCGAATGGAATGATCAGATTGGGCTCTGGAGTGACCTCTAACATTCCGTCGGCCTCTTCATCGAATGCCGCCGCTACGGAATCACCTTCAGCAAACTGAGCCAGCAGGCAAGGCAGCGGTGGATTGCAATCCGAGAGTTGTTGGCCGATGACATCGCCAAGCCCGGGTCGCTTAGCCTGGGCGGACACGCGTTCAAGATTGACTGCAGCTTCGACCAGCTTCGCTGCCAGCGGATCTTTGATTCTGGCCTTGAGGCAGGCAAGCTCACCATCATTCAATGTTGTCTGCCGCATGCACGCTGGAATCGACGCTTGCACATCGGGGATCTCGTACTGGTCAGCCTCTGCCTCCTGCGCAGCCCATTCCCGCAGCGTCTCGGCTCGCTCTTCGGCATCGCGGAAGTCATAGGTTCTGATATACCTGTTGAGCGCACCGATGAAGAGATTGAAGAACGTCACTGGCAGTTGTGGATGAACTCTCTCCAGCAGTTCCAGCGTTGGACCAAAGGTCACGCAGCCGCAGCTTGCCTCAGAAGGCTCGACAATGAGGAACAACTGGTTGGGCTTGCTTTCATCACGATCTGCCCATTCGCAGGCGGTGTCGCTGATGCTGGCAACCAGCAGGAAGCGACGGCGGATGGCTGGTCCCCCGTGCGCCTTAATCCAGCGCTCAAGCGTAAGCCTAGTGAACGATGTTGGGTCGCCTTCTGCCCTTGTCCAATCCCCAGGGATCGAAATGTCCAGCTGGACGAGAGACTTTGCGAGCATCACAGCTAGGCGGTCGTCGGCAACGACCCGATGGATCGGCGGGATGCCAATGAGTCGCGGCAGCAGAAGGCCTGTTCCCTGTGCCATCAACTGACTGGCGGCAGCCAGCCCGGCGGGGCAGCGATTGGCACGCGATTGTAGGCGCGAGCGCTGGCGTCGACGGCGGCGGTGAACAACGCGGCTGTGTTTTGCAGGTGCCGGCATCTGGCAAACCTCCCCACGAGTGTCCGGTAACGGGCGTGGCGGCCCTGGCGAAGGCTTTCAAGTTCCGCCAAGACCGCACGCTTCGTCACCTCCTTTCTACGAGTGTTTCGGCTCATTGGTTATCCCTTTGTGCCGATGGCTCGCGTGAAGTGATAGACCAGCTTGTCTCCGACTGCCTCCGGCCCGGTGATTGATGCCGTAGCGATGTCCGGGAGTTGGTGGGCGTAGAGGGCTCGAACGTCCTCTACCGGAAGCTTGGGGTCCGGGTCGGGAAGCCTCTGGCCATGGAATTCGAAATAGCGATTAAGCACGTGGCTCTCCATCAGAGTGCGAGTCCTCCTTTTGATTGGGTTGCAGTAGGTTCGGGCGTTGGCGGTGGAAATAGCCCGAGTGTGCCGGTCGATGCTGAAGCAGGCACAGGCTCAGCAGGAGCTGAAGATGCAGGCGTGACGGTTGCGAGCGGCTTCGGAATCGCCTTCTTGCGTTCCTCAGCTTTCCGCTTTGCCTCCTCCTGAGCTGCCTTGGCCGCAGCCTCCATGGTGGCCTTCGCTTCGGCCAGAGTGTTGGTGGTTTGCTGGTGGGTTTGGACATAGCCGGCCAGATGCTTGCCGAGTTCGGCATCGAGTTCTTCTGGCGGGCCGGTGAAGGTGAGTGGCGTGGTGAGAGCCGGGTTCTCGTCGGCCTTGGCCTGGGCGGGAATAACGTTGACACGAAGCGTCTTGTCATCCACCTTGGCCACTGTGATGAGCACAGTGCGGCCGGCAAGAAGGGGCATGAGTTCAGCGAACATGTGATCTCCTTTCGTTCACGCGCGAGTTCCTTCTTCTGCCGACGCGGAGCATCGTTTAAGGAGTCGGCATTGGCAAGGAAACGGCTCACGACTTATAATCAATGTTGCAAGAGCGCTGGCGACCCGGCTTGCTTTCGAAGGGAGATAGCGCCATTTTTGTGTGTACGGTGCTCTTCCCTCCCAATCTGGGTAATTTGACCCTCATCCGATCGCCAGTGACAAGTCCGTGCGGTCCAACCAAGTTGACTGTTTGCGCAACTCGACTTGCTCAGGACAGCGCTTAGGTGTAGACTCCTGCGGAGAGTAGAGTCCCATGAGCTCCCTTATTGCTGCATCACCAAAAGAAGGCGATACCTCGGCCGCTTCCGGCCCAGCCGACCGCGAATTGATCCGCTGGCAGCGTCATCTCCTCCCATTCATGATTGGCTTCGTGGTAGCGATGGCTGTGGCGTTCTTCATCTTCAGTGGGATCCACCTATACCAGGTCACTACCTTTATCGAAACCGAGCATGGTCAGGACATCCGTGGGCTGATCGAAAGTGAAATCGCTAAAGTCAAGGAAGATAATCTCAGCTCCGACGACGTCAGCCAGTACTCACTGCTGCTTTTGGAAGCAGACACCCTCGACAAGCGGTATCATCAGGCCAGTGCCTTACTGATATCGCGAATCTGGAGCCGGCAGCTCGCGTTCATCACGGGAATGGTCATGGCGTTTCTCGGTGCTGTCTTCATTCTCGGAAAGTTGAGTGAATCGGCTTCGAACATTTCCGGAGGAGGCACAGAGTGGAAAGTTGCCATCACCAGCGCGTCGCCGGGAATCATCCTGAGCTTTCTCGGGACGATACTGCTAGTGTCATCCCTATACGTTCGCGCCAGTCTCGACGTCGCTGACGGCCCAGCTTACGTTGACACAATGCGGCGACGGGTCTCCCCCACTGCTAATGCCATCGCCGGCCCGCTTGATCTGAATGAACTGCAGAAGCTCGGCCACCAGGAGGCAGCGGCTCCACAGAAGAAATAGGGAACGACGCGGAGAAGCGTGTGAAACTCGCCCGTAGCGGTGCCTTTCTTTTCCTCGTGCTGGGAATTCTCTCGACTGCGATTGCGCAGGACTTGGCGCGGATCGAAGTTGTATGGCAGCAGACGCTCGACGCGCTCAGCCGCGACAACGCGCAGAAGGCCCAAGCTCTCTTCGCCGACTTCAACCAGGAAGTGCGTGAGTACGTTCGCGCCAACGGCCGCACATGGCAAGTTGAATACCTCGTCGGAACTCTTAATTGCCAGTTCCATGAAGCGCGCGCCAGCGGGGGCAAACTCCTTCTGGACGTCCTTCAGAACAACCGTGGATTGAACCGTGATGGAGAGGAAGAACTTAAGCGGCAGATCGCAGCATGCACAGCTTCTTCGCCTCCGAGGATTTCCCCTCTCGATACCAACACTGGTCTCCCACGTGACATCGCCGATACATCTGCCCACTTTCAAGGCCCCGGAGTTCATGGAGACATGAAAGGCGGATACCCCTTCAAATATGTTGGTGAATCCCTCACCGTTCCGGTCAGCCCAATGCGCCCTTCCGAACTCATTGCGCGCCGTGTACTACTTTCAGAGCCACAAAAGGCGCTGGCGCTGGCCTTGGCTCGCCTTCCTGTTGGCGCGACTGGAGGGCTCGTGGAGGAATTCGCTGTCACTACGAACAGTCGCGATCAGTCACGCGCGATAGGCATCGGCAACTGCCTCCAGGCCTATATCCCGCCTCTCAAGAACCAATTCCAAATTGAATCCCCCGCTTACATGGTAACAGTTTACACTACCGACACCGCTGGCGAAGTGTACGAGTATGCGCGCCACCTCCACGGCTTGGAATTGCCGCCAGGCGTAATCGCGTACTCTGTTTCCGAAGATATGAGTCTGGCAGGTGTTGGTGCTCCGGATGCCTGTGGCTCCATGGCGCATGAGCTGGTGCACCTTTTGATCAAGAATCGACTTCCGGTCAGTCCCGCGTGGCTCGAGGAAGGACTCGCTTCACAAGTCGCCGTCGCGACGCCCGAATCGGACCGTTTCAAGTTTTCCTGGAGTTGGCGCGACGACACGCTGTGGCGGCTTCGTGGGCGGCGCCCAAGCGTGGCTGAATTGTTGGCGGAACCTTGGACAAGCTTTAACGCCGCGGGCTTTTACGACGTGGACCGCGCCGCCGTTGTTCAAGCCATGGCTGCCGTCTTTATCCGTTACCTTGACTATAAGGGAGTGCTCTCGGCCGTTTACTTCGCCGTGCGAGATCAGCACTTCAGCGCAGACCTTTTGCAATGCAAGAGCTATCGCGAGATCGTTGAACAGGAACTAGGTAAGAATATCGACCAAATTGACGCTGACTTCCTAATATGGTTCTACAATCAAGCATTATCACGCCACCACACGAAATAGGCTTTGCACGTTCGGCACCTTTGATTGCGCCCGATCTACGGGCGGCAAAACACTGACTTTGGCAAGTCGTGCGTGCGCGCATGCTGGCTCTGGCCGGCCAGACCCTACCTATATTCGGGGCACTGAATCGGCTCTTAACCGAACAATGTGCTTTATCCCTAACCGGATCCCGGCATCTCGCACTTAAATGTATTCCCAGCGGCTCCTGGCTCGGCAGGATTCGGCACGGTGATTCCCGTGGTCTTGATTCGCTCTGCCGATCATTCTGTCATTGAGCGCATCTGGTTGGCTGGCACGTCGTTTTCTTGGTGCCGATTGCGGCTTGTCGATCAACGGGCAGCTTTTATTCGATAGCGCGTCGCATTCGTCATTCTGCTCACGAGGAATTCAGCAGAAGCTGATGTGCCATCCCAGCCTACACAAGTAAGCAAGCAGCTCTTTGGTTTCGGTGGCGATTGCGAGGTAGAGTCCTTTCCTGATACGCCATCTGCCACTGAGCTGATTTATGACCAGGTTGGAATCTCCATGGATCGTCACTCGCCCTGGCGGGCGAGAACTCAGGTATTTCAGGATGTGGAGGACGCCGGCATATTCCGCCAGATTGTTGGACATTGCATCGCCCCTGCCGACCAGGCCGTGTGCCTCGGAGATGACGGTGCCGTCTTCACCCTTGATCACGACACCGAAGCTGGCAGTCCCTCCGGGATTGATCGGCTCGCAGGCGCCATCGAACCACGCGAGGATCCCTTGTTCTTCTGATTGTGCCTGCTGCGTGATGTTCCTCTGGGAATGCTCCGGGACACGGCCGGGCTGCTCGCTGTGCTCGCCACAGTCCCTGGTACGACCATGCCTGACACCCCATCCGTGGGCCACGAACTCCCGGCCACAGGGACATCGGCAGATCCACCAGTCTTTACCTTTGGATGGCTCGGCCCGGAGCACAGTGATCCTGGTCGTCTTGATCGTTCTGCCAAGCATCAGGGCATCTTGTGGGTCATTCGCAGGCGGCGAGGGAGCGGCGAGAAGGGATGGAAGAATGTCAGCAGGCGCTATCGCTCTAATGGCTGGCGAAAGGGTTGAATCGCTTGAAACACTGACAGTAGCAGGCATGGGTTCTGTCCTCTGGTCTTGGGCGGCAGCAACAAGACGGAGTTCTCCTTAAGTCCCTAAGAACGTTGCAGGTATGGGTTGTGATTTGACGATTCATGTCGTATGGCCGCTCGGCTCGCCGCAGTGGCGATCTCGCGCTCGCTTGCTTTACCTTACAAACCGGATGTCGATGGAAGGCTCTGAAGGTGGACACACTGGTAGCTACCTCTAGCTACCAAGATTAAAACCCGATGATTACTTCGTCGAAGTATAGGACGTCGGGAGTTGTCTCGGGGAGTTATCAGGAGACGGGTTAGCTGCGGTTACCGCAGCCGGTCCGGTCATTTGATTTGGCATATCTCCTGCGGTTTCGGTGTGCTCGGAGAGCACAGAAGCGATATGGCTAATATCTTTCATAGCTGTGCCTGAGTATTCGTTCTGCTGCGGCGGTACTGTCGAAGAGCTTGTTCCCGGCTTACTCCCTAACTGGCTAGTCATCTTCCGTGGTTCGCCTGACCTCTTGGCCATCGCACTCCCATCCGCTACCTCTTTGCCTGCAAGCTCTTTCCCAAGTCCTCTGGCCGTAGCTTGCCTTTCCGCCAGCATCTGATCTATCTGTGCCTGGCTCATTAACGCAGAACTCACCCCCCGGTTTGTGGCTTGGCGAGCCCAGCGAGAACGAGCTTTCGCTTTGTTTCTTAGCCACGATTTGGGAGGATGAATTATCATTCTATTTCCATGAACTTAGATCTTGCCCGATCACTAAGTCCTTACAAAGAAGACTAAATGGCATCGCTTTCCGGTCAATGCCAACAGCAACGGGTCTGAACCTGATCCTGTCTTCCTTTCACTCAGCCAGCGGGAACGTAACCATCTGGCCTTGCCTGCTGGAGATTACATTGTCAGATACTCCAGCCTTTCTCTGCCAGGGAGCTTGTAAGCCGTGAGGCAATGAACTCCCGGTGGGAAAAATCCGAATGCGATCAATTGTCGATGAAATGTAACTGGGATGCGCATTCAACCTTCCCGTCTTTCCCAGTCTCTTTGCCCTCGGTGAAGGGAGGCCGGCAGCTACCGGACTACCGGCCTTGAAGCTGGGAAAGCTGAACTTCTGCCTTACACTTTTGGATAGTATAGGCCGTTAGGCACTCGCGAACGGGCGAGAGAAGAATTATATTTGCCCTAGAATGAGAGGCTTACGAGTAGTGTGTCTTATCCTCTAGCGAGAAGATGGGAGCAGCAGGGACCTGCCTGCAGCGTGTGAACATCGAGAGCGAAGCGAAAGGTAAACGCTACTCCGTTACAGGGGACCTATCCGGATTTCGGGTGGCAAAGCGGTATGTCAACAATACCCAACGAGCTGAAATAAGCTCAGTGACTACGCGCTGCGGGTGCTCTGCCCGTAACTCGCAAGTTGAGCGGCTGTCCAATGAAGGTATCCGTATCGCCACAACCAGGATTTCTAGGAGCCAGACTTCGACGACCACGACGGTCTACGCACGTGTGTCGAATCGTTGCGGGCGAGGGGCCCACAGTCCGTTCGGCCGGATCTGAACAGCTGCCTATACGGAGAGCGGCGGGAGTGTCCAAAACTGACGGCTTTGAGCGGAAAGCCGTTAGCGGCGATTTCCCTTTCGCCGTCAAGGGATTTCGTATGGCCGGTGGCCAGTGTCCCCTGAGTTTTGTTAAATTATTTACCCAATTGTAACGTGACCAAAAGTAGTCGTAAAGCTAAGAAAGATATTGACAAGGTCATTAGCTTTGTGTTTAATGGTCACATTGGGGAAAAACTCTTTTGCTACTACGCTGGGTTTGCGGACCAAAGGGTAAAGGCCCTGCGCGTGTTTGACAAGGCCAAGACGGCCGGGTAATTACACGATAAACGATAGTGGTGTCCCTGGGGATACCAAAGTCGAAATCCTGGTTCAAACGCTAGCGGAACGGACTGCACCGCACCCCTGCGGGCCGCCAGCCGTATTCCGTGGGGCGTTCATAGAAGGAGGATCCTGATGGCAACTACAGAGAACTCTGCGGAACAACTTGTTGAACTCGAACGAAAGCGATTTCTATCGTTGCTACTTGCGAACCCGAACTACTTTGGAAATCTTCAGAACAGTTCGCTGAAACCCGTAAAGAAGATCACCTCCAACACTTCGTATGAAGAATTGAAGTGCGTTGGCTTCAACCCCCAGGTCAACCGCTTGGAAGGTGTGGTCTGGATCAAGCAGATCGCGGGATACGATGGTGGCATTTGCACGAATGGTTCGCTGGAATACGTGAGCTTCTTTCTCTCCTACGACAACGGCACGACTTGGCTGCCGCAAGGAACGACGAGCTTCCCGGTCTACGACGTGCCGGGCCCACATCCACTGGAGTACGCGGTGAGCGTGGTGATCCAGCCGGACAGGAAGTTTTGTTTTGAAAATAACCTGCCGCTGGTGAGGGCGATCCTTTCCTGGAGTACGCCGCCGGCCGGGCCGACTACGATCCCGGTATGGGGGAACGTCGTGGATACACGAATTCAGATTGAAGGCTTCCAGTTGGTCGTCGACCTTCCGGATTTGTTGACGGCAGCAGATGTGAAACTTCCGCCGGCCATTGCCGGTTTGGTCTCGGAGACGGCGACTGTGCAGTTGCAAGCCCCCAAAGCACTCACCGCGGCGGAGCTGAAACAGCAATACGCGAAGTCAAATGTTCCCGCCCACCGTTTCCTGCAAAAATCGATTCAAAAAGCCCTTTTGAATCCGGCGAACCTCACGGCGATGAGCGCGTACTTTACCGGGCTCGGCGTCGATGTTGCCGGGGTGATTGAGGCATCAGAGAACACCAGTGGCAACACCGACTACGAACAACTGGGGTGCATCGGACTGGATGAGGGCACGGGGTCACCGGACGCACTGGTGGGAACCCTTGTGATCAAGCTTCCGACAGGCTACCTGGGGGGGCCGTGCTTGGCGGGAAGCAAGGAGTATGTCGCATTCTGGATCGACTGGGGGAGTGGCTGGCAATGGGCCGGGACGCCGTCGGTAACCGTCTATGACATTTCGGCCATTCCCAAAGGAGGGCTCAGCTATGCGGTATACCTGCCGGTGAACCTGAATTCGCACCGAAAGCCCTGCGGCGACGGGCCGGTAACCGCAAAGGTGCGGGCGATTCTTTCCTGGGACACACCGCCGCCGTCCTCTGACCCTGATTACGTGCCCGTGTGGGGAAATCGCCTGGAAACGCTGATCTTCGTTAATCCGGGCGCGGGAGCCCCAGCGGGCGATTTCACGCCGTACTTGACCGATATCTGCGATGTGTCTATTTGCAATATCGATCAGACGTCGGGCTGGGCCTATCCAGGCGCCGGCGACGATCCGTTCGGCGCTGTGGTGGGCATTTACGGTTACATTCCGGGTGCCCCGCTGTTCAGTTGGCCACTTCCGCCGCTGCCCAAATACCAGATCACGGTTCAGCAGATCGATACTTCGACTAACACCCTGCTGGGCAGCCCGCAAATCGTGACGGACCCATTTGGCATCTCAATAACGCAGCAAATTGGAGGCGGAACGCCGACCGTTTCCAATGTAACGCAGAATGCGGTGGGCGGTTATTTCACTTACCAGGAGACGAATCCGAGTGCCGCGGGTTGGAGGATCGTTTCTCCAGGGCAACTCCTCGGCATGTGGAACTCAGCAGGCAAGACCGGAACGTGGTTGGTTTCGGTGACAGCGTGGGATGCAACTCTGACCACGATGTACCCGGCTGGATCGGAAGTCTGCCTGGACGGAACGACACGCCAGGGTGTGGTGATCGATCTCGACCAGTTGGCGCCGGTTCCTTCGCTCGCAATTACCGGCTATATGCCAGGTGGAGTGGGGCCGTGCGTAGGGGCCGTAGATTGCCAGACGTTTACGATCGGCGACGTGATTTGCGGTAAGTATAGCGTGAGCGACGAACACCTCGGCGGGTTTTACCTCCAGGCCGAGCCCACGGCGTCGCCAAGCTCCGGATTCACCATCGATGGGGTGTCCGGAAACGGGCTTTCGTATCCGAATCCGCTCCTCCCCTTGAGTGGAACGAAATCCGGCGTGTGGACGTACAACACGGCCGGACTACCGGCTTGCGGTTACACGATCGAGCTTTTCACGTACGACCGGACAATCGTCGACTGCGACGGACCCTGGCAGAATAACAGCAAGTTCGTCGGCTTCTGCCTGGTGGCACCGAGCCCTGGGACATAAGAGGCGAACTGACTTAACGGACCTTTATCGTCTGCTGCTCGTCGTGTTGTGCGTCTGGCAAATCACCCATCTTTTCCAGGTGGAAGATGGCCCCTGGGACGTGATCGCTGGCACACGCCGGGCAGCAGGCGATGGTTTGTGAGGAGGACCACGAACATCGCATGCTGCGGACAAAGGCGGGCGCTGGCTTCCGGGAACGGGAGAGCGGTTGAAGCGAACCGGCCGCCTCGGCCGATTCCGCGCGCTGCGCTCTACGAATATACCGGAACGACGGGGATGACGGTGCTAGGCCCCGTGAGTGGCTTGAAGTATCGTTTCGGGCAGCCAGGGGCTAAGGTGCAAATCGATTCGCGCGATGTTTTTTCGATGGCAGGCTTGCCGAATCTTCGGCGACTACAATAAGGACTTTAGGAAAGCAGGGATGCGCGTGTTCGACACGGTCCGGCGGCTCAAGATTGTGGCCAACGGTCGGGGAGTCGCCCTTCCCAAAGAGGACGTAAATAGATTGCCATACAGTTTGCAAATCCCCATTAAGAAAAGCGCCTGGAACCTCGTCAAGCTCCTCCGAGTCCAAGCCTCGACGGAGAAGAAGTCCGTCGGCACCATTACCTCGACCTGGCCAGGTCCTACCCGGAAGTCAAAACCAGGAAGTGATCGACAATGCAGTTTTACTGGCTGGCGCTCGGGATCCTGAGCGTCTGGCGCGTCACACATCTGCTGAATGCCGAGGACGGACCCTGGGACTTCGTGGTTCGGCTCCGGCGGCGCGCCGGGACAGGTTTCTGGGCAAGCCTGCTTGATTGCTTCTACTGTCTCAGCCTCTGGATTGCAGTTCCACTGGCTTACTTCATCGGCAGCCGCTGGTTCGAGCGGCTCCTCTTATGGCTGGCGCTGTCTGCCGGAGCCATTCTGGTGGAACGTGTGGTGCCAGAGAGACCTGCAGCGTCGCCCTTCTATTCGGAAGATCAGGAGGACACCAATAGGTTGCGGCAAGAACCAACACCAGTTGCTGGGGATGGCCGGCACAAGCCCGACGACCCGGAGCGGGAGCCTTCCGGCTCGGCACGCCAGCAGGATGATACCAGGAGCACGAGGTCACGGGACGGCGCTGCGGGGCACTCCAGTTCCGGAGAGAGTCCCCACAACAACGCCAACAGTGCGGCAAAAGGTGCCTAACCGACCTCGTGTCCCGCAACAACCCCTGCCACCCGCTCAGCCCCAAGCTCCCCGGTGAGCCTCCGCCGCTTGGAGAACTTGCCAATCCACGCGCAGGTCCAGTAAACAGCCGGTAATATGTCTCCTCCAGCTCCCGTTCCGCTCAGGCGGTTGACTCCGGAGACGCGCCAGCACGATGCCAGTGGCGTCCTTGCTTGCTGATCTTTTGCGTATAACGCGGCAAGAACAGTTGGGTCAATCCCCTTTCTTGGCCAGGAAGATCAGGAGCGGGAAGTCACCGTAACGAAGTGTGATCTTCCCCTCGAATCGTTCGCCGCGATAGACTCCCAGGTTAGTCGCCATAAGCCTACTGTTTACTAATACCTTCGAAGGTCCCAGCCGCGTCAGCGAGCACTCGCAAAGAATCCAGTTGAATGCGGAGCGCCTTACGCCTAGGGCTGGCCCTGCTGCGCGAGACATGAGTTCTACTATTCAATTGGCGCACGACTTTTGCCGGACCACTCGGATGTCGACACCGAAGAGGAGGCCCATCAAAACGGGACGTCCAAGTCTGTGCCTGTGTCCGCTGCATCGTTGAATGGGTTGTCGCCCTCATCGGCTGGCTCTGCAGCTTTCGAGGACTCTACCGCCTTCGCGCCGTTTCCGTTCTTGGCCGGCCCGAGCAACCGCAGCAGCGTGACGACAACTTCCGTCACGTCGCGCTTCTTCCCTTCGCGGTCCTCGTAGCTGCGCAACTGGAGCCTTCCTTCGATGAAAAGGAACTTCCCTTTGGTCACAAACTCGCCTGCGATCTCCGCCCAGCGGCGCCAGGCAACGCAGCGAATCCAGAGTGTGTTGGTCTTCTTCTCCCCGTCACCGTTCTTATGAACTTCCTTCACGGCCAGGGAGAAGTTGGCCACTGGTATGCCGGCAGCGGTAAACTTCATCTCGCTGTCGGCGCCGGCGTATCCGATTAACAAAACCTTATTCAACATTGTCGCAATTACCTCCTTTCATATCTGACCTCATGCTTCGTCAAAGCGAAACTTACGGCTCACGCGATCGTTAACGAGTACGTCCATTTGAGCGGCGATGTTGGCCATGCCTTCCCGGACAGAGGCACGAACCAGCGGCATGTTTCGCAGCTCATCCGTGCTGACGCCTTCCAACAGCGCCTGTGCTCTCTCTACCTGCTCCTTCAGTTCCTGATCGTCCACCACGTTGCGCAAGTTGAAGGTAGTAAGGAATTCCCGCAGCTTCTGTACCGTCGATTCCCGCAGACGTTGTGGCTTGCCGTCCGGTTGGTCGGCCAATCGGTCACGCAGGTGGTTGACCATTTCAAGGAGCGAGGCACGCATCACCTGCTGGATCTCGTCGCAGGCCTGGGACATCGCCTCCGCGGCCTTCTCCCGCTCCGTCTCGAAGATCCGGGCGGAGATTTCTCCCAACTGTTCCGGCACTCCGTAGCTGATGTACTGCCAGCTCAGGCTGAAGCAGCCGCGAACCTCCTCCACGGGCGGATAGTCAGTGGGGTTATAGAGCGTGCGGAGACGTACAGCAGCCTCCTGGCAGAGGCGCGGATAAGCCAGCAGGAATGCGTCGACGAGTTCGTCACGCTGGGCCTTGAACTCTCGCAGCCGCTCATCTACGGCTTCGATCAACCCGAGCGGCAACAGGTGGATGCCTACATCAAAGGGCAGGCAGGTGTCGTACAGGTAGCGGCGGATGTCGCCATCAAGGCTCCTGATGGCTTGCAGCTCGGGCGAATCAAGCAGGTTCTTGGAAACACGGATGAGAGCTTTGTCAGCATCCACTTCGACCTGGGATGAACTGACCTTGCGGCTGTTGCCCAGCAAGCCCAGGTGGAGCTTGATAAAGACTGTCTTCCTGGCCAGGTCGGTGCCAGGCTCCTGGATATCCAGGATTGGAAAAGCTGTTGCCATTTGATCCTCCTTTATGTAATGGAAGTTCTCAGGACGGTACGCAGGTTTGGGCAGTCTCCTACCCCTTCCCCAAGTGCTGATGAGGCTGGCCTAGCAAGTCGGCCCTCGGAATTCGAGGGTGGCATGAGGGCGAGTGGTCCGCCCAGGTCCCGAATGGCGCGTCCCCTGGGTGCCGATGATTTCTCCTGGTAAAGCGTGCGCCTGCGGTACCTCCGTACTGTTACCTCAGTGCCCTTGCCTTGTCGAAGCAGAGAGGCAAAAGATTATCATCCAGTACATAGCTGTGAATTAGACTTTCGAACGACATAATGAAAGGGAGTGGACCCATGTTGATCGGTGCACGCCTGCGTCAGCTCCGTGACCAGAAGCAAATGTCGCAAGGGGATATTGAGGAACGTACCGGGTTATCGCGGTGCTACGTCTCCCGAGTCGAAAACGGTCACACTGTCCCTTCCCTGGATACTCTGGAACGCTTTGCTGCGGTTCTCGACGTTTCACTGTTTCAGCTCTTTTTCTCTGGAAAACAGGTTCCATCAACCCCAAGCCTCACGCCCCGGCAGACCTTGGAAGAAATCATGGCGGACAACGGCGATAAGGGGCAGGATGCTCAATTCCTCGTGAAACTCCGGAACCTCTCGAGCCGCTTGGCATGGCGGGATCGGGATGTCCTGCTCAGTCTGGCCAAGAGATTAGCCACTCGCTAGGGAAGCCCCTTCACCAGCCCAGAACTCCTCGATGGCAAGGAGGAGGAGTCCCTTGGGTAGAGCGCAAAGTACTCGCCTCCAGCTGCTGTCGATCCCGGTATAGTCTGCCAAGAGGGATTCAGCCCACATTTCCAATTTGAACCATATTTCTGAATCTGCAGATCGTCGCCGTCTTGAACATTCATGCGAGTTCGAACGGGATGAAGGCGCTCAGGAGATCAATACCCAATGGGTATGCCAAAGAAACAGCCCTGTCAGCTCTCTTTTGATGCCGCTCTCAGGGTCGATTCCCACCGTTTCCACGTCACCTGCAACGGGGCATGAGTCTTTTCTTGCGATAATATTACCGAATGGTAAATAACTTGATCGTGCAACAAAAACAGTTGCCCCCATATTGACGGTTTGTCATTTGTCCCCATAGAATCACACTATCCCTCTGTCCCTATGCGCTTCGGTTGGGGCTTAACTCTTGAGAGTGCTCGATGAGTTTATTATCGCAGGGATTACTTTGTCTGTCCGCCTTGCAAGGGAGTGACAGCCTTGTGAAGGGACACCGTTTTGACGGCCCGTCAAGACACCTTCGGCAGGACATAATGGTTTCGCCCATTACTATTGATCGTTCCATCCTCGACTATCTTAAATGTAAGGGTTACCGCCTCTCACGGAACGGACGCGTCAATGAACTGCTCTGGCGGGCAATCCTCGAAGCGCACTACGAAGCTCTGGAGCGGGAGGCAGCGGGGTTGTATGCGCCCGCCAGCAAGACGGAACACAGCGAGTACAAGCCTTTGCGGCGAATCAAACGTCGATCGCGCGGGAAGATGAATGATGGCTCGCACTCCGCCTAGCGGCTGGTTTCCCCGGCGCGGGGGAAGTTTACCTGGTCCGGCTTCAAACCTTCGTAGATATTGATGCCGACGAACATCCGAAGGTTTGTGAACGGAATTCAAAATGGAGATGTTCAGGCCTCGGAGTTCGAGGGTGGCATGACGGTAAGCGGCCCCTCCAGATCCCGCATGATGCGTCGCCGGGGAGCTGGTGAGTTTTCCTGGTACTGGTAAACTCCCGGCGTCGAGGCGCTGATAAACTTTCCGGATGCCATCTGGCGCAGTGCCTTGACCTGCTCAGCCGCGGAACGTGCGACCGGCACGATGTATTTGGCAGCCTGAACGAGAGTCATTCCCAGCCTGTGCGCCTTTCGGCAGCACTCTTTGATCTCCGCCCCGGTCCAGCCTTCGTCGTTCGGAAGGTCACCCGTGACCCCGTACTTCTTGAAATAGATCTGCCAGATAATCTCCCGCTCTTCTTCGGTCGGCAGGTCGAAGAAGAACGTGCCCAGTGTGAATCGCCGGCGCAGTTCCGGGGGAAGACTTGCGATCGAGTTACAGGTGGCGATGAAGAGCATGCGTCCCTGGGAGACCGCATCAATGATCTTGAGCGCCGTCCGGAGCCTGTCCGTGGAGGCTCCCACCAAGGAACTCTCCATGGCGGCTAGATCGAAGGCAATGGTGGGAATGCCGGCGGTGTTGCCTGTTGCCTTAGCTACGGCTGATTTCGCCGCTCCGGGCGGACCGGTCAGCACCATGCCATCGGCTTCACGGTCCTGCATGTAGGTGAGGATCGTTCCGGTCATTTCCGTCTTCACGCCGGAGAGGTCGGTGCCGGTCCCGGCGAAGGCTTTCTCGATCTCATCAATGAATACGATGACGCGCGGAGGATCGACGCCGGCAAGCACTGCGTGCAGGAAGCTTTTTACGTTGCTCAAGCCACCCAGATCGTCAAAGGTCTCACCACCTCGCCAAACGGACAGCCCAGGCGTTTGTTCGATGACCTGCCGCTTGCGTTCCCAGAGATCTTCGGTGTCCAGCTCCCGCTTGACCAGCGAGATCGCCAATGCCTGCTCCGCCGGAAAGGCAGCAAGACCAATCAGGGCATCGACTGCTCTGTCGATCTTCGCCCGCTCGGGCTCAGGCAAGTTGGCCGCGTGGAAGGTCTCTCGGACGATCTGCTCCAGGTGACTGGCAGAGGGCAGAGGTTCGTCAAGGACGAGCACGTCCTGCCCCAGCTCCGGAGGCAAGGTCGCGCCAGGAACAGCCAACAGGACCAGCATGCGTCCTGTCGCCTTGAACGAGTCTCGCAGATTCCAGATCCCCTGCATTACTCCGGGTTCGTCCCAGAAGCGGTGGGCATTGGAGTAGAGCAGGAGCCCGTTCTCGCCAAGCTGCTGGGCCAGAGCTAGGGCATCGGCTGGGCCGACCGTCGCAGCTTCACGATCACCCAACACGCGAGCAAGTTCCTCGCCGCTGTCCTTGCCGATCGCATAGAGGCCGCGGATCACATCCCAGCCGAGCAACGGAGGAGGCTGGCGGCTTTGCTTGAGGGCGTCGGCGAGGAAGTACGTGGTGCTGGCCGGGTCGGCCGTGCGGATGGCGACCAGCGGAGTCGAGACGCAGCGGGCGGCATGAAACGCCGACACAAATTCTTCCATAGATCGAATCATGTTGTGTGCTCCTTACGCAATGACTTTGAAGGGGGAAACGGAATGACTCAGGAGGCTTCTACCACGGCAAGCCTAGGATGGGGAATCCAGTGACTTGTGCTCGCCCATCGGAGTGGATAATCACTTCAACCGATTGTGGGCCGTAGTCCTTCACGCTGTAGCGGCTCGACAGCATGCGCAGCGATTTACTGCGGCTGGTGCAAAGTGGCAATCCGCTGGGCTGCGTCTCATTGAAACGCCCGAGAACCGCGAAGTCGAGGTGCACACGAATCTCTTGCCAGAGACGACGGCGGTCTTCACCGGAATAGTCCCGGGCCTTTATCGAATAGCGTCCCAGAACAAGCTCCAAGTCCGAGTAGCCGCTGAAGAGGCCAAAGCTCAAGCCGGGCAGTTGCCGGCGCAGTGTCTGGATCAGTTCCAGCAGGGCTGGCGCTTGCTGCAGGGGCTCGCCGCCCGTGAAGGTAACTCCTTCTACGCCATGGTCTTTGTGCGCACGAAGCACTTTGTCAGCCACGGCATCGACGGTGACTTCCGTTCCTGCAAAGGGATGGGTTTCGGGATTAAAGCACCCGCGACAAGCGAGGGTGCAACCCTGGAAGAAGACGACAGCGCGTAGTCCTGGGCCGTTGGCGCGGCTGGCGGGAATGAAAGCATGAAGCAGCATGTCAGGCTCCCTTCAGCGCTGGCTCTTTTCCCGCTCGACGTGCGGTCGGCTGTAGTAGTCAAGCTTCTTCCGCTCCACCTTCAGAAGGTCCCCGCCCCGGAAGTCGTCAAACACCTGCTCACAGCCCTTGCCTGCGAAGCCTTCCAGATCAAGAGCCGACCTTCCTTGCTCGTCAATGGTGATCGTGATGGTCTTTTCCTTCATCGTGATCTACCTCCGCACCACAAACTGCAGGCGCACCTGTTTGCCTTCCGAAGTCTCAACGACTTGGCGGCCTTTCAGGCGGTAACCCTTGGCCTGCGCCACGGCCAAAGTCTGGCTCTCCTTGTAGATCTGCTGAACGCGGCCGAGCCATTTCCTGCCGTAACCGCTGTGATCGTCGAGTTCGTCCTCGATCAACGTGAATCGTCCGTCCGGCTGTCTGACGAACCCGACATCACCGTATGCGCCAGGCAGCTGCGCGCGCCGGATAATGATGTGAGCGACCTTCGACTCTTGCTCGGAATAATAGGAGTTCAGTGGTGCGCCCTGAGGATGAACCTCAACTTGGTAGCCCATCTCTTTGAGAGCATCCAGGAGGAAATTCTCCTCGTGCAAGACTGTTTGAGTCTCTCCGTATTTCGACATTCGATGCCTCCTTTCTGTGTATCCGGATTGTTGTGTGAAACTCTTTAGCGAGGTAGCGTAGTGCGGAGTTCTGCCGTGGTTTGCACTTACTGCGATTGGTAAACCAAAGGCGCCTCGTTAGTGATGCCAAGACCGACGGGAGTCTGACCCGAATTCAAAGTGCAGTTGTCCCACTTTCCGGGAAGGGCGTTTTGATTCCAAATCCAGCCCAGCACCCACTCAGCGCAGTTTCCGAGTGCCGTCAACGGGGCAAACTTCAATCTGGAGAGGGAAGAGCACCTCTCCTGTTTGCCGAGCAAATGTCCGCAGCTATCTGGCTCGGCGGTGCAGTTACTGCAGCCTCGCGTACTCCGCCCGCGCTTGCTTGAGGATGGGGATGTTGGGGTCGGCGTCTTTCCAGAGCGTGAAGAAATCCTGATAGGCGGCGCGGGCCTTGGCGAGGGCGTCGTGCTGTAGGGGTGCCCCTTGTCGGTGCTCCTGGGCGGGCACGAGGCCCGCCCCTACACCGGCTTCGAGGGCGTAGGCCCGGCCCAAGCCGAGGTGGGCCAGCGCGCCGGTGGGACAATTCTGAACGATGCCAGCATGATCGAGGATTTTCTGAAATTCGCCTACCGCCGCGCTGCCTTGGCCAGCGGCCAGGTAGGCCTCACCCCGAGTGTACACGGGATAGAGGCACGCGATGTTCACGGCTTCAGTGGGCAATCCTAGCTCCAAGGGAGATGAAACGGCTTGCAGCCGGTCCAATGCCCCAGCCGGATTGCTTTTCGCAAGTTCCGTCCGCGCATCGATGGTAGGAAGCCAATAGTCATTCAAGAGTGTATCGAGGGGAAATTGTTTCTTGAGATCGCTCGCCAGCTTCCGGGCTCCGCCCCCGTCGACGGCCCAGGCGTCGGCCAATGTCGCTTGCACCTCAATATCCCGGCTGTCCGGCGCGAGCTTCAGCGCTGACTCCGCCTCCTGACGAGCCTCAGCATGGTTGCCGAAGGCAGCCTCCCTCAGCGCCGAGTCCACACGCCACAGCGCAGCCGCTTCCGGGCTGTCAGCGCGCACCGCTTCCTCCACAGCCCGCCGGGTAAGCTCACGCGCCCGCCCGAGTTCGCCGCCATAGGCCTCCGTGTCGGCCTCGGCCGAGAGAATTTCGTGCCGCCCAGGCTTGCCCTCAAACCAAGCGGCTTGGCTCGCCATGCCTTGGGTGTCCCCGGCGAGGAAGGCGAGACCGTACAGCCCCATGTGCAGATTATCGTCATCCAGCTTGCGTGCCAGTGCCTCTTCAAACGTTTTCCGCGCCTCGTCGAGGCGGCCGAGCGCCATGAGATCTGCGCCTAGGTTTTCGTAATCTCCTACTCTGGGCTCGGTGCGCAAAGCTTGACGGGCCAGTTCCAAAGCTGCCGCGTAATCCCCCACTCTGGCGCGATCGTCGCCCAGATTACCGCGGGAGAGCCCGTCCCTGGGATAATTCTCAATCATTTCCTGCCAGGTATCATCCGCCTTCGATAACTCCCCCGTCACAGACTTGTAATACAACGCTGCGATATCAAGTTTTTCCCACTCGCTCGTGCGCCCGCGCAAGGCAAATGCCCTGGTGATGTATTCACGGGCGCGCACAGTCTGCCCGACGTTCACAGACAGGACTCCGACATCCACGTAGGCCGAGGCGAAGCTGGGGTCGAGCTCTATGGCGCGCCGATAGAAGGGCAGCGCAGCTGTGTCCCCTTTCGTAAAGAACGTCTTGCGTCCCAGGCTGAAGGCTTTCAGCGCCTCGAGGGAAGGGGTAGTGGCCTGTTCCAACGGCGTATCGAATTTCTGCACCGAGGCCAGCGATTCGCCCAGCTTGCTCCGCAAGCTGACCGCAGCAGCGTCCAGAGCCTTGAGCACCGCTTCCTTGCCCACCGCCTGCTCCTGCGCTTCCGCCAGCACGTCCCCCGTGTTGCAGTTCACGGCCTTCAGGCCAATCACATATTGGCTGCCCAGCCCCGCAATCGAGCCGGTCAGCATCGCCTTGCTGCCCGTGCGCAGGCAGACCTCGCGGGTCACCTCCGGCGTCAACCGGTCACCGGCGGGACGGCCCATCAGCTTCAAGGTCTCATTTACCCTTTGGTCGGACACTTGGGAGAGAAAGGGCGATTGCTCAAGCTGCACCGAGAGCCCCTGCTTCAGCATATCGTCAAATAGGCTGTCACCGGTCTTGTTGACGAAATCGGAGAGGACGATGGTGTCCTTGTCGGTCAGGCGGTTCATGGCCTGGCGCCAGCGGAAGTAAAACGTTCCCCCGATGGCAGCAGCGACAAGCATCAGGGCGGCGGGGACAAGGACCTTCCAGGGTTTCCTGCCCGACACAAGGACTTGGGCCGAAATCGCCCCACTCGATGGCGAAGGCCGCCCGGATTCCGTGTCGCGCTTCAGGCGCTTCAGGTCAGCGCATAGCTCGGCGGCGCTCTTGCAGCGCACACCTCGGTCCTTCTCCAGAGCCTTGTTGATGATGCGTTCCAACTCCGCCGGGCAGTCGGGATTCAACTGCCGTGGGGATGTCGGTGCGCGATTCAGAATGGCGTCGTGAATCACCGCTGTGGTGGGCCCTCCGAAAACCTGCTTGCCCGTCGCCATTTCGTACAGCACCGCGCCGAAGCTGAAGAGGTCCGTCCGTGCGTCGACTTCCTCGCCCCGCGCCTGCTCCGGCGACATGTAAGCCACGGTGCCCATCACCTCGCCGGGGCTGGTGAGATGCTCGGGCTCTATTGAGGCGGTGGGCAGCTCAGAGGCTCCCGCCATTTCCGCCTCCCGCCTTCCCTTTGGTGCGAGCTTCGCCAATCCGAAATCGAGAACCTTGGCCTGTCCACCCTCGGTGACAAAGATGTTCGCTGGCTTGATGTCCCGATGGACGATGCCCTTCGAGTGGGCAGTGTCCAGCGCATCGGCAATCTGGATGGCCAGGTCCAGCACTTCGTCTGTCTTGAAGGGCTTGGCACTGATGCGGTGCTTCAGCGTTTGCCCTTCCAGCAACTCCATAGCGATGAAGGGCTGGCCTACATGCTCGCCGACCTCGTGAATCGTACAGATGTTGGGATGGTTCAACGCCGCGGCGGCGCGGGCTTCGCGCTTAAAGCGTTCCAGGGCCTGACTATCCTTGCTCCATTCCTCAGGCAGGAACTTGAGAGCGACCTGACGGCCCAACGTGGTGTCCTCGGCCTTATAGACCACACCCATGCCGCCTCGGCCCAGCCTACCCAGGATGCGATAATGGGAAACGGACTTGCCAATCATGTGAGGAACCAGCCCTTGCGTACCATGTTAGGCGGCGCTTGCGGCTAAGTCAACGCAATAGGACAATCCGGGACAGTTCAGGTAGCGGGACAGTTCCCAGGAGTGCTGTCTGCAGCAACACCTCTCCGTGCTGGATCAACCGCGAAGTGGTCCCGGCTGCAAAACGAGATTTCTCTAAGGGTTCCTACGCGCATCACGGGTGCTGGGCGCGTACAAAATGGATTGGGAATGATAAGTCGGCTTCCCGGAGAACGGCCGCCGACCAATATCGAATCTGTGTGACGCCGCAGGATTTAGTCACGCTCACCCAGAACCGACGGTACCGTGAAACGATAGCCGAGATTCTGTACTTCCGGTCAGGATATGATTCCATTCGTGGGCATTCGTTCGCTCAACCTACACATGTTGGACTGGTCGCGGGCAGCCTAGTGCCGCCCGAATCATTTCGCTCGTGCAGCCGGCCCAGCAGATGTACTTGCGAGGGTCCTCGATCGAGATTGCGAGGTTATCTCCGCTGCGGTCGTGCCCCTCTTCCGCGCAGGATGGGCATCGGGTCACATTGTTGTGCCCAACTGTGCGAAGCGGGGTGCTAATGTGGTCCAAGATCTGGAACCTTTGCCCAACCGAATGTCGCGTCATCTTTTGCTCGCATTTGGATGCGGGTGGCGCAAGATGAGGGGGCATTGTCTTTCCAGCTATCAATCGGGCCAGATGTTCATTCGTCAGCTTGGAAAGGGAGTTGAGGTAACGCATCTGGGCCTCGATATCCTCCGCAGCACGATCGAACCAGAATCGCCGACCAGCGCCCCGGTGAAGGCCCAGAGGTCCACGTATGGCATTGCCATACCTGCCAGGCTTCAGGTAGCCTTGCTTCGGGAAGATCTCGATTCCTTCCCGCTGCCTGCCTTGCTTGATCGGAATGCCTAACCGTAGAGCGCGGTCGCACACGTAAAGTCGGCAGTCGCGCGCCAGGAGTGGCTCAGCCATGAAGATCCAGAGATGTCCGCCACGTCTGCTTTGCTCAAGCGCTGGATCAACCCCATCCTGCTTAAGGCAGCCGCCAAGCTTGACGAGATCTGCGAGCGCATCCTGGTAATCAGCGTCGATGGCGACCCACTTGCATCGCTGCGTGGCGGGGTTGATGGCGTAAAGGCCGATGGTGATTTCTCCTTCCAGGTGGCGGCGGATGGTGTCTGGCGTCAGGCTGAGCCCTTGGCCCGTTGTCTTGTCGATGGGCCGGTAATAATAATGATGGCCAGTTTTCCGATGCGGCCGGTTGGACTGAAGGGTGTACGCCCGCCGGTTCACGAAGAGGCGAAGATAATCTGCCACTAGACCGGCTGGTGCTCGCAGGTGAAGATTCCACATTCTCTCCTCCCCCTCGAAATCAGGCGATCTGTAAGTTATGAAAGGCTGGACGAGTGAAAGGGGATGCTCAGCGGGCAGGACCAGGGAGGCTCGACGTCACGAGTTCGGTGGCAGCGAGCAGCTTCGGGATGTCGGCTTCAGTCATGCGACAGATATCACCGTACTTGAAGGCGCCACGACTGGCCCATTCGATGACTTCGCCAATAGCCTGCTTCTTCCTTGTCGCCACACGCCGCGCGTTCGCCAGGAACTCGTTGCGCAGCTGGTTGAGCCCAGAGCCGCGATGGGATCCGTTGCCATTGTTCCCATTGTGGCCGGCATGGGCTGAGGCGGCGCCACTGGCAGGCGACTTGCCAGATCCGTTTCCACCATTCGAGGCAGAGTTACTGTGAGGGGAGGGTGGCTGTGGCGTCGGAGCTGCACTCGGAGGCGGATCTACAGAGGAAGGACTTGTTTCCGCTGAATCATTACCGGGAGAACCATTCGCCGGATAGAACTCGGCTGCCAGCTCTGGCGCTTGCTCCTGCTCGTCTTCAACCACCTCAAGGACCTTGCCTCCCGCCAGTAACTTCCGAGTCTCGGCAAAGAGGCGAGCATTCTCCGTCAGGTTGGCGATGAGTTTCCTCATGTCGTCGCCTTCAACTTCGAGGCTCAGCGCCCAGATAGAGGCCGTCCTCTTCCGCTTTTCCTTCCGGTCGAAGTATGTGGCCTCCTCCGGACGAACCGTGAGCTTGGCGGTGATGCCGGCCAAGCGGCCGCCTGTGAAGGTCTGGATCTCTTCCAATGCAGAGTGAATCTGGCGAATGGACCGGTAAGAGCAAGTGTGGATGCGGCAGACACTCCCCAGCCTTGGGAAGTCAGCCAACACAAAGCGCAAATCTCCACTTGGTTTGCACTGCCCATTGGCAAGCTCTGGGCAACCGCTACCGCACTGGGTCCAAGGCTGGCCGCCAGGCTTCTCAGCCGTTCGCCGGGTAGCAGTGACGCCGTCACCCCAGCACTTGCGCTCCGTGGCCGTCCACCAGGCATAGGAACTGGGGAAGACGTTCTCGATGTCGTCGTCGATCAGCATGATGTGAAGTTCTCGGCACTGCTCACCGTAGTGCTGGGTCAGCTCCGGATCGGCTTCCCACTCAACCCGGTTGGCGGACTTCTTCTTGCGCAGGAAGGCGAAGTGGTCGAGCTTGGTGGGATGGTTGCGATCTCCATTGGGTGGCAGGCCGATGGAGACCTTGGTGGATACGGACAGCCGCTGGACAACACGGCCATCGTGGTCGTGGGTGACGCCAATAATCATGGGGGATGCTCCTCGGAAAGCGGTGCGGAGGGGATTCAGGGGTCTGAAACGGCGACACTTGTGTTTCTGGGGCTACCCTACGCGCAGGACGATCTGAGCAATCTGACTGCCTGTAACCTATTGTAAATAAAGGATTGCTGTCGCCGTTTCTCGGCTGGTTTGAGGTTTTGGGGGTACAGACTCTTACATCGTGAGGCCGTGCATCTGGAGGGCACATCCGCACGTAGGCTGTTTAAGGGGCCATGTGAATGTTTGAGGGAGTTTTGGTAGCCACGGTCACCGCAACTGTGACCGTGCGCCCTTGTGTTGATGAAGGGCTTCCCTTCGGCCCCGGCCGCGACCGAGGTGGTACAGCTTGCATAGTGCGTGAGAGGAGATCACGTGAGAGAAGCCTACGGTCAATAATCGTTGACCGCGACTGCCCGCTCATAGCTTCTCTCGGACGAGATGACCGCACAGCCAATTTGTTTTGTTGCGACACCAGTCCAAGGTGACAAGTGCTTCCTGACGTACGTTCCAGGCTTCAGCAATGATTCGCAGGGTGCAAAGTAACCGCGGAGCTCGTTCCCCCCTACTAAAGCGGTCAAGACCAAAGTGCTCCTTGAGCGGACCCCGTGTAAAGTCATCTTTGTCCTCCCAAGAGCCATGACTCGGCTCGCCGCTGTCGCTGACGGGGAGGAGCAGCGCGTCTCGACTCGCTCCGGGGAATACGGTGCGGCATCGTGATTCGAGGTCCCACGGTCCAGTCCCGTAGCCCAGGAGAATCTCTGCCTTTTTCTTCACACAGTCAGCCAGCTGCTTTGGTGTAATTAAACGCACATTTCCCGGCGGCTCGACCATTCCGATCCAAGGCAGGTCAGTGGCGAGGAGCATTTCATCACCGTAGGCATCGGCCACGTCGCTCAAAAACTTGAACCTGCTCGGTATCCTACCCTCAGCCTCTAGGTTCTTGAGCGCAGCTAGAACCTGGCAACCAACACTTTTGATCAAATTCTGGCGAAAAGCCTCACTGTCCCATTGCAGAGGTGCTGAGCGTGCCGTCGTCATTTCCAGATCCCCTACCTCTACAAGGCCGACGACTGAAGGAACGTTCACCACATCAATAGCAACCCCCCGAGAGCAGAGCAAGACTGCGCCCGTGTTGGGCATCGCAAGTACACGGAAGTTGTCCGCAAGCACTTCGGGCTGTTTACCTGGCCACTTGCTGAGGTAGGGGATGCTCTTAAAGTTCGAAAGAGTCCCACGATACCCATACGGGCGCCGGAAGACCCGCGCATCCTTCTCCGACATCCGACGCAACTCAGGAGCTGGCATGCAAGCAACCGCATTCCACCCCACTACAAAGTCGAAGAGTTCCTCCTGGGATGCCTCAGCCCACCACCCTGGCTTGATGGTCGAGGGCATGCCCTTCTCAAAGACCACAATTGGAACTTCGAGCATCGGTGCCCTACATCTCACGATAGCGGCGAGACTTTCAAAGTCGGCGACTTTGTCGGGCGAAACGGATACCCGCACGGTTGTCCCTGATTGCGCGCGCGCCGTGCCCGAAACGAGCGAACCCCGACGACCCACGCCACGGAGGTGAAGCATCAGCCGCTCGTAGCCACGACGCTCTGTCTCAACCTCGACATTACTGCCCACCATAAATACGGACAGGAAGCCTATGCCGAATCGCCCGGCGGGAGCGAAGCCCTGTGCTCTAACGCCGGGGAAATCGGTAAAGAAATCCGGTGAGTCCCAGTAGCTTGACGCTACCCCCAATAGGTAGTCAGTGATGACACGCTGGGTCATTCCGATCCCGTTGTCGCTCACCTCGAAGAAGGCACCATCAGGGTTAGGTCGCAGCCGAACATCAATCTCCCCAGCCTGTGCGCACACGCCCGCAGCCTTCGCCGCCGCCCTGTCCAGCGCCACAGCATCTCTGGCATTCTGCAAGAGCTCACGGACCGGGGCGAAATAGTCCTCCCCGTAAAGCTGCCTGCCGCCGAGTATCTCAACTAATCTTTCCATCGAGTCTGCCCGGACCCTGACGTCTATCGGCTGGAAACCACGGGTCTCGACCAGTTCAGCAAAGGCCTGCGGGGACCGGACCCTTTTGACACCCTCAAGCGAGAATCGCCCTTTTGAGACGCTCCTCCCGGCTAGGTATTCACTTACTGATCTGATTTCTGCATCGACCCCCGAGGCCATTTCGAAAAAGAGCCACCATCCATCCACGTCTTCAATGGGCTTCTGGGACGCGAAGACCAAAAGGTCCCCTTGTCTCGTGGGCCCGGTAATGTGCTCCTGTGCCCGCCAGTGTACCAGGCTCTCGATCGGCATATCGGCCCGCAGCAACTGGTCGAGATACCTGGCACGCTCCGAGTTTATGTGGGCCGCGTCTGAGACGCGAAGCGCACATGCGAGGACTGCAGGGTCGATTTCATCTCCAATGGGACTGGGAATCCTCTCGCGCTCTCCTAGTTTCTTTTGTACTTCGGATATAGGCCAGTGGTGGCTAGCGGAGACGAGTCCCACAAGGGCTGACCACTGCTGGCGTAATTCGAAAGGCTCCAAGAGGAATCTGCCTAACCCTGGAAGTTCCTGTGTGACGAGCGCCTCAGACTTTACAGCGTGGAGTTCCCTCGCCGCGACCTGCAAGGCGACGAGCTCGGCCTGGTCAGTGGTCATTGATTCGATCTTCTGTGTGCGTTCGAGCGCTGAGGTGAAAGCCGGATTGCACTTGAGCTCTCTCGCACCTTCCTTAGTAGCCGCAAACGCCATCCCGAGGTCGTGGACGTAGAAGCAACAACCTAATACAAATGCCTCGGCAACTGTAAACCTGTCAACCTCTTTGGCGGTGAAGATCACGTCGCATATTCGCCACAGCGCGTCCATATGCTCAACCGAATGGTCTGTGTACCCCGGGAGGAGTCTCGCTATTTGGTCCCCGAGCGCGGACGCGACACTCCGGAGGTTCTCCAGGGCCTGAATGAGGCGTGGCTCGCCGCTCACGCGATTCCAGAGGCGGCTTTTTGTGACATCGGATGGGAGCGGGTTCACTTGGACCTCCATCAGTTCATCAAAGGAATCACATGCCACCCTGACTTGCAGGCCTGTAGGCCGCCCCGAGGTCAAAGGACGCCCGAACGGTCATGGCCAGGGAGTCAGCTGCTGACCTTTATAAACCCGATTAGGCAACAAGGCAAGCGGATATGCCCGGTCAGCGACTATCTGACCATCGGCCCTTGTCATGCGCGATACGCCTGCTGGCATATAGGAGACCTGTTCCGTAGGTCCGCGGCTCTTCGCCTCTCGCCGGCACAGTCCACCGTTGCCTCCGCAACGCAGGCACTTTGACGATAAGTCGGCTCGTCGGAGAGGTCCTCGAGGCGCCTTTGACGCTTGTAGTGCCCGTCTACACTTTCCTCTTCCAACCCGCCGCACTCTTGAGCATGTAGAGCGCGCTTCTGGACTTTTCGGGGTCACCACCTGCCAGGCTTTCTGCGTACATAAGCAGGCCAGCCTCTGAGCGACTGGGATGAAAGCGCACGAACACCCCTGCTCGAATTGCTCCGCTCTCATTGACCGTCATGGCTCTCACTTCGGCAATCTGACCCGTGAGTGCCTCACGGTGGTCCCAAATCCATTGCCGCTGTGCGTTCGTTAGCTGGAAAGAGCCAATCTCGCTCTCCACGCCAGTCGGTCCTTCCACGACCATGGCTCCCAGGCTGCCAGCGAACTTCCCCGCGCCTTCAAGGCAACGTATGACTTTCACATCGAGGGTGTCGTTCGCCTTCACCTTGAACCAGTCGTCGACGGCATCCTTGTATTTCACGACGACGCCTTCACTGTTGGGGAGCCCTCGGGGATCGTGGATGATGGCTTGGTAGAACTTCACGGGATCGCCATCCTCCGGCATGGCCGGCACGGCGTGGAAGTGCTTGTTGAATAGCCTGATTTCTTCGATGACGCCTTCATACAGTTCACGCCGCTGTCCGTAGGGCATCTGGCTCACGTCCCGGCCCTTGAACCTCGCAATGTCCCAGGCGTAGAACTCGACAGGACCTCTCTCGCACTGGATCTGGATCGCCTTCTCGGGCAGCGCATTCACGATTCCGCCCACTCGGGCGGCTCCGTCGGAATGATGAAGCTCGCCGCGCAGCACAGTTCCTTCCTGCTCGGGACCTGGGAAGAGCCTGCGGGCCAGCCACAACGGAGAACGATTGCTTACGTCTTCTATGGCCGGGAGCTTATCGTAATAAGGCTCTCCTTCAGGCCGATGGCTGCGATAGACAGCACGCAGGTTGTGTATTGCCACGTTGGCGAGGCTGCCATCGTCTTTCCATTCCACGCTGACCGGGCGATCGGACTGGTGGATGGTCTTGAGGAACTCCGGCGGCTTCAGGTGAAAATCGGGCTTCGCCACCAGAACGGAATTGTCCTTCAGGCGGACAACCAGATAACGGTTCTCCTCGAAAGCTTGCCGGAAGGCATAGCGTCCCTTGAGGACACCGTTTGCGATGTTGACCTCGAAGGAACGCGTGTGCGGGGCAACTCCGTCTGCAACGAAGTCATAGTGGAAGCCTGCCTTCTCGGCATCGTGTTCGTGAATATTGATTTTCCCAAGCTGGCAGCTGCCATCAACCTTGATGACGCCTGTGCCGGAGTAGATAAGCCTCTTTTCACCCTTTCCGTAGCCCTCCTTGATGACCCCGTCGAAGTCATCCACGGAATGAGGCTCGTTTTCAACCGCCAAGGTTCTGGTCCGCTGGTCAGTGGGCAGACCCTTCTTTAGCGTGAACTTGGCGTATTCCTTACCGGTCCGCGGGCCTGCCAGCAGAGCGCCGTCAACTGCCTTCTTCTGGAGAGCGCGGGTGAAAGCCAAGTCCCTGGTTCCAGCCGGTTGCGGTGTGCCCAGGAATTGCTTGGCGGCACCCAGAGCAATCCCGAATAGCAATCTTCTGCTTTCATGGACAAGCGTTTCGCCAACACTGAGAGTCAGATTCGCCAGACGATTCATCTTCGACCTCGCTGTGGGTCAAGGTGCACCGAACAACCCATTACGCAGCTCTTGCCACCTCCTTTCGATTGCGTCTGTCCATGCGCGCCACGACTTGGCCCGTGAGCAAATCCGCCGCGAACACTCCGAACACGGCGACCGCCTCGAAGACGATGCCGGCGAGATGGCTGACCGCCAGGATGGAGGCGAATGCAGCGGTAGATTGCATAATCTTGTACTTAAACGGGCTGGTCAGCCAGATCACCACATACATCAGCAGCAGGGCGGGTGCGTAAAGGACCATCAGCAGCACCAACCCTGTGTCGATGACGGACTTGCCCAGTCTCCAGAGCCTGGATTTGCGTGGGTAGCTCTTGGAATTCTTCCAGAAGGCCAGGCCGCAGAGAGCGGCAATGCAGCCGGCCCAGAAGAGTTTGTACTTTGCGACGAGTGACATCGCTTGCCTCTCCTTCAATTTGTTAATCGAACTCGTAGTCTCCGACTACGTCGCAGGGGAGACTCCTGCTTCCCGGGCAGCTGCGGTTTCGGTGTGAATCAGCGTGGTTGCCAGCTTGCTTGCGTAGCGCTTCACCGGCGTGAAGCCGAGATCCTTTTGTGTGAGATGACGGATACCGAAATAGCCGGCGATGGCGACAACAACAGCCAGTAAAGCAGCAATCATGTACTTCATGGTTTTGTTCTCTCCTTTTGTATAGGGTGTATTTGATTCTACGACGGCTGGAAAGCTCAGGTATTCCAAAGCGGTTGGGAACTCAAGCTAACCTCCGCCGCGTGCCCAATTTGCTCCGATGCGGCGTTCTCTGTAATATCGGCGTCATGAATGGTTCGACCATCGTCGTGGCGGGGGCTACCGGTAATCTTGGTGGACGTATTGTGAAAGCTTTGGTTCAACACGGAGCCAGGGTAAGGGCACTTGTTCGCCAGGGCGCGGCTCCAGACAAAATCGAACGATTGCAGAAGCTTGGCGTATCCATTGCCCCGGTTGACTTCAGCAGCGCATCCCAAGTGGAGCTTGCATGTTCGGGTGCGGCGTGCGTGGTATCCGCACTGGCGGGATTGCGGGACGTGATCGTGGAAGCACAGACGGTGCTGCTCGACGCCGCGGTCAAGGCAGGCGTGCCACGTTTCATCCCCTCCGACTTCTCCATAGATTTCACCAAGTTTCCACCCGGCGAGAATCGCAACCTCGACCTGCGTCGGGAGTTCCACAAGCGCCTCGACAAAGCTTCCATTCGAGCGACCACGATCTTCAATGGTGCTTTTGCCGAGATGCTGACCGGTCAGATGCCACTCATTCTCTTTAAGCGGAGGCGAGTGCTCTATTGGGGGGACGCGGACCAGCGCATGGACTTCACGACCATCGACGACACCGCCGCATTTACGGCGAGCGCGGCTCTTGATCCGTCCACACCTCGCTTTCTACGAATTGCCGGCGATCAACTTAGTGCCCGCGAACTGGCTGCGGTCGCAAGTGAGGTAACTGGCGAGAAGTTCCGCCTGTTCCGCGCCGGAGGCCTCGGGATGCTGGGCGTGCTTATCAAGGTGGCGCGCACACTCGCTCCTGGGGAGAAGGAACTTTATCCGGCGTGGCAGGGCATGCAATACATGCACAACATGCTCGATGGCCGGGCGAAGCTTGAGCCGCTCGACAACGATCGCTATCCCGGTAGTCATTGGACAACTGCGCGGGACGTGCTCTCAGCGGGCCGAGTTGGCTGAGATGGGCGAGACCGGCGAAGTCATAACCGAGACTCTAACCTGGTCAGTCGGCACCAGATGGGAACGACGAACGCGACCATTAGCGTGTTAACGATGGTGCCGCCCAGCGCAAACGTCACGCCCAGCGGACTGCTGATCCCGTGGACGGAGTAATTCACGACCTCGGTCGCGGTGAGGGCGATGACTTTGTGCGAGTTTATCCACCGCAAAGCCGATTCCCTCGGCTTGGCCCGCTTGAAGCCGACGAACCTGGCCAGTTCGTTCAGCTTGCCAAGCCCAGCCCACACCATCGACCAAAAGACCGCACCGGCAGTGAAGCTTCCAGTCGAGCTAGGAGTGAATACCATTTTCTTCCTTCCACCTCCTGTACTCCTCTTCCATGTAGGCGTTCATCTCTTTTTCCCAGTTGAGTACCCACACAGCGGCGCAGAGACCGAGAATCAAAAGGCCACCAGGCAAAATCAACATCAGGAGAATGAATGTCGCCTTCTTCCAGTAGAGCTTGAGAAGCCTCCGGAACAGGCCTTTGGTCTGCACGTCCCAGTTTTCGACGAGCAGCTTCTGGTATTCACCGGGTTTCAGAGCCATAGGTCTCCCTCCTCGCCAGCCGCGGTTTCAGTGCCGTGACACTGGCCGTGAACTTGCGAAATGCCCATCTGGCGCAGCAGACGGCAGCCCAAGCGACGCCGAATGCCGCGGCGATGGCCACCATGTGTGCCAGCAAGTCGAGGAAAAGCAGCAGGCAGAGATTCAGGAATGACTTGATCACCAGGATCTTCCTCCTTTCTTCCGTAATGCCTGGCGCATTGGGGAATGGGCCAAAGCCAGGCCACGTACGATGAGGTGGAAAGCCTCGTATTGCACGAGCTTCCGAATGACGTTCACCAGTCCGTCGGCAAGCTGCAACCTTAGGCGATCTTGCCTCGTGTAAGCTCGACCGGCTTTGGAACGCAGGATCTTGTCGAACGGTGACGGTCGGCTGTTGGACTGGCGGAAGTAGTTGACCTTGGCTTTCAGGACTTTGTTCCTCCAGCTTGCGAGAAAGCCAATCCCGCTGCCGATCTCGGCGAGAGCAAACACTTCCAGTATTCCGGTCAAGCTCCACCTCCTTATGCAAACAGGTGCGCGATCCAATGGGCCATGCCAGTTCCGAGACCGATCAGCACGCCTATCCCAATCGAGCCCAGACCAGACGCGATAACGACGCCCAGCGTCAGCCCAAGCCGGTTTTGGGGCACGGCGGCTTCGGGATTGGCCAGCCTCTCAATTGCGCACAGCGCCGGCAGTTTCGCTTTGAGGGTGTCGATGGGAATGCCCGACTCACGGGAATAATCCTGAGCTTTCTTCGCAACCTCGTTATAGATCGTTTTGAATTCCTGTGAGCCAGGGCGGATGCCATTGGCTTCGTGGCCTTGCGCGGCTTCGGAGGCGGCAGCCACGGCCCACTTCAGATGGCGCCACTGCCAGCCGAGCTTGATTGACTTATATAGGCTGGTTACGGGGAGAAGGTAGTCGGTGACCCTTACACCTTCAGCCATTGATCCTTTCTTGGGGATGAATTCCTCCATAAGCTGATTCTCTCCTTTCGTCTATTTGTGGTCTGCGACGGCTTCAACCGGTCACAGGGGTGAGCAAGCGGGCACACCGGAATATCGACGGTGGGTCTTGTCAGGGACGATGGTTGCAGGCAGGACTGGGGCAGGTTTAGGTTACAGGCACGCGAGCTTCCAGAGTCTTGCTGAGCGTTATGCCTGGAGATTGCTCCTCGGGTTCGCCCAAGTAGAAGCAGCACTGCTGACAAAGCCTGCCACGTTTTGGTGGTGGTGGCGTGCCCAGATCGCCGGCTTCGAGTTGCCCGGAGGCGCAATCCGTGCTGAAATCCAGGATCCCTTCACCAGGGAAATAACGATACTTGGGGCAATACCTGCGGACTTCCTTGCGGGTGGTAAACACCATCGCGTGATAGTCTTTTTCGATCTGACGCTTGAGCTGGCCTTCCGGCGTCTGCCAGAGCACCAGCGAAAAGGAATCAACCTTTCCTGCGAGCTTCACCAGGGCGCTACTTCCACTCCGTAGCGCCTCGGGAAGATGAAATGAAGCAGTCTTGTTTGGCATAGGCAATCCCTCCTTAAAGTGAATTGAATTCCACATATTCAGGTTCGAGAACGATTGAACTGGTGTCTTGATGCTGGCTGCGGCATTTTGGCTTTGACCAGCAGCCAGTGGTGAAGCGAAAGGTGCAACCACTGCAGGGCAGGTGCAAGTCGAGACGGGTCTATGAGCTGGCGAAACGTCCTGTGACCCAGGGACAATCTTCAACGGATCTGATTGATGATCCGGAACTGTCAGCCGGCTCATGGGTCCGAGTTCCAACCTGCCGAATTGATCGGGATGCAGCGATGGTGGCGGATGCCGGTAACTGCTGTGTCTATTTGGTGGGGACGAACCGGAATGCATTAACTTTTGGAATTGCCTCATGTGCAGGATCGACAAAGCAAGATTGAGAGTCATTTCTCCTCCTTGTTATGTTCTACAGCTTTTCAGTTCGTGCGATTGTCATTGAGGCAGCGTGCAGACAGCGGTGAGGGAGTATTTGCCGTTCGAAACGAGGATGCCAGTGAGTTCACGCGTGACGGCGGACACGTGTGCGCGGGAAATCCAACAGAGAGGTTCTGACTTCCCTTGCACGAACACCTCGGCAGCAGGCTCATCCTGGCGAGTCTTCGGATTGTGGTAGGTGACCGGTTTAATGGTGACCCGTTGGCCGACCTGGGCCTGGAAGAGCTTCAGTTCAGCTTCGATCCTCTGGCGGTCTTGCTGCTTAAGCGTCATGTCTTTCAGCCGTTGCTCAAAGCCATTTACCGCGGGCAGTGCCAGAGTGGTCTGCTGAGGTGGGGTCTCGTCGTCATCCCCAGTGGCTAGCAGGCCATGTTCAAGTCGATACTGGCCATCCGGGATATCCACGATGCCGAGCCAACTGGCCGAGTTCGGTGTGCTGCCCACCAGCCGCACCAGCGTGTCTTCCACCACGACATCAAGATTCAGATGGCCGTAGTCGGCACGCACACGGTCCGACTCCCAGGTGATGGGCACATATTTGCGAGTGACACCTGCGGCCCTGGCCATGTCCAGGAATCCATCCAGGGTGTGCGGACCACCCAGAATGCCGTCCGCTACAGGCTTGACTGATCCGTCTGGATTACGTGGTGGCTCAAGGCTCAATTCCCGATCGAAGACCAGCTTGGCCAGTTCCGCGTAAATCTCCAGATACATGCCGCTGGCCTTGATGCGGTTGTGAATGTCTTCCTCAGCAAACAGATAAGCCGCTAAGCCGGCATCCTGCTCGCTGGTAACTTTCTTGCCGCGATGATCCTCGCCAGTCTTGAGGAACTCCGCTTTCTTGGCTTCCCGAGTGCGGTTGTACAGAAGCCAGAAATCCCTGGCAGCGGTGGCTGCCTCCGGGCGGGTTGGGAACGTCCGAATCTCCAGAGGCACTCGCCAGCAGCGTTTCCAACTCTCCTTGTCGGCGAACTTGCGTGCCTTTTTGAAGAGCTCGACCCATTCCTCCCTGGCAATATCCATGGCGGTGGTGACTTGAATGGGCTCGTTGTAGCTGCCAAGTCGATGGCGAGGAATCCGGCCTTCGCCTTGAAAGCCACCTTGCCACCAGAACTTGGGGGCTACGGGACAGGCATTACGGAATTCCGTGATTGCAGCATTGGCCCACTCGACGGACTTCCCATTCATCTTGATCGAGTCAATGATCTCCTCCAGACGCGAAGCGATCATGGGCATCTGGCTCTTGGGCAGGTCATGCTCCATCCAGTGGATTGCTTCGAGGACCTTGCTGATGGGCTCCATCGCCCTCAGCTCAGCCAGAATGCTACCCCGATTGAGCCAGAGCAGGTTGTGCCAGACGATGGCATTGACCACGCACCCGATGCCCATCTGGCCGTGCTTAGCATCGACGATCATCCTCTCGACGAAGAGGGTATCGTAGCGTTCAACTTCAGGATGCCGGTCAAATAAGGCATCACCATCGTCAATTACCATTGCCTGCGTGGGAGCAGCCTGAAGTAGCGGATATTCCTGCAAGGTCTTCCAGTGCGCAGCGATCTCCGGATCGAGCAAAGCCAGCACGGAATCGTCGAAGTCCGCACCGTTGAAGCTCTTGCCCAGACCCGGCGTACCTTCCGGACTGGCTGCGAAGCCCAGATGCACGAACATCACGGCGCCACGGTCGATCTCTGCGAAGCGCTGTAGGCGACGACCGCGCAGCTTGCCGGACTCCTTGTGCGAGGCATTGGGATTCCTGAGCGAGATGAACTCGCCCTCGAATCCACCTAGATACACCGAGTTAACGTCAGGCAAGGTCGAGCGCTCCCAGTGCGGATAACCCTGACGGTCGAAGACAAACGGCTCCGGGAAGATGTATCGCCTGACTGCCGCTCCCGCAAGTTCCTGCGGCTGGACGGTCATTAGATCCTTCGGCTCCCGGAAACGAATGCGAAAGCGATCGGGATTGCTGTTCTGCGGAGATTCCATCTGGGTGCGATAGAAGGCATCCCGGCAATGGCGGAATTGCATCGCCGGCAAGCCAGCGGCATACATCCGCCACAGTTTCCAGCGATTCTCGTTCATCACCGGATTGCCGTCATCATTGACCCAGCCTTCAGGGTTATAGAAGCCGATCTCCTCCTTGACGCGCTCGTCGTGCTTCATCAGCTCGAACACGTCGCGGGCAAACTCCTGGCTGAGGTTTTGGATGAGCTTTCCGTTTCTTACCTTGGCCAAGTCGAGGTTGGAGGCAGTCTGAACGTCCAGATTGGCCGGACTGCCATGCAGCTCGTTGAGCACGCTGAGATAGACTTCGCCATTCCAGGAGCGAAGCTCCTTCTTGATGTCGAAGACGACCAGATCGTAATCGACATCCCAGATCAGACAATTGGCTTTGATTTGGCCGGTGGGAAGGGCGCCGGTAATCTGAATGAGATCACCGATCTGAACTGGATGTCCCGTTAGCAGGGCACCACCTCGCCGGGATGCCAGAGCTGCTCCCGAAGTCCAGGCTTCGGGCCAGCGCGGCCCGGGATCGTAAACGGCAGTCGAGAAGGATGTCGCCCCATCCGCCAGGATGGCCTCATGAACTCGGTCATACTGGTTTAGCTGACGAACTTCGGCTTCCTTTCCAAAGAGTGCTGTCCTGCCTCTCGCCAAGTGACGCTTGATGCGCTTTGGGACACTTGGCTTGGCTGCAGGGATGTCGAAACCGAACAGATGGCAAGCCTCCTGGTACGGAATAGCCTCCCGCATCAGCACGGCGCAGAAGCCGTCGTCTCGGACCCAGGGGATGACTGGACGCCACACCTGGCCATCTGACGTTTCCATTCCAAGTGGGGACCGGAGGAGCGCTAGGGCCAGGTCGAAGCTGAAAGTCTGATGCCCGAGCGATACTCGGGAATACTCGATGCCAGCCCTGGCTGCGTAGTACTCGAGAACCGGGCTCACCTCGCTGATTCCGAAGCTCTGCTTTACATCAGGTTTTTCGCGAGGTTGGCGATAATGCCGGCGGATCGTGCCGGCGCTGGGACACTCCGGGTCCTCGAGAATCGACCATTTCTGGTGCGGCTTATCGAGGTGTGGAGTGAAATACAGCTCTTCGTGCTTGGGCATAGTTTCCCTCCTTGTGTCGGGCATGCTGCCGATGGGCAGGATTCGAGAAGAACGAAGATTGGGATCCATTCCGGACGGAATGGAGGAAAGGTAGGGTTGCCGGAATGCGGGGGAACGTGGGATCCCCTTGCTCCCTGGTCGAGGCCAGGGCTTTCCGGACTTCGGTTGGGTTAGCTGCGCAGCCAGCGCAGGATGTGGGTGGTCTGGACGTCCTTGGCACGCTGAACGTCCTCACGCATTTTGCTGACACTGATTTGGAACTGCGCTTCGAGAGAAAGCGAACGAGCAGGCAACTGAGTCATTCGCCCATAGGCGATCTGGCTGAGCACAGAGTCCAGCTCTCTTTGCCTCTCCTCACGGATCTCGCGAGCGATTAAAGCGCGCTCAGGCTGAAAGCATCTCAAGGCACACCTCCGTTGTGATCGGGGAAACTGATTGAATGAATGGGAAGGAGTCTGTCTTACAGCAGGAAGGAATTATCGCAGGTTGGAAACCAGTTGCGGGGAGTGTTGACCTCAGCTAGGCAGAACACGACGTGGCTGACCGAATGCGGCGAAGCCCAGAGGGATGTCCCGACTACCATTTCCAATAACACCCTCCTGGGCTCGGATCTTGTTGGGATGGGGCCCCACTGACACACCACCACCTAGTGCATATACTCCTGGACGATTTCAGGCCTCGTGCGGGAGATCATCCCCTCCGCGGAGGCAATCAACACTCCGTGGCAGGATGACGATTTGGACAGGTTTTTGATCTGCGACGGGTCTCGCATGGGGGACCAGCTTATCCGTCCACGGTCTTTCAGGCGAATATAACTGGACTGAGGCGGGATATGAGAGACCGCTTCCTGTGCAGGTCTCAGCGGGACGGCATGCCTCGGTGGGCTCGGCCATCGGACGGAAATTCGTGGCTCGTTCGGCTACTTTATCGGCTACTTTAAGCGCAAATAGGGCCTAAAACAGGACAATTTGACAGTTTTGTTGGACTCGGCGACTCTTTAGAATCAATAAGTTAGGTGCGGCACGATGGCCATACCACCATTTTCTAATCCGTGGGTCGGGGGTTCGAGTCCCTCCACGCCTGCCAACTTAACCCACGAATTTCCTTTAGGCCCGTTGCAGCTTGCCGCAGCCGTTCGCGCGTTTCTGGGCGCCCGAATTCCACCGACACCAGCACGGTTTTCTGTTTATAACCTCTATAGGTTTAAGTAATACGGTTGGTACTTTGGATGAAGGCCATCAGTGACCAGTTCGCGGGATGAGGATCTGGAGCCGACGGTGGGGTATGATCTTTCAGCCAATTATCCGAAGGCCATGGCAGGCTTCGCCGCCTTGGGAAGATCTGCGGACTCGAGGGGCAAGCGGACATAGAAGGTTGTTCCTTTGCCGACATCGCTCTTGTAGGTCAAGGTCCCTTTGTGACGGTCAACCACCACGGAGCGCGCAATGGCCAGGCCCTGTCCTGTCCCGCGCCCCACCTCTTTGGTGGTGAAGAAGGGATCGAAGATCCGGTTGCGGATTCCCTCCGGAATGCCTCCTCCCGTGTCCGCGATGGCAATCAGAGCCATGGAACCGTCCACCCGCGTATGCACAGAGATCTTGCCTTTCTTTCCTGTTTCCTTCATTACGTCCCCGACGGCATAGGCAGCGTTCAGCAGAAGGTTCAGAAACACCTGGTTCATATCGCCGACATTGCAAACCACCAGGGGCAAATCACCAGAGTCGATTTCCACCTCGGCAACGTATTTCAATTCGTTACGCGCCACCGTCAGCGTGCTCAGCAGGGCCTTGTTGAGATCGGCCGCGGCCATGTCCTTGTTCTCGGGATGGGCAAATTCCTTCATGGCGCGCACAATGGTAGCTACCCGCGTCACACCCTCCAGCGATTGGCTGAGGGCCTTGGGAATCTCCTCGAGTAAGAACGCGCAGTCCGACTCACCCTCTGCTCGGCGCACCTCCGCGAGTAGACCGGCAGTGACAGTCCCAGAGGCCGCAGCGTCGCGGAGTTTCTGGTACTTCAACAGAGTGGCCTGCAGGCAGCCCATAGAATCCTGCAGAAAACGAATATTGTCACCGACGAACTGGATGGGTGTATTGATCTCGTGGGCGATCCCGGATGCGAGGCGGCCCACGCTTTCCAGCTTCTGGGCCTGCCGCAGCTCCATCTCTGCCTCCTTCCGACCGGTGATGTCACGAGCAATGCCTTGCACCCCCACAGGTTTCCCGTCTCTGTAAATCAGACGGGGATTTACCTCCAACATTACTCGGCGGCCATCCTTAGCCGTGACCTCCAGCTCAAGCTTGGAGATCGCTTCTCCCGCCACCGCCCTCTGAAAATGGCGATCGACTTGCTGCCGGTGTTGGGGCGAAACCAGTTGCTGGGCGCTCATCTGGATGGCTTCCGCCTGGGTGTACCCGAGGGTCTGCTCCGCTACGCGGTTTAGGGAAGTGAAGCGAAGATCGAGGTCAATCGTGTAGACAAGATCGCTGGCATTCTCAAATAGTTCGCGATAGCATTCTTCCGAGGCCCGCAGGGTTTTCGTCTGCTCTTCAACTCTCCTGCGCAGAATTGTCACCCAGAGGGCGCTCAGGAGGATCATTCCAGCCGGCATCACCACCAGCCCGGCGCTTCGGCCTCTGGTCCACCAAGAGGGGCTTTGCAGCAAAACGACATCGTTCGCACTGCGCAGGAGAATTCTGAAGCCCTTCGAATCACGGTTTTCGTCCGCCCCAACCAGAGAAACCCCCGTTACCTGCACAAGGCTGCCGTTGCGGATTGAGTTGAGTGACACCGTGTGTGCTCCCGTGCTGAGCTCCGCCCGGAAGTTAAGCTCTCCCGCTTGGAGCTCCATGACTCCAGCCCCAGGGCGGGCGGTGCGATTCAGCAGAGTCGCCGAGAGCCGGACCAGGTCTCCGCTGTCGACCCCAGCTTGGAGTTGCTCGGCAGTCGCCATAATGGGTTCGGGGGCAGGACCGGAGCCGATCTTTTGAACGATCGCGTCGCGCATGACCGGGGCGTAATCTCCGATCGCCGGGAAACCCACCGCGTCAATCAAGTCCCTGCCTTGAGCGTGTTTGACTGAGCCGTCCTGACCCAAAGGGCTTGTCCGTGGTCGCGCACACTGACGAGTCCGGCTTGGTGGAAAAGTACCGTGCCTCGCACGCGCACTCGATGTGCAAATCCCCCCTCCGGGGTCAGGCGCAGAAACAGTGGGACGGGGCGGACCGGCAGGGAGAACTGAGCTTGGGGTGGCCGGTTCAGAACCAGAAGGTTGTTCCAGCTCGGGGTGAGAATCTGGAAACCGATAAACCGGTTAGAAAGTGACTCATAAAGGCTGGAGAAGACGCCGTGGATGAGGACGTGCGCGTCAATAATCTCAGGTCGAGGCGATGGAAACTTGAGGACGAACACCTCGCACTCGAAGGCCCCGGCGGAGAAATTCAGCACCAGTCCGCCGTCGCGTTCCGCCGCCGAGCGCACCACGCCTTGCACTTCGATCCACTGGCTGTCCTGCCTGCCGGAGACCAGTTCGTCGCTGCTGGGTCTCGCGGGCTTGGGCATCGGCGCCTCGCCAAGGCTTCGGAAGCGTGAACGCTCGATCTCAGGAGAGAAGTCGCCAACTCCGCTTACGCCCTCGACTTCCACGAATTCACCGACGTGCAGATCGGGCTTGGCATAATCGGAATCAACCCATATTCCCGCCATGGAATCCTGGATGAAAAGGTCTCCCTCGGGCAAGTTGTAATAGGTCACCACCCCACGGATTCGGGTGGGATAGGCACGCGCGGCGTCCTCGGGTGTCAGCCGTCGAATCTGTTCTACTCGGGTGAGGGTTGGCAAGTTCGCTGCTGTGAGCATTCGGCCCGAAGCAGCGACGGCGCCGATAAGCAAGCAGAGCAGCAATCTCACACTCTTGCCCATACCAAGGGTCGCCCCACGCGTGCAGGCGCCGCCATTCCATCGCCAGTTTGTCGAAGGTAGCGCCCCATCCATCTCGTCTCTGTGGCCGTCGCTTGCAAGGTGCCTTCTGACCGGCATCGCTCGCCCAATATGCGCGCTTCCCTCAACGGGACAGAAAACACCTGCGCGCACCGCCAAACGGCCAACGCGCCGGCCCGCGAGAGTGCAGCCTATCTCATACGCTTTATCGGCGTAGGGGACGAAGCTCTTAAAGGAATAGCCACTATGCTGCACACCGGTTGTAAACGGCAGCAGCCAATCTCGAGTGTTCGGGAACTGCTGGATCGGCTGGCTGCCGCTAAATGGTCTCCGATCAACCCGCCTAGGCGATGTCGGCTTCCTGGACAGCGGTGGCCTCGGTGTGAAGCGGGCCTTGGCCTGCTTGCTTGCGTCTTGACCCGACTGACAGTTGCATTTGGTGCCGATTGGATTTATGCTGCGCACGTCGTCGGGGTCCACAATGGAAATTCCGATGGTTTGGAGGTACTGAGATGTCTTTCGAACCTACACGCAGAGAATTTCTATACCAGTCCGTCGGGCTCGCCGCCGCAACTCGACTGAGCCCTGCGGCAGCCGTCACACCCCGAATCTGGTCGGGATTCCCGATGTACTCCCAATTCAGCCCGAAGGTTCCTGTGTGGTGCGTTACACCGAAACTCCAAGGGTGTCTTCACCGGTTCTTTGACAGCAGTCCAGTGAGTCCGAGTGGGCGTTATCTGGGAGTTACGCGGCTTCGGGATGAGACCCGAATGCCGGCGTTCGGCGATGCAGCGGATATCGTCGTTGTGGATCTGACAACGGGAGATACGGAGGTCGTCGCTCAGACCAGGGGCTTCGGAACGCAGGTTGGCGCACAGGTACAGTGGGGAGCTACGGATCAAGATTTGTTTTACTCCGATGTTGATACAGAGAAATGGCACGTCTTCACAGTTCATATGAATCCGTTGACCCGGGCCAAACGAACTCTGAACGGCCCGTTGTATATGGTCTCGCCGAACGGGAAGCAGATCATCTCTCCCTGCCTCCTCCGAACCGAACTCACGCAATCGGGCTATGGCGTAGTGGCGCCCGCCACTCACCTGCCACTAAACTCTCACGCTGACGAAAACGATGGGGTTTATTTGACCGACATCGATACGGGCCAATGTAGGCTCCTGCTGTCGTTTCGTAAAATCCTATCGGCGCTCCCCGAAGCACTGGGTGGGCCCGTGTATACCGGCGGGGCGTTCTACGGATTCCACGCCAAGTGGAGCCTACAGGGAACCCGCGTGATGTTTATTTTGCGCTACCGTCCCATGCGGGGCGGTGTGAACACGCAGACCGAAGGGACAACGAATGTCTGCACGCTTTCACCTGACGGAGGCGATATTTGCCTGGCTTTCCCCGGAAAGCTCTGGCGCGCCGGTGGGAATCATCCCAACTGGGCCCCCGACGGAATCCACATCACGATGAATTTCAACCTGCACGGAAAGGGATTGCTCTTCGTGCAGTATCGTTACGATGGATCGGACCTCCGGGCTGTATCAGCGGATATTCCCGGAAGCGGCCATCCGTCGCTACATGTGAATGGGCGGTTCTTGATAACGGATGCATACACCTGGGAGCCTCTCGCCTTCGGAGACGGAACCACTCCCATCCGTTGGATCGACCTCGAGCACAATCGGGCTAAAGCGATCATCCGCATCGGCACACAGCCAACCTATGTCGGGCCGATGAACGGGCTACGCGTTGATCCTCATCCGGCTTGGGATCGCTCTTCGACGCGCGTCACGTTCAATGCCTGTCCGAAAGGATATCGGCAAGTCTTTCTGGCTGATCTGTCGGATCTGTTGAGCTGAATCCCTGAAACGCCGCCCATCGGCGTAGTAGTCCGTCGATGGTAGAGGCGATGAAGTACGAGTTGTTGGACGAGATTGAGCGGATGACGCATGGTCCGAGAGAACACACGTTCTTGATTCCCGTTGAGTGAACTATACCGATCTTTTTCAGGCCGGAAAGAGCCAAGGTCGCATTACTGTTAGCCACCCCAGTACGGCGCGCGATCTCCCGCCCTGTAAAAATCATCTCTGTATAAACGGCAGCAGCCAATCTCGAGTGTTCGGGAATTGCTGGATCGGCTGGCTGCCGCTCAACGGTCTCCGATCAAGCTGCCTAGGCGATGTCGGCTGCCTGGACAGCGGTGGCCTCGGTGTGAAGTACGGTGTTGGCCTGGACCACCTTAAGAGAATCGAAGAAAAGACTGCGGGCGCGACGGATTTGCCCCACGACCCAGCCGCTCTGCTCCACCTCACGAGCGGTGACGCCACGATCTCCCCGGCCGAAACTACCGCCAGAATCAATGCAAGAATTGAGCAGTACTTGGACCTCGCGGTCCGCAAAGACCGGCAGCGACGCTAACCCGACTGACCGTTGCATTTGGTGCCGGTTGGATTTATGCTGCGCACGTCGTCGGAGTCCAAAATGGAAATTCCGATTCAGGGGGTAGATGGCTGCAACAGGAGAGACCATGCCAAAAATCTACGCGGAAGTCGTTTTATCCTGTTCCAGGGAAAAAGCGTTTGGCGAGATGACGATTGTTGATTTTATAAAAAAAAGCCAGCCGGGCGTGGACGTTGAATTTGAAACGACATTTAAGAGCGAACGGCTCACCCGCTACAAAATGAAGGTCGGGAAATGGGAACTTGAGTCGGAAAAGGTCATCATCCCAGAGGCGTTCACTTTTGTGACCCGGCGAACAGTGTCTTCTCCCGCCGGATATTCCCTGATCATCCAGATATTCGAGGACCACGAAAAGGGAACCTTGCTGAAGCACATAGAAGACTTCGAACCCCAAGTCGGTGAAGAGCGCTTGTCGGATTTGAAAAGTAAAGTAAACCGATATCTTCAAGGGCTGCAAAGGTATTTTGGGGTGACCTCCACGGAAGTACCTTCCAAATAATCGAAAAAACGTCTCGGAATCTTGCGTTGGGTGCAGAAACCTGCGATACAGTATGAAGATACTTGAACTCGATACTGGGGGGGCAACAACCAACGCTGTGAAGGGAATCTCCATTCGCCGGCCTGCCGAAGCGGAAAACTGGAGCGGCCTCCTGCAGGTCAGGCTTAATCTGGAAGGAGAAGGACGATGATCAATGCAGCCCACGTGGTGATCTACACACGCGATGCCGAGGCGGATCGCGCTTTCTTCCGGGACGTGCTCGGGCTGGCATCGGTGGATGCCGGTGAAGGCTGGCTGATATTCGCGTTACCTCCGGCCGAGCTCGGCATTCACCCGACAGAGGAGAAGTCGTGGCCGGGCAGCGACGTGTTGAAGGGACATCACCAGCTCTACTTGATGTGCGACGACGTGGAGTCGACGGTTCGCGAGTTGAAAGGCAAGGGTGTTGAGTTTACGCAGCCGGTCAACGACACCGGCTGGGGCCGGCTCACCGCCCTGAAACTTCCGGGCGGCAGCGAACTCTGGCTCTACCAGCCTAAGCACCCCTCGCCGCTGAACCCTTCCAGGGCTTCATGACAGTGACGCATAGCTAAGCACAGGAGTGGTCTATGAACCGCACTGCCATCGATGCCCAGCTTATCGAAATCACAAGCGGCCCTCCGCCCGCTACAATCGGCGACGTTCTCACGTTGATGCGGAGGATCGACAGCCTGTTGCCGAGCGGCGACGGGCTCAAGTGGTTCAACCTTCTCTACATGATGGTCACTCAAAAGGTGGACAGCAGTCCGCCCCAAGGAGGCTGGGAAGATCCGGCTTGGCTTACCCGCCTCGACGTCGTCTTTGCCCAATTCTATTTCTCAGCAATCTTGAACTGGCTGAATAGCCCCGCGCACGTTCCCACTTCCTGGCAGGCCCTATTCGAAGCGCGCTATCGCCCTGGTATTGAACGCATCCAGTTTGCGCTGGCTGGAATGAATGCGCACATCAATCATGATCTGGCCTTGGCGCTGGTTCAGACCGGCGCCGAACTGAACCTGCGCCCCGAGCAGACGAGCCCGCAACACGTAGATTATGAGCACGTGAACGGGATCCTGGAAGCCGTCCTTCCCCAAGCTCTGCAGTTCCTCGCCACAGGAATCCTGGGTGAGTTGGCCCAGGACACCGGGAAAATTGGCAGGCTTCTGGCCATATGGAATGTCCGAGCCGCCCGCGATCTGGCTTGGGATTTCGCCGATCAGCTTCGCTGTCTGGCAGGGGCCGCGCGTGATTCGGCGTTGGCCGCGCAGGATCAGGCGACGGGAGTGTTAGGCCGCAGCCTGCTATTGGATGTTTAGTTTTGTCAGTGCGGATGCCTCGGCTGGGCGGCCTGGACCTGACCCCTACGAAGCCGGATCACACCGATCGAGTGCTAACGTCAGGGAAAACCTATTCGGCGATTAGTTGCGGGTGGGGCTGTGCTCGCCAGCTATAGCGCGCCCCAAAAACGCCCATCCCTCCCGGAATCCGAACCAGCCCAAGGTGGGCGAGTTGACGGGCATGCATTCCGAGCCGATGGTTTGTCGCGTGCGGACGGCTCAGAGATTGCCTTTGATTCTGCAACCCGCACCCGTCGCCTTGCGGCAGGCAAAAGCAAGAATCAATACGCGCACCACGAGCGGGAATTCTTAAGACGATGCACCCGTTCCTATGGGGCCGGGTTATGGGGCGTCTCCGGCATGGTCTTGGTAAGACGACTTACAAAGTTGTGCAACATTTCCGTCCCTCCCAACGTAATAAGGGTTAGAGTGCGGCGTATCCGGCAAACGGAGGAAACCATGATCCTCAAGATGAACGATTCATTTCGGATTGATAATCTTCGGCGTTGCCCGTCTGAAATGGTTGAAGCGCTACGCAACGCGCTGGTGGCAGGGGTGATCGCGGCGGCCGACCCTCGCCGCAAGAACTTCTATGACCTGGAAGCCGGAGACAATATTTTTTACATTCACGTGAGTCCCACCGGAACCGTTCTTTTGCTGGCCTGCTGGCGTAAAGAACCTGCGGAGCAAACCATCCCGCGCGAAGCGCCGCTCCCCGAAGCGAGGGCCTACTGCTGATGGGGAACCGTGGCTGCGCCGAGCGTAGGCTGTCATGCTGAGCGAAGCGAAGCATCCCCGCAGTTTAACGGAGAAAAACGGCTTCGAGGGCGATTCGATAATCCCATTCAGTCTTCGAGATAGACGCCGTCACCCGTGCGTACTTCCCCGGGCGTGAGCACGGTCGCGTAAACTCCCGCGCACTTGTTGTGCTGTTCGACGATACATTTCAGGATTTGGGGCGACGGTTCGCTGGTGGTGGGGTCGAGCGTGGCTATGACGCAGCGCTGGTCTACCTTGATCACGGCGATGCGCGCCTGGTCGCCCAGGCGCAAAACACGGCCAACCCACTTCAACTCATCGAAGGCCGCACCACCCTCGAGATTCACCAACAGGTTTGGCCGAAAGCGCCATGGGTTAGCCTCGGTTTGCGATTCCTCGGCAATGCGTTGGACAGTCTGCTCGCTGATGAGGGAGACGTTGGCGACATCGAACGAGCCACGTTTGTCTCTCAGCAGAAAGACCGGCTTTCCGAAACGTTTCTCGATGGCCTGCCGAAGCTCGTTGCTCGCCACCGGCCACCTTTCGCCGGTTGGCGTGGTGACCGTCACGGCGACGTCCGGCGTACCCGGCTTCTCGACCGAAGTCTGCCACCGGACAAGTTCCGGCATCTGCCGCGCCGTGAGCCATGGGAAATCGCTTCGCGACTCAGCTTGCACAAATGCAAACCGGCGATCCTCCTCGAAGCCCTGGAGGGTCAGAGGAAGGGATGCGTATGCGTCACCTCGCATGGACTTGACAGGGTACCTCGCCACCATGCGAATGACGCCGACCTTCTGCATAGTCCTCCTTGTAAACCCCTGCGAGTATTGTATGCCAAAAACCTGAAAGGCATCGATGTGCACTCGTCTCCCCTCTCTGGTTTTCGCATTGATTATGCCACCTCGAAGCGCTAAAAATGGAAGACCCTGTTGGCTTCGGCAGCCAGCGCCGCATGCCAAACCAGATGCCGGATTCGGCGCAAACAGTGAAGGGAGATCTAATGGCTCAACTCAACCGTCGAGAGTTCCTAGCTACCCAGGCCGTACTGGCTTCGGGACTGGTGTTTTCGGGCCAGCGACCGCAAACCGGGAAACGCGACGTATTATCCTCCACCTGGCCGGCTGCCAAGTTGGCGGAGGTCCTCGCACGGCGCGGGCGCTTCCACCCTTTCCCAACCGTGTCGGAACGCTCGGCGTGGGAAGGTCTGCCTGCCGATACGCGGAAGGCGCTGGTCGAGGCGGGCGAGCGCCAACTCAGAACCACCTGGGAAACTCTACCCGCAACACTTTTCCTGGAATATCGCCGCACGGGCAACCGCTCCCACTACGAAGCGGCACGCGATCGACGCAGGGCTAAGCTGTCTGAGATGGTGATCGCCGAATGCCTGGAGGATAAAGGCCGCTTCGTGGATGAAATTACCAACGGAGTGTGGCTGACGTGCGAAGAGACGTTCTGGGGTGTGCCGGCCCATCTCAACATGCAGCACGCCGGGCCAGGGCTTCCTGACGTGAGCGAGCCGATTGTCGAGCTATTCGCCGCCGAGACTTCCAGCCTGCTGGCCTGGGTCAGCTACCTGATGGAGGACCGACTGGCGCGCGTCTCACCCCTCTTGCCGGAGCGCATCCGCCTGGAAATCAATCGCCGGGTCTTAACCCCTTGCCTCAAACGAGACGACTTCTGGTGGATGGGACTCACAGGCTCGCCCGTGAACAACTGGAATCCCTGGATTTGCTCGAACTGGCTCACTTCGGCGCTGCTCATGGAAACCGATGAAGAGCGGCGGCGCGCCGCGGTGGCCAAAATCCTGCGTTGCCTGGACGCCTTCATGAACGGCTACGATGAGGATGGAGGTTGCGACGAGGGGCCCGGATATTGGGGCCGAGCCGCGGCTTCGCTCTTTGACTGCCTGGAGTTGCTGTATGCCGCCACCGGTGGCCAATGCGACGGCTTCGGCTTTCCGCTCGTCCACGCCATGGCGCTTTACATTTGCCGCGCGCACATTTACAACGAGTGGTACACCAACTTTGGCGATGCCCCGGCGCGCGTTTTCCCGGATGGCGATCTTATTTACCGCTTTGGCAAGCGCCTGGGCGACGAGCGCATAAAGGCCCACGGCGCCTTCTGCGCTTTCCAGAAAAACGAAGAGCCGGCTTTCGGCGATAGCCTCGGACGCCAATTGCCCGCCTTGTTCGACCTGGCGGAATTGCGTGGCGCCACCCGCACGCAAGCCCTCTTTCGGGATGCGTGGCTGCCGGGCATTCAGGTGATGACAGCACGCGTGAAGGAGGGTTCAGCCCAGGGCCTTTACCTGGCCGCCCAGGGCGGCCACAACGGCAAAAGCCACAACCACAACGACGTCGGGAACTTCATCGTCTATGTCGACGGGGCGCCAGCCATCATCGATGTGGGCGTGGAAACCTACACTGCTAAAACCTTCAGCCCGCAGCGATACGACATCTGGACGATGCAGTCCGCATACCACAACTGCCCTACCATCGATGGGGTGATGCAATCGGCAGGCCGGGAGTTCGAGGCCACAGAGGTCAGCTATCGAGCCGATGACCGGCAAGCCGAACTTCGCCTGAATATCGCCAAGGCTTATCCTGCGGTGGCGCACCTGGCCGCGTGGAACCGCACGCTGCGGTTGGACCGCGTGAGCAACTCGATTGAGGTAGTGGACGATTATCGGCCGACGCAGACTGCCAAAGCCATAACCCTGACTCTGATGACGCCCTGCGCGCCGCAGGTTCAGACCGCCGGCGAAATCACGCTGCCCATGCCCTCCGGCAGTCCGCTGCAAGTGGCTTACGATGGCGGCGCTCTCCGCGCCGGCGTGGAGGAAATCCCGATCGAGGATTCGCGCTTGCGCCAATCCTGGGGCGAGCGGCTGTACCGCATCCAGCTTCGCGCCGATGCGCCGCCGCTCCAAGCGAAGTGGACCCTTCGCATCACTCAGTAGGCGGTCGTCAAGTCTCGAATGTCAAATCTCGAATCTCAAATCGCCCATCGCCCCGCCCGCAGGCCAAATCTCCGCGGTTTGCCTCGCTCCGCCTTCCTACGGTTCTCAAATCTCCAATCTCAAATCGCCGATCGCCCCGGGCGCAGAGCAAATCTCCGCGGTTTGCCTCGCTCCGCCTTCCTACGGTTCTCAAATCTCCAATCTCAAATCGCCGATCGCCCCGGGCGCAGGGCGAAGCTCTACGGCCTCCGTCCATTCCGGGTCCGCGGACCGCAGTGCTTCACCCTGCACGATCAGGCCTCGCACCTCACGATCACGGCGGGCCTATTGTGCCTCATTCGCCTTTCCCCCCCTTTAGCGAGCACGATAGATTACGTGCCAACCGCCAGTCGGAACCACCGCACCGATAACGGCGCCCACAATCGCACCAAGCGGAGTACCTATCTCTTTGCCTCCGTTGGGCAGAATGTTAACGCAGATTCCGGTGCAAGCTTTGTGGGAATCCGCCGCCGCGCCAATCCCCAAGCCGACGCCCGCCCCGACTCCTGCGCCGATCAGTGCATTCCTCATGCGGTGACCGTTGCCTTTGGACGAAACGCGGAGGATACTCTGCCGAGCTATTGTTTGTTCGCCGGTCGCCGTATTCACCACAATCGCCTCGTCGGTTACGCTGCGGAAGTTACTCCGACTGGACTTGGCGTCGTTCTGTACGACTTGAATTTCCTGGCCTGCCGACAATTGTTTCAGCCTGTCCCAGTTGGCTTGATTCTTGCCGTCATCCCCGAGGGCGGGGCTCGTCGCGATTCCCAAGAAGAGAAACAAGAGCCCAAGACACACAATACTCTTGACTTGCTTCATCTGAAGCCTCCATAAAAGTAGACCGGCCGCCCGTTATTGAATTTGGCCCAAAGGGGGGAAAAACACTCAGCCGGATTTTCCGGTGTCGCCTTTATTCCTGCCTGCCCATAGTATGCCTGCAACCCTGGCGCGTCAAGTTCAGATTGACCTGAGGGGAAAAGGTGTGAGGGTGTGACGTGCAACAGATGCGAATGTGCCGGTGCGGCGGGCTGGCGACACGCCAACAAACGGCACGTCTGGGTCATTCCTGGTGAGCGCCGAGGGACAGCTTGCATTTAACATTGGACTGAAGCACTCTGTGCCAAAATACCCAGGTGAATGTCTTCCGTTCGTCCTGAAATGACGATGAAACGCTGGGGGAGAAGTAGACCCCGTAGGAGGTGCTGATGATCGTTCACGTGAGGCACTCTAAGGATTCTTCGCGATCATGGTTGGTCAGCCGCCCTGCCGTCGCTGCGCCGGGGACATTGCTCCTAGCCTTGGCATTATTCGGAACACCGGCATTACCCTCAGGGTCGGGAACTTCGTCGCGAGAAACCGAGGTGGCCGGCCTCGAGGTTGAAGTAGGGCCGACCGTAGAAATCACGAGTTCGCATCGATTCTGCTGGTTCCCCACCATCCATCGATTTTCCACCGGAGAGATCATGGTGACCACGCGCATGAGCCCCGACGAGGGTAATCCCGAAGGGGACTTTTCCGCTTATTGCATTTCGAAAGACGCAGGCGTGACGTGGAGCCAACGTTACATGATGGGCTCAGGCGCAAATATGGACGCTGCCTGGAGTGCTGAGCCGGAAGAAGACGGCACAATCTGGCAGCTTTATGGTTTTATTGAGCCCGATCCCGCAAGCCAGAGCCAGGACTTCCGCCTCACCTTAACCAAATGGTCTCGAGGAGGGCTGGAATTCCAACAATGGAGAGATGTTCCCCTGCACTTTCGAGAGCCTATCCTGATGAGCCCCACCGATACCTATGACCGACGTGAGTCGGATGGGCATTTGAGACAATTCCCGGCAGCGTCGCCTTGGGGAACGATGGTGCATGGATCGAACGTTGACCTGCTCGCAGTGGTGGAGTGCAACACTGCGGAACATCCGAAGTATGGCCGGGATGTACTGATTTACTCGCGCGACAAAGGAAGGACATGGCAGCAGCGTTCCGTCGTGGCGGCTTTTGAACCAGAGGACAAACCGTGGCCTTGGGCGGGTCCAGAAGGTCCAAACGAAGCAGCGTTGGTGCGGCTGGCTGACAGGCGTCTGCTGACTGTCTTCCGCACCGGAGGGGGTGGAGTCACGGGGCGGGCGTTTGGGAACTTGGGCGAGACCTGGTCGTCCGATGACGGTGAGAGCTGGACGCCACCCATTGCGTGCCCTTTTAGAGGGGTTGCACCTCGAATAAGGCGCTTGAGCGGCGGTATGCTGGCGCTGACAACCGGGCGGCCCGACCCGGTAGCAGTAAGGTTCAGCATAGACGGAAAAGGAGAAGAGTGGACCCGCCCCGTAACTATTGAGAAAGACCAGAATGGCGCCTGGTGCACGCATTACTCGGACTTCGTCGAGTTGGAACCCGGCAAGCTGCTGGTGGTGTATGACGCTTATCCGCAGAACTGGCCTGGAGATCCTTCTGCAAGCATCAAGTCAAAGAGCATCATCTATGGGACGTTTGTGAACGTTCACAAGAAGTAGGACGCTGGCGGACGTATTCGTGAACGGTGGCGCATACGTCAGGACGCTCTCTGTCCTGATGTATGCGCCTCTCCGAATCCAAAGAGGCGCAGAGAAGCCAAAGAACGGCACGTCTGATGCGCCCGCGGTGTTGCTAGTTAACTCATGCCCACCTCGCACACAAACAGAACCAAGTAAGCGGTTTCTCGTTAAGGTGCCAGTTCCCCCGCGGATTTGTGAGTCATCGTGTCGCTAGGTGTTGCCCCGGTTCTTCATGATCCACAGCGTGAGGTCCCAGGCGCCGTAGATGCCGACGAACAGCAAGAGCGCGCTCGAACCCGCGACGGCATAGGGTGCGAAGGCTCTCCCGGCAATCAATCCGACCGCGCCGGCAATCAGGCTCGCATCACCGAGCACCGGAAGGACCACCCACGGGATCCAGTCGGCCCAGCCGGGGAAAACGGAGCCGATTTTTTGCCGCATGAGGACTATGTCAAGTTGATAGGCCAGGCCGGCCAACGCGCCGAGGCCGAGAATGATCCCGATGGCCCTCGCGGACGCCCATGGCGCCAGCACCGCCAAGGCCTGGAATAGCACGCTAGCGAAATGAACGAGAGTGGGCGTCAAGAATCCGCGGCTGGCGCGCACTATGCCAGAGGGGGAGAAGCCGGTGCCTACCGTGATGGCAACGAATAGCAACCCAATCAGAGCCGCGGCGGAAGTCCCGGCCATCATAAAGAAGTTTTCCCAGCCGTGGAACATTGGCAAACAGTATACCCCCTTAGCAGACATGACGTAACCAGGAAAGGAAGAGGCCGGATTCTGTGACAAGCGGCCACGAGGATTATTGAAAAGAGCGAGCGACGGCGGCCCTATTGATTCCCGGCCTCTCGGCGCAAAGCTTCGTGCAAGAGCATCTTGACGTAGGTTTGGTAGCCGATGCCCTTTTGCGCGGCCATGGCGCGCGCCATGTCAATATCGGTGGCCGCCAACCGCAGCGTGACCGGCCGCGTCCTGGCGCGAGCTGCGGCTTCGCGCAAGGTCAGCGTGGATCCCTCCAGAATACGGCGTTCTGCGGCCCGCTCGAGCGCCGGGCGGTGGCGCTGATGCCACTTGGCGTCTTCTGCTTCTGACTCAAATCTTGGAATAATCAATTTCTTCTTGGGCATCTCGACCTCATTCACCTTTTTTGCGAAAATAAAGTTCTCGCAGTTTCTTGCCCGCATCCCAGCCCGTTATGGGCCGAATTCGTTCGCCGCGATAAGCAAAGACCAAAAACAGGACGCGTAATCGATCCGTTGCTCCCAGCGCATACCAGCGCTGTTCGCCGGCCTGGTCGCTGAAATCGACAATAATCGGATCGAGCTGCATGGCCTGTTCGAACTCCGAACGGGTGATCCGGTGGGCCGCCAAGTGCCGAACGTTCCCCGCGTCCCAGTCAAACTCCCACTGCGGCTCGCCACTCATAATTGACATTGTACATCCAACGTTAATACGACGGCAAGCTGGAGATGCCGGGCAGGCTGGCGAAGACATCCGATTCTTGATGTCTGCGAGGTTCGCGGCAGCGAACCTCAGTTGTGCGTCGGCCATCGACCCAAGGGTTTCGCTGCGCGAAATCGCAGACTGCAGAAGGCGCCAGCCCCCCGACACCCGATCAAAAGTACGCCTCGTAGGTCACGTCGCGAATCGATGTGTAGGCCCGGCCGAATAATTTCTCCCGACGCCCGTTGCGTATGATCAGGTCCTTGCCGTTCACTACGAGCTTCGAGTGCCAAGCAATCACCTTTCCGCCTGAGTCCAAGTAATGCCGTTGAGTGAAGCCGCCCGCAATGACGGCCTGCCATATCCAGCGAAGCTCCTCTTGCCAAGGAACGCCGCGTGCTATATTGCCGCCGCGTGCGAACCCAACGAACTCGCGCTCTGCTTCACCGATTGTCAGGTACAGATCGGTAGCCACTGCATAGCCACCGACACGGGCCGCCTTAGGATTTCTCGGGGTGACTTCAAACTCCGGTTCCAAGCACTTCGCATCGGCGCGCAAGCGACTAACGACCATCGACGCCGTGCCAGCGGGCAGCGCGCGGACAAGCCCTTCCAGTTCGCGTATCACGTCCGCTTCGAAGCCGGGACTCGGACGCGCAGGAGGGTCGCCCCGTAAAACCGTTTTGTCGGGTTGTTCCCTCATCGGAACTACGCGAGTCAGACCACCCATCCAGGTGACCGTAGATTGATACGTCTGGATAATACTCGTCCTGGTCTACCGCTGACAAGGCTGGCGGGGTGGCGCATACGTCAGGATGCTTTTTGTCCTGATGTATGCGCCCCTCCCAACCCACAGTCGTGGCCCGGTATCCCCGAGTCAGAAGTTCGCCGAAGAACCCAGCCCGTCAGCCGACGGGCGGCAGCGCGTAGCCCACGGCGCAAGCCGTGGGTCGCGAGAGCCGCACCCGCACCCTCACCCCCGTCCCCGGTGCCGAAGGCGGGGTGAGGGCCATTCAACCCAGGGCTCCCGCCCTGGGCTACTCTATGCCGCCCCTGACGGGGCTTCGAAAAGCGCGAGAGACAAAAACTTCCTTAACGGACTTCCAGCTCAGGACAGGAGCGTGAGCCGGTTGAAAACCAGAGAAGGCTCCGTGCGGTCTTTCTCATTTTTCGCTTGACAAGCCGCCGGCTTTATGATAGCCTATAATAGTGGTCTTGTTGGGGACAGTTTGTCGCAGGCGGGCGCAGGGGCTGCCGAGACGCTTGAGTGGACGGAATGTTCCCGGCGAATGGGGAAAGAACGAATTGCGTAGAAATACAAAAATAGTGGGAACGAAGCTAAGAAGTACTTGAAAACAAAGGACATCACTTTTTTGAATGCTGCAAATTATGCACGTTTTGAGCGCATATTTGCACAAATCGGAGCGCAAAAGGAGCAAATACAGGCCAGTTTGCGCAAAACGAACCGAAGCTTTATCATCGGAAAGAGCGACTAGCAGTCGGCTAGTGGCAGACTGGGATTCCTCGCTGCTTTGCAAACGCGCTGTCATTCTGAGCGAAGCGAAGAATCTCGCTCTGGCCCGTGATGAAGCGAGAACGAAAAGATCAGAGCGAGATTCTTCGCTTCGCTCAGAATGACAGCGTTGGTAGGTTTTTCCGTCCACAGAAAGAAGGTCCGCGCTTCCGGGCTAGCAGGTGATGGACAATGCAGGTCATTCTCGTCCAAGGAAGGTTCTGATGGCAACTTCACAAACGGCTCTCGGCTTATGTGCATTAATTCTCGGCTTCGGCATCGCGCCGTTTGCCTTGGCCCAGGAAGGTCCGGCGGCGCCGGCCCATACCATGCGTCCGGTGATTCGGGGGCGAACGGCGGCAATCTCCTCAATGATGCCCCAAGCCACCGAGGCTGCCCGCCGAATTTTGGCAGAAGGCGGGAACGCTTTTGACGCGGCGGTGGGCGGCCAGGCGGCGCTGGCGGTGACGGACTTCCCTTTCAACGGCGTCGGCTCAGACGCTGAACTGCTGGTTTATCTGGCCGGCCAGAAGAAGGTGCTCTCCATTAACGCTGAGCCGCGCGCCCCCAAGCTCGCCACGATCGACTGGTACGAGAAGAACAACGGCGGCAAGATCCCTGACAGCGACGGCCTGCTGTCGGGCGGAATTCCAGGCGTCGTTGACGCGTGGTATATCCTGCTGGACCGTTGGGGCACGATGAGCTTCGAACAAGTGCTCCAACCGGCGATCGAGTTGGCGCGGGACGGATTCCCCATCAGCGAGGGCCGCGCCCATGCGATTGCCTTCACCAAAAAGATCCTCAAATATCCGAGCACCGTGAAGATCTATCTGCCGAACGGCGAACCGCCTAAACCCGGCGAGATATTCAGGAATCCCGATCTCGCCCGAACCCTGGAGAAGCTGGTCGAAGCCGAAAGAGCCGCCCAGGCAAAGGGCCGGCACGAGGCGCTCAAGGCGGCCCGAGACCGCTTTTACAAAGGCGACATCGCGCGCGAATTCGCGGCCTTTTCCGAAGCGAACGGCGGACTGTTCCGTTACCAGGACTTTGCGGAATACACCGCCGAGGTCGAAGAGCCGGTGTCCATCAATTACCGCGGCTATCAGATCTACAAGAACCCTTCGGCCACGCAGGGGCCTACGGAACTCTTTGCCCTGAATATCCTGGAAGGCTATGACCTGAGGGCGCTCGGCCTGAACAGCCCCGATTTCCTGCACGTCCAAATCGAGGCTATGAAACTTGCCATGGCGGACCGGGAAAAATATCTCGGCGACATGGACTACGTCAAGATTCCGTATGCCGGGCTGCTCTCCAAGGAATACGCCGCAGATCGAAGAAAGCTCATCGATATGCATGCGGCCTCGCTCGAATTGCGGCCGGGATCGCCGGAAAAATATATGAGCGATGCTCCCGCCGCGAAGCGCCAGGCCGTGGTGGTTCGGGAGGGCAACGCCGATTACGAGGGCGACACGAGCTACCTCGGCGTCGTGGACAAGGATCGCAATATGGTAAGCTTTGAGCCGAGCCTGCACAGCAGCATGGGGACGGGCGTCGTGATGGGTGACACGGGCATCCTCTTCAACTGCCGCGGCGATTACTACTCGCTGGTGAGAGGCGAAGCGAACGCCCTCGAACCGGGCAAGCGGCCGCGCAGCACCTTGCAAAGTACCCTGATCACGAAGGACGGGGAGCCGTTTGGAATCCTGGGAAGTCCCGGCGGCGACGACCAAGTGATGCGCACCATCCAGACGCTCATCAACGTCGTCGACTTCGGCATGAACATCCAGCAGGCCATCGAATCGCCGCGCTGGTCGACCTCAAGTTTTCCGTCCTCGGTGTTTCCCCACACCATGCAACCGGGCGCTGCTTCCGTCGAGGCGCGTATCCCCGAGGCCACGCAGCAGGCGCTCGTGGCGCGTGGGCACAAGCTGCGGGTGGCGGGTCCGTGGTCGCTGGGTTCGAACGCGGGGATCATTGTGGACAAAAAGTCGGGAGTGCTCAGCGCCGGCGCCGACCCGCGCGTCGAGGCCTACGCCTGGGCCTGGTGACCCGCTTCTGGACGGTGGGGCAAAAGACCGCCGGACTCGTGCGTAGGATGGGCTTGGCGGGCCTTAGGAGGCGAATCTAGGCCCTCTGCGAGGCTTGGCAATGGTTATTTAACACCCCCCCTGCCAACGTTCTGTGACCGGGCCGTTTTTCGCGGGTTCCGGCCTGGCGGGAAATGGCCTTTGCGGGGCTGCTAAGGCATCTGGCAGCGGGCGAAGTGCGGGAGGGCGTCGTTATGTGGGCTTATTCTGGAGCGCGCGCTGGAGGGTTGCCACAACCGAGTCGAGGCGGAAGGGTTTAACCAGGTAGTCGTGCGCGCCATGCTTCGTGGCTTCGATTCCCGTCTGCACGTCACCACCGCCGGCTGCCAACAGCAAGATCATCTTGGGATACTCGGCTCGCGCAGCGTCGAGCAGCGCCAGGCCGGACATGCCCGGCATTCGCAGATCGGAGATGAGGGCATCGAATTCCTGTTGCCGCAGGATCTCGAGCGCTTGCTCAGCGCTCGACGCAGTCCGGCATTGGTACCCTGCGTCGTCGAGCAACTCTTTCAGCAACAAGCAGATCCCTGCCTCATCGTCGACGATGAGAACTCGGGGCCTGCTCTCCCCAGGCTTGTTAGGCGCGTCCATGGCAATCCCTCGAAGTTCAGGCTACGCCGGGAAGGAAACGCGAGCAAGTGTCTTCGGAATAACCCCAGTAACGTCCGAGTTAGCTGCTGAGGCCAGGTCCATGTCTTTTTTAGTGGTTAGAAAGTTCAGCCGGCCGGCAGGAGCTTGGTAAGGCCAAGCGTGTCTGTAAATCAGGGCACGAAGCATGGTGCGCACAAAACGTCCTTGACTTCCCAAGAGTCGTGCTATGATACTAGCAGGGCAACAATAAGCGACAGAATGACCTCACGTCTCAGCGCTGGATTGACGAGTGAAAAACCCGACGACGGGCCTCTGTCTCTTGGTTTGGCGCAGACTTTGGGGAAAGGTGTTTCCGATATCATCGACAACCTGAACCGCATCGAGGTGGCTGCATGAAGCGTCTTCGAACCGTCTGGCGTTGGCTGGTGGGGCAAGTCACACGAGAAGTTCCTGTCAAGGACGCGCTTTGCGAATTCGACTGCCGCAAGCCGCAGTGTTTCGAAGGAGAGTGGGAGAATTGCATGCGACGCTTGCGGCGCGCCGCGGGAGAGTTGATGCCGCTGAAGACTCCGCGCCGCGACCCTTAACGCCGGGGAAGTGGATTATGGCAAGACATGTAGTCCGCCTGAGGTCAACCCGAAGAGCCGCCCTTACAATGGAACAATCCAGACTTTGAGGTTCTCGGTATGCTGGAACGTTTCCGCCAGCTTGTCCGCCTCATCTTTGCTTCCAACTAACAGTCGAACCCGGTAAAAGGTTACGCCGTTCGATTCCACCGGCGCGACCAGAGTCTGAAGACCGAAGTGGTCGGAGAGCCGGGAGGCCAAGGCCTCAGCGCTTGGCCGGTTATCGAATGCCGCGACTTGCACGGCGAAGCGCGGCCCTTGGACGGGTACCTGAACGGGGGCACGCGGCGCGTCGTGCGCCGTCGCCGCTGCTTCTGAGTGGGATTGTTGATCTTTGGCGATGGGGCGCGATGCAGATGCCGGCGCGTGTTTACAACCGGCCACCGGAAGGATTAGAAGCGCGGCGAGAGCCAGCGCACCTTGGGCCCACGGCTGTCGGCGCCGCAGGATTGGCATAGAAGTCGTCCTTACTTCGCCTGCACGACGATCGGGATCCCCACCAGGATTTCAATCGCAATCGGTTTGCTATCGCGCCGAGCAGGCCTGAACTTCCAACGACCGAAGGCCGCCAGTGCGGCCTGATCGACAACTCCACCAACACCTTTATAGAGCTTCAGTTCGGCGATCGAGCCATCTTCCTGGATTATACCTTGCAGGATGATCGTCTCATTCTTTTTTGGCTCAGATTGCGGGACGGGAGGGCGGCGGAAGTCAAACTGTTCCATTGCTGAGGGGGGTGCGACGGGGACCTCAAGCTTCACATCCACGCGAAGGTGTTCGGGCTCCTGGCCGGTGCCCGAGCTATCGTGCGCGCAGTACTGAAGAATCCAGTTCTTTTCGGGCATGGGAAGATAGACCGTATAAATCTTCTTGCCCTTCAACACGCCGTAAACACGGAGGCCGCCTCCGCCTGTCGGTCCGGTGGTGACGACCATCATCGGACGCGGAATGCCGGGGTGAGCCACGGGGTAGACCGCAGCGGCGCTGAAGAAGGATGGCAAAAGTGCGTCCGGGTCTCCGGAGGTTGAGCCCGTGATACTGACATTCGGTCCAATACCGGGTTCCAAAGAACCTGCTCCCCCGCCGCCTTTATCTCCAGAACCAACACCCGTGCTTGAATCGCCGGCCGGCCCATTCCCGCCTGCGCCGCCTCCAAGCGGATCCCCACCCGGAACGCCGCCTGGCGAGCCAGGCTTGCCTCCCTGCGGAGAAATGGAAAACGCTCCCTGTCGATTGCCCGGGGGAAGGGTCACAGAGTCCGTTGGTGGCGCGGGCTCAACGCTGAGGCTGAGCAGTCCTGCATTTGCGGCAGAAGTCTTCCGCGTATCCAGCTCTGCGAGGGCCCTTGCGTCAGCCTTTTCAGTAGCCTGGGTAGCCGGAGCAGGTTGCGGAGTGGGTTGGGGAGCGGGTTCCGGCGGTGCTGGCGGCGAGGGCGCCGCAGGCAGAGGCACGGGCAGCGAAGGGTTCGGCAAGGGGTTGCGTGGAGGTACAAGAGCCAGCGCAGGGGCAGAAGGCGGCGCCACAGTGGAGCGTGGCGGCACGACAACATGTGTCTCAATCGGCTTGGGCGGGGGAGGAGCGGGACGGGGTGGAGGCGCAGGCAAGTTGCCGATCAAAATGTTGGGCAGGCGAATCTCTTTCGGAATCTTCAACTGCGGTGGCGAAGAAGACTGAATGATCGTCTGCCGGTCGTTATCGGGATGCGGCGGATTCGAAATGATGGTCAGAGTGGGGTGGAAAGCCTGGCCGCCACGCGCCGGCGGGCGCTCCGGGCGGCTTCCCCGACCTGGTTTTCCGCCTGATCCGGGCGGTTTCAAGGTAGGCAGGCGGTTCCTGGAACTCAGGGGCTGGAGCATGTACACCAAGTGCTCCGTGTGGTGCACCTCTGGAACCTCAGGTTTAACCAACAGCTTGGCAATAGGAAGGCGAACCAGTAGGAAGATGAAGGAGAAATGGAGGAGAGAAGACAATAAAACGCCGGGGACGGAGCGGTGGTACTTCGGCCAGGGCTGCGAGCCGTAGAGGCCAAGCGCCTGGAACGGGGTATCCATCTCCCAGATCAACGCCAGTTCTTGTCCGAACGAGCGGTGACTTGGGCTCTTGCGGGCCAGGATTTGTGTTCCCTCCTGCTCCACAGGCCTCCGAACCTCTCTTCTGATGATGGCGGAATTCCGCCCCTCGGCTTCTCAAAACGAGCTCCTACCAACGAGGAAACCGGAATACAAACCCTATCGAAACCCGGACATTATCCTGCCGCACATCCAGAAAGTGAGTCGGTATGTAATCGGCCTGGACGAGTCGAAACGCCACCTTGTCGTTTATTCTGAGATCGATCTCCCCACCAAGTCCCATGGCGAAACGCCAGTTTGCTTCCGAGATCCCGTCAAAGCCTCGGCTTCCCCGGACGCCCCCGAACAAAGCGTGAATGGACGGTGTGATGGCGCGGCTCTTCCGATATGCAATACGAGGTCCGTACATGATAGTCTGCGAGTTGACGTTCAGGCCGGCGTTCGAGCCGGAGACGGAGCTGAAGTCGAGAACCCCGCCAAACCAACTGTTTACGTTCTCGGCGGCAGAGACGTTCACTCCGTTCAAGTTGTAGCTCGGATTGTTAAGGCTATTGTTCAGGTTAGAGAAAAGGTGCGAATAGCCGCCAAAGAGCTCGACCTTGGGCGTTTCCTGCGCGGCTGCAGCGACAGAGAAGAAAAGAACCAGGGCGAACAATAATCCAGCCTTCTGCATCATCACTTCCTCCATGTGTATGTGCCGGTCCACCGTGCGGTCTAGACGATGGTGGCACAGGCTGGAGCGCCTGCGTCACCCGGCGAGCGCCGGCCCGCCAGCCGTCACTGTACCGACAAGGTTACGGTCGTCGAGTGCGAGATTGCCGGAGATCCGGCCGTTCCGGAGAGCGTGAGCTGGTAACTGCCCGCCGGAGTTCCATCGCCGACGTTAGTCTGATTTCCACCCCCGCAGGCGGCCCAGAGGAGCACTAAGCCCATCACTAAGGCGAGGCGCAACAACAGGCCGCGCCGGCGCGCCATCGCCTGGCTGGCCACCAAAGTCAAAATGAACAAAAGCCACATGAACCAGGTGATCCTGAACTGCGTCAGAAGACGAGGCAGATTCAGATTCGGCCCGGATCGTGGCGGCGCCAGGGTGCGCGCCGTAGTCGCGACAGTCACCGTAGCCGAGATGGGATTGGTCCCATCGGGGGTCACGCTGGACGGCGAAATCGAACAGGTGGCGTTTCGCGGCGCCCCGCTGCAGGTCAGATTGACCTTGGCGTTAAACCCAAAGGTCGGTGTCACGGTTATCGTGTAACTGACCGAGTGTCCGGCGATGACCGAGGCCGTGGTCGGCGAGCTGGAAAACAGGAAGTCGGCACCGCCGCCGCCCAAGTTCACGACCTGCGGGCTGCTCGCCGCGTTATCGGTAATGGTGAGCAAACCGGTTCTGCTGCCCGCCGCCGTGGGGGTGAAGGTAACGTTGATGGCGCAACTCGCTGCCGGCGCCAAGCTCGTTCCACAGGTGCTGAGCGCCGCAAAGTCGCCGGTCACGGTAATGCTGGTGATTGTCAACGCCGCCGTACCTGTGTTGGTCATCGTGATCGTCTGCGGCGCGCTCGTGGATCCCAGCGCCTGGCTGGTGAAAGTCAAGCTCGTGGACGACAGACTAACCACCGGGGCCGCCGCCCCAATGCCGGAGAGAGTGATGGTTTGCGGGCTGTTCCCAGCGTTGTCGGTGATAACTACCGTACCATAGAGATTACCGGGCGCAGTGGGAGTGAACGTCACACTGACGCTGCACGATGCCCCGCCAACGAGACTGGTTGGGCAATTGTTCGTCTGAGCAAAATTCCCGGTGACGGTGACATTGGAAATGGTAAGTCCAGCGCCGCCTGTGTTCGTTATCGTGATTGTCTGCGCGGGGCTGGTGGCCGCGACCGTGGTGGTTGGAAACGTGAGCGTGGTGGTCGAGAGGCTGGCCACAGGCGCGGCCACGCCGGCGCCGGTCAGCAGCACTATCTGCGGGCTGCCCGCGGCGCTATCGGTGATGGTCAGAGCGCCGATATCGGGGCCCGGCGCGATGGGATTAAACGCCACGTTGACCACGCAATTGGCAGTCGGCTCGAGCGGCACAGTGGTGCAATCATTGGTCTCAGTGAAGGGGCCGCTTGCGCTCACCGCCGAAATCGTCAACACGGCGGAGCCTATGTTCGTAACGGTGACGGCTTGAGCGGCGCTCGCCACGCCGACGGTCTGGCTTCCAAAACCCACTGAGGCCGGCGTGACACCGACCGTCGAAGTGCTGCCCGTCAGGCTGATGTACTGCGGGCTGCCCAGCGCGCTGTCGGTGATTTCAATGGAGGCTTTTTGGACGCCCAAAACCGTGGGTGTGAAGGTTACACTGATCGTGCATTGTTTTCCCGCGGCCAAGGTGGATGTACCGACCGGGCACGTCGTCGTCTCGGCAAATTCTGCCGCGCCGGGGCCGGTAACCGTGATGCTGCTGATCGTCAGGGTGTTATCACCGTTCGTGAGCGTAACCGTCTGCACTGCGCTCGACGAGCCAAGGCTCACGGTAGGGAACGAAAGGCCGGCAGGATTGAGGGCGATGCCTTCCAGGAAACTGACCTTGCTGACGAAGGCGTCACAATTCCCGCCGTAGCTCGGCTGGAGCGGATTGGCAAGCGGGAAGTCGAACGAACAGGTCTGTCCCGCGGCGTAGGCCCCGGCAGGAGACGCCGTATCAACGGCGATGCCATTTCCGATGTCCGTCCCGGTTCCACCCAAATAAGTCGAGTAAACCAGAGCGGACCCTGTAGGATTCACTTCCGTGATGAAAGCATCGGCGTTGCCGCCGCCGTAGGTCGTTTGGAATACAGTGCCGGCGATCGGAAAGTCAGTGGACACCGTTGATCCGGTCACGTAGGCATTGTCGCTCGAGTCCAGCGCGACGCCGTTTGCGGAATCCGCCAGGCTGCCTCCCAGGTAGGTGAAATAGGTCATGGAAGGCGTGCCGCTGAGCGCAACTTTGGCAACGAAAGCATCACCCTCGCACACGCCGAGCGAATCCAAGGCGCAGTCCGCCTGAAAAGCCCCAGGGGGTTGAGTGAACAGCAAGGTGCTCGCCCTCGAGGTCGTGAGTCCGGCAACGTAGGCGTTGCCGGTAGTATCCACCGCTACGCCGTTGCCTTGGTCAAGTCCGCTGCCTCCCAAGTAACTGGAGAAAACCAGCGAGGCGCCTCCCGCCGCATCCGTATTGACCTTGGTCAAGAACGCATCCCCGGCGCCCGCGTAGGTGGTCTGGAGAGCCCCGCCGCCGGTTGGAAAGTCTGTCGAGTATGTCACTCCCGTAACGTAAGCGTTGGCAGTGGTGTCAATCGCGAGGCCATATCCAACATCTTCGTCGCTACCGCCGATATAGGTGCAGTAGAGGAATTCCGAACCGGCTTCGTCAAGCTTCACAAGAAAAGCGTCGGTGCCGATGCCGACATACGGATTTCCGCCGCTGCCGCCAAAGAAGGGCTGGAAGGCATTATAATTGCAGAACAACGGCGGCGGTTCTTCGGGCGGCGTCAGCGGAACCGTCTCCATTACGTTCTGGCTGATGTCACCCGTAACGTAGGCATTCTGAGCCTCATCCACGGCAATGCCTCGGCCCGCGCACATCGAGTATTCGCCGAGAAAGGTCGAGTAGATTAGTGCTGTTCCTTCGACGTTGAGCTTGACGACCCAACCGTTGTAAACAATGTAGCCCTGGGGATTCCACGTCGCGCCGCATTGCCCATCGGCGCCGCACAACGCCTGGGGCACACCCTCAGTCGACGGAAATTTCGGACAGGACGTTTCGCCGGTTACGTAGGCCTCGGCAAGAGAATCAACCGCAATGCCGTACCCAATGGTTTGGTTGCACCCAAGATAGGTCGAATAAAGCAGCGCCGAACCGTCCGGGCTGACCTTGGAAACGAACGCAACCTCACTCCCCGTCGTATTCTTGCCGAAGAGAGCGTCGACGATCGGAAAGTCGATAGAGTAAGTCTCTCCCGTGATAAATGCCGAGTCGTCCGGCGCCACGGCGATGCCGTTGGCGCCGTCAATAAGACTGCCCCCGACGTAAGTGGAATACGCCAGTGTCGGGTCGATGACGAGCGACTGGCTGGGATCGTGCTTGCCGACCTTAAACTCCACGTTGCGCCTGCCCTTTATCGAGAACCGCGCGGAGACAGGCTGCCTGGTCCCGTGAGAATCTTGCTGGTAGGCGACCGGCCTCTGGAAAGACACTTCACCGATCCCGACGGTCGCGATCAAGTTGCCTTGCGAGTCAATCCGCAACTTTTTCGCGCCTTGAACCGCCAGGTGGATCGTATGGGGGTCGGCGCCAGGCGCAACCACAAAGTCGTATTCGAGTTGGCTCTGGGTACCGTAATAAACAAGGTCGATTCCGGGATAAACGGCGTGCTCGGCCACTTTGCGATAGTTCGGAACGTTAGTGCGCCACTGGGAAGGGTCGTTGCCGAGAAAGTAGTTGCTCTTACCCGGCAACAGGTCTGTCCCCACCATGCCGGCCTGGGCGTTGCCGCCTACCAACTGCATACGGAGCACGGCCGGCGGCTTGGGCTTGGCAATTTCACTACCCGGCTGCGGAAGCTTGGAGGTCCGCCCCGAAAGCTGGGGCCGCTCGGATTCGAGAGCGAGCACGGCCGCGTCAGGCGTCAAATAGAGCAGGTAGCCGCTGCCGCGGGAAAGGAATCGCACCCGGCTGTTGGTCTGCCCCTGATTGGCTTCAAAGCCGAGGGGAAGCTTACCATACGCCGCGACCGCGCGCGCCTGCTGGGCCTTGGACGGCCTCTGGCTCGCAATCTTGGGCGCCGTTTGCGTCGTGCGATCGGCAGTGCCGTCAACGGGGGCGCCGAACTGCCTTGATGGTTGTACTAGGGCGGCCGCGAGGAGGCACCAACCCACGATACCCACATTCCTTAGTTTGAAGGGCCTGGAAGGCCATGGTCGAACTCGCATATAACTCTCCGCTTCTTGGGCTCCGACCAACTGCAAGTACAGGTAATTTCGAGACTGCTTGTCGGGGCGGCCTTCGTGGCCGGCCCGGGCTCTCCCCACTGTCATCCTGAGGAGCCGGATGCGGTCCTGAGTGCAACGAAGGAAGGATCTCTGCAGTTCGTTGAAAGTTCAACTGCGGAGATTCTTCGCTGCGCTCAGAATGACAGCATCCACGCGTTCTTCCGCACCCCCTAAGCCGAGAAAAAGTAGTTCCGGCATGCTTGCTCAACCGAGGGTGAATCAAGGCACGGCGGTTTGCCCTCGTATCCCGCTGCCCAGCGAATTTGCTGAACAATTTCACCGGGGTCGCAGGGCCGGAGCGGCCGCCCGCTCTTCTCAAGCAAGGCGACGAGCCCATCCACAACCGCAGCGTCGTAGGTCAAACCGAATTCGCTGCACACTCGCCGGAAAATCTCATGATATTCCGGCACCGAGGCGTAGTTTAATCTTGCCTTGGTATGTACGCGCCTCAGAAAGGCCTCATCCGCCAACTTATTGGGATCCAGGCTGGTCGCGAACACAACAAACACATCAAAAGGCACGAACAATCTTCCTCCCCCAAACAGGTTGAGGAAGTCGATGTCGTGCTCGAGCGGGACCAACCAGCGGTTCAGGAGATCTTCCGAGCGCGCCTGCTGCCGGCCGAAATCATCGACGACCAGAACTCCGTTATTCGCCTTCATCTGCAAGGAGGCGGAATGGTACCTGCCGACTGAATTGAACTGCAAATCCAACATCTCGAGCCGCAAATCCCCGCCTGCGAAGATTCGCGGCCTCCGGCAGCGGACCCATCTTCGGTCGGCTCGCTCCTCGAGGCGTTCGAGGCTGGCGTCGTGCAGGTTGGAGTCAAACACGGTCACGATCTGGTTGCCCGCCTCCACCGAATAAGGAATCCAGATATAGTCCCGATACATTCCGGCAATGGTCTCTGCGATGACCGTCTTCCCTACTCCGGAGGGCCCGTGCAGCACCATTGAACGGCCGGAAATAATCGCCGTGCCGAGCTGGCTCAGGGTAGCCGGGTGAAGGACCAGGTGAGCGAACTCCTTCTCCACATCCGCCGTGTGAAAGCTCACGTTGCGGATGCTCTGGGCTCGAACCTGTCGCGTATAGTCGTCGAGCGATACCGGCACGGGTCCTGCGTAGTGGCTGAGGTTCAGCAACTCGTGGGCCCGTGAATTGCCCAGGGCGGTGGTGGTGACTCGCTGGACCCCTCCGACCATTCCCTTCACTTCCAGCAGTTGCTCTTTGCGGAGCAGTTCGAAGACCTCGGTGACCACCGACAAGCTGACCCGCATTTGCTCGGCCAAGTGGACCAGGAGCAGCTCACCCTGCAAATACAGGATCTTGAGGGCGATATTCTGCACAAGGCTTTTCCTGATCCCCAGGTCTTTTACGGTGTGCGGCAACTCGATGACCTGACTTGCGGAGGCCGCCTCCCCACCCGCCATCGCCTTTTTGTCTAGAACTTCACTCGCCATGCGTGCACCCTGCTTCCCCGCAAACCCGATTTTGCCGATTGCCGGCGATCGCTGGTCTTGCCCGGCTCAGCGCCGGACATGGGCCACCTCGCGGCTTGAACTCTCCCCACTCCAACTACCGGCACGCTTGATTCGCGGCCGGCTGATATCCATTCTGTATCGCCTCGGACTGGGACATGTAAGTGCCGGGCGTGAGCTTCCCGTAAAACTTACTGTCTGGGCAATAATAGAGTCCCGATCGCTGGTTCGCCCAGATTTTGGTCGACGACTTCTCGCTGGCGGCCTTGGGAGTTGGCTGGAATAGCCAGCTCAGAGACGGCAAATTCAGAAACGGGTAAAGAACCACCAACCCAACAACCAGCAGAGCGAAAGGCCAGAGGAAGATCCGGTTTCCAGAGGTTGTCATTCTTCACCAGTCTTGCCCGCGTGGGATCGGGCCCAGGGCGCGAGGCATCGTGAGCCTCGAGCTTCAGCGTGCCGTCAACACGCCCTTGCGCGCCGTCAGATAGCCTCCCACTGTGTCCTTCCCCACTTGGTTGATCACCAGCTCTACGGATTCCCACATCGCCCGGACCGGAAACACCACAGGCTCGTTGATGCCCAAATCGGTGGGATACTCATAATCCTCGGCATAGATGTTGACAGCGCAACGCAACCGTTTTGAATCCACCTTTTTCAATTCCAGCTTGATGTCGGGCGCGACCTCCTGGCGATTCCCGGCGCGCGCCAGCGTAAACTCGACGTAGTCCCGTCTGCCGAGTTTGCGCAGCCGCTCGATCTCGTTGTGATCGCGAGCGATGACCGTGTCGGCCTGAGTCACTCTCCTGCCCGACGGCTCCGCAACGTCATGCTGATCGTCCTGTCCGGCCTCGCCACCCTGACGGGCGGATGCGCCTTGGCTGCCCGGCATCGTCGCGTCCGTCCGCTCGGCGGATAGATCCAACCGGTTGGAGGCGGTAGACTGGAATTCAATCTTGGTGCTCTGGCGCGCCGGCGGCACGTTCTGCGCAGAGTCCGGCGCCGGTTGGGCCGCGGTCTGCGGCTCGGGAGCGGGCCGGAGGTCCGCAGGGCGCGGCGCGGCCTTATGCGCCGCGGGTTGAGGCTCTCGGCTCGTCTTATCGGGCTTCGGAAGCTCCCGAACGGCGACGGGAGCCGCGGGTTGCGAGGTTTCTCTCGCCCCGAGATCGGCCTGCTTGTGACTGCGACCCGGGGATGCCAAGTGCTGAGTGGCCGCATCCAAAGTCAGCCTCTGTCTATCGATCGTTTCCTGCATCGAGGCTAGGGCGGCAGCCACTCGCTCCTCGCGGCGCTGGCTCAAGGCGGACAGCTGTTCCACCCGCGACCAGGTATAGAGCTGCAATACAGCGAGCAGCCCCAGCAGCGTGAAGACGATCAAGGCTACGGGCCGAGCGACGCGCTGCATTCGGTCTACGCTTCTCAGTTCGCCCGCGATCCGAGTTCGCAGAGTTTCGGATTCTTGACCTTCCGGCCTCGATTCGCTGCCGAACGTCTCCGACGAAGGTTCACGATCGCGTCGGAATTGCGCTCCACCCATGATTTCCTCTTCAGACGACCGATATCCTAAGCCAAGCCTGCGGCGCCGCCACAGCCACCGAGGACAGCGCTGGCCGCCCTTTCCCTCTCACCCCTTCGAGAACCGGAAACTTGCCGATCCCGCGTGACTTCCCGCTTCCGTTTTCTCCCGGCCCCTCGGCCGTGCCTCAGGAACCACCGGTCAGGCACGCTCCACCGCCTTTCGACCGGCTGTCTCGCCGTATGGCGTCACCGCGCCGGCGCCCGGTCGTCCATCGTGACGCCCGACCGCCCATCCACTTGCCCGATCTCCAACCGGTCACCAACTTGGGTCCCACTTCGGAAGACGGTGTAAGGGGGAAGCTCGAGCACGCTCTGGGCCTTGAGAGTCACCCTCGAGATGCGGAAGGGACGCACATACTCCTCAGTGCAAACGACTCGCCCGTCGCGGTCGAGAAAGACCAGGTCGATAGCGAACAGCATTCCGATCGTGTGCACACCGTGGGAGGGCACAATCCATAATCCCTGGCCCGGGCGCGCCCAGCGTCGGGTCTTTCCCAACAAGCCGACGAGCCGGCTGAAATACCCGTCGGCCACCTTGGCTTCTGTGGCGACAAAGGTCTCGCGTGTCGTGTTATAAACATAAAAACGGTTTGGTCTTTGAATCGCCATGATGGCCTGCCGCCCGGCTCACCTTGAGGACCTGTGCCTTTCGTTGGGAAGTCACCCGGATTTGCTACTCGGAGGCCTTCTTCCGGCGCCTCCAAATAATAATGAACAAGACTATTACCGCGCCGATGCCGGCGATAATTCGAATCGTGGTTACGTCCATCGTTTACTCCCTTTTATAGTTTGATTTCGCGCTTTCCAATTGCTTCCGGCGGCGATCACCGGTCTTACCTTCGCGATCACATAAAATGTCGATATAAGCTAATGACGGCCGGACCGAGAATCACCACGAACAACGCCGGGAATACGAAGAACACCAGCGGCGGAATCATCTTCACGGTCGCCTTGGCGGCCATTTCTTCGGCGCGCTGGCGCCGCTTGGTGCGCAGCTCGTCGGAGTGCACGCGGAGCGACTGAGCAACGCTCGTGCCGAAACGATCCGTCTGAACCAGCATCGCCACCAGCGACTTGATATCATCCACGCCCGTCCGGTCGCCCAATTCGCGCAAAGCTTCCAGTCGAGTCCTTCCAATGCGAATCTCGGCGTTGACCAGATCAAGTTCCTCACAGAGCTCCCGATGTACGATGCGCAGTTCCTGAGTCACACGCATGAAGGACTGGTCCAAAGCCAGGCCGGCCTCGACGCACACCACCAGCAGATCGAGGCAATCCGGCAACGACAAGCGGAGTCGTTGTTGCCGGCTGCGCACGCGCGCAGTCAGCCAGAACTCGGGAAGCAAGTATCCCCCAATGGCGGCGACGGCCAGGATGAACATCGGGGAATGATGGTACAGCCCCGTGAAATACACCAAGGCCACGAGGCCCACGGGCAAAAGCACCTTCACGCCCTGCATGGCCATCACCGATTCCGGACGGCGATAGCCGGCCCGCGCCATCAAGCGCTGGGTGTGCGGCAACTGCTTGCTCGAAGTCGGAATCAACCTGCCCACGTTGCCGAGCATTTGCTGGGCCTTCTGCTTCTGCTTATCCCGGAATCCCAGTCGTTTATCCGCGGAAGGAGGCTGCCAAAGGCGGGTCAGACGCTCGGCAGCCGGCAGGCTTGCCCCGGAAAAACCGTAGGCCACGGCCAGCACAATCAGCACCACCGCCACAAACGCCACGCCACTCGTCGCCCAGATCATAATTCTTGCCTTCCCGCCACCCTTACACTTTGATATTCACGATCCTCCAAAGCACGATCGAGCCCACGATCTGCAAGAGGACAGCCCCTGCGAGCATGTAGCGGCCGATCACGTCGGTAAAGAGCGGCATCACGTACTCGGGATTGATCGTCCGCATGAGCAAGATGAACGCCGGGGGCAAAGCGATAAGGATGCCGGCCGTTAACCGCCCCTGGGCAGTTCGAGTCCTGACATCACGCAGAAGCCGGAAGCGGTCACGGATCACGCTTGCCAAGTCATCCAGGATCGCCGCGAGATTGCCCCCGGTTTCTTTGTGAATGAGCAGCGCTGTAACGAAAAACCGAACGTCAACAATGGGCATTCGCTCAGCGAAGTTCGTCAAGGCATCCCGCAGGGGCAGGCCAAAGCTCTGCTCGTCGAAAACGAGCTTGAACTCTCCCGCCACAGGCTCGGGCAACTCCGTCGCAACCATCTCCATGCCGGTCGTAAACGCATGCCCGGCCCGGACGGCGCGGCCCAGCAGGTCGACCGCCTCGGGAAAATTCTTCTCAAAAGCCCTCATGCGAGCTGAGCGCTTGTACGCGACAAAGATAAAGGGAAGTGAAGCGCCAGCCACGCCCGCGATGAGGGCGAGAATCGGGTTGGGATAAAAGTACGGAAGGAGAACGTACGGGCCCAGGCCCAAGATCGCACTCAACAAGATGAGCCTGCCAGGCAAGATGTCCAGCCCGGCCTGGGCCGTAAACTTGCGCAACCGCCCCGCCCAGGCCGCACGGAGGAGAAAGCGATTCAGCCTCGGAACACTGCTCATGACTTCGTCGCGAAGCAGCTTCAATTGAGGACCGCCTGCACCGGAGCGGCTCACTCCCCTCTCAATAGCTTCCAGGCGGCGTGGAATGACGTTCTTACGCCCCCCGCTCGTCAGCCCAAAGACCAAAAGCAAGACCAGGGCGACAATTGCAAAAGTCAAAAGTGCTAGCGCTATTTCCATGATGGGTCCCTCAAAAACCGGGACGTTCGAATATTCCCGCCGGCAAACGGATTCCCGCGGCAAGCAAGCGTTCCGACAACCTGGGACGGATCCCGGAGGGCAAGAACTCTCCCAACACCTCGCCCTTCTCTCCAATGCCCGTCTTTCTAAACTCGAAGATGTCCTGCATGGTGACGACGTCACCTTCCATGCCCACGACTTCCGAGATGTTGATCAGTTTGCGCGTGCCGTCGCTCATGCGCGACACCTGGATAATCATGTCCAACGCCGAAGCCACCTGGCGACGGATGGCGTTCTCGGGAATGTTCAGGTTGGCCATCGCCACCATGGTTTCCAATCGAGTCAGGGCATCGCGCGGACTGTTCGCGTGGATGGTCGTCAACGAGCCGTCGTGGCCTGTATTCATGGCCTGCAACATGTCCAAAGCTTCGTCGCCACGCACCTCGCCGACCACGATGCGGTCGGGGCGCATACGCAAAGAGTTGATCACCAACTGACGCTGCCGGACGGCCCCTTTCCCTTCCACGTTGGGAGGCCGAGTCTCCAGCCGCACGACGTGCTCCTGGTGTAATTGCAATTCAGCCGCGTCCTCGATGGTGATGATGCGCTCGCGGTTCGAGATGAACGACGAGAGGACATTCAACAGAGTGGTTTTGCCGGCGCCCGTGCCGCCCGAAATCAATACGTTCATCCGGCCGTACACGCAGCCACGCAGAAGCTCCAGCATGGGAGCGGTTAGAGTGCGGTTTTGCAGAAGCTCGTCGGCAGTCAGAGGGTCCCTCCCGAAACGGCGGATGGAGAGGATAGGCCCGTCGATGGCAAGCGGAGGAATGATCGCGTTGACGCGGGAGCCATCCTGGAGGCGGGCGTCGACCATCGGCGACGATTCGTCCACGCGCCGTCCCACCGCAGAAATAATCCGGTCGATGATGGACATCAGGTGGGCGTCGTCGCGAAACTGAACGGTCGTCCTCTCGAGAAGTCCGTTACGTTCGATATAGACGCTGTTGAAGGTGTTCACCAGAATGTCCGAGATGGTGTGGTCATGCAGCAAGGGCTCGAGGGGCCCCAAGCCAAAGACTTCGTCGAGCACTTCCAGGGAGAGCCGCTCCCTCTCCTGGAAAGTCATAGGGGTGTTGTCTTCGGCGCACAGTTTCTCGACGATCTCGGTAACTTCCTTCCGCACGCCTTCCCGGCCAAGTTGCACCACGTGATCCATATCCATGCGCTGGATCAGCTTGCGGTGGATGGCGAGCTTGACGGTGTTGAAGTCGGACTTTACACCAAATGTTGATGCCACAGCTCATTCACCTCGCCGAAATGGAGCTAAGAAAGTCGAAAATCGAACCGCTTTTTTTCTCTGCCTGGGGAGTGACGCCAACCAACTGGGAGGCCATTTGGCGGAATCTTGAAACCAGCGGATCATTGTGGTCCCACGACAAGGGCGCGCCCAAATTTACGGCCATGCTGACGCGACGAAAGTCGTTGGGAATGCGCGCAAAAATCGACCGCTTGGCCTTCTTCTCGAATGCCTTCAGCGCTTCTTCATCCGGCTTGTGGAAGCGATTGATGATGATCTGAATGCGCGCCGGATCGACACCGTAAGACGCCAACGCGGACAGGTGCCGCTCCAGCGCCCAAAGGCCCGGGACGTCAGCCTGCGTCACCACCAGCACCGAGCGCGCGAGATGTAACATGGGACTCCACTCGGAGGAGTACACCGTGCCCATGTCGACGACCAGGAAGTCGCAGCAGTTTTGGGCCACATTCACTACCCTGGGCAGTGCGGGAACGGGAATATGCTGCCACTCGTCAGGGTCCGTGACACCCCCCAGGACTTCCAGGCCGCTCTTGTGGCGTGTCAGGAGACCGGCGAGGAGATAGCTGTCCAGGCGTTCCAGGTTTTCGATGGCAGCACGAATTGAGAACCGCGGTTGCAGATCCAGCAGAAGCGATACGAGTCCCAGAGGGCGGGCAAGGTCGATCAAAAGTGAGCGCTTCCCGGCAATCGCCGCAAGCTGAACGGCCAGATTAACCGCGACGGTAGTCGTTCCGACCCCGCCCTTGCCGCCCAACACCAGGAGCGCTTTCTCGACCACCTCCGGCACCGCTTCCGGGCCGCGCTGCTGAATATAGCGTTGCAGGATTTCGCGCAGCCAACTCGCCTCAATGGGATGGCTCAGAAATTCCTGCATGCCGCTGCGCATGGCTTGAATCAGCAAGCCGGGGCTGGGATTCTGCACGGGGGAATAACCTACCAGGCACACCGACGGACGCAGCTTGCGCAAGTGAGCCGAGAAGTCGAAACAGGGCTCCATTTCGCGTGTGAGGTCGATAATCACCACATCGGGAACGGCTTCCCCCGGCGCCGGATGCTTCCCGGGGTCGATCCCCCATTCGGCGATTGACTTCACCAACCCGGTTTGTTCCAGGCACGCACGCAAGTAGCTTCCATTCTTGGGTACGATGCTGGCGACCGATGCTGTCAACATCCCATATACCTCGAACTAGCTTCCGAAACTCGCAATTCCCCTTACTTCCGCGGCGTCATCTGCCCGCTGGCCGGCGTCGCGGGTTTCTCCCCTGTCACCGGCGCCATGAACGGAACGGGGAAATAAGGAGGCGCCGGCACCTGGGAGGACTGCAACGGCTTGACGATCCGTGGCGTCACCAGGACGAGCAGCTCAGTTCGCGATTTCTGAAGTGAGCGGCTCTGGAAGAATTTGCCCAGTATGGGGATGTCCCCCAGCCCTGGGATCTTGCTCGCGATCTCGGTCACCCGATTGTCCACCAACCCTGCGATGGCGAAACTCTGCCCATCGCGCAGCTCCATTTCGGATTCTACGCGCCGCGTGGAAAGGGCCGGAATCGTGTAGCCGGAAAAGGTAAGCGCGTTGGAATAATCGAGCGAGCTCACTTCCGGCCGCACCTTGAGGTGAATAGTACCTTCCGGCGTCAGGATGGGCGTGAAATAAAGCCGCACGCCGAACTCCCTGAACTGAATGGTAACAGTCGGCAGGGTCCCGGCGCCGCCACCCTGGACGATCGGAAATGGGAACTCTCCGCCGGATATAAAGCTCGCTTCCTTGCCGCTTTCGGTCAGAAGGTTCGGCTCTGCCAGAATCTCGAGCAGGTTACGTTGTTGAAGCGCCTCGATGGTGGCGGCCAGGTTCAATTGCGGGTTATACAAGAAGATATTGAGCAGACTGCTCAGAGTGAACCCCGCCGAGGTGAATGTCGTGGCGCCGGAAGAGGTGGAAACTGCGGTGCCGGCCCCGGGCACGGGCAAGAGGCCGCCATTGAGCGTCGACGGGCCGAACTGCCCGGTGCCGACCGAACCTAACGTCTTCCCGGTCGGCAGCAACAGGTTGGCGCCCAGTTGGCTCAGGGCGGAGCGGTCCACTTCCGCGAACTTTACCTGAAGCAGGACCTCGCCAGGCGCAACGGGAGGCGGGACGGCAAGAAGGCTCACCGCCTTGGACGACGCCACTTTAGCCATCTCCAGCATCTTGTCCGCCACCGCCCTCGAAGACACCGGTCCGGAGAGCACCACGACGTCCTTCTGAACTTCCAATTTCACGGGCTGGTCGGGGAAGGCCTCGCGGAACTGATCGGCCAAACCGCGAATGTCGATGTCGACGTTGATATCGAATTCCTGGCTCTGTCCGGTCTCATCCCACAACACCAGAGAGACTGCCCCCGGCGCCTTGCCGTTGAGCAGAATCTGGTTGGGACTCACCGCCAAGGCATCGACAATGGCGGGGTCCGCCACCGAGATGCGCTTGATGCGCGCTGGCGAGGTTATCACCAGCGACCGACCCACCAACACGTGCAGAGTCTCGGCTTCGCCGGGCGATGGTGGCGCCTGCGCCGGCGGGGTTTGCGGTGCTTGCTTAGCCCACAACACCGCGCCTGCCAAGATCATCGGCAAAGCAATGCCTGCGAATAATCCGTAATGTCCCTTGCTGGTCTTCACGCTTCTCATGTGCCGCCGCCTATTGATGAACCTGTTGACCTGCAAAGCTCTGTGTCTCTTTCTTGTCACCACGAATGACGTCAATGACGTAAGGCTCCGGAGGCTTTGGTGCCGGCGGAGGAGTCTCGCGGCGAACCTTATGTGCCGTCTCGGGCCGAGGGGGTGGCGCACCTGCGAAGAGGCTGGCGCGGCTCACCGCCGGAGGGCTTACTTCTTTAGTGTCAATGGTGTTGCGCAATGCCAGGTGGATTTTCCCCTCGGTGCTCGCCATGGTTACCTTTTCCGCCTCTTCGGGGTTCACCAGCAACGTCACCACCGTGTACGTTTGTGGCTTGCCTTCCCGGTCGGCCTCCGACTTCTGGCCCACCGCCAGCACCCGCAGGTCCTGGAGAATGGTGCGTGTAACGCTATCGCCGCCCGCCGTACTGCCGGTCACTAGTACATCCACCATGGTCCCCGGCACGACGAAGCCGGCTACTGCAACCACGTCATCCACACGCACGGAAATAGCCCGAGTGCCCTGGGGGATCGCGACCGAAAGACCTCCCCCAGCCTCCTTGGGCGCCAACTTGTCCTCAAGGATGAGTTCGTTTTCCACCACCGGCGTGATCAAAGCGCGATCCAGGCAATCTTCGACACGCCCAAATGATCCCGTGGGCCTCGAGGCGTCAGGCCAGGGAATCTCGCGTAAGTCCGCGGTGGTCATACGCTCGCCCAAGGCGAGAGGCTTTGCCGCCACGACAATGCGGCCGGTCACAACGGCTACCTTGCCTGCAGCGTTTCTCGCGTTGCGAAGCTGAATATAGACGTAGCGTGCGGCCACCAATCCAAAAACCAGAGCCACTAATAATCCGACAACCAATCGTTTCTGGTCCATCATTCACCTTATGACGGTGGTCTCTAATTTCCTCTTTCCGGTCTGTAGGGCGAACCTGAGGTTTTGAGGTTCGCAGCTTTACCTCAAAGAGTGAAGAATCGTGAGAGCAGATAGCGTGCCAAAGAATAGAACCGTAGAAGCCGCCGCGGCCACACCAAAAGGCAACTTCATCAGCGCCGGATTGTCGAGTGTGAGGTTTTGGCGCTGTCCCCACACGCCAAACGTCGCCAGGATTCCGAAGAGAACGACTACGTGTTTGAGAGTTTCTTTCACTCGCCCGTACCGAATCATCTGGTATATGGCCATCCCGCCCGCTATAAACACCGTTCCCAGGAGCACCACGACAAGGCGGCTTGGCCCGATCCACGCACCCAGGGCTCCCATCAGCTTCCAATCACCTGCACCCAAGCCGCGCAACAACACAAAAGGTAACAACAGGGCCAGCCCCAACCCAGCCCCCTCCAGCGCATCCTTGGTCCCCGGCCATCCCAAAGCCACGGTGTTGGCCACCAGGCCCCCACCCAAGGCTGGAACCGTGAGCCAGTTGGGAATGCGGCGCGATCGCCAATCCAGCCATCCGGCCGACACGGCGAGCAACAAAGCCATGCTGGGGAGCAAAACTGTGAAGGAAAGGTTCCACGCGGCGCTATGCATCTTCACTCTTGGCTAACCTGTGGGGATTCCGACTCGTCTGTGCAACGTACGAACTCGAGCCGTGCGATTTTCCGTCGTATTTGATGAAATGTCAATGTAATTTCTGATATCTCTCAAGACACAAAATTACGCTCCCGTCGGACTCCTTACGGGAACGCTGACCACCAAAGAACCCCTTGAAGCGTTGGCGAAAATGGAGCCATTGAACCTTCCCCCAACCGGCGCAACGACCTGTTTCAGCATCTTTCGGAGGTGTACGCCTCTGCTCCATCCGGCGCTCTGCTCTATGCGCTCAAGGCGCCTTATTCGCCAGCCACTCAAGGGAAACAAACCCGCCTCGGGGCCAGGGGTGACGAGGGCGGGATAAGCGAGCCGAGGTTCAGAGCGTTACGACAAGCTGGTCGACGCGTTGCTGAAGATGTTCTCGATAACTGACCCGAGGCCCTGAACCACAGCGATGGAAAACATTGCAATAAACAACAACAGCAACCCGTATTCCACTAGATCCTGGCCTTCCTCTTCACGCCACAGGCGTAAAAATTCCTTTCTCATTTCTCCCCTCCCCCTTAGATTGTCATTTCCTACTCAAACCAAAGTGCGCAAGAAGGAGCCTCTGCATACACGTCAAGCTCCTGCAACGAGGACTGTCGTTTGGTGCCTAGACGTCCCCTTCGCCTTCGAATGCGCCCTCCAGACGACGGCAACTTTCCCCAACTCCTCCTGCCGCCTCCTGGCTTCTTCCTCCTGCTACTTCCCGTTCGTTGATGCTTCGTGCCCCCCCGCAGGGAGGGGCACGTGCGATCTACACCACCCAGACAGAGTTCGAACACGCGTTCAGGTACACGTGCCTCGTTCGCGCACCTTTAACTCCACGTGGGAACTGCGCTCACGTTCTCCCTGGCCGTTAAGCGGGAACGACCCGTGTCTGCGGCCAAGGACTCACAGAAACGCGAGAACCTGTGCAGCACCGGCCACCTGCATTACGACAAGCTGGCAGACGCGTTGCTGAAGACGTTCTTTACAACGGATCCCAATCCCTGTACTACAGTGATGGAAACCAATGCAATGAACAGCAGGAGCAGTCCGTATTCCGTCAAATCCTGGCCTTCCTCTTCTTTCCACATCCTCGAAAGTAGATGCTTCATCGCTTTATTCCCCTCCAATTTTTGGTAGTGTTGGTACGGCGATATAGATCAGCCGTCATCCCACTTTGAGCACATAAAGTGCCAAACGACTTAGTGGCATTTTTCTAAGGCGCGACGCGACGATTTATGCTGTTTGTGCGGAAACGCGGGGCGTGGAGAGTGGTTGCGTGTTCAGGAGGGGTCTAGAGTGTCACCATTTGTGGACAGATGGATGGGACTCTTTAAACCAAAAGGTTACTGCTCTGGGCGTTAGAATTGCCGCTTCCAGATGACATTATGGCACTCTCCCCTCGGGCCATGTTTTCCTTTGGAGTCTGTCGATTCCTCGTCGTCCTTTGCAGCTTCACAGCCTCAATGCAGAGAACACGAAGGCGCTCTGAACGCGAGAGAATCCAGGTTGTCATGCCAAGCCAAGTATCTGCATCTATCTCCTTGAAAAGAAACTAGCTAGGATATCTCGCTGGACTCGGAGCGACAGGGCTGGTTGATTTTCTAGCGCTTTCTAACGGACCTTTGTTCCCAGTCTTTGCTGCGGGGCAGAGAACACGAAGAAGTCCGCCCCGGCGGGTGGCCAGAGTTTCTTGTGTGGCACTCGAACTGCGTTCTGTGGAATACTTAGGTACACGAGCTGGAGTCGGGGCTCGGTTTTCGATCAGCCGGATTTCTCTTTTCCAGTGTCCAGTACCCAAGCGGGATAATGTTGCTTATTGAGTCTTGCATTTCTATTGCAGCGGTGGTGGTCGCCATCGCCGTTCCGAGGATAGGATCAGGCTGGTTTGAGGCATGCGAGCGCACGTTCGCCCGGTTGGCTCAAAGGCGGTCGCTGGCCATTCTGGTGGTGGGTCTTGGTGCCCTCGCGGGGCGCGCGGCTTTGCTTCCAATCTTGCCCATCCCGAAGCCCGGCGGTTTCGATGATTTCGGCTACCTTTTGCTGGCAGACACTTTCGCCCACGGAAGGCTCACCAACCCCACGCACCCAATGTGGGTCCATTTCGAGAGTTTCCACATCAACTGGCAGCCGACTTACACTGCGAAGTTCTACCCTGCCCAGGGCTTGATTATGGCGGTTGGTCAACTCACACTGGGCCATCCCTTCTGGGGTGTTTGGCTGAGCATAGGGATAATGTGCGCGGCGATCTGTTGGATGTTGCAGGGCTGGCTCCCGCCGGAATGGGCTCTGCTGGGCGGGTTTCTGGCCGCGATTCGCCTTGGAACCTTCAGTTACTGGGCTGATAGCTACTGGGGAGGCGCTGTTGCGGCCACGGGCGGAGCCCTCGTGTTGGGAGCACTGCCGCGCATCAAGCAATCACAGCGCGTGCGGGATGCGCTCCTGATGGGCCTCGGCTTTGCGATCATCGCCAATAGTCGTCCTTACGAAGGTCTGTTCTTCGGGTTGCCTGTGGCGGGAGCACTGCTGGCATGGCTGCTCGGGAAGGAATGGCCCTCACCGGCTCGGACGGGCACCCCGGCCCCGAGTCACAGCCCCAACGAGAAGGGAATCGCAACGCCCCAGAGTCCGCTCGTTGGTGAGCAAGGGATCGTGGGGAGGTGGAGGCATATTGGGGCTCCCCTGCTGATGACGCTGTTATTGACAGGTTGTGCCATGGGCTACTACTTCTGGCGCACTACCGGCAACCCCTTGAAGGCGCCCTATATGGTCAACGAGAGTACCTACAATCCGGCGCCCTATTTTCCCTGGCAATCTCCGGAGTCGTTGCCCGTATATCGGCACGCTGTTTTCAGGACTTATTACCTGGGTGCACCCCTGGCACATTATGAGCGAACGCGCACGATTGGGGGCGTTGTGGGGGCCCTGGCAAACGTCCCGATTACCACCGGTACGCTTTATCTCGGCGTCGTGCTCACGCTACCGCTCCTCATGGCATTGGTCACAGTGCCGTATGGTTTTTCATGGAGAAATATCAACCCGGATACGCGTTTCCTACTCGTGGTTTGCGGAGCGCTTATGGCCGGCTCGACGGTGGCAATTAAAGGCGCTTGGTTCTTGCCCCACTACGCCGCACCAATCACCAGCGCGATATTGGCCTTGGTCCTGAAAGCCATGCGCCGGCTGCGAGATCTGGAACGGAGCGGCAGGGCGGCCGGAGTGTTCATAACGCGAGCCGTACCGCTGATTTGTCTGCTGCTGCTGGCATTGCGAGCGGGCGCGGGGCCCCTGCACATACCTTTGCCCGGCGTGTGGCCTGCCGGAGGCATACCAAGCTGGTGCTCCCCTGGGCACCACAATATGGCCCGCGCCAGCACTCTGGAGCGGCTTAGTCAATACCCTGGAGGCCAACTCGTTATTGTTCGCTATGCGCCCGATCACGAAATATGTTATCACGAGTTTGTCTATAATGAAGCCGACGTTGATCGAGCGAAGGTTGTGTGGGCCCGCGATATGGGTGCGGCGAAGAACGCCGAGCTCATCAACTACTTCAAAGACAGGCATGTTTGGCTGCTCGAGCCGGATCAAGATCCGCCGCGGTTATCGCCTTACCCCTTTGAGGAGTCTCCCGCAAAGGCGAGGAGCGATTCTGCCGAAAGGAAGCCGCTAAGCAGCAGGCCATCGGGGCCAGTGTCAAATGCACCGAGCGGCACGTCGTGACGAATTCCTGCATGGACAAGTCCGTGGTCATCATCGGGGCAGGCCCCGCCGGGTTGACGGCAGCCTATGAACTGTCCAAGTCCGGAGTTCCTGCGGTGGTGCTCGAGGCCGACTCGACGGTGGGAGGTATCGCGCGCACCGTCAACTATAAAGGCTACCTGTTCGATATTGGCGGACACCGCTTCTTCACCAAATGGGAGGAAGTCAACCAGATTTGGACAGAGATCCTGGGTGACAAGTTCCTGCTCCGTCCACGTCTCTCCCGCATCTATTACCGCAAGAAGTTCTTTTCCTATCCCTTGGAAGTGAAAAACGCGCTCTTCGGGCTCGGGTTGATTGAAAGCGTCCGAATCGCAGCCAGCTACCTCCATTCGCAGCTCCGGCCCATCCCCCGGGAGGAGAACCTTGAGCAGTGGGTCTCGAACCGCTTCGGCCGCCGCCTCTACGAGATCTTTTTCAAGACCTACACCGAGAAGGTCTGGGGCGTACCGTGCACGTCCATATCTGCGGAGTGGGCCGCTCAGCGCATTCGGGGTCTCTCTCTGGTCGCGGCTGTCCGAAATGCTCTCCTGCCGAAGAAAAAAGCGGCCGCCAAGACTCTGATGACCCGGTTTCACTACCCAGAGCGCGGACCCGGACAAATGTGGGAAACACTCACAGAACGCTTGACCCGAGCGCGGACCCGGGTGCTGACCGAGCGGCGCGTGGTCCGCATTGGCCACAATAACGGCGTGGTGACCCACGTGATTACCCGTGGTGCAAACGGTGAAGAGAGTTTTACAGGAACAGATGTAATCAGCTCCATGCCGATTCGCGACTTGATCAACGCCCTCGACCCGCTTCCGCCGGAAGAAGTCTGCCGGGCGGCGAATAACCTCCGCTACCGGGATTTCCTGATCGTCAGCCTGATTATCAATCGTAAGGATGTCGTCCCTGATAATTGGATTTATATTCATGAGGCCGGGGTCCGAGTGGGCCGCATTCAGAACTTCAAGAACTGGTCCCCGGCGATGGTGCCCGACGCAGGGAAAACCTGCTTGGGAATGGAGTATTTCGTTTTTGAGAATGACGATCTGTGGTCGAGCCCGGATGGAGACCTGCTGGAGCTTGCCCGGCGCGAGGTCGTGAAGCTGGGCTTAGCGCAGCCGGATGAAATTCAGGACGGTACGGTGGTGCGCATGCCCAAGGCGTACCCGATGTACGATCCAGGCTGGGACGGGCAGTTGCGCCTAATCCGCGATTACCTTGGGAGCAATTTCTCCAATTTGCAACTGGTAGGCCGGAATGGGCTTCACAAGTACAACAACCAGGACCATTCCATGGTGACTGCCCTGTGCGCCGCTCGCAATATTCTGGGAGCCCACCACGACATATGGGCCATCAATACCGAGCCTGACTATCAAGAGGAGGAGAAATGAGAGGTCTTCAGGCGAGCGACTCCACCCCGCAGGCTCGCAACCGGCCCCAGTCTGCCCCCCCGCCCTGCCAGGACTGGCCGGCACGATCATGGGCTGCAATCGAACCTGAACTGAGCCGATTACTCTTCTCGTACGAATACGACAAACCAGGACGCCATCACTATTCGCTGAAATAAATGAAGCCGGACAGAAAGACAGAAACCTCGAATAACGTCAATGTCAAAGCGGCAGAGCATGGCTGCTTTTTGATTGCTGCGCTCAGTCTGGTTGGATTATTCGTGGCCCAGTTTTTTCGTTCCGTTAATATAGACCAACCCCATAATACAAATACCTTTTATTATCTTTATTGTCACGACGAACCAGCCATGCTGGTTTTGTTTCTTCTGCTATCGGCAATTCTGCTCGTTGCTCTCCGATTTCACTGGCTTGATTCAATTCGCTTTCCTGACTTTCGCTTCTCCCTGAAGGGTGGAACTCGAGGCGTTCTTTTGGTGTCCCTGCTGGTTTTCTCAGCCTGTCTAATTGGCACATTTGTGATCTTTCATAATTTTCCATTGAGCATGGACGAATATATGGCGGATTTCCAAGCCAGAATATTCGCGGACGGGAAAATAAAGGCTGCAATCCCGTTGGAATGGCAGAAGTATGGTCTGGCACTGGCCCCGATTTATTCAATCTATAACCCTCAAGACCACACTTGGATGTCGAGTTACCTGCCTGTTTACGCCCTCTTGCGAACCCCCTTTCAGATTTTGGGAACGGCGTGCATTTTAAATCCCTTATTGGCGGCCTCGAGCATCATTGTCCTGGCTGGGGTTTGTCGAAATCTCTGGCCGGGGAATCTTACCAGGATGTGGATTGCGGTTATTATTTTGGCCACTTCTTCCCAATTTCTGATTACCTCCATGACGGCATATTCCATGCCGGCACACCTTTTTTTTAACCTGGCATGGTTGTATCTGTACACTGCCAAAACCAGAACGGCTTCACTCTTAGTGCCGTGGGTAGGCTTTTGCGCAATGGGACTGCATCAGCCCCATGTGCATTTGCTGTTTGCTGCGCCATTTTTCATTCGTCTTATCATTGAAAAGAATATTAGGAAAGTGAGTTATTGGGGGTCAGTCTATGGCGCCGGCCTCGTGTTGTGGGTTTGGTGGCTGACAATGTACCGAACTGGAATACAAGCCCCAGGCGTGCCAGGTGTCGTGACGTACTTTGGCATTCCTCGATTGATCCACGTAATTATACAATTGACGCATTTGAACCTTTTCCTTTCATGGCAACCCTTCATTTTACTACTTTTGATTTATCTCTTTTTCAGCGATTGGAGCAAAGCATCCCCCTTATCCAGAGACCTGGCTTGGGGTGCTCTGTTGACCATTTTGTTTCACTTCTTCTTGTTGGCAGATCAAGGACATGGATGGGGATACAGATACTGCCATCCCGTCTTGGGGAATTTTGCGTTAATATCGGTTGCTGGGTTTTATCGAATGATGGATTTGCTTGGAAGAAGAACTTCAAATCTCTTGATGTGTTTATCAATCCTGGTGGCTCTCTTTATCCAATTGCCTGCCCGGTTTTGGCAAGTTCGTGGTTTTGTCAGCCCTTTTTATAAATCTGCAACATTACTAGCCTCCAGATCTGAGGAGATTGTAATTCTGCAACCTAATCTATTCTGGTATTACTGGGATCAGGTCAGAAATGATCCGCTTTTTAGAATTAAGCCCATCATCGTTGATGCTAACCGTATGACAGCGGCGGACGTATCGTTGTTAAAGGCCAATTACACCTACTGGCAGCCGTCCATTTCCGATTTCGCAGATTTCAAGGTGCTCCCAAACCAGAACAAAAAATAACCTCAACAAGCGAATGGGCAAATTACGGCGGCGCAAATTGAAAGGAGACTGGAATTGAAATCATGATATGTAATTCCCTCCAGTTCACGCGGAGGCTGAAATGCAGTCGATGAGAACACGAGCAATGAATAACGTCAACGTCAAAACTGCACAGCAGGGCTGCTTTTTGGTTGTTGTGCTCAGTCTGACTGGACTGATCGTAGCCCAATTATTCCGTATTGCTAGATTAGATCAGCCCCATTATATAAATGTGTTCTATTTTCTTTATTGTCACAACGAACCAGCCATGTTGGTTTTGTTTCTTCTGGTCTCGGCAGCTCTGCTGGTGGCTTTCCGATTTCACTGGTTTGATTCCCTTCGCTTTCCCGACTTTCTATCTTCCTTCAAAGGTGGGACCAGAGGCGTTTTTCTGGTATCCCTGGTTGTTTTCTCAACCTGTCTCATTGGCACATTTGTGATCTTTCATAATTTTCCATTGAGCATGGACGAATATATGGCGGATTTCCAAGCCAGGATATTCGCAGCCGGGAAAATTAAGGCTGCAATTCCATTGGAATGGCAGAAGTATGGTCTGGCGCTGGCCCCGTATTATACCACCTATAACCCGCACGACCACACCTGGATGTCGAGTTACCTGCCTGTTTACGCCCTCTTGCGGACTCCCTTTCAGGTTTTAGGAATGGCGTGCGTCTTAAATCCTCTTTTGGCTGCCTTGAGCATTCTTGTCCTGGCTGGGGTTTGTCGAAATCTCTGGCCGGGGGATCTTACCAGGATGTGGATCGCTGTTATCATTTTGGCCACTTCTTCCCAATTTCTGATTACTTCCATGACGGCCTATTCCATGCCGGCACATCTTTTTTTTAACTTGTTATGGTTGTATTTCTACACTGCTAAGACCAGGACGGCTTCATTCTTAGTGCCGTGGGTAGGATTTTTCGCAATAGGACTGCACCGACCCAACGTGCATCTGCTGTTTGTGGCGCCATTCTTTATTCGTCTTATCACTGAAAAGAACGTGAGGAAACTGTGCTATTGGGGGATCGTCTATGGCGCCGGGACCCTGTTTTGGATTTGGTGGATGACAATATACCGAACCGGAATACAAGCCCCACCAGGAACCGTCCCGGCGCTGCTTGGCATTCCTCGACTGGGCCATGTGATTATACAATTCGCACAATTGAACCTTTTCCTTTCATGGCAACCCTTTATTCTATTCCTCTTGATCTATCTCTTTTTCACTGATTGGAGTAAAGCATCGCCTCTATTCCGAGACTTGGCTTGGGGTGTTCTGTTAACGACACTATTTTACTTCTTCTCCTTGGCCGACCAAGGACATGGATGGGGGTACAGATACTGCCATCCCGTCTTGGGGAATTTTGCGTTACTGTCGGTTGCTGGGTTTTATCGAATGATGGATTTGCTTGGAAGAAGAACTTCAAATCTCTTGATGTGTTTATCAATCCTGGTGGCTCTCTTTATCCAATTGCCTGCCCGGTTTTGGCAAGTTCGTAGTTTTGTCAGCCCTTTTTATAAATCTGCAACATTACTAGCCTCTAGATCTGAGGAAATTGTCATCTTGGAACCTAATCTATTCTGGTATTACTGGGATCAGGTCAGAAATGATCCGCTTTTTCGTATTAAGCCGATCATCGTCGATGCTAACCGCATGACCGCCGCGGACCTAGCCTTGTTAAAAGCCAAATATACCTACTGGCAACCGTCCTTTTCCGATTTCGCAGCTTTTAAGGTGCTCCCAAACCAGAACGAAAAATAAGCTCTTTGGGCGCCCACCAGGACATCTGGGCCATCACTACCGAGCCTGACTATCAAGAGGAGGAGAAGTGAGGGCGCTACCGGGGAACAGTCCCGCTTAGCGGACGCAAAGCCGAGCCACCACCGAGCGCCAGGCCGCTAGAATTATTCCTTGCAATCGCACAGAAACAAAAGTTCAGGGCCTCTTTTTTTGGTCAGTCTCACATGGCATCCTCGATTTTGAAGTGCATCGAGGGAGGAATTCCCGCTGAAGCCTACGAAATACAGCAGGAAGGTGGAATGTCGGGCCAAAAACTCATTCAGATCGACAATCTGTTCCGGAGCCCATGGCTTCAGCGCCAGCATGATGTTCTCGTTGGTTGCGTCAGTGGTGTGCTGTGCGGCAGGCAGATCCGTCAAATAGAATAGACGGCGCTGTAGGTCAGGAGGGGAGTAGTAGCGTAGCGGCACGTAAAACAATCCTTCAGTAACAATGAGGGGTCTGTTGCTGTCGGTCCCAGCCAGGAAGGACAGGGTACCCTCGTAAGAGTGGTCTTTCGTAAAGGCCCTCGGTAGCATGCCGAAGGTCCAATGGCAGTACAAGATCAAAAGCACCAAAACCAAGACGGCCGGCCGGCGGCCAACCACCCGGTGCAGCATCAGACCAAATAGCATGGCGATACCTAGTGCCCCACCCAGGACATACCTCACCACGTACGTGTGGGTCGCGAGCACGGCCATGATATGGGCAAGCACGGGTAGAAAGACCAGTCCAAGAATGACCGCGGTATTATCTGCGCCACTTTTTTCCTGAACCACGCCGACAGAGTCCCAGCCACGGCTCAGACTGAGGGCCACAACGGACAAACATAAAAGCAGAAGGACAAGAACTGGGGAAACGAAGAGGTCATATACGGCGCGCACTTGTTCCCAGCCTGGCTGACCAAAGTAGTTCACGCTTGCGGCGTTGCCACCGACGTTCTTGCGCAGGGCATGAATGAGCGGAGTCCAAAGCACGATTGCCGCAGAACCCAGCGCCATGGCAAGGTAGACAGGCCAATCCAAGCGCTTGTTGATAATGACTCTGACCACCTCGGCGAAGACAAGGACGATGACAATCAGTGCCCCATAATAGTGTGTCGACACGAGACAGGCTATGGCCAGCGAGAGGCCGCACAGCCAGGCCAAGCGGCTTCGCGCTGTGTAAGCGCTTCGCTGCCAAGTCACAAGAGCCAGCCCTGTTAAACCCAGCATGGGACCGTAAGGCCGCCCTTCCACGGCCCAATGAAACGCGCCACTCTCAGCGAACAGGAGGGTCGCCGCAGCAGCGGCCAAGGTGCAGGTCATAGACCGCATGAAGTAAAACAGGCAGATGGCGGCCAAATAAAACCCGATCACGGCGGGCAGCCGGGTCGCCAGCGGAACGTCTCCAGTGAGCAGAAACAACCGGGCCATTAGATAGTAAAGGGGTGGATTTCCGTCGACAGTGTGGAGTAGAGCAGTCCAGATGTCGTGCAATGAAGGCAGCGTGATGATATAGGCCGCAATGATCTCGTCCAACCAGAGTTTATTGTGACAGGCGGAGCCAATAGCGCCTATACAGTAGGTCAAGGTGAACGTGACCAACAATACGGCGGGCGTCCGCTCAAAGAGGCCCGCGTAGGCACGCAACTCCCGCGCGCCGGAGTCCAGTGACCGCTGCCAGTGCTTTTCAGCGGCGCAGGAGGCCATGTGGACGATATCAGGCAACGCTCGCTGGGGAGTTGCCGTATTCGATTTCACGGTGAAGCATTATAGCGTAGATTCTCCCGGTGGCAGTCGAACTTTTGCAATGAGCGGGCCTATCGCAGACATGGATCGAAGCCGGCGGGCCATTGACTTCCCCGCATTGTCTGTGCAATCTTAAATCGCGGTCGCTTGCGACAAGTTACCGCTCCGTTTGACCGCGGAGTAGACTCAGTACATCAGAACCAGAGGGAAAGTGTGAACGAGCGTAGTAGCGTTGTTGACCGAGCCGCGATTTACCGCAAGCTGCGCCTGATACGGCGCGTCGACGAAGAGGTGGCCCGCATTTACCCGTCTGACAAGATCAAGAGCCCGGTGCATTTGTCGATCGGTCAAGAGTCAGTCTCCGTTGGCGTGTGCGACGCAATGCGCCCAGATGATGTTGTTTCCGGAACATATCGCAGCCATGCTTGCTACCTGGCCAAGGGAGGCGATCTCAAGCGCATGATCGCGGAACTGTATGGCAAGGATACAGGCTGTGCGCGAGGCAAGGGCGGCTCGATGCATCTGGTCGATATGCAGCATTATGTCTTGGGATCTTCTGCCGTGGTGGGTACGACGATTCCCGTCGCGGTCGGTTACGGACTGGCTCTGAAGCGTCAAGGTTCGGGCCGAGTTGTCGCCGCTTTTTTCGGCGACGGCGCCACCGAGGAGGGCGTATTCCACGAGAGCCTGAACTTCGCTGCCTTGCACCGGCTGCCAATCCTTTTCATTTGTGAAAATAACTTCTATGCGATCCACACGCCACTATCCAAACGCTGGGCCACTCGGCGCTTGTGCGAACGTGTCGAAACTTACGGAATCCCCGCCTGGCAGGTTCGCGACGCAGATGTGATGGCAATCCGCGAGATCGCAGCCAATGCGTTCGGCACGATGCGCACAGGCGAGGCCGGCCCCGCTTTCCTTGAATGCCACACCTATCGATGGCGCGAGCACGTGGGACCGAATGAAGACTACGATGCCGGTTATCGAGGACGCGAGGAACTGGCGCCGTGGCGCGAGCGAGACCAAATGGAAGCGCTTGGTGCATTGCTGGATGGAGCCGAGCGGCGCCGCGTTGACGCCGAGATCGAGGCCGAAATTGCCGAGGCGGTCATGTTTGCTGAGAGCAGCCCGATGCCTGAAGCGCAGGAGCTATATACGAATGTCTTCGCAGAATAACACCGGGCGCCTCCTCTGTTACGTGGACGCGTTGCGCGAGGGCGTCTGGCAGGAGATGGAGCGTGATCCCGCGGTTTGTGTGTTCGGCATCGATGTTGACGATCACAAGGCGATTCAGGGATCTACCGCTGGTCTGCAGAAGGGCTTCGGAATCGATAGGGTGTTCAATACTCCCCTTTCCGAAGACGCAATGACCGGTGTTGCCATTGGTGCCGCAATGGGCGGCCTTCGTCCTGTGCAAGTTCACATTCGTATGGATTTTCTGATGTTGTGTATGAACCAGCTTATCAATATCGCCGCCAAGGCGCACTACATGTATGGCGGAACGGTGAAGGTACCCCTTGTGGTAAGAAGCATGATCGGGAAGTCGTGGGGGCAGGGCGCTCAGCACAGTCAGGGACTCTACGCCATGTTCATGCACGTGCCGGGATTAAAAGTGGTGGCTCCGTCCAATGCCTATGACGCCAAAGGCTGCATCATTGCGGCTATCCGCGACGACAATCCAGTCATATTTGTGGAGCACCGGCTGCTATACCCGACGGAGTCTTACGTTCCGGAGGAACCCTACACCGTCGAATTCGGCAAGGCCCGCGTATGCGCTTGTGGGGATGACATCACGATCGTAGGTGTGTCCAGCATGCTGCTCGAGTGCCTTCGGGCCCGGGAGTTGTTGGCTGAGAGGGGAATTTCGGCAGAGGTCATCGATCCGATATCCCTAGTCCCTCTGGATATGGAAACGATCTTGGAGTCTGTAGTCCGAACCGGACGGTTGTTAGTAGTTGATAATGCCTGGACTAACTGCGGCGCCAGTGCGGAGATCCTGGCTCGGGTCGCCGAATCACCGGCGCTACGCCGCGGCTTTTCGATGGCGCGCATGGGATTCGCCGCAACGACTTGTCCGCCGAGCCCCGCGCTCGAAAAAGAGTTCTACCCGAACCCGGCTAAGATCGCAATCAAATGTCACGCGCTGGTGCGCCCTGGCGAACCGGCCTGGAGCCCGGACTCGCTCCTCGCAACGTTGCCGCATCAGCTCCAATTCAAGGGGCCATTTTAGATCAGATGTTCTACGATTTGGCAGTCCCGTCCTGGGGGGTGGAGGAGACGGAATCCATCAGGCGGGTAATACAGTCCGGCCGTTTCACCATGGCGGACGAAGTGGCGAACTTCGAAAGAGAGTTCGCTGCGTATCTTGGCATGAAGCACGCCGTCATGGTTAACTCCGGCTCCTCTGCCAACCTCATTAGCGTTGCAGCTTTGTTCTACAAGCGACGCCGGCCGCTCCTGCGTGGTGATGAAGTCATCGTGCCGGCTATTTCCTGGGGAACAACGTACCATCCTTTGCAGCAATACGGGTTGAGACTGCGATTTGTCGACGTCGAGCTAGACACTCTGAATATCGATGCGAGCAGAATGGAGGAGGCCTGCACACCCGGAACACGCATGATCGTTGCTGTCAACGTGCTGGGGAACCCCTCCGCATTGGACGTCATTCGAGATTTCGCGGACCGTCATGATCTCTATCTATTAGAAGACAACTGCGAGTCGCTGGACGCCGAATTAAACGGTCGCAAGACCGGCACATTCGGAGACGTGAATACGTTCAGCTTCTTTTACTCCCATCATATTTCGACCATGGAAGGCGGGATGGTCGCGACAAACGATACGGAGACCGACCACCTGCTGCGGTCACTACGTGCGCACGGCTGGACCCGTGATCTGCCGGCGGGCTCGACGCTGTTCGAGCGCAGCGGATGCGACCATTTCGAAGCATACCGTTTCATCCTGCCAGGGTATAATCTCCGGCCCACGGAGATCAGCGGCGCGATAGGAAGAGAGCAACTCAAAAAGCTTCCCGCAATGACGTGCAAGAGGCGCAAAAATCTAGAGCTTTTCCAGCGACTCTTCCGAGGGGATGAGCGGTTCGTGCTGCAACGGGAAAATGGAAAGAGTTCCAGCTTTTCTTTCACGCTGGTGCTCAATCCAAGATGCGATCTCGACCGCGAAGGAGTCTTCGCAAAGCTACGCGAGGCGGACATCGGTTTTCGAATGATCACCGGTGGGTGCTTTCTCCGCCATGACGCGCTCCGCTATTTTGATTACGAAGTCGTGGGAAACGTCGCGCACGCGGAGGTGGTGCACGATCGCGGTTTTTTTGTGGGCAACGGACCTTGCGACCTCGCTGCGCAGATCACCCGGCTTCGCGAGGTGCTCGATACCGCAGGCCGTTAAGGATTTAAGGACCTATGGCGCAACGTTTTACCATTCTGGTGACTGGTGGGGCGGGCTACTTGGGGTCCGTCCTAGTTCCTGCTTTGTTGGCGGAGAAGCACCATGTGACCGTGCTCGACAACTTCCTTTACCACCAGGCTTCACTTAATTCCCTCTGCGCCGATCCGAATTTTGACGTCTGCCGGGGTGACGCCCGCGCTGAAGAGACCTTACGGCCTCTGATGAAGAGTTGTGATGTTATCATCCCCTTGGCGGCGCTAGTAGGAGCACCTCTCTGCGAGTGCGACCGCGTTGCCGCCGTCACCACGAATCGGGACGCGATTGTGACTTTGACGCGGCTGGCTTCACGCGAACAAAGAATTCTACTTCCCGTTACCAATAGCGGATACGGCGTTGGAGAGCCTGATAGCCTCTGTACAGAGGAGTCGCCCTTGCGTCCTGTCTCGCTCTACGGGCGCACGAAGGTCGAGGCGGAACATGCGGTGCTGGACCGGGGTAACGCGATCAGCTTCCGGCTGGCCACGGTGTTTGGCATGTCGCCACGAATGCGGATCGATCTGTTGGTGAATGACTTCGTTTATAGGGCGGTCAATGATCGCGCGGTGGTGTTGTTCGAATCTCGTTTCCGACGGAACTACATTCATGTGCGGGATGTTGCACGCGCCTTTGTTCGCGGCATCGAATGTTTTGAAGAGATGAAGAATCAAGCCTACAATGTTGGGCTTTCCGACGCCAACCTCTCCAAGGTGGAGTTATGCCGCAAGATACAGGACCACATTCCCGAATTCTGCTTCCTGGAGGCCCCGATCGGTAGAGATCCTGACAGGCGAAACTACATGGTCTCGAATGAGAAGGTTGAGCGTACTGGATTTCGGCCCATCTATTCGCTTGATGATGGAATTCGAGAGCTGATTAAGGGGTATCGCATGCTGCGGAATTCTGTTTACGGAAACATGTAGGTTCAGGTATGGCAAAGTTATATAATGTCGCGGGGAAGCGCATCTGGGTGGCTGGCCACTCCGGAATGGTCGGCAGCGCGCTCGTGCGGAGGCTTGCGGGGACTGGCGCCGAAGTACTCACGGTCTCTCGCAATTCAGTCGACCTGCGGCGGCAACTCGCAGTCGAGGACTGGCTGGCCGCTAACCGGCCAGCGGCCGTAATTCTCGTAGCCGCGACCGTTGGTGGGATAGGGGCCAACCGCACCCGGCCCGTTGACTTCCTGTACGACAATCTCGCGATCTCCACCAACGTTGTCCATGCCGCGGCTGAGACGGGCGTGGAAAAGCTGTTGTTTTTGGGATGTTCGTGCTGGTATCCCCGGGAGGCGGCTCAGCCGGTCTGCGAGGCGTCACTTCTTACGGGACCGCTGGAGCCCACAAACGAAGCCTTTGCGATTGCCAAAATAGCGAGTGCAAAGCTCTGCCAAGTCTATCGAAAGCAACACGGAAAGGATTTCATCGTAGCTGTGCCCACAAGTCTTTTCGGGCCGGCAGACAACTTCAACCTGACTGATGGACATGTGATACCCTCGCTCTTTCGGAAGATCCGAGACGCTCGAGAAAGTGGCGCTGCCTGCGTGGATATTTGGGGCACCGGAGAGCCACTCCGGGAATTCTTGTATGTCGACGATGCCGCTGACGCTTTGGTATTCCTGATGGAGCACTACTCAGAGGAGGAAATAATCAACGTAGCCGGCGGCGAGACCGCCCGCATTCAAGAACTGGCGCACTGGATTGCCGAGATCGCGGAGTATTCGGGGGGCCTCCACTTTGACATTTCCAAACCGGATGGGATGCCACGCAAGGTGCTTGACGGCTCTCGAATACGTGCTCTCGGGTGGCAGCCCTCCACGAGCCTGCGGGACGGCCTCGCACGCACGTGGCACTGGTTTCGCACTTGCCCGGACTGGCCGGCGGCGCCATGCTGATCGTCGCCGCACCAAGAACGCGGAGGATCCGAATAGGAAGGCAAGCCCGGAAACCGCCCGGGATAATCGCACTGCCTCAGTGTGTGATGGATAAAAACGCATGCCGAAACTGGACTTGTTGTTAATCAATCCGGGTGGTAGGGGTCTGATCTATCAAGACCTCGGAGAGGACCTCAGTGCCATCGAACCGCCGCTCTGGTGCCGTTTAATTGCAGGTTATGTTCTCGACCGGGGGCACACTGTCCGAATTGTGGATTCAGAGGCAGAAAATAAACGTCCGGAAGAGGTGGCCGAGGAAGTGAAGCGGTTGCAGCCCCGACTGGTGGCCATGATTGTGTATGGCCATCAACCCTCCGCTTCGACTCAACAGATGGTAGCGGCAGGGCAAGTCTGTCGCGCCATAAAGACGCGTTGCCCAGACAAGCCCATTCTCGTTGTCGGAGGCCATGTTTCGGCGCTCCCTGAGCGCACCATGCGAGAGGAGGCGTTTGACTTCGGCTGCAACGGCGAAGGTCCCATCACGGTTCATCAATTACTGAAGGCGCTTTCATCGCCGCAGCCCGACTTTGCGGAGGTGGAGGGCCTGATCTGGTGGGATCAAGGTCCCTTTCCACAGGTCCGCTGCAATGCTCCCGCCAGCCTGATTCGCGACCTTGATGCTGACCTTCACGGCAGCGTCTGGTCACTGCTGCCCATGGACTGCTACCGCGCTCACAATTGGCAGTGTTTCGGCGGGCTCTCGTCGAGGAAACCGTATGCGTCGATCTATACCTCGCTAGGGTGCCCATTCCAATGCACTTTCTGCTGCATCAACGCTCCCTTCGGCACCAACCGCTACAGGATGAGGGATCCGGCGAAGGTAGTCGAAGAGATCGACACGCTGTTCCGCTCGTATGGAGTCAAAACGATTAAGATTATCGATGAGATGTTCGTCCTGAACGACCGTCACGTGAGCAGCATCTGCGCTCTCCTTGCCGCCAAGTCTTACGCAGCCGAACTGAATCTGTGGGCCTACGCTCGGGTGGACACGGTCAAGCCCGACCGCTTGCGGCAATTGCGGTCTGCGGGCATCCGATGGCTGGCGCTGGGAATTGAGTCGGGCAGCGAACACGTGCGCGACGGCGCCGACAAGTCCTTCGGACAGGAGGAAATCGTCGGCATCGTGCGCGCCATCCAGGATGCGGATATCAATGTGATCGGTAACTTCATTTTCGGACTGCCTGATGATGATCTTCACACCATGCAGCAAACGCTCGACTTGGCCTTGGAACTGAATTGCGAGTTTGCTAATTTTTATTCTGCAATGGCGTATCCGGGATCGCCGCTTTACCGCATAGCGATCGATAAACACTGGCGATTACCGGACTCCTGGAGTGGATTCTCTCAACACAGCTACGACTGCACACCGCTGCCGACCGAGAAAATACCCGCCGAGACCGTTCTGCGTTTCCGAGATGATGCGTTTCACAAATACTTCGAGAACCCGGCGTACTTGGCGATGATCAGGAGGAAATTCGGAGTGGAGACCGTCGGCCACATTCAAGAGATGACGCGCACTCGCCTCCGGCGGAAGTTGCTGGACGATTCCCTCTCCGGCTTGGGGAGTTGAGGGGCTGAGCCCGAGGGTATGAACGATTCCACTGTGGCGACTATTGACGTTTTAGTTCTGGCTGGCGGTCTCGGGAGTCGGCTACAGGGATGTCTATCAGGCCTCCCGAAACCGCTTGCCCCTGTAGCAGGCAGGCCGTTTCTCGAGCACCTGTTAGGATGGCTTTCGCGACAAGGCTTACATCGAATTGTGCTCGCGTTGGGCCATCGCGCTGGGGCGGTTCTGGATTACTTGAAGGGGGGGCGGTTTCCTTCTTTGGAAATCGTCACTGTCGTCGAACCATACCCTTTGGGAACCGCTGGGGCGTTGACGAACGCGCTTAGTGTGCTGCACAGCGACCCGATCCTGGTCATGAACGGAGACACGTTGATCGAAGCCTCGCTGAGCGCGTTTGTCGCCGAGCACCGGCGGGCCTTGGGCAGGGTGTCGATGGTCTGCGTGCGCGTTCCCAATACCGCGCGCTACGGCCGAGTGGAAATCGATGATGGGGGACGAGTATTGTCGTTTCGGGAGAAGGACCCGTCCCTCGCGACCGCAGGGTGGATTAACGCGGGCGTATACTTGTTTGGGCGGGCCGTCCTTGACACGTTGCAGAACCTGCGCTGCGGCTCGCTAGAACGCGATGTTCTCGCGGCGTTATCCCCTGGCTCGATCCATGCGTTTCGATCAGAAAGCCGATTCATAGACATCGGCACGCCTGAGGATTTGAACGCGGCGGAAGGATTGTTTGCGCAGGACGCCCAGCGGAGGGCCAATGATTATTAGCCGAACTCCGTACCGCATTTCACTATTTGGCGGAGGTACCGACTACCCGGCGTGGTACCGCTTGCACGGCGGCGCAGTGCTCGGAACGACGATCAATAAGTACTGCTATATCAGCATCCGCTCCCTGCCGCCGTTCTTCGAGCATCGCCATCGGATCGTGTACTCCAAGATCGAGCTACCGAATAGCATTGATGAAATAGAGCATCCGGCAGTTCGGGCAGTGTTGAAGGAAAGAGGTGTCGAATCTGGAGTAGAAATCCAACACCACGGCGACCTTCCCGCGCGTTCCGGCATGGGGTCTAGCTGCGCCTTCACAGTTGGTTTGCTCAATGCGGTGCGAGCCTTCGAAGGACAAATGGCCTCTCCCCGCTGGCTGGCCGATGAGGCGATTCGCATTGAGCAGGACGTATTGCGCGAGAACGTAGGTTCTCAAGATCAGATCTGGGCTGCCTACGGTGGGACCAACCTGATCACGTTCCAGAAGGACGGCAATTTCATGGTCCATCCGCTTATCCTGCTGCCTGAGCGCCGGCGAGAGCTTGAGTCCCACATGCTACTCTTCTTCACGCGTTTTACCCGCATTGCGTCTACCATTGCTGTGAAAACGATCGCGAAGCTGCCAAAGAAAAGACGGCAATTGGATCGCTTGCGCCAGTTGGTGGACGATGCCTCCGCGGTGCTGACCAATTCGTGCAAATCCGTTTCAGAGATGGGCCCGCTGATGCATGAGTCCTGGCTGATTAAAAAGGATCTCGCCGACGAAGTGAGCACCCCTCTGATTGACCTGATTTACGATGGTGCGCGGGCGGCCGGGGCACTTGGTGGGAAGTTACTTGGCGCGGGTGGGGGTGGATTCATGCTTCTCATCGCGAAGCCTGAACATCACCCGTTGATTCGAGAAAGGCTGCGTGGCTTGATAGAAGTCTCCTTCCAAATTGGCAGTTCTGGAAGCAGAATCGAGATGTACGAACCCGACGGGTTGGAGAGATAACTTCGTGTGCCGAGAAGTTGACCGAATCAAGCGATGCTGTCAAGGCTGGCGTTTTCGCCAGTACCAAAGCTCCCGAATAAACTGGAAATAGTATGCGGCGCCCCAGCGGATCACCCGCAGCTTACGCTCGCCTCCAATGCGCGGAGGCTCGCCGACACCGATTTCGGCAATCCTTTTGCGACACTTCGCCGCACGAACAGACATTAACGGCTCCCAGCTTATAATCGTGCCGAAGAGGCGCTCGGGTAGTCGATAGGACTCATCCCTGTGTAGATCCAACTCGTAAATGAGGTCCCGCCGAAAAGCTCGGTAAATAACCATCACATCGCTGAAGTCGGCGCGGAACAGGAAGTTTACAGTTCGGGTGAAAAGCCAATTTCCAAATGCGGTGACAAGATCATCATCCTCGCTCTTGACCTGCCCTTTGTACCGAGATCCGATCACAAGATCGTAACCTTGCTTCATCTTCTCGACAAGCGCTGGAATATACTCGACGGGACAGTTTCCATCAGGACTGATCGTGATTACAACCGAGCCTTGAATGAGCGGGAGGACCTCGAGGTAGGCGAAGCGAATCCCCCGCTGCTTTTGTATGTACACGTCGTAGCCGCACTCGCGGCACCATTCGATGGTGCCATCGCTGGATTGGCCGTCGACAACCAGGAATTGATCGACCCACGCGCGGTCGATTTTCGGAAGGATTGCTTTAACCCCCTCGATCTCGTTCAGGGTCAGAATCAGGAGAGTCGTAGTAATAGGCACATGCCGCCCCTGCGGGACTAATTAGTGGAAATTCGCCGACCTGCTTTCCGCGGCTCGAACGGGCCTGTCATCCCACGTTAACGCGAACCTATGATAACACAGGATGCCACACGCTACGGTCCGTGGTCAGAATCGCTATTATTGACGGATCTTTCGAGCTGGACTGTGGAATTGCGCCGTGTGCAAACCAACGGCTTGACCAATGATGAAATGATAGCTTGATGAACGCGAGTCCTTCGAATCTCCAGTTGGCGTCACTGATCTGCCGGTAGGCCAACCCGCATGGGAACCTAGCCGTTTCGGCACTGAATGGCGGTTCGTGGGAGCATCACGCGCCTGGATTTTCATGTTTACATGTGTGGTCGGCCTGATTACCATGGTTCACGTAGCAGAGGGGGCAGAACGTCTTACTTTGCGAACTTGGTCTCTTGTTTTCGATCTTCGGCTGCCGCGAACTTGGTGTGTTTCTCCTGAATGAGTGTCCTTTAGCAGTCCTGTTGGTTGTAGGGGCCTACGCCGTTCCCAGACGGGGCTCGGGTCGCTTCCCCGGCTGAGGGCGCCAAATAGTCGTGTTTCGGCGCGCATTGTTACTCCCCCGAATGCCCGAGGGGCGGCCACCAGGGCAGCCCTACAGCTCTCAAGCTTCGATTTTCGCTCAAGAGTACTCGGTATGTTCGCCTGGATAGAATTCGCTTTGGTAGTAACCTCGGTCGTCATCGCCTACGCTTCTCCCAACTTGGGCTCGCGCTGGTTTGAGCGCGCCGAGCAGGGGCTTAACCGCCTGGCGCAGAAGCAGGGTCTCTCCGTGTTGGTTGTGGGGCTTGCGGCGCTCGCAGCCCGCGCCGCCCTGTTGCCCATCGTGCCCATTCCTCAACCCGGCGTCCAGGATGAGTTTGGCTACCTCCTCCTGGCGGACACATTTGCTCATGGCAGGTTAACCAACCCCACCCACCCGATGTGGGTTCATTTCGAGAGCTTTCATATCCTCTGGCAGCCAACCTATACCGCTAAGTTCTACCCGGCCCAAGGTCTGATTATGGCGCTGGGTCAGGTACTCCTGGGGCACCCTTTCTGGGGGGTGTGGCTGAGCGTAGGCCTCATGTGCGCGGCTATCTGTTGGATGCTGCAAGCGTGGTTGCCGCCTGGCTGGGCGCTGGTAGGTGGCTTTCTGGCCGTGATCCGCCTAGGGACATTCAGTTACTGGGCCAATGGCTACTGGGGAGGCGCCATGACCGCCACAGGCGGAGCCCTTGTGTTAGGAGCCCTGCCTCGAATTAAGCGGTCGCAGCGTTGGTGTGACACGCTGCTGATGGGACTGGGGTTGGGGATTATAGCCCTCAGCCGTCCTTACGAAGGGCTGTTTTTCGGCTTGCCCGTGGCAGGGGCGCTGGTGGCCTGGATGTTGGGAAAGAGTCGCCCTCCGCTGTGGGTTGCAGCTAAACGCGTTCTGGCGCCTCTTCTTCTGCTGCTGGTCTTGGCAGGGTGCGGCATGGGCTACTATTTCTGGCGCACGACGGGTAGTCCTTTCCGCCCAACTTATCTGGTTTACGAGCGATCCTACAATCCGTCGCCCTACTTTCCCTGGCAGTCGTTGGGACCGCCGCCCGTATATCATCACGCCGTCATGCACGACTTTTACTACGACAACATGGTACGCCACTACCTGGAGTCGAGGTCGATCAAGGGCATAGTGGATTCCGACTTAGTAGGGTTGGCCAGGTTTTGGGACTTCTATCTTGGGCCGGCGTTCTCCCTTCCCCTCTTCCTAGCCTTGGCAACCTTGCCCTATGGTTTTTCGTGGAGAAACCTAAGCCCGAACACTCGCTTTCTGTCCGTCGTTTGTGGGGTGGCCATCATCGGATCGCTACTGCCCCTCTACTTTTTGCCGCATTACGCTGCTGCTATTACCTGCGCAATATTGGCCTTGGTGTTGCTGGCCATGCGCCGCATTGCATCCCAGGCAGGACGAAGCCACCCAGCCGGCTTGTTCGTGGCTCGAGCCATCCCAGTACTCTGTCTTGTCATGCTGCTGCTGCGTGCCGGCGCGAAGCCGTTACACTTGCCGCACGCGTGGCCTGCGGGGGCGTTAAGCTGGTGCGCACCCGCGCCCACGAACCTGGAGCGCGCAAAGACATTGGATCAACTTCGACATTACCCGGGAGGCCAACTCGCGATTGTTCGCTACGGACCCCAACATGACGCTTGGTACCACGAATGGGTCTACAATGAGGCTGATATCGATCGAGCCAAAGTCGTCTGGGCGCGCGATATGGGTCCCGCCCGGAACAAGGAACTGGTTGACTATTTCCCGGACCGCTATGTCTGGCTGGTGGAGGCAGATGAGACACCTCCGAGGGTCGTACCCTATAGCGCTTCGCCATGATTGGAGAATGGTAATTCGAGAATCGAAAAACGAAATTCGAAAATCGTTGCGATGCAAGCTGAAGGTATGAAGAGAACCGCCGAATCCCCGGTTTCGCATTTTCGAATTTTGATTCGCGCGTCTTGAGTTTCGACTTTCGATTTTCGAATTCCGGTTTTCGCTTTCTGTGCCATGTTCTTCTGGATTGAGTTTGGATTGTCGGCGCTGACGATCGCGCTTGCGTACGCCTGTCCCGAGTTAGGTGCGAGTTGGTTCCAGTGCGCAGAGCGACTAGTAAAGGGGTTGGCCCAGAGGCGCGGCCTGGCTGTAATAATGACGGGGCTTGCGGCGCTAGCACTGCGAGCCGCGCTGTTGCCTGTCCTGCCGATTCCCACGCCGGCCGGTGATGATGAGTTCAGTTATCTGCTTCTAGCAGACACCTTCGCTCATGGCCGCGTCACCAATCCCACTCACCCCATGTGGGTCCATTTCGAGAGCATGCATGTGATCTGGCAGCCGACTTACACCGGCATTTTTCACCCTGCCCAAGGGCTGATCATGGGACTGGGCCAGGCGGTGCTGGGGCATCCTTTCTGGGGCGTGTGGCTAAGCATGGGGCTGATGTGTGCCGCCATCTGTTGGATGTTGCAGGGGTGGCTGCCTCCCGGATGGGCGCTACTGGGCGGCTTTCTTGCAGTCATTCGTCTGGGGACTTTTAGCTATTGGGCAAACAGCTACTGGGGCGGCGCGGTGGCCGCGACGGGTGGCGCTTTGGTGCTGGGTGCCCTGCCAAGGATCAGGCACTCGCTGCGATTGCGGGAGGCGTTGCTGCTGGGGCTGGGCTTTGCCGTTTTGGCCAACAGCCGTCCTTACGAAGGGCTGTTTTTGGGCTTGCCTGTAGCCGTTGCACTAGGGGTGTGGGTGTTCGGAAAAAACCGCCCTCCGCTGGGTATTGTGGCCAAACACCTCCTGGCGCCCCTCTTGCTGATCATGGTCCTCACCGGTCTCGCGATGGGCTACTATTTCTGGCGGACTACGGGTAGTCCTTGGGATACCCCCTATATGGTGAATCAACGCACCTATGGACCGGTGTACTTCGCCTGGCAGGTATCGAAAACCCTGCCTCAATATCACCATGCGACGCTTCGTAACTGGTACGTTGCGGTTAGAGACGCGGGCGCACGGTCTGCCGCAGCCTGGGCCGGTGCGGAAAGCATAGTGCTGTTGACCCCGGTGTTCTTTTTTCTGGGGCCGGCCCTGGGCTTTCCCCTGCTGGCGCTTATCTTGATTCTGCCGCATGGCCTGTCGTGGCGGGACCTAAGGTCCAACACGCGCTTCTTGCTGCTGGTGTGCGGTACCGTGCTAGCCGCAGGCATGCTGCCCGTTTTGCGATTCTTGCCACATTATGCCGCGCCGATCACCGCCGCCGTGCTGGCACTGGCGATACTGGCGATGCGCCGCCTTCGATCCGAGTCATGGCACGGCAGGCCGGTCGGTCAGTTCATAACCCGATCGGTCCCGATAGTCTGCTTGCTGATGTTGGCGCTGCGCGTGGGCGCCAAGCCGCTGGGCTTACCTGAGCCCCGCCGGTGGCTAGCAGGAGGAAGCCCTTTTGCTACGTGGTGCTCACTCGCTCCCGTCAACCTCGAGCGCGCCACCGTGCGGTCGCAACTCGAGCAGACGCCAGGGTCCCACCTTGTCATTGTCCGTTACGGCCCTCACCACCCCATCGACATGCACGAGTGGGTCTACAACGAGGCCGATCTTAATGCAGCTAAGGTGATCTGGGCACGCGATATGGGCCCGACCGAGAATCAGGAACTGATAGATTATTTCCCGAACCGCCATGTTTGGCTCGTCGAGGCAGACGAAACTCCCCCGAAGGTGATAGCCTATGGCAAGTCGAACGGCGAGTGAATAGCTTCAAAGCTCGAAAAATCAGGGAATGAAAACCCTCTTGGAGGATGAAACCGTCCGGTGGATAATGAGTTGATCAAAAGGGAAAACGAGATTGCCGAAACCTATTGGTGGTTTGTCGGGCGCCGCGCCATCCTCGAGTCTGTGCTGCGGAGATTTGCAAAACGCAGCCGGGTAGCAGTGGACGTTGGTTGCGGGTCCGGGCGGAACATGCAATTGCTTTCGAATTACAGCGATTGCGTCATCGGGTTCGACTTTTCTCGGGTTGCAGTAAGCTTAGCGGCCTCACAAGGCCGCAGCGTAGCTTGCGCGGACTGCAAAGTTATGCCCTTGGCGGACGCTTCTGCCGAACTCCTCAGCGCGCTCGACGTGCTCGAACATTTGGATGACGATATGCGCGGATTGCGCGAATTTCACCGGGTTTTGAAAAGCAACGGATTACTGCTCCTGACCGTTCCGGCTTACAGATTCCTTTGGAGCGAACACGATGAGGCCTTGTCGCACCGCAGGCGTTACGTCGCTTCAGAGTTGCACGTCAAACTCACGTGCTCCGGCTTCCGGGTGCTCAAGCGAAGCTACGCTGTTTTCTTCGCCTTTTTCCCGATTGTTGTTTACCGTCTCTTTCGGGGGCTGTTTCCTAAAGACCCGCTCGCACCACAGGCCTCGCACGTTATTTTGCCAGCCGCTCTTAACAACCTGCTCGCCGCTCTGCTGAAAATTGAGGCATGGATGATGGGGGCTGTTAATATCCCTTTGGGCACCTCGATTATCGTTCTCGCCCAGAAGGTCCCGCCTGCATCGTAAGCGAGACGTAAGCCCCATGCCCCATCAAGGCGTCTCCTTCACATAGAGGACACTCAGGTCGTCCTCGTAAACGCGCTGCCACTCCGGGCGCGAATTGAGCAAGGTGCAAAGAGGCGCGCTGCGCTCAATGAGGCAGGAGCGAACGCCGTAGTTTTCGAGCAGCGCCAGGGCATCCGGGTCGAGGCGCATAATCTCGATATAATCCAAGAACACGCCGGAGGGCTCGTACGCGTCGCAGCGGCCGTCGATGAAAACCGGGTGCCCGGCGAAAGCCCAGATAAGATAGCCCCCCCAGAATTGGTCGTTAAACATGCGCCCGGGGACCGGGTGCCCACGCAGGTAATCCACAGCGCGGCGGGGCTGATTGAGGTCAATGACCCGCTGCAAGCTGGCAGTGGACGGAAAGAAACCGACGATGCCCGCCGCAAACAGCACGATCAGAACGGCGTTCAAGACGGGTTTGTCCTTGGCCGCCTCGTATCCGGGCCACCACCGGGCAATCAGGACCGCCAGCAAGGGCGCGATGAGGATGGCGAAGAAGACCACGATGCGCTGGTGGACGCAAGCCATGTAAGCGGACACAAGCACCAAACCCACGTCCTCGAGGCGCGGCCGAAAACGCCACAGAACCGGCGCTAAGAGAAATAGAAACAGCAGGACCAGAAACCACTTGCCGTAAGACTCGTTGAAGGCCAAGGGCTGCCACTCCTGGACGTAGGCCATGACCAGGGGTTGGGAGAAAGGCTCAGCCAGCCCGTAAAGCAGGCGTGAGCCATAAGGGTTCACCAGCAGCGCCAACCCGCAGAGAAACAGCACGAGGCCCAGGTGCCGGCGCCGGCCGGGCGTCCACCGATGGCACTCGATTTCGCCCAGTTGTAGTTTTTTCAGGCCCGCTACCCAGTAGACGCCGACCGCCAGCATCCCGAAACTGAATGTGCCGTGCGTATTCACCCAAAGCACGAATATGCCAGGAAGCAGCCAAAGAGATTTCTGCAAACCCTGGCGGTAGCGTTCCAGGAAGATCAAAACGATCAGCAGAAAAACATAGCCGAGGAGTTGGGGCCGCAGGGTAAAACACAGGCCGAGGAGCGGCCACACGGCGAGGCAGGCGGCGAGAGCCGCCTTCACATTGCCGCTGCGCAAATAAGCATAATAATAGAGAAGCAGGAGAATCGCCGATGCCAAGGCCGCGAGAAGCGCCATCAGGCCCCGCAGCCCGCCAAGATGGGAAGCTGCGGCCATCAGCACCTCGCCGAGCCATTGGTAGTCAAGCCATTGGCTGTCGGGCGCGGTGAAGGAATAGTGATTAGTGGTAGGCCAGGTATGTGTCGCCCAAAGGCGCTGGGCCGCGGCAATATGCCAGAAGGAGTCTCCTTCGAGAAAAGACACATGCGAATGGCCGGTTGGCAGCGCCGCGTCATTCTGGAGCCGGACACGCAAGTTCAGGCAAACCCCGGCTATTAGCAAGGCCCCGAGAAACACCGGGAAGGAGAAGAGACTTGGGAAGAAGCCGCGGTGCGCCGAACGGCTCGTCCGCTCGACGGGAGGCACTTTCCCGGCGACATCGCCAGAAGATGGTTCCGCGCTTGCCCGCGTCTTGATAACCCCCATGATTTATTCCCTCTCCAGCAGGGAGAGCGCCAGCGGTTGGGCATCCTACGGCGCCACTACGGTGATCGTGGCGACGAAGGAATCGAGTCAGATGCTACGGTGTACGGCCCCGCTTGAAGCACGGAAGGCGGAAGTTGTGAGGCGAAATCGCGCAACGCCTTGATGAGACGCGGCTCTTCAGCGGGGTCAATCGCAAAGAAAGTAACAGTCGTTTCGCTATCGAATGTGGTATCCGAATCCGTCCAAGTGCCTGCGACCTTCCACTGAGAAGGTAGTCCTTCCGTGGCGAAAAATCCGTTTTTGAAGGCGTTGGCGTAGAGGATTGCGATCTTCGTATTTCTAGCGAGGGTGAGCTGGGCGATTTGTGACTGGCTCAAGTACCCTCTGACTCTCTCCCGTGCCACATCGATGCTGCCGATTCCCCAGAGATCCAGCAGTCGAGGCTCGCCAAAGTAACTCACTGCCCCGATGTCATTGACGGCAACGGGCTGGCCGCGGTAGAACTGACGTACAAACTGGCCCATTTGATATTGCTGCTCGAAGATCTTCCTCGAGGCGCCCGAGGTAAGCAAAGCAGCAGAGACCCCTCGGCTGACGAGCACCGGGAAAACCCCGACGGCCAGGACGATGAGCAGTAAGACACCTCCGGCCTTATCGAGGTTTCCCCAATGGCCCTCCTGGGACCTTCTGACACATTCGTAGGCTCCCGCCGACAAAATCAATAGGCCGAGCGCCAACAAGTAAGCTTCGTACCTGAGGAGCCAGCCGAAACCGGCGAATTTCACGTGTAATACGGCTGAAATGAGCCACAAGACGATTAGTACCGTGCTTTTTCTCCACAGCTTTTGGTCTTTCCTTACCAACAACCAAAGCAACAAGAGTAAGGCGATCCCGCACCCAAGGACCCCCCGGCTGTTAACTGCCGACCAGGCAAACGCCCCATGGATATGAGGCACGATATTTTGCGCACTTCTGACCACTCGTGGCAGATTCGCCTTGAGATAGATCGAACTGGGCAGCCAGAACCAGCCTTTCCACACCGACAAGCCACCGACGATCACTACCGGCGCAAGCGCCAATCCCCCCAAGCCGGACGCGAAGCGCCAGCGTTTGCGCAGGAGAAAAAGCGAGCAAGCCGCGAATGCCAGAAACAAGCCTTCGAAGCGAGTGAGCGTTAAGAGGGGAGCGAGCACCCAGAGCCAACGCGATTGCCGTCGGGACGTTTGCAGCTTTTCATCGGAGATTTCATCGGCTGCCAGCCAGAAGAAAGCAATGGCAGTGGCAATTTGTAGAGTGTGCTCCATCCCACTAAGCACAAGCGTCGGGAGTGGGGTGAAAAAAATGAACGCCACCAGAACACTGAATATGTCGATTTGGCCCAGCCCAAAACTCTTCAGGAAGCCATAACTCAGCCATATCGAGAGTAAAGCGAACAAAGTTGCCAGGATCAAGGGCGCCAACTCACTGGGCCCTACGAGGCGGAAGATCGCCGCGAGCAGCAGGGGCCAAATAGTCGTGGACTGACAAGAAGCAAATTCGTACGGGGTGACGCCCCACACCCCATGGAAAGCAAAATTCTTCGCCACTGCCATCGAGATATAGATGTCATCGAGGGCGTAAACGAAGTGGCCGCGGTCACCTTTTCGGCAGAGGACGAAAAGTGAGATGGTAGCGAGGCAGAAAACTGCAATGGCCGCGAAAAGGGGCCAATGTTGACCCAAGAGCCGCTTGATGCCCTCTTTCCCCGAATGTTCGGGATTGTCCATGAAGTTCCTATTCTCGAACCTGGCTGCGTACAAACAGTGCGCTCTGGCCGTCAGCGTAAACCTTTTGCCAGCGTGGCGAGGCAGCGAGCAGTGTGCCCAGCGCTTCGTTACGCTCAATAAGGCATGATTGTACGCTATAGACATCCAACAGCCGCAGGGCGATGGGCTCGACCCGGCCGATCCTCCCATAATCAGTCAGGACGCCTACTTGATCGTAGATGTCCGTCCGCCCGTCGATGAAGACCTTGTTCCGGCCGTCGAGCGCGTAGATCAGGTAGCCGCCATATGAGTAAGTATTGAACATAGGGAGCGGGGGGGGATGCTGTTCAAGGTACTGCACGGCTTTCAGCGGCCAATGCTCCTGCACACGGCTTTCGAGTTGCGTTTGGGAAGGGAAGAATCGGGCTATGCTCACGACGATCGCAATGATCAGGACGGCATTTAGAGCCAGCTTGTCCTTTCCGGGCTCATACGGCGGTATCCAGCGGCTCAGAATGACCGCCAGGAGCGGCGTGCAGAACGGAACGAAAATCAGAACGAGCCGCGCGTGGAGGCAGGCGGCGACAAGTCCGCAGAGAAAGAGCGTGAATTCAGCCAACTGCCACGTGGGCCGGAGAACCACTTGGGCCAGCAGGAAACCGACCAGCAGCCCCAAAAAGAGTTTGCCGGGCGGCGAATTGAACGGCATGGATTGCCACTCCACAATGCTCGCCCCGATGAGAGGATGGAACAAGGCCATGTCCACAGGGAAACCTGCCAATTTCGACCCATAAGGAGTGACGGTAAGGGCCACAAGGCTGGCCAGAAATGCCGACTCCAACTGCAGCCTCTGAGCTGCGGTCCAGCGTCTGGATTCCAGACCGTTGCTGCGCATCTCGAACAGGCCGCTCACGATATATACGCCCACGGCAAAGAGCCCGACTACGAATGTTCCATGCGTGTTGACCCACAGCAGAAACAGCAGAGGCAGCAGCCAGAGCGTCCCGCTGCGCCCCTGTCGAAAGCGCTCTAGGATAATAAGAGTCAGGATGAGGAAAACGTAGGCCAGCATTTGCGGGCGCAAGGTGCAAAACACCGCGATGAAATACAGGACGACGCAGCAACCCACGAAAGCCGCCTTGGAGTTACGCGAGCGCAAGGTGGCCAACGCGTACAGTCCCAGCACGACCGCCGCTCCGACCGCCAAATTAAGCGCCAGAAGCCCCTGAAGCCCCCAGGCTCGCTGGACAGCGGCCAGCAGCACTTCACCCACCCATTCGTAAGCCATCCACGGCATGCCATGCGCGGTGAAAGAGTAACCGTCCGTGGTGGGCCATTGGTGGGTGGCGAGAATAGTCTGACCCACCTTGATGTGCCACCAAAGGTCCCCATCGACGGTAAACTCGCGCAAGGTCACAAATAGCCCTGCCACCAACAAGCCGCCCAGTAGCACGGGGAAGGAAATCAAAGTTTTCGCGAGGGATTGCCGCGGGATCTGCAGATCGGACGGATGCCCGCCCGGGTCACCCGGAAGGGTCGCGTGGCTTCCCGCACCCTCGGGCTCTGGCGGCCGCGACAAAGGAGTTTTCGTAGAATTCAGAGGCGGTTTCATTCGACGTTCGACATCCCAGTTTCGATGTTTGAGTGTCGATCCTCGGTTTTCAGTTTTCCAGTCTCCAGGTTCAATTCTCCCGTTTGACTCCGCACAAACAGTACACTCAGGTCATCGGCGTAGGTTTTCTGCCACTGCGAAGAGGCGGCGAGCAGGGTGGCCAGAGCCTCGCCGCGGCCGATAAGGCAAGACTGTATGTTGTAGGCCTGCAGCAGGGAAAGGGCGCTCGGCGCAACGCGGGTGATGCTCGCATAGTCGGCGAGCACACCGGTGCGCTCGTAGATATCATTGCGGCTGTCGACGAAGACCTTGTTGCTGCCGTCGAGGGCAAAAATCAAGTAGCCGCCGTATCGGTGGGTATTAAACATGGGCTGAGGTGGATGATGCTGCAGGATGTATTGCACGGCGTTCACCGGCCAATGCTCAGCGACCAGGCGCTCGAGTCGCTTCTCAGAAGGAAAGAATCGCACGATGCCCAAGAGGATCACCATCATCAAGAGGGCATTCAGAGCGTACTTGTCTTTTCGAGGATCGTAGGGAGCCGCCCAGCGACTCAGAATCACAGCCAAAAGCGGCCCGCAGAAGGGAACGAAGACCAGCAGGAGCCGCACATGCAGGCAGGCGGCGATGATGCCGGCCAGGAAGAGGATGAATTCCGCCAACTGCCAAGTGAGCCGAAGGGCGACCTGGGCCACCAGGAATCCCACCAGCAGAGCCAGGAAGAGCTTACCAAACGGCAGGTTGAAGGGCATGGGTCCCCACTCCTCGACATTCGCCACCACGCCGGGCTGCAGAAAGGCCATATCCATGGGGTAGCCGGCCACCTTCACCCCATAGGGTGTAATGACGAGGGCAATTACGCTGGCCAAGAACACTAGACCCAGACGAAGCCGCTCTGCTGCCGTCCAGCGAACCGACTCGAGGCCGCCCCAGCGAATTTTCACTAAACCACTCACCGCGAAAACAGCGAATGCGAAGAGGCCTACAATGAAGCTACCGTGCGTATTTACCCACACGAGAAAGAGTAGGGGCAGCAGCCACAACGCGCCCCTGCGCTGCTGGCGAAAACGTTCCAGGATGATCAGGGTGACGATGAGAAAGAGGTAGCCGAGCATTTGCGGGCGCAAGCTAAATAAAGCAAAGGCAAGAGGCAACAACAGGCCGCAGACCACAAAACCCGCCTTCGAGTTGCGCGAGCGCAACGCGGCGAGGGCATAAAGCGCCAGCAGGATTGCCCCTCCCAGGACGAGATCCATCGCCATGAGCCCTCCGAGTCCTCCCACCCGGAGCACCGTCGCGAATAACGTATCACCCACCCACTCGTAGGCCATCCACGGAGTCCCGTGCGCGGTGAACGAATAAGCGTCCACGGTGGGAAAGTGATGGGTCGCGAGGATGTCCTGACCGACCTTGATGTGCCACCAAAGATCCGGATCGACGTCAAACTCGCGCAGGGGCACAAAAAGCCCTGCCACCAGCAAGCCGCCCAGCAGCGCGGGGAACGAAATCAACCTTTTCGCCAGGGGTTGCCGCGGAATCTTCAAATCGGAGGGATGGCCGCCCAGGCCGCCCGCGGGCTCCGCCTGGCTTGCCGCACCCTCGGGCTTTGGCACCCGCCACAACCGGGTTGTCTCAGGTTCCTGCGGCGTTTTCATTCGACGTCCCACACCTCAGACTCTCGCAGACGCACCTTCGAGTTGGTCTTGCCCGGCAATCCGTCGCTTGTCTGCCGGCGTGAGCGACTTTTGATGAGTCTGTCGTTCCAGCATCACCGACCCCGCCACTGTCACCGCCACCAGGATCCAGTCCAGCACCGGTGAGCCTAGCCACACCGGCGTGGCGAAGCGCAGGAACCCCAGCCATGCCAGAGTCGTGATCCCGCCTGCCCAAAAGGGCAAAGACCGGAGCACATCGCGAGGCCGCACACTGAAAGCAGCCTGGATCGCCAAGGCGAACGGCAAGGCTACCACTAAATCGATCAAGTAGTGTTCGCCGGAACCAAGGGTGGCGAGGATGGTCAAAATCAAAAACGCCAGGTAACCGGCACGCAGCCAGATACCTGACCGGCGAGCGTTCCACCACAGTAACACAGCCCAGAACATGTGCAACGAGGGCATGGCGTTGCGGGGAATGTCCGTGGGAATGGAGGCAGGCACGACCGCAAGGCCGGCCAGCGGCGGAGCGGAGTTAGGAAAACAAGAAGGAAACAAATCTATCGGGCCCGCCGCCGGCACTAGAGAATAAAGCAGGTAGCCCAGCAGACTTCCCGCGCCCAGCGCCAGCAACAGATCGGGCCTTCTCCGTTCTCCGCCGTCCGTGGCTGCGGTGTACAGAATGAGCGCCGCCACGGGCACCTGCCCATAGGCTATCCCGGCAGGCACGCCCAGCCATGGCAAGCGACCAAACAATCGGCCCAATACAAAGCTAAGCTGGAATCCCAGACTGCCGTCGAAGGCATACAAGACCCGGTCCAAGGTCATGGGGTGCACGTGTCCTGTGCCGGAGAGTGCAGCGGTGGCAATAAGCACAAAGCCGGGAACGGCCAGCGCCACACTAAAAGCTCTGACCCGGCCCGCGAGTTCATGCGGGCGGCTGCGGAGGACCGCAACGCCCAGAAAGAACAGGCTTGCCAGCCCGAGAAATATGCCCCATTTGCCAGGATGCTCGTAGAGAATTCGCAGGTGCAACCGGAACCGGATCAATGCCAGCAGCACAGCCAGTAGCACCGCCCCCAGCAGTTCGAACCGGCTGCGGCACGTGCGGATCTGCACGACGACCGCGCCGAGTAGCGCCGGAGCCAGGAAAGGGAAATCCAGACTCGCGTGCAGCGCGAGGAACAGAACTTCTGCGGCGAGTACGGCCGACAATACCCAGAAGGCGACCGGTTTTACCGAAGTTTTCATACCGCTCTGCGAACGGCCAGCTTCGAGGTTCTGCTCGCGAGTTTGCAGACCTCGGCGTCTTTGCGCGGAATTCCCTCTCCATTCGATATCACAAGCCTTTTTCTAATCCTCCCGTGAGTGCCCGCCGTACTGGGATGAATCTCGCGAGGGCTTGAGTCTACCAAAACAGCGGCGGGAACAAAGCAACAACACCTCGCGCCTAGATGCCGCGCCGGGCAAGTTGGGCCGGGCCGGCATCACGCCTCCTGCCTTGGAGAGGGAGCGCCAATCGAAGCACCCGATATGCCGTAGATGACGACGGCGAGAACACCCAGCACCGGGGTGCCGCCCACCATCACCAGGTTCTCCAGTGCACCGCCCACAACCGCTCCGAGCAGGTTGATGCCTAGCGCTTGGGCAGGACGCGCAACGTCCCGGAAGCTGCGCGAGAAGACCAGGCCCGAAAAGAATACCGGAAGACCTACCAGCACGGCAGCCGCCAACAGTTTTTCGAGCGTGGGAAGGCCTCCCAGGAGTGAGTAGGGGAGAAACACGCCAAGCAGCAGGAAGACGAATAGGCCTATGTAGGCGAGGCGGCGCGAAACGGGACTGATCATCACCAACGTGTTGGCAGCGAGTCCCATGAACAGAAAGGCCGCGATGACAAGGGCGTTCACAATCCACGTGGAGCCGAAAAGCAACGAAAGCTCAGTGACTCCCTTGGTTTCCAGAAGCATGAATCCCGCACCCAGGAAAAACAAGTGCATACCCTCACGAGTAGCGAGAAGCCGGAGCGGCGCTTGGCGCTGGAGGGTTGTTATGGCGACGTAGAGGAAAAGTGCAAGAACGGTCCAGATGGCGAATGGAATGGTTCTGGATTCGAGGTACAGGAACGGCCAGTGGTCAGTCGCCACGAGAGTGCCAGCTAGGCCTGATTCCAGTTCCTTGCTGATTTCGGGGAATTGCCGGATGGAATTCGACTCGGCGCCCTTGCCCTCGACGTAGACTATGCCCGTCGTGGCCCCAGCTGTGAAGTAAGCACGCGGCGGCGCGTCAAAGGCCTGCGCGAGGGTCGCGAAGAGCCTTTCCTTGAGGAAAGACTTGCTACCGGCAGCAAAGGCTAACACCAGCGTGCCATGTTTGCGCAGAAGGCCTCGAGCCTCGCGGAGGCTTTCCAATGTGTAGACATAGTTGTCGAGCCGGATGGAAGAAAAGCTCGTCAGAAGGGTCTGGGAGTCGAGGTAGCCGAAGACAATCAGATCATATTTGTGGTTCGTTTTCTTGAAGAAAGCGCGCGCGTCGTCCACGAAAACTGTAACCCGGGGTGAATCGTAAGGATGCTCGGGGTGCAATTTCCGGCCAAGGCCAAGAATTAAGGGGTCGATCTCCACCGCGTCCACGTGCGTCGCACCATGACGAACCGCGGCAGCAACATCATTACCAGTGCCCGCCCCTACCACCAGGACCAAACCGGGTTGCGGAACCAGTTGGTAAGGTAATTCGTAGTGTGGAAGCGCGGACCGGTTCGGCTCAGCATCCGGAAATCGCGCGGTGAATTCAGGCGACAGGTCAAGCATCGGCTGATGAAAGTCGTGGTTGACCTCAACTACGTATGCTGACGGGCGAGACCACCCTGGAGGGGGCGGAGCCTCGTCCAAAGAAATACGATAGTACGGCGACCAGTAGGTGTGGGGCTGGGGGATGGCCATCGCGCACACAATCAAACCAAATACCACCAGGGCCCAGCGTTGGCGTAGAAAAAAGGGAGAAACAGCCAGCAACCCGAGCAACACCCAAACAACCGGGGGCAGGTCCGAAAAGGAGAGCACCGTAAAGGCGATGATGCCAGCGAGACTTCCCGCCAAGTTAACCCCGTAACCTTGAAGGGGCGGGACCTTGCTCAGACACTGTCCGACGATATCGCCAATTACAGTGAAAAATGCCGCAACCAGGTAAATGACGGCCGGAACGGAAACCAGGTATAACAGGAACATCATAAGGACCCAAGGTATAAACAAGTGGCCTTTGGGTGCCGCCGGCTGCGGAGTAAATACAACGTAGTCAGCGCTAGGTATAGGCAGATGCGTTAGCTTAAGAATCGGTGCGAATGCGATAAGAAGGAAAAGCACCGCGGCAATTAAAGGGAATAGGCGTTTCAGAGCTTTCGGAGGCCGCTCAAGGACCATTCCCAGCCCAATTCCAAAAAAGCTGGCGATCAGCGCCAGGTTCTTGAGATAGGCAAAAATCCGGATTTCCGTGGAAAGATACCGGATGACGATGAGCTCGAAATAAAGAGCAACGAAACTCGCCAGGAATAAGGGAAACATGCCCCGCGTGGGCCACTCTGAACCTGCAGGAACTTCACTTGCGGTCAGAGCCTGCTTGGCAACACCTTCGGTGCTCTGCATGAATCACTCCCTACTTGCCATCGACGATCAGCATACACGACACGAAACTCCGCCGGCGCTCAGCACGCAAGGCCAGAGGTAAGCGCCTGTGGGCCTCGATGCTGTCTTCAGCCCGGATTTAAAACCTCGACTTTCTGTTTTTGAGTTTCGATCTTCGAATCTCCGGCCTGCCTGCGCACAAAAAGCACGGCCACGTCGTCTTCATACACCTTCTTCCATTGCGGCGACATTTCCAGGAATGTGACCAGCGGAATGTCTCGATTGGGAGGCAGGAGGCAGGCTTGTATGTTGTACTTCTCGAGCAAGCGCGGGGTATCGCGTTCCAGCTTGGTGATGCGAAGATAGTCGGGCCACACTCCCCGGTATTGATAAAAATCGAGCCTGCCGTCAATGAATACGCGTTGTTGCGGGCCCAGCATGTAGGGCAGATAACCGCCCCAGGTAAGCTCGTTAAGCATGGGGCCGGGCAGCGGGTGCTGCCGCAAGTATTCGACTGCGGCATGAGGGTAAGTCTTGGCCACCTCTTTTTCCAGCTCCTGTCGCGAGGGGAAATACCAGACGAATCCCAGGATCGCGAGGCCAATCAGCACGGCGTTGAGCACATACTTGTCCTTGGCGGGCTCATAGGCAGGCACCCAGCGTGCCAAGCCGGCGGCCAGGAACGGAGCAACCACGAAAACAAAGAGCGGAAGCGCCCGCGCGTGCTCGGCGGTCATGAAGACCGCGAAGAGGAACATCCCCAACTCCTCTGGCCGGAGCTTGTATCGACCCGTCGCGAGCGCCGAGATGAAGAGCAACACTAGGATCAGGAAGCCCTCGCCGTGCCACTGGTTCAAGGGGATGGGGTTCCAGCTCGTCATGTTCTTGGTAATGCCCTGCTGGAAGAAAATCATCTGTAAGGGATAAGCGGCAAGGCGTGTCCCATAAGGCGTCACGCACCCGGCCAGAATGGAGAGCAAGGCGACCGTCGCAAGTTGCAGCCTCTCGGAGGCCGTCCAAGCGTCCGCTACCAGGCTTCCCGCCCGGAAATTCACAAGCCCTCCCAACCAATAGATCCCGAAGACCGCTGCTCCCAACGTGAAGGAGCCGTGCGAATTGACCCAGAGGCAAAATACCAACGGAAGCAGCCAGAGGGACCTGCGGCGGCCTTCGCGGAAGCGCTCGAGACAAATCAGTGTCACAAGCAGGTAGATATAGCCGAAGAGATACGGGTGAACGGCGCACCACACGGAGGCCAGCGGCAGAACGGCCCAAGTGGCCACGAAGGCCGCTTTTGAGTTCCGGCTACGGAGGTACGCGTAATAGTAAATAAACAGCAACACCGCGCTGGTGAGGGCAAAGACCAGACCCATCAGTCCGGCCAGGCCAGCAAGCCGCGCAGCCCACGCCAGGATAACTTCGCTCAGCCACTCGTAGGCGATCCATTCGGCGCCCGGCGCGCTGAAAGAGTAGATATCCGAAGTGGGCCAGTGGTGCGTGCTGAGGATGCGTTCGCCCACCAGCAAGTGCCACCACGTATCGCCATCGATCCGGAAAAACATGTGCTGCAGCACAAAGGCGCTGCCCACCAGGACGATGGCCAGCAAGCAGGGGAACGAAAAGGCTCTCCTTAGCAGATTGAAACGGAGCGAGCCATGGACCACCACGGGCTCCGAAGGGGCTTCAAGAGTGGGCATGTTCGCTTCTCAGGCGTTTGAACTTATCGAGGACGGCAAAGCAGGTTCGCACCGTCTCGGGGGCTTCCCCGAGTTCCCGGATATTCTCTCTCTTTAGGTGGCCCAACAGCAAGCCGGCATGGGCCAGATAGTCGATCCGTTCCGGCACCAACCCCATGATGCGGGCGCAAGTGGCATCGACCGCCACCGGATCGTTTCCGGCCACTAAGAGGCCGCAAGGTTTGGCGTCGCCCTGGAGTGGTCCGTTGCCCTCCATACCGACGATGCCGTCGACAATGGCAAAATCGGGCCGCACCGTACTATTGATATCCAGGATTGACCGCGTGAGGCCCGCCCAATGCAGCGCATTCTTGGGCCAGCCATAACAATTCCCAGGTACGATGCCAAACATATTCTTCAGGGAGAGCGTGACTCCCGCCCAATGGTGGGTCTTCAGTTTAGGCATGGAGACCACGAAGCCGGCCTCGAGCACGGTACGCGGCAGATAAAGTTCCTTGACCCCGGAGGCACGGGTGCGCGTCGGCACGAGGCGGACATCGTCGAGGTTGAGGTCAACAAACTTACCCGCCAGAGGCCCCAGGTAATGACGCAAGCGGTTAGTCTCCAGGATACCTTCCGTGTCCCGTTCATGCCCGGGCCCTTCAGCGACAATAACACTCCGCGCGCCCATGCGCAGGAAGCATTCCCGCGCCGCCGCCACTAACGCCGGATGAGTATTGATCACGCCTTGAGGGTCAGGCTCGACGAAGTTCGGCTTCAGCAGCACCGTGATCCCTTGCACCTTCAAATCGAACTCACGCAAGGTCTCATCAAGCAACGCGGCCAGGTCAATCTGATAGTCGGGTGCTCTGCGTATCGCGACGCAGGAAGGCGGCCGGCTGAAAGAGGGCATCAGCGAATTGTTGTGCGCACTCATCTTCCAAAGGAGAGATTAGAAACCAGATCGTTGAAAATAGGAAGCGCTTTCTAATTCCCACTTTCTAGCCCCTGATTTCCGGCGACAGCCAGCGCGGTGGGCCACCCAACGCCATCGCCGCCCAGGCCGCCACCAGCGTATCCCCGAGAAACTGGTTGTTTGAATTCAGGGCGGCAAGAGAGGGCTCCAGGGCGGGCGCCGGACGGTTGTAGAGCTGCAAGCCGAGGTGGGCAAGTGCGAGCGAGCCGGGCCCCTGGATTTGAGAATAGGCTTGCTCCAACCAGTCAAGGCTGCCACGGATCTCCGGGCGGTCCCTGTAGTCCTGAAGGGCCAGCAGCGCCCAGACAGTGGGACCAATGCGAGGAACCCCCGCAGCCCCGTAGACGAGGGGGTTGCCGCTGTTCCAACCGCCCCCCGGGCACATCCGGTCATAAAGCATGCGTTCCGCAAGCTGCCGGCGCCGCGCCGCACCGCGGGGATGCAACTCTTGAGGTACGCGATGAAAGGCAATCAGGGCGCAAGAGGTCGGCTCGACCCAGCTTGCCGTACCGGGTGTCCAACTCCATCCTCGCAAGGACAAGTCCAGGCGAACCACGCGATCGTGCCGCAACAGCTTGGCGCCGATTCGCCGCCAAAGGCGGCCCTCCACCGGCCAGGTTTCTACCAGCCAGTGAAGTCCGCGGGCCACGCGGTCCGGCGAGTCCCGGTGCGTGTACATTGCCAGGCTCGCCGCAGCGGTCACCCAGCACCCGCGCGGCTGGCCCGCAAAGGACGGCCACGATCCGTTCGACAACTGGGACTCTCTTAACCATCGTACTCCGGCGTTAAAGGAGTTGAGGAGTTGAGGGGTCGAGAAGTTGGGAAGCTGGACAGTCCTGGGCTTCTCGACGTCTCGACTCCTCGACTCCTCGACTTCCTTTAGGGCCAAGAGCACCCACGAGGTTGGTTCCACGGCGCTCTGGCCGCCGTTTCGGAATCCCCATCCGCCGTCCGCATTTTGAGCCCCCAACAAGAATGGTACGCAGACCCGCTCAAGCAACGGTTGGCCACCTAATGTGTCTTCGGGAAACCCTTCAGGCATGGTATGAGGCAGTGCTCAGAAGCCAGACATTGGAAATTAGAATCCGGAAACTTCGCGCGTCGCGATCAATTTTCGAGTTCTGAGTTTCGAATTCTTAGCGTCTGCAGTCCCTACATCACCGGCATGTTAAGCTCCGGCGACTCCGCGAAACTCTCCTCGGGAATATCCTCAATGCGTAATTGGTTGATCAACCGATGCAGGTAGCCGCGCGCGATGCCCAGCCGGCGCGCTGCCTCTGACTTGCTTCCATCGCAGTCGCGTAAGACACGCAGGATGAGGCGCCGCTTGAAGTCTCGCAATTCCTTGTCGTACGAACACTCTTCTTGCTGCTGCTCCAGCCCATTGCAGAACGCCTTGGGCAGATGCCAGAGTTCCACGGCGGGTCCGTCCGCCATGACTACGGCGCGCTGGACGACGTTTTCCAGCTCACGTACGTTGCCGGGCCAACTATATTCCTCGAGGGTCCTCAAGGTGACCGGCGAAAACCTCCGCACCGTCTTGCCGAATTGTTTCGCGAAACGCATCAGGAAATGATGTCCCAGGGCAGCAATCTCGTCGCGCCGCTCGCGCAAAGGAGGGATGTGAATCTCAAGCACGTTGAGGCGGTAAAACAGGTCATTGCGAAACTGCCCTTGCTCCACCATTTCTGCCAAGTTGCGGTGGGTAGCGCAAAGCAGACGAATATTGACATTGACGGCGGCATTGCTGCCTAGCCGCTCAAAGGAACGCTGTTGAAGAACCCGCAACAGCTTGGCCTGCAAACCCAAAGCCAAGTCGCCGATCTCATCCAAGAAAAGCGTACCCTGATGCGCCGCCTCGAAACGGCCGCGGCGGGCTCCTACAGCGCCGGTGAAGGCGCCTTTTTCATGGCCAAAAAGTTCATCTTCAATCAATGTTTCGGGCAAGTTAGCGCAGGAGAAAGCCACAAACGGTCCTGCCGCCCGCGTGCTCAATTGATGGATGGAGCGAGCGAGCATATCTTTGCCAGTGCCTGTTTCTCCGGTGATCAACACGCTCACGTCGCAGGGCGCAACCTTCTGGGCCAGAGCGAACACCCTCTGCATCGGCTCGGTGGAAATAACGAATTCCCCGAACGGACTCGTCGCGGCCTGTTGCGACCGCAATCGCAACAGCTCTTTTTCTACCTGCCGGAAGCGCTTCGCGCGCCGCACCACCAGTCGCAATTCGACCATATCGGGAGGACTGGCGAGCGTATCGTAGGCACCATTTTCCAGCGCGCGCCGGATCATGGCACGATTCTGTTCGCCCAGGATGGCAATCATGGGAGGCGGTGAATCAAACTGCTGGATCTCCTGCATAAGCTGGAATGCCGACTCTCCACCAACGGGAGAGTCTCCCTCGGCGCGCAGGTCGAGCAGGACGACATCCGGCCAGTCGATCCTGCGGCGGGCTCCATTCAGGTGGAACGCCTCGATGGTCTGTACCTCAAACTCCCCACCCAAGGTGCGAGCCATGAGCTGAACGAATGGAATGTCGGGCGTGCAGAACCAGACGCG